>Ga0070741_10012788_pt1 | contig 15051 bp, 14 predicted proteins | sample Coa_R1_4_FD_66440 | JGI IMG/M metagenome (GOLD analysis project Ga0070741, IMG submission 66440) | Surface soil microbial communities from Centralia Pennsylvania, which are recovering from an underground coalmine fire - Coalmine... | ecosystem: Environmental > Terrestrial > Soil > Unclassified ... | reverse complement strand
CACCCAACTATCGCGCAGCTTCTGCATTTCCGCACAGAAGTCTTCGGGCTTGGGGGCTGGGGCTTTCTTACCGAGGGCTGGCTTTTGCTGGGCCGCGGCTCCGCAGCTCAGCAGGAGAAGGGTGATGGCATACAGGCGCACACGCGGCATGAGTTCCTCCCCACGCCGCGTTAGCATGACAAAATCGAATCAATGTTGCAATCCAGATGCCGCAGTAAACCGGTCAATCCTGCCGTCCAATCGGCGCGTGCTACTTTGCTTTACCCGCGGTCTTGCTTTTCCCCTTCGCCTCTTCGCTCCAGGGTGGCACGATACCATTCATGCGAGCGTAAGCAATGGATTGCCCAAGATGCTCCGCCATGTGGCGCATCATGAACAGCAAAATGCCCCGTTGCGTATTCTTCCCGCCAAACCAGTCCAACTGGTTGTCGAGATTCGCGTCCGGCATATTGATGACTGCCCGCCGCAAGTGATCGAAAGATGCGCTCATCGTCTCGATGACTTTGGCCTTGTCCGCCGTAGACTTCTCAATGCCTTTCACGTCGATGCTCGCCGGGACGGGAGTACCTATTAGTTTCGGTAAGTTGTAGTTCGCTGCCGCCACGTGGAGATAGACCTCCGCAATGGATCGTACCCCCTCAGCTGGACGCCAGGTGTATTTCTCCGCGGGCGTTGCCTGCGCCAGGGCCATAAACTTGTCCTGCTCAACTTTGAGCTCGGTCAAGAACTCCGCCCGTGGTCCAGAGGTGGGCACGGAAGCAGCACTCGGTTCAGCGGCCTCATTTTGCGCTGTACCGGTAGTTGAGAACAGCGGTAGGAGAATGACGACTGCAAGCACAACTCGGCACAGCTGCGTCTTCATAGATGACCTTTGTTTCCCTCATTGAGTTCTCGGAGAGACCCGGTTTAGACGGAGTTCGTGGACTTGGGTTAGCGCCTGCGCGTGGCTCGGAGCTAAGCGTGTGAATCGCTGAAGCCCGACTCTGCACCGCCAAGAGGGGCCTAGGCTCCCGGCAATTTCATTCCCGCCATGCGCCGCATGAAACTGCCTTTGCCCATCTGCTTGAACATCTTGCGCATTTGCGCATACTGGCGCAGCAGGTTGTTGACTTCCTGCACCGTGGTTCCCGAGCCGCGGGCAATCCGCTTGCGGCGGCTGCCATTGATGACTTCATGATGCAGCCGTTCGTGCTGGGTCATCGAGTTGATGATCGCTTCAACCCGGTTGATCTGCTTATCGTCGACTTTATCCGCGGCCGCCTGCAGCCCCGAGAACGGCCCCACCCGCGGCAGCATCCCAACCAGGCTCTGCAGCGACCCCATTTTCTTTACCTGCCGCAACTGGTCGCGGAAATCCTCCAGCGAGAAGCCGTCTCCCGCCAGCGCCTTGGTCGCGATTTCCTGCGCTCTCTTCTTGTCGACGTGCTGCTCGGCTTTTTCGATCAGCGAAAGGATGTCGCCCATACCCAGTATCCGCGACACAATTCGGTCTGGATGGAACGGCTCCAGGGCATCATATTTTTCGCCGATACCGATGAACTTGATCGGCTGGCCGGTCACGCTTCGGATGGACAGCGCTGCGCCACCGCGGGCATCGCCGTCCATCTTGGTCAGCACCACGCCGGTGAGCGACAGCTTGTTGTGGAATTCGGCGGCCGAGTTCACGGCGTCCTGGCCAGTCATCGCGTCGGCTACGAAGAGGATTTCCTGCGGGGTGAGCAGCTTTTTCAGTGACTGCATTTCGTCCATGAGCTGCTCGTCGATGTGCAGGCGGCCGGCGGTGTCGACGATCAGCACGTCGCATCCGCTGATCACCGCCTCCCGGCGCGCTTCCTTCGCCAGCCGTTCCACTGTCGCGGTATTGGCTTCGCCCACTTCCCCTTCGTAAATATTGGTTTTGGTCGCCTGGGCCACGATTTTCAACTGCTCGCGCGCTGCGGGTCGATACACGTCCACTGAAACCAATAACGGCCGATGGCCGCCATTCTTGAGCCAATGCGCAAGCTTTCCGGAGGTGGTGGTCTTGCCGGAACCCTGCAGGCCCGCCATCAACACCACCGTCGGCGGCTGGGAGGCGAACTTCAGCCGCGCCGTATCTTTGCCCAGCACTTCCACCAGTTCGTCGCGAAAGATCTTGATGACCTGCTCGCCCGGCGACAGCGCGGTCATGACTTGCTGTCCTACGGCCTTCGCCTGGATGTCATCAATAATCTGTTTAACGACTTTGAAATTTACGTCCGCTTCCAGCAAGGCGAGGCGCAGCTGGCGCAGAGCTTCCTGCATATTCTCTTCGCTAAGCACAGCCTGGCCGCGAAGTGTTTTGAATGCGCGTTGTAGTTTTTCCTGGAGATTCTCAAACATAAGGCGTAGTCGATTATTTTAGCAGCGATGAAAAAACCCGTCCGCGCCAGAGCTTCAGGGAAGCCTTGAGACGGCACCCATCCACCGCCGTATCGAAAGCAGCTACTGCACTGACTCACCGTCGTTCGGAATCGCCACCTGGGCCCGCACTCGCGCCGACTCCAACTGGAACGCCAGGTCTGTGCGCGTGAGCAGGCAGTGATTGATGGCCTCCATGTGCACCGCAACTACTTGCGCATTGATCGCGCTGCGGCACACATTGACGACGCAATCCGCCGTCATCGTGATGGGATCACCCTGCAGAAACTGTGCCGCACCCGCGTTCACCACCGTGATCTTGGGCTGGAAATCGCGAATAGTCTCGGCAACGCCGCGGCACCACACCGTGTCACCGGCAATGTAGAAGCTGGGCTCGCCCTGCGCTTCAAACACGAAGCCCGACGCGGGCGCCATCTTCGCTCCAATGTCTCCCGTCCCGTGCTGGCATTCGGTACGCGTGAACTCAATCCCATTCCAGGTGGCGGCTGTCGTGACCGGGCGCAACTCCTTAAAACCCTGCGAGCGGAACTTGTTTTCATCTTCCGGTTGACCGAACAGGGGCAGATGCTTGGGGAGGAGCTTGGCCGCCATGGAATCCCAATGATCGCTATGCGTATGTGTTACTAGCACGGCGGTGACGCCCCGGATCGCTTCTTCCGCCGGCATTGGCAGCGGAACCAGGGGATTTTTCCGCGGGTTGGGCGAGTTCTCGATGGGCGGCCGGGCTGCCACGTCGTCCAGCATGGGATCCACCAGAATCTTCTGCCCGGCATAGTCCACGATCAGAGTGGCGTGGCGTATCAGCCGCAGGTGCATGCAGTTATCTTCCCTCCAAAAGTATTAGCAGCGCAATTGCTCGAGGCCGCGCCACAAATGCCTTGGCTGACGAAAATCATTGTCGCAAACGGCAAAGCACGTAACAAAGCCTGCTTCATCCAACCCTGGTAACCTCCAGCATTGGTAACTTCCGTGATCGATCATCTGGTGACCGATCTGCGCGCTGCAATTACCAAAGTGACATTTACAGTCCTAGGGCGAAGACCTAATATCCACTCGTGGTTTGGCAGTTCTGGGGGAGGGCTGCCGAGGCGTCCTGAACTAATCATTCAGGGCGCTTTTTATTTTGCTCCAAATCCCGCTCCCGCTAAGCCCAGCATAGGTGCGCTACGGCCCATATTCCACACTTACCAGGAACAACCCGCTCGCGGGCGCGGTTGCCCCTGCCTGGGATCGATCCTTCGCTTTCAAAATAGCGCGCATGTCTTCGCTCTTAAGGGTTCCTTTCCCGAGCAGCATGAAAGTACCGACCAGGTTGCGAACCATATGGTGCAGAAATCCATTGCCCCGGATGGTGTAGACCAGTTCATCTCCCTGCCGCTCCCACGCCGACGAGAATACCTGTCGCACGTTCGACATCTCCATCTCTTCTTTACCTTTTTCCGGGTCTGCCGCGGCAAACGAGGTGAAGTCATGCTCGCCTACGATAAGTTGCGCAGCTTCTCGCATCGCCCCTTCATCTAAGAGATACGGAAAATGCCAAACATAGCGGGCCAGAAACGGCGGGCAGATGGGCCCTCGGAAAATCCGATAGCGGTAGGTTTTGGCTATCGCCGACCTGCGGGCATGAAACTCCGGTCCTGCGTCGCTTGCCTCTGTCACCCGAATCGATGGCGGCAAGATATCGTTTAGCGCTTTGACCAAATTCTCTGTGGGAATAGTTGATCGAGTGACGAAGCTCGCCACCTGCGCCAGCGCGTGCACGCCCGCGTCCGTCCGCCCCGACCCTTGCGGTAGTACCTTTTCACCGGTTAGCCGTCCAATCACCGAAGCCAGGGTGCCCTGGATAGTTTCCGTGCCCGGCTGCACCTGCCACCCGGAGAACTCCGAGCCATCGTACGCCAGCACCAACTTGATATTGCGTGTCTCTCCGGAGCCTTCCACCATTCGGACCTCGCCTCTGCATTCAGCTCGAGTTTACAAATCTTTACCGGGTTGCTTGGATGCGGTCGTGAGTGCGCCGGGGCGCGTCATTTATACTATTTCACTTCCCGAAACATGCGATTTCAGGGAATCTCGGCGGCTCCGTCACAGGTGTGTCGAGCCACTATTCATATCGGTGCAAGAAGTCCCAGGAACCTTCCCAGCGCGTTTTGCGTAACACAAGTGTCTTGGGAACGTTGTGCTCATGGTGTGAGGAATATCCGGAAGCGGGCCCTGGCGGAGATTTCAGGGCGCCGCAATCTGGGCAGCGGTTTAATGGAGATAATCGAATGCCATTGTCTTTACTAAGAAATACGGTGCGAGGTATCGCTTCTTTTTCTGTGGTCGGCATACTACTGGCCGGCGCTTGGGCGCAGACGGAGCAAGCGGCGGAAGCTCCTCCCGCCCCGCAGCCCCAGTCCAACCCGATCACCCGATCTTTTCAGCTAAAAGATTATTCCAAGCCCAAGAGCTATTTTCCCAGTCCGATCGCGCCCTACACCGCGCGCCATGTACCCGCTCCCGATTTCACCAACACACCGCGTCTGCAACAACTGTTGCGCAATGGGAAGCTATATCTTTCTATGGACGATGCGGTTGCCCTGGCACTTGAGAACAATCTCGATATCGCGATTCAACGGTACAACCTGAACATCGCCGCGACGGACATCCTGCGCACCAAGGCAGGGGCCAGCATTCTGGGCGTGAATACGGGGACGGTTCTAGGAACGCCTGGCGGTGGAGTCGGTGGCCTCGGGGGCGCTACGAGTTCTTCCGGATCCGGCGCTGGAGGCACGATCGGTGGTCTGAGCGGCGCGGGCGCCGGAACCCTGGGCATCGTAAGTTCTACCCTGGGCCTTGGCGCGCCTATCACTTCGTACGATCCCATCCTCACCGGCACGGTGCAGTTCGACCGCAGCCGCATTCTTTGCACCAGCCCCTTCTGCGGTCCCTCGCAGAACACGACGACCGCGAATTTCGCCTATGTCCAGGGATTCCAAACCGGTACCGCCCTGAATGTCGGTTTCAATAACAATCGAGTCACCACCGACAGCCCGTTCACAATCTACAGTCCGAGCCTGAACTCCAATTTCCGGGCTACTGTGACCCAGGAATTGCTGCAAGGTTTTGGGTTCGCGCCGAATCGCCGTTTTATCGTCTTCGCGCGCAACAATCGAGAGATTGCCGACGTTGCTTTTCGGCTTCAGGTGACAACGACCGTGGACCAGATCGAGAACATGTACTGGGACCTGGTGAATGCGTACGAGAATGTCAAAGTTCAGCAAGAAGCCTTGGCGCTTGCGCAAAAGACGCTCTCCGACACTCAAAAGCAGGTGCAGATTGGCACCCTGGCGCCCATCGAAGTGGTTCGCTCCCAAAGCACTGTGGCTACCAATCAGCAGGCCGTGATCGTCGCGCAAACCAATCTTGAATTGCAGCAGCTATTGGTGAAAAACGCGCTCAGCCGCAACCTGGTTGACCCGGTTCTCGCCGATGCCGAGGTCATTCCTACCGACACTATGCTGTTGCCGGCGACTGAGACCATCAGCCCTACGCAAGACCTGATTAACGACGCGCTAAACCACCGTCCCGAACTCGGCGAGTCGCGCATCGACCTGTCGAACCGCGAATTGAGCATGAAAGCAGTGCGCAACGCGCTCATGCCCAGCCTCAACCTGTTTGCTTATTACGGCGGATCGGGCATCGGCGGATCTCAGAACCCGGCCGCCACCTGTTCGCCGGCTAACACAAATCCGTTTTGCAACCCCGCGGGCACGGTCAATACCAGCGGCTACAACGACACGCTGAACCAGCTAGTCAATTCCAGTGCTCCCGACAAAGGTGTTGGTTTCACCTTGAATGTCCCCATCCGAAACCGTACGGCCCAAGCGAACCAGATTCGTTCTGAACTGGAATACCACCAGGCGCAGACGAGGCTGCAGCAGATCGAAAACGAAATCCGCATCGAAGTCCGCAACGCGCAATTCTCTTTGCAGCAGAACCGGGCTAGTGTTGCGGCTGCGCAGGCTGCGGTAGATCTCGCGGTGCAATCGCTCGATGCCGAACAGAAAAAATATGCCCTCGGCGCCTCCACCTCCACGCTCGTCATGCAACAACAGAGCGCGCTGACTCAGGCGCGATCGAATCTGGTATCGGCAATGGCGACTTACGAGAAGTCGCGGGTCGAGCTTGACCGCGCCACTGGTTTGCTGCTGGACCACGCGGGCATTGATCTGGCCGACGCGGAAACCGGACAAATCAATAAATTGCCGACGGTTCCTAACGTGCAACCGCGCAAGGACGTAGAGTCGGTCATGCCGGCTACGCCGGGTCAAGTCCCAACCACGCCCCAGCAACAACAAATGCAGCCGCAGACGCAACCTGAACCTCCACAAACCGAGCAGCCTCAAACGCAGCCGCAGAATCAGCAGCCTCAATAGTGAGGGAGATGCCCCCGGCCTTTCGCTCCGTTTGCGAAGGTCGGGGTACCGCTGCGCGACCACTTGAGAGGTAGAACTTTGCTTCCACTTCTCCAAGCTATATTCTTTCCTTCGTGACGCTTTCCATCGTCATCATCACCTATAACGAAGAAGCTAATCTCCCACGCACACTCGAAAGTGTCCTACCACTTATCCGCGATGGTCAGGGCGAAATTGTCGTGGTCGACTCCGGTTCGACGGATCGCACGGTGGAGATCGCCCAATCGCTCGGCGCAAGAGTCTTTATTGAAGACTGGAAAGGCTATGCCGGGCAAAAGAACTCTGCCATTGAGAAGGCCACGGGCGATTGGATACTCAGTTTGGACGCTGATGAAGTAGTTGACTCAGAACTCTCACAGGAAATTGAGCACCAGGTTCTCGGAAAAACTGCTCTCCAAGACAGTAGGCAAGTGCCCAACTCGAATACAGCTGTCCTCGCAAGCTCGATCAATGGCGTATGGATACGCCGCAAGAACTATTTTCTCGGCCGCTGGATTCGCCATGGTGGCTTTTGGCCAGACCCCAAACTACGGCTCTTCCGCGGGGGCACAGGAAAATTCGAAAATCGCACGGTACATGAGACTGCTATGGTCGATGGAAAGCTTGTCAATCGAGATGGTGCGCTGTTCAAAGGCGCGCTTCTGCACTATTCATATCCGACTCTTTCCGACTACATCGACCACATGAATCGGTATTCAACGCTCGGGGCCGAGATGGCTATCGCTAAAGGCCGGCATGGATTCAGCCTGCTGAACATCGTTTCGCGCCCACTGGCCACGTTCGCCTACAACTACGTTTTTCGCCTCGGATTCCTGGACGGCCGCGAAGGGCTACTCCTTCACCTGTACCATGCCGTTTATGTCTCCTGGAAATACGCCAAAGGTTGGGAACTCGGACGCGCAAGGCTTACCGAGTAGCCTCCATTCCAGACCCGCTTCAGCTACTCGCAACGGGCGCAAAAGCGAGCAGACCAACCGGTCGGTACCAGCGGGTATCTTGCCGCACCCTGCAGGCTCTTCTATCATCAAAAGTTAAGCTCGTGTGGGGGCTCATGTCCGACACCAAACCGCCTGTAGCAGAATCACCCATCTCTGACGTCTTGGAAAACCGGCATCCCTCGGAATTAGAAAAGGCGTGGGCGGAGAAGACCCTTGCCCCAACGCTGGAGAAGTCTCCCGAGAAGCCGATTGGCGCGCCTACGGGCACCAATCTCGACGAAAGTGGCCACGCTTGCTATACAACGATTTCAGGCGTCCCCATTCGTCGCCTCTATACCCCGGCCGATCTGCCGGAGGATTTCGCCTACGACCCCTATCTCGGCTATCCCGGTCAGCCGCCGTTTACCCGTGGCATCCACGCGACCGGATATCGGGGCAAGCTTTACACGATGCGGCAGTTCTCCGGCTTCGCTTCACCGGAAGAAACCAACCAGCGCTACAAGTACCTGCTAGAGCACGGCGGCAGCGGCCTATCCGTCGCCTTCGACCTTCCCACTCTCATGGGATACGACTCCGATCACCCGGCCAGCGAAGGAGAAGTAGGAAAGTGCGGGGTGGCCATCGATTCACTGGAAGATATGGAAATCCTCTTCAACGGGATCAACCTGGAGAAGACCACCGTATCGATGACCATCAATTCGCCAGCTTCGGTGCTGTGGGCTATGTACCTGGTGGTGGCGGAAAAGCAGGGCGCGGACTGGAAGAAAGTCTCCGGCACCATTCAGAACGACATACTGAAGGAATACATCGCACAGAAGGAATACATCTATCCTCCGGCGCCATCGATGCGCCTGGTGGTGGATACTTTCGAGTTTGGATCGCGCTTCACGCCGCGCTTCAACACCATTTCGATCAGCGGTTATCACATTCGCGAGGCCGGTTCCACCGCCCTGCAGGAACTCGCGTTCACCATCTACGATGGAGTGGAGTACGTGGAATGGGCGTGCCGCCGCGGCCTAGACATCGATGAATTCGGTCCGCGTCTCAGCTTCTTTTTCAACGCGCACAACGACTTTTTTGAAGAGATCGCCAAGTACCGCGCTGCGCGGAAGATCTGGTATCGGCTGACCAAAGACCGCTTCGGGGCAAAGAACCAGCGCACCTGGCTGATGCGCTTTCACACCCAGACCGCGGGCGTGTCGCTCCCCGCGCAGCAGCCCATGAACAACATCGCGCGGGTTGCATTGCAGGCGTTGGCCGCTGTGCTCGGCGGCACCCAATCTTTACACACCGATGCCTATGACGAAGCGCTTGCGCTGCCTACCGAGGAGGCTGCGCGCATCGCCCTGCGCACGCAGCAGATCATCGCTTACGAGAGCGGCGTTGCCCAGACCGTGGATCCTCTCGGCGGTTCCTATTTCGTCGAGCACCAGACTCTCGACATGGAAAACGGGGCATTCGAATACTTTGCTAAGCTCGATGCCATGGGCGGGATGGTTAAAGCCATTGAGCGAGGCTATCCGCAGAAAGAGATCGCCGAATCCTCCTATCAATATCAGCGCGCGGTGGAAGCCAGGGAAAAAATCATTGTGGGCGTGAACGACTTCACCATCGAGGAAGAGGCGCCCCAGATTCTTTACATTGGCGAAGAGGTGGCACGGCATCAGAGCGCGAAACTAAAGGCCCTGCGCGCCCGCCGCTCCAACGATGAGGTGCGGCGACGCCTCGATGCCCTGCGCCGCGCAGCTGCACAGACCCCCGAAGCGCCCGCCAACGGCGGCATTTCAGAAGCCAATACCATGCCGTACATCATCGATGCGGTGCGTGCTTACGCCACCGTTGGTGAGATCTGCCAGGCCATGCGCGAAGTTTACGGCACCTACACCGAAGTCAGCATTACCTAGATAGCAGCCGGCAACCTACTGCAACGAGATCATGACCGGGTGCGCGTTCGTCCAGCCTGTGGCCAGTGATAATGAAGGACAACCTCACTGAACGCGTTCGCCAGAGCTACGACCGCGTTGCGGATGAATATGCGCGCCGGATCTCTCACGAGCTTGAGCACAAGCCGCTCGACCAGAAACTTCTGAAACGTTTCGCCGCCGCAGTTACAGGACGAGGCAAGGTGTGCGACTTGGGTTGTGGTCCTGGACACATCGCGCGCTACCTGCGTGACTTGGACGTCCCCGTATTCGGGGTCGACCTTTCCACTCAAATGTTGGAGCAGGCTCGCCGGCTGAATCCCGACATTTCATTTCGTCAGGGCAACATGCTCGCTCTCGACCTCTCCGACGAGAGTCTTGCCGGCATCGCCGCCTTTTACGCCATCGTTAACATCCCGCCGGATTCATTGCCGGCGGTATTCACAGAAATGGCGCGAGTGCTGCAGCCCTGCGGCCTCCTACTGCTCGCCTTTCACGTCGGCGACGAAACGCTGCACGAAGATGAATTGTGGGGACATCCGATCTCCATGGACTTCTTCCTCTTTCCTCCTGCGGCGATCCGTCGCCAACTTGAAAATGCGGGATTGGTGGTGGAAGAAGTGGCGGAGCGTGGGCCGTATGCTCCGGACGTGGAGTATCAGAGCACCAGGGCTTACATATTTGCGCGCAAGCCGCAGTTCCGTCGCGATGTTGAATCCAATCGACGGCCCCAATGATCTAAGTCATGCGCGCGACTATCTCAACCTGCGCAGTCAAACTGAAGTTTGAATTTCAAAGTACCTACTGAGACCTGGAGGACCGTCAATGCCGATCAGCGAACTTTTGCTCCCCGAATTCGAACAGGAAATGAAAACCACGCGAATGACACTGGAACGCGTTCCTTTCGACAAGCAGGATTTTGTGCCGCACCAGAAATCGATGGCGCTGGGCAAACTGGCTCCCCACCTCGCCGAGCTCGCGGGATTTGGCGCGACCGTGTTGACCACGCCGGAACTGGATTTCAGCAACGCCCCAAATCGCCCGCGTCCACCGTTTGAGTCGGCCGGCCTGCTCAAAGCATTTGACGAGAACGCAGCCAAGGCTCGCAGCGCTTTGAAGAACACGCCTGACGACGCGTGGACGCAGAACTGGAAGCTGAGCTTTCAGGGCAAGCCCATCTTCAGCGGTTCGCGATTCCTGGCTTATCGTCAAATGTTCCTCAATCACATGGTGCATCATCGCGCGCAACTGGGTGTGTACTTGCGGCTGAATGACAAGCCGCTGCCGGCCACCTATGGTCCGTCAGCCGATGACACGATGGGGTTTTGATTTACTGCCGCCTCGAAAAAAGGAAACAGCAAAGAAGTGGACACGCTGAAGACGGAGCACCTTTCATCGCGACTGCGCGCACGGCTTTCCGAACCGGCGATGCTGGAATTTACGAAAAGATTGATCGCGATTCCATCGGAAAATCCTTCCGGAAATTATTACGAGGAATGCGCCCGCGCTCTGTTACACGAATTGGAGAGCCTCGGGTTTGATGAGGTGAGACGCAAGGGAGCGTGTGTGCTGGCGTGGGCGGGCACGGGCCAGCGAACGCTCTATTTCAGCGGTCATTACGATGTAGTTCCGGCGCAGAGCCGCGATCAGTTTCAGCCTCGCATTGAAGGCGCAAATCTGTTTGGCCGCGGCTCATCGGATATGAAAAGTGGATTGGCTGCGATGATTCACGCAGCAGCGGCTGCCCGTGATGAAGGGCTTCTCAAGAGCGGCCGTATCGGAGTCGTGCTCGTACCTGATGAGGAAACCGCCGGACCGCGCGGTTCCCGGGACCTGGATGCGCGCGGACTGCTGGGCAGAGATGCGGTCGGAATGCTGACGCCGGAGCCGACCGGAGGCGTCATCTGGAATGCCAACCGCGGGGCTATTTCGCTGCGCGCGACAATGCGCGGCAAGGCGTCGCACGTTGGCCGGCAATTCGAAGGGGTAAACGCCTTTGAGCGTGCGCTGCCGGCGCTGACACGATTGGCCGCGATAAAGAGTGAGGTAGAACTCCGCGAAACGCGGCAGAATATCGCTCCCGCGGCAGCACGAAAATCCATCTTAATGATTGGCGGCCGGGTAGAGGCGGGCATCAACTTCAACGTGACACCCGACTTCTGTTCCTTTACGGTTGACCGCCGCATTAATCCGGAAGAAAACCTTGAGCAAGAGAAGGCGCGCTTGCGCGATGCGCTGAAAGGTTTCGAAGTCGAGGTGCTCCAGGAAGAGCCTGCGGCGGCGACTCCGGCGCAAGATCCGCTGGGCGTGATTTTGGCGCGTCACATAGCAAGTGTTACGGGTAGAGATGGGGTGTTCGAGATGTGCCCCGGTCTGCTGGAAACGCGGTTCTATGCGGCTCGCGGCATTCCGGCATTTGCTTATGGACCGGGATTGCTGACCGTGTCTCATGGACCGAACGAGTTCGTTCCCATCCGCAACATTGCCGATTGCGCGGAAATTTACGCGCTTACCGCGGCGGAAATGCTCAGGCAATGAGACCTCGCCTCCATGGGTCACATGATTGCGTGTGAAAGCGAGAATTCCTCCGCGGAATGGAGACGACGGGGTGTATAACGGTTGCCGCCAGGCCGAGGATGCACGGAGCTCCCGGCTAAAGAGCATACGGAGGAAACCAAATGAAGAGATTGATTGTGGCGGAGATTGGGGCATTGATCATTGCGGTGGCAGTCTGTGTTGTTGTTCAGGCTCAGAAAACTTCAAAAGGCAGCGCCGGCAAGAAAGTTGTCTATGCCGCTGCAGACAGCACGACTTTTAAACCGTCTCAAGCCGCTGGCGTTTCTATGACGACCTTGTGGGGCGATCCCGACACAGGTCCTCACGCAACCTATACAAAATTTGACCCAGGATTCGATGCGGGCATGCACACCCATACCAACGATGTCTGGATCGTCGGTATAAAAGGCGCTTATCTGTATAAAGATGAAGACGGCGAAAAGCGTGTCGGACCGGGAGATTTCCTGCGAGTTCCCGGTGGCCATAAACATCGGAGCGGCGGCGATAAGACGGAAGGCGCCGTGTTTTACGAAGAGGGGTCAGGAAAATTCGATAGGGTTCCTGCGAAATAACGCGTCCGCTGAATTCTTGTTCGGTAAGAACTGGACCGAATCGAACCCTGAAAGTTCAAGCTTTCAGGGTTCTGTTTGATATGGCTGACCTGGGCACGACGGCTCATGTCGTGCTTGTTAGGTCATTGGTACTTCATCCCTGGGACACCTGGGCCGCTTTGCTCTGCTTCGGTTTTGGTCTTATCTCGTTCCGGTATCGTGCCGGCGGGTTGCCGAAATTGCGTTTGAAAGCGCGGTTAAAGGCCTGCTCGGAGTCGTAGCCTACTTTCGAAGCAATCTGGGCCACGCTGTAGCGGGTTGCGCAGAGCATCTGTGCGCCAAGCTGCAGGCGCCAGCGCGTAAGATACGCAACCGGCGGTTCCCCGAGGTACTGCCGAAAGCGTTCCGCCAGCACTGATCGTGAAATACCTGCCTCACGAGCGAGAGTCGCTATGGTCCACGGTGCTGCAGGCTGGCGATGCATGAGCGCAAGCACCTTCCCGACCTCCGCATCGCGTGCTCCCGCGAGCCACCCGATGTGTTCCTCGGGCAAACGACTCATGTACCGCCGCAAAGTTTCGGTAAAGAGGGCCTCCGACAGTTTCGCCAGGACAGCTTCGCTGCCCGTCCCACTCGCTTTAGCATCTGCAATTGAATGCCGGATTGAATTCTCCAGCCACTGTCCGGACCGGTCCTGACGAATGTTCACCTTGAACATTCCTGGCAGGCCGGCCAAGAAAGCCTGACTGAGACTTGGTTCGCAGACCATGAAGCCGCAAACAAAGCGGGCAAGTTCTCCTCCACCACCCATCCGCGACAGTTGGAGCCCCTGCGAGAGGATGCGCTGCAGTTCGCCTTCCCCGTCCACGGAACGAGGACAAGGTCCGCTCTCTAAGAAGTGGGAGTCGCCGTGGGGAAAAATAAGAACGTCGCCGGGACCGATTTCGAGGCGCTCATCACCCAGTCGGGCATAGGCTTTGCCCTCGATCAGAAGGTGGTAAACGATGACGTGCCCAGAGGAGTGGTTGATATACGGCGCCAGCTTGGACGAACTGGGCGAATGAAAACTCCAGGGCGCAGAAAACTCAGCGTTATAGAAGAAAGCGCTATCCAGCTTGACCGCCTTCAGCACTTCCGAAAGTGCGTCCATACCCCACCGAACTCCACAAAATTGCGAGCAAACCCCACCGGACTCGACGCAAAAGCATCTCGCGGCTTTGGATGAGCGGATAAGAAATCAAGACTCAGGATCAAAGTCAAGACGCCCTGTGGTGAATCAATACATTGCAACAAGGCCGAAACTCAATTTTACGGCCTAGAGGAGGAAATTATGCTGGAAATGGGGCGTATCAAGTACCTGCGAGTGGCGCTCGCAGTGGTGGGCGTGATCTTTATCGTCGGTATCTACAGCCTGGCGATGGTCTGGCCGTCCGGCTGGACATGGCACGCGGGGCCATCACATTCCGTGCCTGATTACCTGCAGATGATTCTGGGCATATATGCGACGCTGGGGGTCTTTCTGCTCCTAGCGAGCCGCAACCCACTGCAACACTTGAGCCTTATCTGGTTTACTGTGTGGTCCAGCGTCGTGCACGCCGGAATCATGGCCGTAGAATCATTAGCAAATCCAGAGCACATGGGACATCTCTGGGGCGACGTGCCGGCGCTCCTGCTGGTGGCAGCTGTACTTGGGTTTCTCACACCACGGGGCGCGTCAGTCAAGCAGAGTGTCGAAGAAAATCATGGGAAGCGAGCGGATTCCAGCGCGTTTTCGCCCGCCCTGACAAACGCCGTGCAGAGCTCGGCTACCAGGAGGAACGATGCACTATCACGATTCTGATGACCTGAAACAGCTGGGCGAGCTCAAGCAGCTCGCGCCAACAGAATTCTCTGCGTTCGTGGAGTTTGACAAGATCGTCGGGCGAGAGGGCGGAGCTATCCCGAGGAAGTATAGAGAATTGATAGCGCTTGCCGTGGCGTGCACAACGCAGTGCGCTTATTGCCTCGACGTGCACGCTCGCGCAGCAAAAGGCGCGGGTGCGACTCGCGAAGAGGTCACCGAAGCCGCGCTGCTGGCTGCGGCGCTGCGGGCTGGGGGCGCCGTTACCCACGGCGCGTTGGCAGTGAAGTTGTTCGATGGTGCTCCGGCGGCGAAATCCGCCGGTGCTCGCCCGTAGTCAGGCAGTAAGGTACCGGGCGCGGATGGTTGCGCTGTCGCGCCCGG
>Ga0070741_10012787_pt1 | contig 15052 bp, 14 predicted proteins | sample Coa_R1_4_FD_66440 | JGI IMG/M metagenome (GOLD analysis project Ga0070741, IMG submission 66440) | Surface soil microbial communities from Centralia Pennsylvania, which are recovering from an underground coalmine fire - Coalmine... | ecosystem: Environmental > Terrestrial > Soil > Unclassified ... | reverse complement strand
CCGAGAAACATCGAGGCGCCGATGACGCCGATAATGAAAATATAGGCGGTGCGGCGGCCGATCGCGCGGCTGGCGAGCGCCGTCAGCGACAGCGTGCCGCCCTCCCCGTTATTGTCGGCGCGCAACAGGATGAGGACGTATTTGGCGGTGACCGTGACGATCAGCGACCACACGATCAGCGACAGCACGCCGAGCACGGTGGCGCGGGTGACCGGTTGATTGCTGCTGGCGGCAATCGCCGCCTCGCGAAACGCGTAAAGCGGGCTGGTGCCGATGTCGCCGTAGACGACGCCGACGCTGCCGAGTGCCAAGGCCAGAAGACTTGGATGAGCGACTTTGCCGGTGCCGGCGGGATCGCCGCCGGCAGCGGCGGCCGTTTCCTTAACGCCTTCGGTCATTGCCGTTATTTCGGTCCGCCGTGGCTGTGAAGCCGCGGGCTTATAACACCCGCTCGGTACCGTACAATACCGCGCTTGGGCGCCGTCCACCGCGGCCGAATCCAAGCGATTTCAGCGCGTTACGGCGTGAAATTGGCCGGGAGCGGCGGCGCTTCCTTCATCAAGGTGATGGTGACCCGCCGGTTCGGCGACATGTTGGGATTGTCCGGAAACAGCGGGTCGGTGTCGGCTTTGCCGGCCACCATGAAGATATGGCTCGACGGCACGCCCTCCGCCGCGAGGATCTGGCGCACCGCATTGGCGCGATCGGCCGACAGTTCCCAGGCGCCGTAGCCCGGCTTCTCAGGCACGTTGGATGCCGCCGTGTGGCCGGTGATCGAAATGCGGTAGGGCATGCCCTTGAGCGAGGGCGCCATGGCCTGGATCAGCTTGCGCGTGCGCTCGTAGGGCTCCTTGGCGCCGTCGGCGAACATCGAGCGGCCGTCCTGATCGACGATCTCGATGTTCAGCCCCTCTTTGGTCTCCTCGACCATGATGTGCTTGGAGGCTTCGGCGATCTCCGGCATGTCCTGCAAGGCCTGCCGCAAGGAGGCGGCGGCCAGCGCGAAGTCGCGATCCTGCTTGAAGCGGGCGCCGTAGGTGCGTTCCTTGTCGTGCTCGTCGGGCGAGGGCGTGGCCGAGGCATCTTTGGGGTCGATGTGCGCCGCGTTCTTGAGCTTGGGCCGCGTCGGCAGGCCGAGCACCTCGATGATGCCGGAATAGCGCACGCGGTCCTGCACGCCGAAGGCCTCCCGCATCGAGCCGGCGACCACCTGCAGCTTCTGCTGATCCTGCGTCGAGAAAGCGACCAGCATCACGAAGAAGCTGACCAGCAGGCCCATCAGGTCGGCGAAGGTGACGAACCAGCCGTGACCGCCGTGTGCTGCATCCCTGCGCCGCGCCATGGTTTGCCGCCTTCAGGTCACGCGGCCGCGGGCTCGGCGACTTCCTCGCCTTCGCCCTCGCTGTGGCGGTGCTTCTCCGGCAGGTAGGCGAGCAGCATTTCGCGCACCAGAGTGGGACTCTTGGCCTCGCGGATCATCAGGATGCCGTCGATGATCAGCGTGCGGTTGATCTCCTCGTCGACCAGCTTGAGATGCAGCTTGTCGGCGATCGGCAGGCACAAGAGGTTGGCGAGGGCCGCGCCGTAGAAGGTGGCGAGCAGCGCCACCGCCATGAACGGGCCGAGCTTGGACGGGTCGGTCATGTTGGCGAACATCTGCACCATGCCGATCAGCGTGCCGATCATGCCGAAGGCCGGCGCGCAGTCGCCGACCGCGCGGTAGATCTTCTGGCCCTCGTCGAGATGGGTGAGGAAATTGTCGCGGTCGCGCTCGAGGTTGTCGCGGATGAAATTGCCGTCATAGCCGTCGGCGACATAGCGGATGCCCTTGGCCAAAAACGGATCGTCGATCTCGACCTTCTCCAGGCCGACCGGCCCCTGCTTGCGGGCGATCTCGGCAAGCCCGGCGAGCTCGTCGACCAGATCGCGCTGGCTCATGCGCCGCAGCGAGAAGGCGAATTTGGCGCCGAGCGGCAGGCCGTGGAAGATCGAGGCGAGCGGAAACCGGATCAAGGTGGCGGAGAAGGAGCCGCCGAAGATGACGATGAAGGCGTGCAGATCGACAAACATCCGCAGGTCGCCGCCGAGCAGGATCAGCGTACAAAGAACGGCTGCCCCTGCTGCGAGGCCTAGACCTGTTGCAATATCCATGACTTGACCCACCCCGACGCGGAACGACTGGCGCGAAACGCCGCGCCGGGCCGACCCTAGACGGGCCCCGTTAAGGGGCGGTAAAGCCTAACCTTTGGTGAAAGAAAAACCGGCGGCGATCGGCCGCCCGCGGCGTGACCGGGTGCGCAAAAGCTGCAAAACTTGCCGAAAGCAAGGGTCCGCCAGTTAACGACCCCTTAAAAATACGGAGGAACGACCATGCGTGAGATCGGACATTTCATCGGCGGCAAGACCGTCAAGGGGACCTCCGGCCGCTTCGGCGACGTCTTCAACCCGAATACCGGCGAGGTGCAGGCCAAGGTGGCGCTCGCCAAGCATTCGGAGGTCGAGCACGCCATCGCCAATGCCGAGGCCGCGCAGCCCGCCTGGGCGGCGACCAATCCGCAGCGCCGCGCCCGCGTGATGTTCAAGTTTCTCGATCTGATCGCCAAGGATTTCGAGAACCTCGCCAAGCTCTTGTCGTCCGAGCACGGCAAGGTGATCGCCGATGCGCGCGGCGACATCCAGCGCGGCGTCGAGGTCGTGGAATTTGCCTGCGGCATTCCGCATCTGCTCAAGGGCGAGTACTCGGAAGGCGCCGGCCCCGGCATCGACCTTTATTCGATGCGCCAGCCGCTCGGCGTCGTCGCCGGCATCACGCCGTTCAATTTCCCCGCCATGATCCCGCTGTGGAAGTGCGCGCCGGCGATTGCCTGCGGCAACGCCTTCATCCTCAAGCCGTCGGAGCGCGATCCCTCGGTGCCGATGCGCATCGCCGAACTGTTCCTTGAGGCCGGCCTGCCGCCGGGCATCCTCAACGTCGTCAACGGCGACAAGGAGGCGGTCGACACCCTGCTCAACGACCCGCGGGTCAAGGCCATCGGCTTCGTCGGCTCCTCGGCCATCGCCGAGTACATCTATGCGACCGGCTGCGCCAACGGCAAGCGCGTGCAGTGCTTCGGCGGCGCCAAGAACCACATGATCGTGATGCCCGACGCCGACATGGATCAGGCGGTCGATGCGCTGATCGGCGCCGGCTACGGCTCGGCCGGCGAGCGCTGCATGGCGGTGTCGGTCGCCGTGCCGGTCGGCAAGAAGACCGCCGACATCCTGCTCGACAAGCTCATCCCGCGCGTCGAAGGCCTCAAGATCGGTCCCTCGACCGACGACAAGGCCGACTACGGGCCGATGGTGACGCGGGCGCTGCTCGACAAGGTGCGCGGCTATATCGACACCGGCGTCAAGGAAGGCGCCAAGCTCGTGGTCGACGGCCGCGGCTTCAAGCTGCAGGGCTACGAGAACGGCAACTTCATCGGCGGCTGTCTGTTCGACGACGTGAAGCCGAACATGACGATCTACAAGGAAGAGATCTTCGGCCCCGTGCTGTCGGTGGTGCGCGCCAAGGACTACGAGGAGGCGGTGCGGCTGCCCTCCGAGCACGAATACGGCAACGGCGTCGCCATCTTCACCCGCGACGGCGACGCCGCGCGCGATTTCGCCCAGCGCGTCAATGTCGGCATGGTCGGCGTCAACTTCGCGATTCCGGTGCCGCTGTCGTATTACACCTTCGGCGGCTGGAAGCGCTCCGGCTTCGGCGACCTCAACCAGCACGGCCCGGATTCGGTGCGCTTCTACACCAAGACCAAGACGGTGACCTCGCGCTGGCCGTCCGGCATCAAGTCCGGCGCCGAATTCGTGATCCCGACGATGAAATGAGCGGCCGCATGGGGGCGGCGCGCATGGCCGGGAGCATCGCCGCGGCATTGGCGCTCGGCGCCTGCGCCACCGAGCAGGGCCCGGCCCCGCCGACGCCGCTGCCGCAGAGCGACATGACCGGACGCTGGATGCTGTCGGCGCCCAATGCGCCGCCTTGCGGCATGGACTTCCAGGGCGTTCCCGGTCAGCCGCAGGGCACGGTCACGCCCGACGGCGGCTGCCCCGGCAATTTCTACATGAGCCGGCGCTGGACCTTCACCCAGGACACGCTGACGCTGACCATCGCCGACGAGGACAACCAGCCGCTCGGCCAGCTCGCCTTGGGCGACGGCCGTTTCACCGGCAAGTCGACCGCCGGCACGCCGCTGACCCTGCAACGCTGAACGGAAAACGCCATGGCCGAATACCAGCTCTACTGCTTCGCGCAATCCGGCAACGCCTACCGCGCCGCGCTGATGCTCAACTTGATCGGCGCCGACTGGGAGCCGGTCTGGGTCGATTTCTTCGGCACGGCGCCGCAGCGCACACCGCAGTTTCGCGAGACCATCAACGAGATGGGCGAAGCGCCGGTGCTGGTGCACGGCAAGAAGAAGCTCACGCAGTCTGGCGTGATCCTGACTTACCTATCGAACCACAGCGGCAAGTTCAAACCGCAGGGCGAGGACGAGGAGCTGGAGGCGCTGCGCTGGATCATCTTCGACAATCAGAAGGTCAACGGTTTTCTCGGGCCGTTCCGCTTCCTGAAGAACTTTGCCAAGCCTGCCGGCGACCCCGCAGTGATGGCGTTCTTGAAAGGCCGCATCGACGCCAGCCTCGCCATCGTCAACAAGCGGCTCAGCGGCCGGCACTTTCTGGCGAGCGACAGGCCGACCATCGCCGACGTTTCGATGACAGCTTACCTGTATTACCCAGCGGAAGAATTCGGCTTCGATATCGCCAAGGATCACCCGGCGATCGGCGCTTGGCTCAAGCGCATGCAGGCTTTGCCCGGCTGGAAGCACCCTTACGATCTGATGCCCGGCTATCCGTTCGGCACCCAGGGCTACCGCAACCGCTGACGCCCCACGGGCGCGGGCTGCCGCCTCAGTTCAGACGTGCCGGACGTTCGTCGTCGCCGCCGAGATCGGGCGGCTGGGGCGCAGCCGATGCCCCCTCGCCTTGCGCCGGCGCTGCCGCAGCGGTGACGGCCTCGGCGTCCTTGCGCTGATAATTGCGGTAGGACAGCCAGCCGAGCGGCAGACAGGCGAGGTAGGCGAGCGTGCCGAGCGTCAGCACCACCCACGGGTAGCTGATCAGCAGGGCAAAGAACAGCACGACGACAACAAAGACCGGCAGCACCATCTCCGGCGGCACGCGCTTGCCGACGCGCTTGCCGGAGAACACCGGCAGCCGCGACACCATCAGCATCGCAATCGCCAGCGTGTAGAAGAAGGCGAGCCAGATCACGACCAGCCCGGCCGGCGCGCCAAGCAGGTCGAGGTAGATCGGCAGCAGCACGGTGATGGCGCCGGCCGGCGCCGGAATCCCGGTGAAGAAATTGCCGGCCCAGATCGGCTGGTTGGGCTCGTCGATCATCACGTTGAAACGCGCCAGCCGCAACGCGGCGCAGATCGCAAACACCAGAGCCGCGATCCAGCCCGCCGACTTCAGCTCGTGCAGGCCCCAGAAATACAGAATCAGCGCCGGCGCCACGCCGAAATTGACGAAGTCGGCGAGGCTGTCGAGCTCGGCGCCGAAGCGCGAGGTGCCCTTGAGCATGCGCGCGAGCCGGCCGTCGACGCCGTCGAGCAGCGCGGCGAACACGATGGCAGCGAGCGCCAGCTGGGTATTGCCTTCGACCGCCATGCGCATGGCGGTGAGCCCGGCGCAGAGCGCCAGCAGCGTGATCAGATTGGGCAGCAGCACGCGCACCGGAATCTGCCGGAAACGGCGGCGGTGCGGCGACGACGGCGGCGTCGGATCGAACGGCGGAAAGACCATGAGTTCCCTATAGCAGATTGCGCATTTTCCTGGCAGCGCAGTCGCAGCGGTTGGTGAATATCTAATACCGCCGAATTCTTATGCAATCGCTGCAAATCGAAGCACGGCACCGATCGGCCGTGGCCTCGGTTTTCGCCAACAGCGGAGGTTTTCGCCGGAAACCGGGCCCATTCGACTTTCGTCCGGCTGGTCCGCATTTTGCTTGGTTGAGGCGGCCGGACGGAAATGAGGAGCCTGTAATGTCCGTCTCCATCACCCAGCCTTTGGCGGTGCCGACCGCATCCGCGCGATGGGTCCAGCTGGTGCTTGGCGTCATCGCAATGATGTCGATCTCCAGCCCGCAATATGTCTGGACGCTGTTTACGAAATCATTTCAGACGACCATCGGCACCACGCTTCCCGCCATCCAGATCACCTTTTCGATCCTGATCGTGCTGCAGACCTGGCTATCGCCATTGCAAGGGTACCTGATCGACAAATTCGGCCCGCGCCTGCTGATCGCCTTCGGCTGCGCCCTGTCGGGCGCCGGCTGGATCACGTCGGCCTATGCGACGAGCCTGACCGGCCTCTATCTGACCTATGGCCTGCTCTGCGGGGTCGGCACCGGCATCGTCTATATCGGCATTATCGGCTTGATGGTGCGCTGGTTCCCGGACCGGCGCGGCTTCGCCACCGGCATGGTGGCGGCCGGCTACGGTTTCGGCGCCATCGTCACGACCTTCCCGATCAACACCATGCTGGCAACCGCCGGCTATCAGCACACGCTGGTGGTGTTCGGCTTCATTCTCGGCATTGTCGGAGCGCTCGCGGCTTTGGCGATGCGCATGCCGCAATCCAACGAAAAATTGCCGGCCGCCGCCATCACGACGTCGAAAAAGAACGTGGCGCCGGCCGCGATGATCCGCACACCGGTCTTTTGGCTGATGTTTGCGATGATGACCATGATGTCGACCGGCGGCCTGATGATCATCTCGCAATTCGCAGCCTTTTCGACCGATTTCGGCGTGACCAAGATGATGGTCCTCGGCCTGGCCGCTCTGCCGTTCGCGTTGACGCTCGACCGCATCACCAACGGCCTGACGCGGCCGTTCTTCGGCTGGGTGTCGGACCGCATCGGCCGCGAGAACACCATGGCGCTCGCCTTCCTGATGGAGGCGGCGGCGGTCGGCGCGATGGTGCTGCTGCGCGATAACACGCTCGCCTTCGTGCTGCTGTCGGGCGTGGTGTTCTTCGGCTGGGGCGAGATCTTCTCGCTGTTCCCCTCGACGCTGACCGACACATTCGGCACCAAATACGGCACGACCAATTACGGCGTGCTGTACATGGCGCAGGGCATCGGCTCGGTGCTGGGCGGCCCGCTCGCCGCGCTGCTGCACGACATGGCCGGCAGTTGGCTGCCGGTGTTCGCCATCATCATCGCAATGGATGCGATCACGGGGATTCTGGCATTGGTCGCGCTCAAGCCGTTACGCCAGGCCTACGCGAAATCCTGACCGCGGCATTGCCGGGCCGGCGCTCAGCCGGCCCGGAAGGCGCGGACGGCGTCGGATTGGCGCAGGTCGGCGAGCACGGTCTCGCCGGCAATCGCGGTCTGCCCGACCGCGACCTGCGGCGTCACGCCTTCCGGCAGGTAGACGTCGAGGCGCGAGCCGAAGCGGATCATGCCGAAGCGCTCGCCGGCAGCGATCGACTGGCCGGCCTTGACGAAGCAGACGATGCGCCTGGCGACGAGGCCGGCGATCTGCACCACGGCGACGCGGGCCGCGCCCGTCGCGATCACCAGCGAATTGCGCTCGTTGTCGAGGCTCGCTTTGTCAAGGTCGGCGTTGAAGAACTTGCCGGGCTGATAGACGATTTTCTCGACCTGGCCTGCCACCGGGCTGCGGTTGATGTGGCAGTCGAACACGCTCATGAAGATCGAGATGCGCGGCAGCGGCGCAGCGCCGAGGCCGAGCTCGTGAGGCGGCGCGGCGGCGGTGATCTGGCTGATGCGTCCATCGGCCGGCGCCACCACCAGCCCGTCACGCACCGGCGTCACGCGCGGCGGGTCGCGGAAGAATAACGCGCACCACAACGTAAGTCCTGTTCCGATCCAGCCGAGCGGCGTCCAGATCCAGAACAGGATCAGGCTCGCCAGCGCGAAGGCGCCGATGAAGGGATAGCCCTCCGGCGTGATCGGGACGAGCTGGGAACGGATCGAGTTGGCGATCGACATGGCTTATTCGGCGGCATCCGCCGGCAGATCGGCCGGCGCCTGGGGAGCGGCGAGCTCCTCCTCCGCCAGCGGCGGCGGGTTGCGGTTGGGCGCGGCCTCGTCCTCGGCGGCGCGGGCGAGCTTCTCGCGCGCCTCCTCGGCCTCGCGCTGCCGGTTCCACATGCTGGCGTAGAGGCCGTTTTTGGCCAGCAGTTCGTAGTGCGTACCGCGCTCGACGATCTCGCCCTGGTCGAGCACGACGATCTCGTCGGCGCCGACGATGGTCGACAGCCGGTGCGCGATGACGAGCGTGGTGCGGCCGGACGAGACGCGCTCGAGCGCGTCCTGGATTTCCTTCTCGGTGTGGCTGTCGAGGGCGGAGGTCGCCTCGTCGAGCAGCAGGATCGACGGCGCCTTGAGGATGGTGCGGGCGATGGCGACGCGCTGCTTCTCGCCGCCGGAAAGCTTGAGGCCGCGCTCGCCGACCTCGGTCTCGTAGCCCTTGGGCGCGAGGCGGATGAAGCCGTCGATCTGCGCCAGCCGCGCCGCCTCCTCGACCTCGGCGTCGCTCGCGTCCCAGCGCCCGTAGCGGATGTTGTAGCGGATGGTGTCGTTGAACAGCACGGTGTCCTGCGGCACCATGCCGATGGCCTCGCGCAGCGATTTCTGCGTCACCCTGGCGATGTCCTGGCCGTCGATGGTGATGCGCCCGCCGGACAGGTCGTAGAAGCGGTAGATGAGCCGCGAAATCGTCGACTTGCCGGCGCCGGAGGGGCCGACCACGGCCACCGTCTTGCCCGCCGGCACCGCGAAGCTGATGCCCTTGAGGATGCGGCGGCCGGGCTCGTAGGAGAAGACGACGTTGTCGAAGCGGATGTCGCCTTTGCCGACCTTGAGCGGCCGGGCGTCCGGCGCGTCCTTGACCTCCGGCTCGCGGCCAAGGATCGAGAACATGATCTCGATGTCGGTGATCGCCTGCTTGATCTCGCGGTACACCATGCCCATGAAATTGAGCGGCTGGTAGAGCTGGATCATCATGGCGTTGATCAGCACGAAATCGCCGACCGTCTTGCTGCCGGCCTCGATCTCGGTGGCGCACAGCACCATGGCGCTGGCGAGCCCGATGGTGAAGATCACCGCCTGCCCGGCATTGAGCACGGCGAGCGAGGTGTAGGCCTTGACGCTGGCATCCTCGTAGCGCGCCATCGAGCGGTCGTAGCGGGCGGCCTCGCGCTGTTCGGCGCTGAAGTACTTCACCGTCTCGTAATTGAGCAGCGAGTCGATCGCCTTGACGTTGGCGTCGGTGTCGCTGTCGTTCATCTTGCGGCGGATGCCGATGCGCCATTCGGTGGCGTGGTAGGTGTAGGTCATGTAGACCGCGACGGTGACCAGGATCGCCAGCACGTAGCGCCAGTCGAAATGCCACATCAGCACGGCCAGGATCAGCGCGAGCTCGATGATGGTCGGCGCCAGCTGCAGGATGACCATGCGCACGATGGTCTCGATGCCGTTGCGGCCGCGCTCCAGAACGCGCGTCAGGCCGCCGGTCTTGCGCTCGAGGTGGAAGCGCAGCGACAGCTCGTGCATGTGGATGAAGGTGCGGGTGGCGAGCCGCCGCACCGCGTGCATGGCGACCTTGGCGAACACGCCGTCGCGCAGCTGCGTCAGCGCGCCCATCAGGATGCGCATGCCGCCATAGGCGATGGTCATGGCGAGCGGCGCGGCGAGCGCCCAGGCGAACCAGTCCGAGGCGCCCACCGGCGCGGTGCCGTGGCCGGCGAGCGCATCGGTCGCCCATTTGAAGGTGAAGGGCACGGCGATGGTGGCAAGCTTGGCCGCGAGCAACAGCACCATGGCGCCGAGCACGCGCAGCTTCAGGTCGCGCCGGTCGGCGGGCCAGATATAGGGCCACAAATGCACCAGCGTGCGCAGCAGCGCGCCGCGGCTTGCGGAAACGGCAGGTTTGTCGCCGGAGGACGCCGGGTGGCCGTGGGGGGCGGTCATGGGCCCTTCATATAGGCGGATTCTCCGCCGTAATCATCCCGTGGGCGCGATAAACCTCCGCAACCACAATGGTTTTCCGCCGTTGTCTTGACGCCGCCACAACCGCAGCGCACATGCAGGCCATGAACAAAATCGAGAATCTCAGCAAAATCCGCAAAATTTGCGTCTACTGCGGCTCCGGACCCGGCACCGATCCGGCTTTCGTCCAGGCCGCCCGCGACTTCGGCAAAATCCTCGCCGAAAACCGCATCGGCCTGGTCTTCGGCGGCGGCAATGTCGGCATGATGGGCGAGCTCGCGCGAGCGGTGCTGGCGCACGGCGGCGCGGTCAACGGCATCATCCCCGAATTCCTGGTCGAGCGCGAGCACGCGCTGCGCACCGCGCACGGCCTGACCGTCACCCGCGACATGCACGAGCGCAAGCGCAAGATGTTCGAGCTGGCCGACGCCTTCGTGGCGCTGCCGGGCGGCGTCGGCACGCTCGAGGAAATCGTCGAGCAAATGACCTGGGCCCAGCTCGGCCGCCACAAGAAGCCGATCCTGCTCGCCAATATCGCCGGCTTCTGGGAGCCGCTCTGCGCCTTGCTCGATCACATGAAGGCGCTGCAATTCATCCGCGGCGATCTGAATTTCGATCTGCTGGTGGCGAACGCGGTCGGCGACATCCTGCCGATGCTGCAGCAGGCGGCCGCGGCGACGCCGGACGAGGCCAAGCGGATGAAGACCGCCGAGCCCGAGCGGCTGTAGGTCTCACCCTCCCCCTCCAGGGGAGGGTGAAGCGCGATTGCCGCGCGCGCCCCCGCAATGACGCGCATGCGCTTCATTTCACGAACGTCACCGCCTCGATGCGGTTGCCGTCCGGATCGCGGATGAAGGCGGCGTAATAGCCCTCGCCGTGCCGCGGCCGCAAGCCCGGCGCGCCGTCGCTGCCGCCGCCGGCGGCGAGCGCCGCGGCATGGAAGGCGTCGACCATGTCGGTCGAGAGCGCGCGCAAACAGACATGCGCGCCGTCACCCGGCGCCGCCATGGCGCCGCGCAGGTTGAGCCAGAATTCCGGATAGCTCTTGCCGAAGCCGACGGTCGCCGGCCGCGTCTCCAGCCGCATCATGCCGAGGCTGCCGAGCACCGCCTCGTAGAAGCGTGTGGCTGCGGCGAGATCGCGGACCGATATGGAAACGTGATCGATCATCATTCGCCTCAACTATCGCCGTCATCCTGAGGTGCGAGCGACGCGAGCCTCGAAGGATGACGGGCACTGTCCGGGCCGTCGCCCTTCAAGGGCCGCGCTCCGCGCGGCCACCTCAGGGTGACGGACTTAACCCGGCGCGCCCGACTTCACCAGCTTGTAGATAATCGAATCCATCAGCGCCTGGAACGAGGCGTCGATGATATTGGCCGACACGCCGATGGTGGTCCAGCGCTCGCCCTGTCCGTCCTCGCTCTCGATCAAAACGCGCGTCACCGCCTCGGTGCCGCCGTTGAGAATACGGACGCGGTAGTCGGTGAGCTTGAGGTCGTCGATGTATTTCTGGTACTTGCCGAGGTCCTTGCGCAGCGCCAGGTCGAGCGCGTTGACCGGGCCGTTGCCCTCGGCCGCCGAGATCATGTTGTCGTCGCCGATCTTCACCTTGACCACGGCCAGCGTGACGGTGACGCGCTCGCCCTTGGCATTGTTGCGCTGCTCGACATTGACGTCGAACTGGGTGACGTCGAAGAAATTCGGCACCGTGCCGAGCGTGCGCCGCGCCAGCAGCTCGAAGGAGGCGTCCGCCGCCTCGTAGGCATAGCCGATGGCCTCGCGCTCCTTGACGATCTCCAGGAGGCGGCCGATGCGGCTGTCGTTTTTGTCGACCTTGAGGCCGATGCGGTCGAGCTCGGCCAGCACGTTCGAGCGTCCCGCCTGCTCCGACACCAGCACCTTGCGCTTGTTGCCGACGCGCTCCGGCGCGACGTGCTCGTAGGTCGCCGGGTCTTTCTTGATGGCGGAGGCGTGAATACCGGCCTTGGTGGCAAAGGCGCTGTCGCCGACATAGGGCGCGTGGCGGTCGGGGGCGCGGTTGAGCCGCTCGTCGAGGGCGTGGCTGACCTGCGCGAGCTTCTTCAACGCGGCGTCGCTGACGCCGATGTCGAAGCGGTCGGCGAATTCCCGCTTGAGCTTGAGCGTCGGAATGAGCGAGACCAGGTTGGCGTTGCCGCAGCGCTCGCCGAGACCGTTGAGCGTGCCCTGGATCTGGCGGGCGCCGGCGCGCACGGCGGCGAACGAATTGGCCACCGCCTGCTCGGTGTCGTTGTGGGCGTGGATGCCGACGCGATCGCCGGGGATGACCTTGCAGACCGCGGCGACGATCGCTTCCACCTCGTGCGGCAGCGTGCCGCCATTGGTGTCGCACAGCACGACCCAGCGCGCGCCCTCGTCGTAGGCCGCCTTGGCGCAGGCCAGCGCGTAGCTGGGGTTGGCCTTGTAGCCGTCGAAGAAATGCTCGCAGTCGAGCAGCACTTCGCGGCCCTTCGCCTTGGCGGCACGCACGCTGTCGCGGATCGAGGCGAGGTTTTCCGCCTCGGTGGTCTCGAGCGCGACCTTGACGTGATAGTCCCACGACTTGGCGACGAAGCAGATGGCGTCGGCTTTCGCTTCGAGCAAGGCGGCAAGGCCCGGATCGTTCGAAGCGGAGCGCCCCGGCCGCCGCGTCATGCCGAAAGCGGTGAACGTCGTCTTCAGCTCGCGGTCCCTGGCGAACAATTCGCTGTCGGTCTGGTTGGCGCCGGGATAGCCGCCTTCGACATAGTCGATGCCTAGCTCGTCGAGCATTTGGGCGATCGCCAGCTTGTCGGCGAGCGTGAAGTCGACGCCGTTGGTCTGCGCGCCATCCCGCAACGTCGTGTCGAACAGGTAGAGGCGTTCTTTCATCGGCGGCCTCTCTTTTCTTCATCTCCCCCGCTTGCGGGGGAGGTCGACGCGCGTAGCGCGTCGGAAGGGGGCGCTTTTCGGGACGCCCAAGTGCAAAGAGCACCCTCCCCAACCCTCCCCCCGCAAGCGGGGGAGGGAGAAGAAGGGCGCGCCGTCGCGCAGCGTGGTGTCGCAGAGATAAAGCCGCTCCCGCGCCATTGTTCTCACCACAGGTAATAGTTCGCGGCCACCGCGATCGCGACGATGAGCGCGACGACAGCCAGCACGATATGGTGACGCCGGATTTCCATCAGGTCAGCCGGTAGACGACATAGAACGCGAGCAGCAGAGCGGCGATGAGCACGCCGTATTTCAGCACGATGTAATAGAGCCAGTGGCGCGGGAACGGGGTGTCGGGCTTGTCCATCAGGCGCTCCCTTTGGCGAGCTGCTTGTGCAGCGTGGTGTTGGCGAGCCATTCGCCGGCAAGCGAAATCGAGTTGCGCTGCTGCGCGACATAGCCGCGCTTCTCGAAGAAGCCGCGCGCACTGTCGCTGGCATCGACGCTGAGCCTGGCGACGCCGCGGGAGCCGGCGAGCTTCTCCAGCGCGTCGATGAGCATGGCGCCGACCCCCTGCCCGGCCACCGCCGGGTGCACATAGAGCATTCCAATTTTGTCCTTGCCTTCGAGCGAGGCAAAGCCCACGGCCGAGCCGTCGAGCGTCGCGATCAACGTCAGTTGCGAGGCGAGGTCCCTGCCGAATTCGTCGATATCCTCGGCGGCGGAGGCCCAGGCCTCCTGCTGCGCCTCGCTGTAGTCGTCGCCGGTCAGTTGCGCGATCGCGGCGCGGAAGATTTCGGCCAGAATCGGCGCGTCGGCCGACAGGAACGGCCGCAGCGCCAATTTGGGATGCGCCTGCGCACTCATCGGGCAAGCCTCTTCTTACCCTCTCCCCTTGTGGGAGAGGGTGGACGCGAGCGCAGCGAACGGCCGGGTGAGGGGGAGCCGATAAAAGCCCCCTCACCCGCCTCGCGGCTTCGCCGCTCGGCACCCTCTCCCACAAGGGGAGAGGGTTTCAGAGTGCGCCTCGCCGTCATCGCGCGATCTCCCATCTCTCCGTCACCTCCCCCGCTTGCGAGGGAGGTCGACGCGTGTAGCGCGTCGGGAGGGGGCATCTATCGCTTCCCGCGCGAACAATGCGCCCCATCCCCAACGCTCCCCAGCTTGCGGGGAAAGAAGCAGGCAAGAGCGCGCGGCACGTCACCCCGATCATCGCGCGATCTCCCAGGTGGTGCCATCCTTGGAATCCTTCAGCACGACCCCCATAGCGGCGAGTTCGTCGCGGATGCGATCGGACTCCTTGAAGTTCTTGGCCTTGCGCGCGGCATTGCGCGCGTCGATCAAGCCGGCCACCTTACTTTCGTCGATCGCGGCCGAAGCGCGGCGCCGCGCCTTCCAGTCGGCGGCGGTGCCCTGCAATACGCCGATCAATTGCGCGCTGGCTTTGAGACAGGCCGCCGCCGGCTTTGCGCCCTTGAGTGCCTCGGCGCGCAACTCGTGCAGCGCGGCCAGCGCCTTCGGTGTGTTGAGATCGTCCGCCAAGGCATCGAGCGCGTCGGCGCAAAGATAGCCGGGCGCGGCATCGGCGGTCAGATCGTACCAGCCGTCGAGAACTTTGGTGCTCTCCTCCAGCCCCTTCACCGTCCAGTCGATCGGCTGGCGGTAATGCGTGCGCAGCATATTGAGGCGCAGCACCTCGCCCGGCCAATCCCGCAGCAACTCATGGATGGTGACGAAATTGCCGGCCGACTTCGCCATCTTCTCGCCTTCGACCTGCAAGAAGCCGTTGTGCATCCAATAATTCGCCATCACCTTGGTATGAAAGGCGCAGCGCGACTGCGCGATCTCGTTCTCGTGGTGCGGAAAGACGAGATCGATGCCGCCGCCGTGGATGTCGAAGGTCTCGCCGAGGTGCTTCCAGGCCATGGCCGAGCACTCGATGTGCCAGCCCGGACGGCCCGGCGCCGCGATGCCGGCGGGCGACGGCCAGGACGGCTCGCCCGGCTTCGACGGCTTCCACAGCACGAAGTCCATCGGGTCCTTCTTGAACGGCGCCACCTC
>Ga0070741_10012786_pt1 | contig 15052 bp, 12 predicted proteins | sample Coa_R1_4_FD_66440 | JGI IMG/M metagenome (GOLD analysis project Ga0070741, IMG submission 66440) | Surface soil microbial communities from Centralia Pennsylvania, which are recovering from an underground coalmine fire - Coalmine... | ecosystem: Environmental > Terrestrial > Soil > Unclassified ... | reverse complement strand
AGCTTTCGTTCCTCATATTTATTATCCAACCCGGTAATTCGTTCCACTGCCTATGTATACCCGAAGCTTCGACATCGGCGTCGAGGGTGCCTTAGCGAATTGATAGAATGCCTTCCGGCAGCGGTGGACAAGGTTTGGGATACCAGGCTTCTTTGAGCATGTTTGGAGCGTGTTTGCGCTGTTTGACTTTGTTTCATCTGGTTTAATCTTTGTAGTCAACAGGATCAAACAGCGCCTGTCGATCTGAAATGTGGAGGATCGCGCCATGACGAACAATGACTCAAGGCCGCCAGAAGATGACGACCAGCAGACCACAACACCTGACGCTGATTCGCTAGCTACTGACGAAGCTGTCAGCGATCAGCCGGCAACACCCAACACTGATTCGCTAGCTACTGACGAAGCTGCCAGCGATCAGTTACCAACACTCAACACTGATTCGCTAGCTGCTGACGAAGCTGCCAGTGATCAGCCGCCAACCCCTCCTGAGCAACAGACGGAAACTCTACCTGCGCAGACGCCAGAGCAGAGCCCTACGGCTCTAACCACCACCGAGCCTGAGAGTTCTGTTCCCCGGACCAAAGCATTGATGGTTGTGCGTGATCTGAAAAAGACGTATCGCTTGGGACGTGATACCTATGTGCAGGCATTGCGCGGTATCTCGCTGGATGTCAATCCCGGCGAGTTCGTGGCCGTGATGGGGCCTTCGGGCTCGGGCAAGTCCACGTTTATGCACCTGATTGGCTGCCTGGATCGTCCCACGTCGGGCGAATACTGGCTTTCAGGCAGGCTGGTCAGTAGTCTATCGCCTGATGAACTGGCTAGCGTGCGTAACCAGATGATTGGTTTTGTCTTCCAGGGCTTTAACCTGCTTGCACGCGCCAATGCCCTTAAGAATGTCGAGTTGCCGATGGTCTATTCGGGCATGCCACGAGGTGAGCGCAGGCGGCGAGCTGAGCGCGTGCTGCGCCTGGTTGGTCTGGAAAGATGGATGGATCACAAACCGATGGAGCTTTCCGGGGGGCAGCAGCAGCGCGTCGCGATTGCACGTTCGCTCGTCAACGGACCCGTCGTCTTACTGGCAGACGAGCCGACCGGCAATCTAGACAGCCTGACTGGCCTTGAGATCATGGGCGTCCTGCAAGCATTAAATGAGCAAGGCATGACTATTGTGCTCGTGACCCACGATCCTCATGTCGCCTCGTTTGCCAAACGCCGCGTCGAGTTCCTCGACGGTCAAGTTATCAACGACGTACTTGTCGAACCGCTCTCCGCCCGCGACGAGTGGGTCAGAGTTGCCAGCGAGCAAGCTGCCGCACTCGCTGGCGAAAACAACGGCGAAGAGGTACAGGTCATGGAGGAACATAACAAAGTATAGAAAGGATCTGCTCAGGGAATAATTTAGGCCCTTTGATCCACGCTTCACGGATCAAAGGGCCTAAGTGGATAGACAGGGTCTTTGCGTTGTCGCGAGAGGGAATCAGCCTGTGTATTTGATGGCAAGATTGGAGGTTCATAGTACCATTTGATGCATTTTGCCCGCTTGCTCAAAAAAGGGAAGAAGTAAACTCCATTGGCTGCCATCGCCTTGCCTCCGGCTACTCTGGAAGGTACAATAAGGTCAATCGTGCAGGTTGAAGCTTTCTGCATCCTTCTAGTGCCTGCTTGTCTCCGGCTTGTGCTGGCCCTGTTGCTCCGACAAAAAGAAAGAGGTGGTCTGGTTATGTCTACAACACGCCTGGTGCTGGTTCGTCATGGTGAAACGCTGGCGAATCGCGAATTTCGCTATATTGGCACGCGTGACGATGCGCTTTCTGAGCGTGGGGTGATGCAGGCCGGGCAACTGGCTGATGCACTGGCCAGCTTTCCAGTTGCTGGCGTCTATAGCAGCCCTTTACAGCGCGCTTACCGCACAGCCGAACCGATAGCGGTTCGGCATAAGCTGCCTGTGGAGGTTGCGGACGAACTGCGCGAGGGCAGTTTCGGACAATGGGAGGGTTTGAGCCGTGCGGAAGTGCTGGCACGCGGCTCGCAGGATGAGCAACTGCTGTTTGCCTGGGAGAGGGATAGTGCGGTGGCACCTCCCGATGGCGAGAGCTTTGAGGCCGTGCGTACGCGTGTCTCTGCCCTGGTTGAGCGCCTGGCAGCGCGACATCCCGATCAAACGCTTGTGCTGGTATCGCACGTTGGCCCGATCAAAGTATTGCTCTGCACTGCACTTGGCGCTCCGCTTACCTCTATGTACCACATCTTTCTTGATCCGGCTACAATCAGCGTTGTCGATTGGCGGCAGACGCGCTCTACAGTGCGTCTCCTTAATAGTCATGCCCACCTGGGCTGGGAAGAGGCTCGCTGGCTACGACTCTAGATTACTCCTAGTGCTGAAATGGGTCAAATGACTCATGAGCTGTGCTTGCATGTCAGTTACAATGACCATCAGGCAATGCTAAAACAGACTAAGGAGTGCTTGTTATGAATGAAAGGACCCTTGTTAGCGAAGAACTGCGTGGACGACAAGTTCATTGGACTGCAAAAGCGAGTTGTGCTTTTTCTGTTTGTATGATGGTGATATTCTTGCTACAGTCTATTGACGCGCTTATGTCTCCATTCACACCGCTTTATCAGCCTTTGAATTATTTGATGCATCTTATCGGACTTTTATTTGCGTTGATACCTCTTTCCCGGTTTTTGTCTTCATTGCTGCCTCTTTCCCTGCTTCTGGTTCCACCGGCATCTCTGCTCCTTATCTCTTTCATCTTTGGGGGTGTTGCACTGGTCATTTCATTCAGGAGACGATGGAGGAAGGGTCTGGGGATGGCTATCGTGGGTGTTGTACTGCCAGGGATAATCCTTATGGTCTATGGGGTATTGATAGTGTTTCTGCTGTTCTTCTGGCATCCACACCTTGTCTTCTAGTGTCTTTTGAGCATGTCGGGGTTATTCGTAGCGCAGGGCTTCGGCGGGGGTGACGCGGCCTGCTTGCCATGAGGGGAGGATGGCTCCGAGGAAGGAGGCGAGCAGCGAGATGCCGACGATCAGGGCGAGTTGCTGCCAGGGGATGCTGAATGTGAGGCCGGTCTGGTATTGCTCGAAGAAGTTAGCGGCGAAGATGTTTCGCGCAAGGATCAGGCCGAGGATGACGCCGAGGATGCTGCCGAGCACACCTACCAGGAACGATTCGAGCAGGAAGGCTCCCTGGATCAGGTGACGCGAACAGCCCAGGGCACGCAACATGCCGATCTGCTGACGACGCTCGATAACGGCACGCGTGCCGGTAATCGCCAGGGCCGCTACACCGAGCAGGAGTGTCATGCCTACAACACCTAAGAGGACATTGCTGAGGAAGATGCGCGGCCCGCGAATTTGCCAGACGGCATCCTCCAGCACTGTTGTCTCCAGGCCGTTATCAAGGTACGCTGAGCCGAGCGCCAGGGCCAGTGTACGCTTATCCTGACCGGGAGCAACCTTGAAATAATAGGTCAGGGTATCGGGTGTGTCCTGCTGGGGATTTGCGCCAGCGTAGGTCAGGACATCGGGCGTGTTTGGCTGCGTCGTAATGCCTGCGTTGGCCTGAGTGTAGGCGGAGCGCGATATGTAGAGGCCAAAGTGCGCGCTATCGCTGTTGTCTACAACACCAATGATCGTGAGTTTCATCGCCTGCTGACCCTGCGTACCACTCGCCACCCAGATGGGAGTGGCCGGGAAGACCTTATCGCCCTGGTAGACACCACTCATGGAGAAGGTGTAGCGTGGATCGAAGCTTGGCGGCGTGGCGGGTGCCCCGGCATCGGCAGCCTGGGGCACAGAGGGGTCGTAAACCGGCGAGTTGGAGATGACATTGGGATTGTAGGGAACCGCGCTGCTGTCTATGAGCGCGTAGTTCGGGTGAGTTTGTAACGCCTGCCAGACAGCGCTATCGCTGTTGAAGCCGTTGGCACGCGCCGTCAGGTGCAGGCCGTAACCTTGCAAGAAGCCGCCACTGACGATATTCGCCGGATAGAGCGTCCAGCGCGGCGTATCAGCACTCAGCTGGATCACTCCTACCGCCGTTGTGCTGCGTACACCGATGGCAGAGAAAGCGTTGGGATTGATGCCGTGCTGGATCAGCGATGAACGGAGATCGGCCAGCGGATTGTTCAGAGGCTTATCGGTCAAGGATTTGAAATAGGCTGTACCCTGGATATCGTAACCGCCAGTCTGCACATTGATGTCTACATAGCTATTTTGCATGGCGTTGGTAATCACTGCCATCATCGTCATAGCAAACACAACCATGCTGAACATCATCACGCTCAAGCCCATACGGAAGCGTCGGTGCAATGGGTAGGATGAGGCGAGCTTTGCCAGCGTGTAGAGGCCGGGGAGCTTTGCACAGAGCGCCAGCAGCGGGTTCACAAAGAGTTGCGCGTTGGAGATGATGGCCCATACCGCGCCCAGGATCATCATGACGCCCGCGAGGAAGAAGACTTCGATGCCTCCCTGGAAGCGCGGCAGACCGAGGTTTGCCAGCGCATCAAAGGGCAGGCCCCAGTAGGCAACAAGGCACGCACCTGCCAGCGCCGCAAATATGTGGCTGGCAACGCGGTTGATCATGTTCTTGTCCCAACGCCGTCTTCTGTAGAGCAGCCAGGATATGATCATGATACCTTGCTCTAGCAGCGCCTTGATGAACAGCCCACCACCAACCGCGATGAGTGAAAGGCCAAGCGAGAAGGGGATGATATCTTGATTTTCCAGTCCTGTTTGCATCAGCCAGATACCCGCCAGCAAAGGTACAAAGCCGAGCAGCGTGAGTTCGCGCACAAAGCCGAGCAAGATTTCAGGGACCAGGCCCAGGAAGATACGGCGCAGAAGACGCAGGCGCTTTCGCAGCCCACCAGAGGTGGATGGGATATTCAGCAATTGCTTTCCCAATTGGAGCAGACGTACCCCGAGCTCGCCTAATGGAGATGTAGCTGGAGGCTGTTCTGGTAGATCGCGTATCGCCTCGACGACGTTCATACGACTGACGAGCCAGGATGAGAGCGCCACCGAAAGGAAGGTAAAGATGACACCCAGGCAGTATGAGATGATTAAGCTGCTCGGCTGGAGCGTCAGTTTGAGCGGGAAATTGAAGCGGGCCAGGATGGGACCGAGCAGGTAGATGAGCAGCGCACCGGCACCAAGGCCAAAGAGCAGGCCCACAAAGGAAGAAAGCAGGTCGTAGACAGTGCCCTCGAAGAGAAACATCAGTACCAGGTGAAAACGCTGTACGCCGATGGCCCGCACCATGCCCATTTCGGCACGGCGCTCAGCCGCCAGTAGTACGAAGATCAGCAGGATCAGTAGCAGACCAATCGCCAGCGCAAAGAGCGCGAATAACGAGAAGACGCGCGAGAAGATATCCTGGGCTTTCTGCGTGTTGTCTACGCCCTGTTGCTTTACCTGGATCACGTGCACGTAACGGGGCAACCATTGGTTCAGATCTTGAGTTACCTGATCCGAGAGGTTCACGCCGTTGACACCACCCCGGTTGGCAACAAAGACCTGGTTGATCATGTCGGGGTTGTTCTCGATCTTCTGGAAGGTATCAAGCCGGCTCAAAATGTAGGGATTATCGCCAACGAGGCCGTTATCACCAACAATACCAGCAACACTCAGGGCATAGCGACGGCCAGGCCAGCGCTGTGAGTATAGATAGAGCGTATTGCCTGCTTTGGCGTTGAGCAACTGGGCGCAGGTTTGATTAAGATATACTTGATCAGGTTTAAGCTGGGCAATGGTGTAGTGCTTTTTGGTTGTGGGGTCCTGCATGCCACCAAAGCCTGACTCGCTGTCTGGAATAACCGCCAGCCCCGCCACTTTTGAGCGCACCTGACGAGACGTTTGATCCGCCACCAGCAGGTTATCCTCGTGCAGGCCCGCGCCAACCGCCGCGATATCAGGATCGGTCTTGGCTCGCTCGCGCAGGCGGTAGTACACCTCGTCGGGAAACACGTTCAATGGACCATGACCGCCTGCGATTAACTCATCTATAGTGCCCCAGTTGTAGATCGCGACGGTCTGTACTGTAGCAGTCAGCACATCGCCGGTTGAGAGCACACTGGAGAGCAGTGTCGTAGAGAGCATCAGCGCGAAGACAATCAAGACCATCTGCATGCGCCGACGCGGAATATTGCGCACACCGATCTTGAAGAAGATCAGATTGCCAAGCGCCAGCAGCACCACGCCACCGACGATGACCGCAGTGATCGTCAGCAATACAGTTGTAAGCGTATCAATTGGAATGCCGAAAAACTGTATCATGATGTTTTCTGGAGTGTCTCGAAAAAGAGTTCCGCGAGCGCAGCATAACCAAATGCGTTCGGGTGGAAACCGTCGCTACTGATATAGTCGGGATGGTCAGCCAATGAACGCCATTGCTGGTAGAGGTCTACAAGGATGGCATGATAACGACCTACGGTGCTGGCAATAATGGCATTATAGGTGGAAATCTTTGCATGTAGCGCCTGGGTATCGGCCCCACGGAAGCGGGGTAAGAGCGTTAGATCGGGCACATTCGCCACAGCGATGCGTGCATGCGGAACTGCCGCACGCAGACGGCCAAGCAACTGGTCCAGGTCGTGGGCATAGCTGGAAGGCGAGACGTTATCGGCCAGATCATTGACAGCCAGCCAGACCGTCACCAGATCAGGATGGGCGTCGATTGCTACGGGAAGCTCCGTCGTCAAGGCACCGTGCGCCTCTATACCTGGAATGCCCAGATTGATCAGGCGCACATCAGGAGCAAGCTTCCCAGCCAGAACCACAGGCCAACTTTGCGTTTGAGGATCGTCAGTGCCAATACCAAAAGTGTCAGAGGCACCGATAGCAACATAGGTCAGACGCGCTTTCGGTGCTTGTTGAACGCCTGCCTGGGTTTTTGCTGGCTGTTTGGCCGGCAAGGAAACGCATGCCGTCAAGTAACAGGTGAGCAGAAGCAGGCAAAGATATAACAGAGGATCAAACCCGGCTTTTGAGAGGCGCGAAAAGTAGCCTACCGAGCACTGGTTTGATCGCACTACAGGTAGATGTTGGATACATTGTTCATGCACAAGCGTGCTGTAAACCCTCTAGTAGCTGATAACGTTCAGCCTAGTGTTTAATCAGGATAGAACTAAGTATAGCAACAAGACAAAAGAGCACTGCAAAAACAATCGTTAAATTGAAGACCAGACGCTCCACTCCACGTCGGGTCTTGAAGACGGAACCGGCACTACTGCCGCCAAAGACGCTGCCGAGTCCTGCGCCACGTACCTGCAACAGGATAAAAATCATAACGACTATGCCCAGGATAATTTCAATGACCTGGAGAGCCGGAAGCCATTGCTGACCCAAGAGTAATTCCTCACTTTCGCATAACACAAACCAAGTGAATTTCGGACAGATTATATCATAGCATGCCTTGACACGTCGAGTAGGAGTTTGCCCCAAGTTAAGGAGAGATTGGGGTGACATTGGCTGGTCTGGGGAGGTGGAGAGCAAGTTGGGAGGTGAGCACAGGGCTTATAAATCGCGCCCCTGCGTTGTGAAAAGCCGTCTTTGCGTTGTGAAAAGCGTCCTTGCGATGCAAAAGCGGCATATTCTTGTGATCTTCTCACCAAAAAGGCGCTGTTTGTTGCTTCATGCCAATTTATTCGTTTACATGTTATGAAATAATTTTAAGTTTTCGTTGTTTTCGCATTGAAGAAAAGAGGTTGTATTTTATGCGTATCTCGGTGGTTGTTCCCGTATACAACGAAGAGAAGACTGTGGCCCAGATTTTAGAGATGCTTTCACGTGTTCCACTTGATCTGGAAGTTATCGTAGTGGACGATGCTTCCACAGATCGCACCTGGGAAATTCTACAAGAACTGCGCCAGAAGGAGCCATTCAATAGTTATCGCTATGTACGCCATGAGCAAAACCAGGGCAAAGGGGTTGGCTTACGTACTGGCTTTGGCCTGGTAAGCGGCGACCTTGTGACCGTGCAGGATGCCGATATGGAGTATGATCCGCAGGATATTCCCGCTCTTGTGAGCAAATGGGAAGAGGCGACGAAGGCCGGTCACGACAAAGTAGCAGTTTATGGCTATCGCAATCTTGGCGAGCAAAAGTTTACGACACGCTGGGGTAATCGCTTCCTGACGACGGTCACCAATGTTTTGTATGGCAGCGGTATCCACGATATGGAGACGTGCTATAAGCTCATGCCGGGTGTGGTTGCACGCGCACTGCCGATGCAAGGCCGTCGCTTCGAGATCGAGCCGGAGATTACTTCGTGCATCCTGCAAGCGGGCTATAAGATTTTCGAGGTGCCCATCAGCTACATGCCGCGCACGGAAAAGAAGCTCGCGCCCTGGAAAGATGGCTGGCCTGCTCTGGCGATGCTCTTACGCCGCCGCTTCGGCCAACCCTTCCAGCTTAACGTACCGGCGCAAAGCAGTGTGGCCGAAAAACAAGAAGTCCAGGCCGGGCAGTAAGTGCGCGTCTCCAAGAGGACAAAAAAAACCTGCAACCGCTCACGAGCGGTTGCAGGTTTTTTTTGTCCTCTTGGAGACGCGCCACCCACGGGATGCATAACGAGGTTGAAGGGGGAGAACGTGGCTCCCTCTTCTCCAGGATTAGCGTCTACTCACTGCATTGAAAGGAGACCCCTGAGCACTGCTCAGGGATGCAAAGACGTTACGGGCAGCATCATCCAAAGGGCGAAGAGCCATAATGCAAGGATACATGTGGCTGCAGACCGAAATACGAATATGCTGAAGCTCTATCGGCACCCATTCATCCGTCGTAGCATTTTTCCCCAGAAGCAGCTTTGACGAGACATCATGCTGATCAACTAGTGAAGGCGTTCGTTCCCAATACCAACGAAAATCGGCGACGGCACAAAACTCTTTGACCAATTCATGATACCACGGTTCAAATTGGGAGAGCCTATTGCTTTGCTTAAAGAGCTCAATGCCACGAGATACCCCAGCTTGCCAGGCTTTGACTGCCTGGGCATTGAAGGTCGAACGTTCTCGGATCGGCAAGTCCTCTCGAAACAAGACGGGTAGGACGTAGCGTTGTGTTGGTGGAAGCGCCATGAGTGGAGGAAACGCAAAGAATCGCTGGAAAGGCTCGTTGAGAGCTTCGATTGCCAGGGTGTGCGTCACAAGCATGGCTGGATAGGGGAGGGTTTCCATCAACTGCCTGGCCTGTTCTAATGTGAGCCTGAGCGCGTCTCCTTCCAATTCGAGGCTTTCAGGGAGATAACGAGCAGCCAGGAGCAAGTTGTTGCGGCTTTCCATGCTACATTCGAGATAATCAGCGATCTGCATCAACGTCTGACGGCTGGGAATCCGTTGCGAGCGCCCAAGGAGCAAATTTTTATAGGTGGGACACGCTTCATCGGTTAACTCTTGCTGAGTAAACCGTTTGAGGAATGAATGAGGACGGTCCCTTCCCTCTTCCTGTCTCTTCATCCTCAGGACTTCAATCTCGCCAAGGACATCACGCAGCACATCTGGCGTGTGAGAAGCGTCAGGTTCGATGTTCATCATACCTCTCTCCTGCTGTTGGAACTGGGAGAGACCCGATCCGCGAACAGGCGGGACGATCTCTTGCCAATCCAGGTGTAGTTTTACACTTGGTACAACACATTTCCCCTAGTATACTCTTCCCTGTGAGCAGAAAATAGCCCAATGCGCGTGGCTGCCTGCAAGAGGCTCTCTCAAAGAGGACCGTGCCGTCGCTTCACCTACCAATGAGCGAGAGCTGTTCTTGCGAGAAAGACAAGCTCACGTTCATGCGGGTTTCAGGCATCTCGTGCACATGCAAGAAGAAATGGAGATACACCATGGTTACTGTAGGGTTACTCTGGAGATTCGAGGCAAAGCCCGGAAAAGAGGCGGATGTCGAGCGCGCCCTCAAAGGAGCATTGGCAGCAGCCCAGGAGGGGTCGGCAACAATCGCCTACTTCGTGATCCGCCTGGGACCCTCGACGTTCGGCGTCTTCGATGCCTTCCCAGACGAAGAAGGGAGGCTCGCACACTACAATGCCCGCTGGTCGCAGTTGCAGGAGAGAGCGAAGGCCCTGTTTGTCGAAGGATCACTGGTCATGGAGAAGGTGGATATCCTGGGGGCCAAGCTTCCTGGGTAGAGTCGGCGCGTGGCTCCAGGAAACACCTGTGGTTTGAAACCCCGCCAGGACCGGCGCGCCGGTCCTGGCGGGGTTTCAGTCGTTTTCCACAAGAAGGATACCCCATCACTCTGTCCCAATCATCGGGACCCATCCAAATGGTCCCACAATCGCAGTGGGGGTCGCCGATGGAGAGGGAACCAGGGTTATAGCCCGAAAACCGGGCATTGCCGCAGACGGACGCCTTGCCTGCTCCCCATCGGCGATTTGATCAGGTATGTGCGCCGGGAGATCTCGGACGCGAAGTGCAGAGAAGCACGCGCCAAATCGCTGGCTTGTGGTTGACCGCAAGGGACTGTTGTATGGATTACTGCGATGTGGGTAATCCATACAGATTGTTGCTATGAGGGGTGGAGCGGCCCGAGGTGGGAAGGCGACCAACCGCTCCGAACCGCGCGCGCGGTTGACCGCAAGGGATTGTCGCTACGCGGGGTGGTGGGATCGGGCTTGGGGAGGCGAGCGACCGCTGCAAAAAAAGAATGTCACCCCTAGAAAAACTTTTCCTTGACTTTTTCCATCGATGTTCGGTATACTGGTGAATAATGAATTTTGAATAAAATCGTAAAATGTTCAAACGTTAGGAGAGGAAAGAAAGATGGAAGATGCCTCAACACCAATTTCGGCATCAAAACAGCAAGAGCGGGCAAGCCGTATTCTCGATGCGGGGGCAGAATTGTTGCTGCGTTGGGGCTATAAGCGGGTCACTATTGACGATATTGCCAGGCAAACGGGAATTGGTACAGGCACGATCTATCTGCATTGGAAGACAAAAGGGGATCTCTTCGAGTCTGTGATGTTGCGCGAGGCTGTGGCTGTGTGGCGAGAACTGCTTGAGCGTATTCGTTCTGATCCAGAAGAAGTGCTGCTCCACCGGGTGATGCACTCGATGCTTTTGATTACGAGGCAGCGCCCGCTGGCTCGCGCTTTGTTCAGCAGGGATGTGGATCTTCTGGGCAAGCTAACACAGGGCAGCCTGATGTCCCAGGCACGGCAGATGATGCCCTCGCAAGAGTTTCTGGCACTGCTGCGCAGCCTGGGCCTGCTCAGAGAGGATATGAGCCTCGCTGCGCAAGCATATGCGTTCAGCGCGACCGTTACCGGTTTTTCTGTGGTCGATCCTTTTTTGGAAAAGGAGAATGAGCTCTCTCTTGAGGAGAAAGCAGAGGCGATGGCTCGGACTATTCGCAGCGCTTTTGAGCCAGAGATATTGCCCTCGCGTGCTGTCTTGCAGGAGAAAGTTGTGCCCCAGATGATCCAGTTGCTTGAGCAGGTAAGCGATGCCTGTGAGCAGCAGATACAAAAACGTATGGTGTCGTAGGTAAAGGAGCGCCGGGAAGATGGGTCGCCAGTGCTTTTTTGTGTGCAGTGGGACCTCTCACTACAATCGTGCTCATGTTATCGCGTGAGGGTTGTCATTCCTGAATATGTGGAATGACAGAAAGAGAGTTGTTCTATATGGCAATCATTACTCCAACACGGCGGACCATTCCTGGCCCACCTGCACTGCCGTTGCTTGGTTGGCGGGCAAATATGTTTAAGCTCTTTGGAGACCCATTTCGTTACTTGCGCTGGTTGCACGATACATATGGCGATGTCGTTGCGCTGGCGCAGGGTGATCCTTCCTGGGTGTGCGCCTTTGGACCTGAACTCAACTTTCGCCTGCTTGCCAACCCGGAACTCTTCGAGGTCAGCGCGGAACCATTCCAGAAGGTTCTACTGAAAGATACCGCGATTACACGGCTGGGGGCTCACAGCTTGCAAATGATGAAAGGAGAACATCATAAGCAGCAGCGCCGACTGATCCAACCGGCATTACATAAACAGCAGGTTGTGCGCTATGATAACGATATGGTGGCACTGACCCAGAGCATGCTTGATAGCTGGCAAGGGCGGTCTGAGATCGACCTGTATCGTGAAATGAAACAATTGACCCGGCGTATTGTAGTTAAGCTGCTCTTTGGACTGGACGACGAGGTGGAACTGGATCACATCAGCATGCTCATGGAACGGATGGGGCAAGCGCTCTTAGTAGCATTGATTGCACCCATCAATATGCCGGGAACACCTTACCATCGTGCACTGCATACTGCTGAGCGGTTGGAGGTTGCTCTCCGCTCGCTGATCGCGCATAAACGCTCTGAGATCGAGGCAACTGATCTGCTGGCAGTCCTCATTCAGGCTCACGATGAAGATGGAACGAAACTGAGTGACGATGAACTGCTCAGCCACACATTCACGTTGTTTGGTGCCGGACACGAGACCACTACAAATGCGCTGACGTGGACCATCTTCTTGCTCAATCAGCATCCGCAGAGCTTCTCTGACCTACTCGACGGCACATTGCATGGCAACCCCCCAACTGGCGAGCAAGTCCAGCACTTGACACTGCTCGACGGAGTTGTCAAAGAGAGCTTGCGCCTGCTGCCACCCGCAGTCTTTGGCAGGCGGAACACGACTGCTTCATGTGAGCTTGGAAGCTTTGTGCTGCCCAAGGGGGCTGCTGTGATCTATAGCGAGTTTGTAACACATCGCTTGCCGGAATTATACGAGGAGCCTGATCGCTTCAAGCCTGAGCGCTGGGCGGCACTTCGTCGCACTGCGTATGAGTATCTCCCGTTCAGCGCCGGGCAGCACAGATGTATTGGTGCTGAGTTCGCCATACAAGAAATCAAGATGGTTCTGGCGACACTGCTTCAGCGATATCGTCTTTCTGTCATGCCAGGTGCCAGGATTGCCACAAATCTTGCGATGCGCCCTGTGCATGGCGTGCCGATGCATGTCTTTCCCCAGGATCGACGGTTTCAGCGCGTGCCGGTACGTGGAGGTATTCATAATCTGATCGAGTTGGCATAAGCTCAATCTAGAGCATCGGTCAAGTAATGGAAAGGATGAGATTGGCAGAACAGGTTGAGGATATCTAGCTCAGTGGCAACGACTGCACACACGCTCTCGAAGAGTTTCTTCTACACTCTTCGAGAGCGTGTGTGCAGTCGTTCACAATAGCCACGCTCTGGCTCGTTCAAAGCTGACGACTGATAAGAAACCAATAGATGCTAGAGAAGCTTAAACAGACAGCGCCTACCGCATAGAAGATCTTTTCATCTTTGAATAACCAGTAAAGATAGCGACGCTGCCGAGTAATGTCAGCAGTAAAAGGGGAAGAGCTTCGAAAACTTTTTTCTTCATATTTCTCCTCTAGAAATGTCTCACTCTTGTTTTTTAGAAAGAGCATTTTTTACATTAGAGTATACGCAGAAAAGCGCGAGGAATCAAAGAGAGGTCGTTTTCTGTCAGCCCTATTGCTTGACCGACGCTCTAGGGGAAGCGAGCTATCACATGCCCGTCCGCATCAAGAAATTCCAATCGGGGGGTTCCTTCAGCATCTACTGCCAGGAGTAAACGGGTCCTGCCTTGCAGGTCATGCAGGCTAAGCAGTGATGTCTGGCTCTCATCTCGCCCAACGAACACGCGAGGGGCACCCCATAGTTCTCTCCCTTGCATCTCTTCCTGCGCCCGCGTTTTTTCTAGCCCATCTGGCATCTGCTGGAGAGCTTCCCATTGTTCTATCGTCTTGACCAGCGGCGTGTCTGGTCTCTCCCAGACGCGTAAACCCGCCAGCCGTCGGCCATCCTCGTCTCGATAGAGGAGCCCAACTGTCTGATCTTGTCGATATTGATCGAATAACAGTTGTGCAGTCGCTTCATAGCCTTGCGTCCCTGACTTGCCTGAATATACGAGACCACCGCATTCATTCCCTTCCTCGTTATAGAAGATGATGCCTGCCTGATTGCCTCCCTGGCGCGTGAAGACTTTTCCATCCATAAGAGGATCGGGAGCCTTCGCCTGATTGGAGAGGATCAGACGAGGCGTCTTGTCTGGCTCGACAATGTTCACTCGTTCGACATCTATCTCCTCAAAGGAGAGTTTCTCCTGTACGGAGGTGCTGGATACATGGCTGAAAGCTTCCTGGGCATATGGTTGCAAACGATCCTGCAGCTCGTTCAAATGAGTCAACAAGGCTTCAGAAGCCTCTGGTAACTTCTGAGCTCCAGAGGTGCTTTCTGATGAGCGAGATAGCACCAGGGCAACTCGCTGGGCCTCGATCAGTTCTGCAACCGCTTTATGAAGGGTATCTATCTGCATCCATAACAGCACCAACTCGTTACTGAACATCTTCTACCTCCTGAAATGCTATGAAACAAATATTGGTGGATTAAAACGATAAAATAACTTCTTGCCCCTTTTTGTCTGGTTGGTGTGGCTTCCGATCACAGGTAAGGCTATTTGGGCTCACACCCTATTTGACACTATAGAGATAGGGTAGCATGGATGATGCACAAGATAGCTATGCATTTTGTCACTAAAACATAAATGTTCACCTACGCTCCTGGAGCGTAAGTGAACATTTATGTGGTCCTTTTTCTTTCGGCTATTCGCAACTTAGCATGGTTATATTAGCGCAGCGTGCTGAAGAACGTGCGGATGTCGCCAATGAGCAGATCAGGGACTTCCATAGCAGGGAAGTGGCCGCCCCTATCGAACTGCGACCAGTGTTTGATACGGTTGCCGGGATCAAATACAGAACGGATGGTGTTATCGGCGGCAAACACCGCAACTACGGTCGGCGGTCCCGAGGGTCCACTCTCATGGGCATCCGTCCCCTGCGACTGCTTTGCGACCATTGCGCGATAAGCTTGCATACCCTCGTACATAGCGTTGGCGGAGGACGCGCCCGCACCGGTGAACCAGAAAATGCTGACGTTGGTCAGCAACTGATCCCGGTCAATGGCATCCTCGGGCAGTTCTGCGGCAGGATCGGTCCATGCCTGGAACTTCTCGACAACCCAGGCAAGCTGCCCGGCAGGTGTGTCG
>Ga0070741_10012785_pt1 | contig 15053 bp, 18 predicted proteins | sample Coa_R1_4_FD_66440 | JGI IMG/M metagenome (GOLD analysis project Ga0070741, IMG submission 66440) | Surface soil microbial communities from Centralia Pennsylvania, which are recovering from an underground coalmine fire - Coalmine... | ecosystem: Environmental > Terrestrial > Soil > Unclassified ... | reverse complement strand
GTCCTCGGCGTCGTGGTGGTTGCCGACGCGGTAGTAGGAGTACGAATAGACGTCCCGCAGGTGCTCGCGGTAGAGGCGCTCGAAGGCGCGGTCGAGCTCGGCCTTGGACTCCCCGTCGCGAGCCGAGCCCTGGATGGGTTCGGGCACCCGGCAAGCGTACTCGCCCGCGTCACGCCGCCTGCCCTCCCGCCGCGGGGTCGCGCCGCGCCCGCTCGGCCTGCCTGACTCGCGACATCCACTCGCCCGGCGTGATCTCACCCGTGATCAGACCGGCGAGGCCCTCGAGGGCCGACGATCCGGTGCCCGCCCTCCGCACCGCCTCGGCGATCAGGGGCACCGAGTCGAGGGCCTCGGACGCCTGCCCGATGATCTCCGGAATCTGGTCGGCGCGCGTGCCCTGGCCGAGCAGCTCGCCCGCGCGGCGGTTGCGGCTCCCCTCGGCCAGGATCGTCGCCGTCAGGTCGCCGACGCCGGCGATTCCCGCGAAGGTCTCGTGCTCCGCCCCCCGTGAGCGTGCGTAGGCGACGCATTCCCGCCAGACCTGGGCCGTGGCGATCCCCGCCGCGTTCATGCCGTGCGCCTGGGCCGCGGCCCCGGCGAGGGCGGCGGCGTTCTTGGCGGCCCCCGCCACCTCGACGCCGATCATGTCCTTTGAGCGCTCGCAGACCAGTCCGGCCTCGTCGAAGACGCTGCCGAGCTGGTCGCGAAGGTCGGCGTCGCGGCTGCCGAGGACGAGCGCCGCCGTGCCGGACACCGCCTCCCTGGCGTGCGCGGGACCGCCGAGGGAGGCGATCGCGCGCGCGCGAATGCGCTCGGAGACGTACTCCGACGGAAGCGCGGCCATCGGGGCGACCATCCCCTTGCTGAGCAGCAGCACCGCCGTGCGCTGGCCGACGCGGTCGCCGATCGCCCCCACCGCCTGGGGCAGTGCCGCCGACGGGACGGCGAGGCAGACGAGGTCGATGCCGGCGAGCTCGATGTCGGCGGCGCGCTTCACGGTCAGCGAGTCGGGCAGCTGGATCCCCGGCAGGTACTGCTCGTTCGACCTCGTCTCGTTCATCTCCTCGGCCCGCTCGGGAGTACGGGTGCCGAGCTGGACGTCGAGGCCGCCCCGCGCGAGCAGCACCGCGACGGCCGTCCCCCAGCTCCCCGCCCCGATCACCGCCGCCTTGCGCAGCGGCGGCAGCCCGCCGAGCCATTCCCACTGGAGCTCGATCACGGGCCAGATGCGCGCCCCGACGGAGTTGGCGAGGGCTGGGGAAGGGTCCTCGGTGCGAGGGAAGGTGAGGGAGCGGCCGAGCCGCACCTGGACCTTCCGCGGGCGGATCCGCCAGCCGCGCCGCACCTGCTCGGTGCCGTGCACGGCCACCGGCAGGACGGCGGCGCCGGTCTCCAGCGCGAGCCGGCCGAAGCCGCGCTTGGGGCGGCCGAGCGAGCCGGTCCGGTGGCGGGTCCCCTCGGGGAAGATGCAGACGGCGCCGCCCCGCTCGAGCACCCCGCGCGAGGTCACCAGCGTCTCCTCGTCGGACTGGCCGCGCCTCACCGGATAGGCGCCCAGCCTGTTCAGGATCCAGCCCTGCCAGCGCTTCTCGAAGAGCTCGACCTTGGCGACGTAGTGCAGCGGGCGGCGCCAGGGCAGCGAGGCGCCGATCACGAAGGGGTCGAGGAAGCTGCGGTGGTTCGCGGCGACGATCAGCGGCCCCTTCACCTTGCCGTAGGGGCGGCCTATGCGCGAGAGCCGGAAGTAGAGGAGGAAGAACGGGACGAGGACGAGGCGGGCGAGAAAGTAGAGCGGGCGGTTGACGCCGTGCTCGCGGGTGAAGCGGTGGTAGCCGAGCAGCCTCTTCTCGTCCATGCACAATCCCGAACACCAGCGGGACGGGCAGTTACAGGCGGGATTTCGGCTGTCGCGCGCGGCTACCAGGCGGCGTTCAGGATCGCCTCCAGATCCGAGCGCTCGACCTCGCCCGGAGTCATGTGGAAGAGCTCGGGCCTCGCCATCGCCCCGTCGAGGACCTCGCCGATCCGGGCTCGGTCGACGCCCAGCTCGCGGAGGCGCCGATGGCCACCGAGCTCGGCGATCCGGTCCCTGAGTCCCGCCGGATCGGTCCCGAGGGCGGCGGCGAGCGCCCCGATCTGCTCGGGCGCGCGCTCGCGCATCGCGGCCATCGTCTCGGGCAGCAGCGCGGCGTAGGTGTCGGCGTGCGGCGTGTCGAGGACGCGGACCGCCGTCTGCCCGAGCACGTGGTGCAGGGCGATGCCGGCCCGGTCGACCGCGATCGCGCAGAGCAGCGCGCCGAGCGCGAGCTCCGCACGGTCGCGCTCGTCCCGGGGTCGATCGAGCGCCCCCGCGATCAGCCCGGCGCCCCGGAGCGCCGTCTCCCTCGAGAGCGGATCGGCCAGCGGCGTGTAGAGCGACTCGGCGCCGTGGGCGAGGGCGTTCATCGCGGTCGCCCGCAGCTGCTCCTCGGCGGCGTCGGTCATCGCGTCGGCGTACGCGAGCACCACGGACGGGCGAGCGAATCCCGACACGTCTGACTCGCGCCCCGCCGGCAGGCGGTGGAAGCCGGTGATCGGAGCGCCCGAGAGCGTCGTCGGGATCGCGACGACCTCGGCGCCGGTCACGGAGGCGACCGCCTTGGCGGTGTCGATCACCCGGCCGCCGCCGAGGGCGACGAGCCGGTCCGAGCGCACACCGTCGACGATCTCCGCCGCGGCCCGGTCCACGAAGGCCGCCGGGACGAGGTGGACCCGCTCGGCGGCTTCGCGGAGGTCGGCGGCGTCCGCAAGCGCGCGCTCGGTCGAGAGCAGCTCGTACACCTCCCAGCCGAGCTCGCCCAGCTTCGCCGCCGGCTTCGTCAGCGCGCCGCCGAAGAGCAGCAGCCGGCGGCGGTCGTCCTCGTACTCCTCCCACTTGCCTGGGCCCGGAGGCTCAAGCTCGCTGGGGTACTCGGTGCGCTCCTCGGCCACTTGGCGATTCTCTCAGTGAGGGGCGCCAAGCCCGCCCCCGGACTCGAACCGGGACTCTCGTCATTACAAGTGACGCGCTCTGCCAATTGAGCTAGGCGGGCAGCTCGTAGCGCGAGTTCAGCGTACGCGCTCCATCCGAGCAGCACCTCGTGCATGTTCGCTCGGCCGCTTGACAAGGCCGCTGCTTTGCATTGGAGGGATACTTGCCCGGACGAGAAGCAGCGGTCGGCTAGAGGTCCGAGCTGTCGCCGCCGTCGCCGGAGTGCTGATCCGGATGGAGGATGGTGTCGACCTCCTCGGCGACGCAGGCGGTCATCGCGTCGGCGACCGTGCTCCCGTCGGCGGTGACGTACTCCGCGATGAAGTAGTCGGGGCCGGCGCCGGCGAGCTCGGCGGAGCAGTCCTTGCGGGCCAGCCGCCAGGCCGCGTTGATCAGCTGGCGGGTGACCTTGACGCAGGCGCGGCCGGGGTGCTCGAAGCCGTACTTGTTCCGAAAGGCCTGCCTGCCGAGCGCCACGTGCTCCTGCGCGCACATGCTCGCGGCGAGCGGGTCGTTCTGCGGCCTGCCGAGCTTGGCCTCTGAGCCCGCCGGCAGCGCGAGCAGAACGGCGACGGCGATCCCTGCCATGGCACGTTTCACGCGGGCCTCATCGGCACCGCGGCCGCTCGATTCATCCGGGAAAAACCGAAGCGGCCGAATGTCCGGTGCCTCGTAGACTGGGCGCCGTGCCGAGCCTCAAGGACACCCTCGCCGACCCGGCCGCGGCGGCCGCCCGCGGTCGCTGGCTGGCGCGCGGGGCCTGGCTGCTGGCAGCCGCGGAGATCGTGATCGCGGTGCGCAACCACCTCACCGGCCGGCTCACCGAGCGGGAGCGCAAGCGCATGGTCGAGATCGTGCGGGCGTCCAAGGGACGTCCATCGAACCTCTCCAACCGGGAGAGGAAGGAGCTGCAGGCGCTGCTCGCCAAGGTGGAGCCGCGACAGCTGGCGAGGACCGTGGCCGGCACCGGCTTCGCCTCGCGGCTGCTTCGCCGCAAGTAAGGCGGCCGCCCCTCTCGGAGCGGCCGCCCTGGCTGCCGTGCCGTTTTGGGGTGGGGAAGCTGCCTTAGATCTTCACCGCGCGCGAGTCGAGGTGGACCCCGACCTTGCGCTTCACTCGCTGGAGCGCGTTGTCGACCGTCTTAGTGTCGCAGTCCAGCCGCTCGCCGATCACCTCATAGGAGTGGCCGTCGAGGTAGAGGGCGAGCACCCGGCTCTCGAGGTCGGAGAGCACGCTGGTCAGGCAGGCCACCAGGCTCTCGAGCTCCTCGCCGGCGATCACCTGGTTGGCCGGGTCGCGCACGGCCGGCCCGGGCAGGACCTCCTCAAGAGTCGTCTCGGACTCCGTGCCGGCGGCCGCCGGCGTCTGGCTGAAGGAGACGTACTGGTTGAGCGGGGTGTGCTTGTTGCGGGTGGCGGTCTTGACCGCGGTGATGATCTGCCGGGTGATGCAGAGCTCGGCGAAGCCGCGGAAGCTCGACTCCCGCTCGGGGCGGTAGTCCCGGATCGCCTTGAACAGGCCCAGCATCCCCTCCTGCATGAGATCGTCGGCGTCTCCGCCGAGCAGGAAGTAGGACGAGGACTTGACGCGGACGAAGCGCCGGTAGCGGCGGACCAGCTGGTCGTAGGCGTCGGTACGGCCGTTCTTGGCCAGCGCGACGAGGAACTCGTCATCCGGCCCGGGGCCGTTGTGGCGGGCGCCCTCGGGAACGGACCTTCCCTGGACGACCGCGTGCTCTTCGGTACTCGGGGTAGGAACAGCCACAGCAACCTCCTCTCACGGGGTCTTCTGTGGCGCCCAGTTCCTCCCCTGAGGCGCCGTCTCCGGGCGCTGTCCTCAGGCTCGACCTGAGGTTCACCCTTTCTGGCGCGGCAGCCTAACCGGCGGTCCGCGAATGTCAACCACCGTTCGGGTCCGATGCAATTCGCGTTGCAGCCTCCGTGCCCGGGACGGCCGCCGGAGGGGCGTCCGTCCGGAAGCCCCGCTAATCAGTTCCCCGCTCGGCGTGCGGCCGGGGGAGGATCGAGGTCAGGAGGCCACCATGGAGGCGAGCGGAAGGCGGATCGAGGTCGGCCGGGTGATCGGCGAGGCGTTCGAGACCTACCGGGACCAGGCGGGCGCCCTGCTCGGCGGCGCGCTGATCGTGATCGGCATCACCGCCCTGATCGACAACCTCCTCGGGCTGACCGGCAGCATCATCCTCCTCTTCGCCGGCCTGATCGTCGGCCTGATCGGCCAGGTGCTCTACACCGGGTACGTCGTCAAGCTCGTCCAGGACGTCCGGGACGGCCGGCGGGACAGCTCCATGAGCGAGCTGTTCGAGGCAGCCGCTCCCTACGTCACCACCCTGATCCTGAACGGGATCCTCTACGGACTCGCGGTCTTCCTCGGGTTCCTCGCCCTGATCGTCCCCGGGCTGATCCTGATCACGATCTGGGCCGTCGTCGCCCCGTCGATCGTGGTCGAGGACCAGGGCGTCTTCGGCGCTTTCGGGCGGAGCCGGGAGCTGGTGCGCGGCGACGGCTGGTCGGTCTTCGGCGTGATCGTGGTGGCGTTCCTCATCGTTCTGATCGTCGGGGGCGTGTTCGCGGTGATCGGAGCCTCGATCGGCGACGCCGGCCGAGTCGTCCTCGGCACTCTCGGCAGCGTCCTGGTCGTGCCCGTCCAGGCGCTCGTCGCGAGCATCCTCTTCTTCGATCTCAGGGGCGGCTCGGGCGCCGGCAGCGCCGCCGAGCCTCCGGAGGCACCCGCGGCCTAGGGGGAGGGCTATTCCTCGGGCGAGCAGGACTGGGCGCCGTCGCTGAGGCGCTCGAGCAGGCCGGCAAGCGTCCTGATCTCGTCCTCGCTGAGCACGGCGCCAACCCGGCGATCGACGGCGGCGACGTGCTCCGTCCAGGCGTCCTCGAGCTTCGCCCGACCGGCCTCGGTGAGGATCGCGTAGCTGACCCGCGCGTCCTCCTTGCACGCGCCCTTGCCCACCAAGCCCTGTCCCTCGAGGCGATCGAGCAGCCGCGTGATCCCGGACGGCGAGAGGCTCAGATCGTTGGCGAGGTCGATCCGGCGCATGCCGTCCTCGCCGGCCCGGGAGAGCAGGAGCAGGCACCCGTAGTCGTTGATGGTCAGACCGTGGCTCGCCACCAGCGCGGCCTCGAGCTCGCGCGTCAGAGCCGAATGAGCGCCCAAGAGCCTCTCGAACGCCTCGGCGGACGGAGGTGCTTTCGTTGTCAACTGTTGTTCGCTCAAGTTTTCCTGCTAAACTATTTGACAGATCAAATACAGCTTACCCCACGAAAGGAGATGCTCAATGGCCACCGCACAAGCAGAGTCAACCATCCCGACCGGCACCTGGCGATCGGACCCGGTCCACTCAAGCGCCGGATTCGCTGTCAAGCACGTCGTCGGGACCTTCCGCGGCACGTTCAGCGACTTCGAGGCGACCCTCAGCGACGCCTCCGGGTCGCCGCAGCTCTTGGGCCGCGCGAAGGTGGAGAGCGTCGAGGTGAAGGAGGAGAACCTCTACGGGCATCTCCTCTCCCCCGAGTTCTTCGACGCGGAGCAACACCCCGAGATCATCTTCGAGTCACAGGAGATCTCACGCGACGGCGACAAGGTCACCGTCCAGGGCGAGCTCACCGTCAAGGGCGTCACCAGGCAGGTCGTCGCCCGCGGCGAGCTCGCGGGACCGGCACCCGGCCCGGATGAGAAGGACCACATCGCGATCGATCTCGAGACGATCGTTAATCGACACGACTACGGCCTCGACTGGCAGATGGACCTGCCGGGCGGCGGCAAGACCCTCGGCGACGACGTGACCCTGACGGTCCACGTCGAGCTGATCCGATCATGAAGGTGCTCGCGATCTCAGGCAGCCTGCGTCGCGACTCACACAACACGCAGCTCCTGCGGGCGGCGGCCGAGCTTCTGCCGCCGTCCGTGGAGCTCGAGCTCTTCGAGCGCCTGAAGGCCGTCGAGCCCTACGACGAGGACGACGACGTGGGCCGCGGCCCCGCCGGCGCGGCCCGGCTGAGGGAGGCGATCGAGTCCGCCGACGCGATCCTGATCTCCACGCCCGAATACAACTCCTCCATCCCGGGCCAGCTCAAGAACGCGATCGACTGGGCCTCGCGGCCGCTGCGCGAGAACGCCCTCTGGGGCAAGCCCGCCGCCGTGGTCGGCGCGAGCACCGGCATGTTCGGCGCGGTCTGGTCTCAGGCCGAGACCCGCAAGACGCTCGCCGCCTCCGGTGCGCGGGTGATCGACAGGGAGCTTCCCGTCGGCCATGCCGACGATGCCTTCACGGATGACGGGCGCCTCGTGGACGCCGAGCTGCGCGAGCGCTACGCCGAGATCCTCGACGAGCTGGTCGCGCTGGCGGAGCAGGACGCGGCGGACGAGCAGGGCGAGGAGGGCTCCCGTAAGCTCGCGGCGTGACCGAGGCCGTCAACGACGATGCCATGGCCGCCTTTGCGAAACGGGCGGCCGAGGGCCCGGTCTTCATGCTCAACCTGCTCGAGTTCCTGCCGGATGGAGGCGCCGAGCGCTACGGCGAGTATGGCGCGGCAGTCGCTTCTCTGCTCGCGAAGGTCGGCGGACGACCGGTCTTCGCGGCCCGGCCGGCCGAGCACCTGATCGGCGAGGGCCACTGGGACCTGATGGTCGTGGTCGAGTACCCGACGCGGCAGGCGTTCCTCGACATGGTCTCCTCAGAGGAGTACCAGGCGATCGCCCATCTCCGGACGGAGGCGCTGAAGCGCTCCGAGCTGCGGGCCATGGACTCCTTCGACGGCGCCGGGCTTCCGAGCTAGCCGCGCTGCCGCCGGGCCTCGAAGAGGATCACCGCGGCGGCGACGGAGGCGTTCAGGGAGCCGACGCGACCCGCGGCCCGGATCGAGACGAGCTCGTCACAGCTCGCAGCGACGCGGCGTCGCAGGCCGGATCCCTCCGAGCCGAGCACGAGCACGGCGCGGCCGGACCAGTCGACCTCGGTGTAGCGGTGCTCCGCGTCGGCGTCCGCGCCATAGATCCAGGCGCCGCCATCCTTCGCGGCGGCGAGCCAGTCGGCGAGGTTCCTGACCCGGGCGACCGGCAGGTGCTCGACGGCTCCCGCCGACGCCTTGCACGCCGCCGGGGTCACCGATGCCGACCGCCGCTCGGGGATCACCACCGCCGCGGCGCCCGCCACCTCCGCGGCGCGGCAGACGGCCCCGAGGTTGTGCGGGTCCTGGACCTGGTCGAGCGCGACGACCAGGCCCTGGCCCCCGTCATCCTCGAACAGGGAGTCCGGATCCGCGTACGGGTAGGGGTCCACCTCCGCGACCACACCCTGGTGGTCCGGGGAGCCGCAGAGCCGCTCGAGCTCCTCGGCCGGCGTCTCGGGTGACCGCCAGACGCGGTGGATGCGGCGCCTCCCGTGCCCCGCCTCGGCGACGGGCCGCCGGCCGTAGATGCGCTCACGCGCCACGTCAGCGGCGCGGCACGAGGCGCGCGCCACCCGCCTCGTCCCGGACCTCCCAGCCCATCTCGGCCAGCTGCTCGCGCAGGGAATCGGCGCGACCGAAGTCCTTCGCCGCCCGGGCCTCCTCTCGCTCGGCGAGCAGCCGTTGCGCCTCCTCAGGGACACCCCGCTCGCCCTCGAGCAGCGACTCGAGCCCGAGCAGCGGCAGCAGCTCGGCGAGCACCTCGCGCGCGCCCGGCAGCTCCCGCCGGTTGCCCTCGGCGACGATCTCGAAGAGCACCGCGAACGCCTGCGGCGTGTTGAAGTCGTCGGCGAGCGCGTCGAGGAACGCCTGGCGGCGGTCGCCGAGGAACTCGTCCGGCACGCCGGAGGGGGCATCTCGCACGTAGTTGCGGATGCGCTCGACCCTCGCCGCGGCCTCCTGGAGCTGCTCGTCGGAGAAGGCGAGCGGGCGCCGGTAGTGGCCGGAGGCCAGGTAGGCCACGACCGTCTGACCGCCGTAGCGCTCAACGGCCTCCGAGAGCTGAAAGATGTTCCCGACCGACTTCGACATCTTCTCCTCGTCGATCTCGACCAGCCCGTTGTGCATCCAGATCTCGGCCAGCGGCACTCCGCGCGCCGCCTCGGTCTGGGCGATCTCGTTCTCGTGGTGCGGAAAGACGAGGTCGATGCCGCCACCGTGCACCGCGAAGTCCGCCCCCAGCTCCTTCTCCGACATCGCGGAGCACTCGATGTGCCAGCCCGGCCGCCCAGCGCCCCACGGGGAGGGCCAGGAGGTGTCCTCGCCCTCCTTGCGGCGCTTCCAGAGCGCGAAGTCCAGCGGCGCCTCCTTCAGCGACGCGGTGCCCGCCTCCTCGCCCTGGTCCATCTCCGCCGGGTCCCGGTTCGAGAGCTTGCCGTAGCCGTCGAAGCTGCGGACCCGGAAGTAGACGTCGCCGTCCGCCTGGTAGGCGTGCCCGGAGGAGATCAGCGCCTCGATCAGGGCGACGATCTCCTCGATCGTCTCCGAGGCGAGCGGCTCGGCGTCGGGGCGACCGAGCCCGAGGGCATCAGTGTCGGCCACGTAGGCCCGCGTCATCTCGGCTGCGTACTCGGCCGACGGCTTGCCGGCCTCCCGGGCGGCGTCGTAGATCTTGTCGTTGATGTCGGTGACGTTGATGACCAGCCTGGCGTCGAGGCCCTTGTGCTCGAGGAAGCGCTTCAGCAGGGTGAAGATCACGAAGGGTCGGGCGTTGCCGATGTGGATCCGCCCGTAGACCGTGGGGCCGCACGCGTAGATCCCGACCTGGCCCGATTCGCGCGGCTCGAGCGTCCTCAGCTCGCCGGTCAGCGTGTCCTGGATCCTGACGTCCGCCACGGGGCGGATGCTATTCGCGCGTGGAAATCCGCATATTCCGCGAGGAATCCGGATATCAGTGAGGACCATGAGCGGGAACAACCGTTCGGGGCGATACCCTGCCGCGGCCTTGGCCCAGGCCCAGCTTGAGGATCAAAGGCTTCACGCCGTCGAGGGGGCGTTTGCCTCCCTCCCGGCGCGTTACCTGGGGGCGGACCCCGGGTTCGAGGCGAGCTACCGCATCGAGCTCGACGATCTCGGCCTGAGCTGGGCCGTCGAGCTCGACGAGATGGCCTGCACGGTGGGCGTCTCGCCGAGGTCCGACCCGGACGTGGTGATCGGCACCGATGCCGCGACCTGGCTGGAGCTGCGGGAGGGCAAGCTCTCGGGCCTCGACGCGTTCCGCTCGCGCCGCCTCTGGGCCAGGGGCAACCTCGACTACGCGGTCGCCTTCGAGGGCTTCTTCCGGCTCCCCAACGGTCGCCCGCCGCTGCTCCGCATCCACAGCGTCAAGGCCGGCAAGGCGCGCATCTCGACGCTCTCCGCCGGCGACGGGATCGAGACGGTGATCCTGATCCACGGGCTCGGCAGCAACAAGACGAGCTTCTACGAGACCGTCTCGGCCCTGACGCCGCAGTACACGGTCCACGCGATCGATCTGCCCGGCTTCGGCTCGTCGTCGAAGCCGCTGCGCGCCCCGTACGACGCGGCCTGGTTCGCGCGGTCGGTCTGCCGCTTCATGGACGCGATGGAGATCGAGCGCGCCCATCTCGTCGGCAATTCGCTCGGCGGCCGGGTGGCGATCGAGGTCGGCCTGCAGCGCCCCGACCGCATCAAGAGCCTCAGCCTGCTCTGCCCCTCGATGGCATGGCGCAAGCGGCGCCACTTCGTCCCGCTCGTCAGGCTGCTGCGTCCCGAGCTCGCCGCCGTCCCGCACACCTTCGGTAACGCGCTCGTCCGCCAGCAGTTCTGGAGCATGTTCTCCCGGCCCGAGAGGATTCATCCCTCCGCCGCGGACGTCGCGGTCGAGGAGTTCCTGCGCACCTACCGCTCGGTCAACGCCCGCATCGCCTTCCACGCCGCCGCCCGCCACATCTACCTCGAGGAGCCGACGGGCCCGCGCGGCTTCTGGACCAGGCTCCAGGATCTCGAGCCGCCCGCGATGTTCGTCTGGGGAGACGAGGATCCGCTCGTCCCCCTGGGCTTCTCCCGCTCGGTCGGGCAGACGCTGCCGGCCGCCAAGCAGGTGGTTCTGGAGCAGTGCGGCCACGTCCCTCAGGTCGAGCACCCCGTCGACGCGAACGCCCTGGTTCACGACTTCATCGGCCGAGCGGCGGGCTCGGCAGCCGAGCGGGCGGCGCGGCGGCTGAGCCGGGCGGCGCGGCGGCTGCAGGACCGCATCAACGGCAACGGCATGCCGATCCCGCGGGTTGCGAACGGCGACCTCCCCGAGCTGGAGGCGGACGCGGCCTAGCGATCAGCGCGGCTAGTCTTGGCGGGAATGAGGCGGGCAATCTTCTGCACCTCCGCGGTGCTCGTCGGGCTGGGACTGCTCGGCTGCGGATCGAGCGGCTCGAGCACCACGCACAGCAGCTCGGTCCCCGGGATCACGGCGCCGACGGGACACACCGGCACGACCCGGGCGTCGGGCAACACCGGCACGACGACCGCGCCCGCCGGGTCGAGCTATGCGGCGCGCGCCGATGCGATCTGCACCCGCTATCAGCAGCAGAGGCGAAGCGCCTTCCGACAGCTCGCGGGCTCCTTCAGGCAGCGGCTCCAGGGCCACGGCGGGGGCCCCGGCAGCCTCGCGCAGCAGGCGGCGAGCGCCTACCGGCAGGCGGTCGCCTTGGGGCGCCGGCAGCTGGCCGAGCTGCGCGGGCTGCCGGCCCCGCCCGGACAGGGCGCGACCGTCCGCGCCTATCTGGCGAGCCTCGCCGCGGTCCTCGGCGACCTGCAGACGCTGGCGGGCAACCTCGCCGCGCACGGCGTGCGGGGGGCGACCGGCGGGGGGCATCTGCCAGAGGACGTCGCGCGCAGCCATCGCCTGGCCGAGCGGCTCGGGCTCAAGGTCTGCGGCCAGCTGCGCTAGCGTCCACCCATGGCAGAGAGCGGTGCAGGCACCGCTGCCCAGGCCGGGGAGCGGGAGAGCCGCAACGGAGGAGATCCACGCGATCTGGGTGCGGATGCCTTCGGCCGGCCCTCGCTGCTTCGTCGCTTCTTCGACGAGGTCCAGAACCGGCTGACCGCCGACCTGGACGACCGCGACCCGGACTTCATCCGCGAGAACCTCTCGCTCTCCTGGCTGATCGCGAGCATCTGGTTCCGCGGCGAGGTGCGCGGGATGGAGAGGATCCCGGAGGAGGGGCCGGTCCTGCTCGTCGGCAACCACTCGGGCGGCACCGTGACCCCTGACACGATCGTCTTCACCCTCGCCTTCAACACCTACTTCGGCGTCGAGCGGCCCTTCTACCAGCTCGCCCACAACCTGGTTCTCACCTCGCCGGTGGGCCCGTACCTCCGCCGCTTCGGCACCGTGGCCGCGTCTCACGAGAACGCGCGCAAGGCGCTCGACGCCGGCGCCGCGGTGCTTGTCTACCCCGGCGGCGACTGGGAGGTGAACCGGCCCTCCTGGGAGGCCAACCGGATCGACTTCGCCGGCCGGAGCGGTTTCGTCAAGCTGGCCCTGGACGCCGGCGTGCAGATCGTCCCGGTGGTCTCCATCGGCGGTCAGGAGACGGCGATCTTCCTCACCCACGGCGAGCGCCTGGCCAAGCTCCTCCGCCTGGACCGGCTCCTTCGGCTGAAGACGCTGCCGGTCAACCTCTCGCTGCCCTGGGTCGTCAACGTCGGCGACTTCCTCGGGCACCTGCCGCTGCCGGCCAAGATCACGGTGCAGGTGATGGAGCCGATCGACCTGCGCGAGCGCTACGGCCCGAATCCGAGCCGCGAGCAGGTCTATGCCGACATCACCTCGTTGATGCAGGACCAGCTCACCGAGCTGGCCGCCGAGCGGCGGCTGCCGATCGTGGGATGACCCGGCCGTGAGGATCGAGCAGAAGGTCACCGTGGACGCGCCCCGCCGTCTGGTCTGGGATTACGTCACCGAGCCGGCCAACTACCCGGTGTTCATCGAGGGCCTGACCCGCTGGGATGTCGCGGGCGACAAGCACACGGGGCTCGGCGCCCGCTACCGGATGCTGATCCGTGTCGGCGCCGCGGACGTCGGGGGGCTGATCGAGATCGTCGAATGGCAGCCGGAGGGCGACATGGCCTGGAGCTCCGTCACCGGGGTCGACCAGCGCGGCCGCTGGCGGCTGCGCGAGCTCGGAGACGGCCGCACCCGCGTCAACTTCCGCTTCGCCTACGGGGTCGCCGGGGGCGGGATCCCCGGGCTGATCGCCGAGCGAGTCGCCGCGCCGTCGCTGAGCCGGCGCTTCCGCCTCTCGCTGCTCAACCTGAAGCGGGCGGTCGAGGAGCAGGCCGTCGCGGCCTCCGCCTGACCGGCGGCGGATTCAGCAGGTGAGGTGCAGGGCGGCCGCGGTCCGATCCGGATCGAGCTCGCCGTAGCGGCGGACCGCCTCACCGGTCCGCAGAGTCTCCACCTCGACGCCCCGGGCGCGGAGCTCGTCCAGGACGGCCTCGGGCGGCTTGAGGCGGCCGTCGTGCCCGCAGCCGAGGATGAGCCGGTCCGGCAGTTCGTCGATCACCTCGTCGAAGTCCTCCATCGCCAGTGAGTGGCCCTCGCGGCGCCACCAGTTGGGCACGACCCGGCCGGGGAGGACGATCAGGTCCTTGGTGTGCTGCTCGCCGTCGACGGTCAGCGAGCCGAAGCTGTAGTCGCGCAGCTCGGCCATCGCACCTCAGAAGGTGCGCAGCCGCCGCCCGCCGACGTAGCGGGTGCCGGCGGGCTCGCCGGGGGGCGCCGCGTCGGGGACCCGCCGCTCCATCGGGTTCTCGGGCTCGACGCCGGTGCCGTCCTGTGACTCCTCCTCCGCGGGTCCGCCGGTCAGGACCTCGGTGAGCGTCCGCTCGACCTTCTCCTGCACCTCGCGCTCGGCCCGCCGCCGCGCCGCCTCGACGCGCTCCTCGGTCTCGCGCTGGAGCTTGACCTCTTCGCGGCTCAGCTCGGCCTCGGCCTCCGCCCGCGCCCGCGCCTCGGCCTCCTTGGCCACCCGGTCGGCCATCCGCCGCAGCTGGTCCTCGGACTCCCGCCGGGCCTCCTCGGCGGCCTCGCGGATCCGACGGTCCATCTCCTTGCGCAACCGCTGCACCTCGCTTTTCTGACCCTCCGCCGCCGCCTCGGCCCGCTCCTCGGCCGCGATCGCGCGCTGCTCGGCCTCGTTGAGGCGGGAGCTCAGCTCGGCGAGGCTCCGCTCGGCCTCCTGGGCGCGGTCGAGCGCCTCGTCGGCGCTCTCGGCGGCCCGCTCCCGGGCCTCCCGGATCAGGGTGTCGGCGCGCTCCCGCGCCTCCCGCTTGAGGCGCTCGATCGCCTCCTCGGCGCGGCGCCTGGACCCCGCGCGTGCCTCCTCGGCCTCCTCGACCCGCGCCTCGAGGCGGGCGATCTTCTCCTTGTACCAGCGGACCGCCTCCCTGGCGCGCTTGCGGAGCTCGGCGGCGCGCGCCTCCGCGCTGCGCCGGCCCTCGCGCTCCTCTTTCATGCCCTCCTCGAGCGCGGCGATCCGGCTCTCCACCTCCCCGGCTCGGCGCGCGGCCTCCCTGATCGCCTGGCGCGCGGTGGCGGTGAGGCGCTCCTCGACCTCCTTCGCGTGCTCGATCGCCTCCGCCGCCGCCTCGCTCGCGGTGGCGGCGGCCGCCTGCGCGGCGGCGGCCTGATTTCGTGCCTGGGCCTCCCGGTCGCGAAGCTCCGAGATCAGCTCGGTTGCCTTGGCGCGAAAGCGATCCGTCGCCGCCCGAGCCTGGGCGATCTCGGCAGCAATCGACTCAAGACTCTCGGTCTCGGACACGATGATCGGTCTCCAGTCTGTTACTCGGCCGGCTGCTGTTCCTGCTCGGCCAGCTCGCGCTTCAGGACCTTACCCGTCGCGTTACGTGGAAGCTCGTCGACGAAGACGATCTCGCGCGGCACCTTGTAGCGGGCGAGATTGGTCTTCACGTGAGCCTTGAGATCGTCCTCGCTCACGTCCGCTCCCTCCTCCTTCACGACGAACGCCTTGAGACGCTGGCCGAACTCCTCGTCGTCCACGCCGATCGCGGCGGCCTCCGCGACCCCCTCGTAGTCGGAGAGCACG
>Ga0070741_10012784_pt1 | contig 15053 bp, 15 predicted proteins | sample Coa_R1_4_FD_66440 | JGI IMG/M metagenome (GOLD analysis project Ga0070741, IMG submission 66440) | Surface soil microbial communities from Centralia Pennsylvania, which are recovering from an underground coalmine fire - Coalmine... | ecosystem: Environmental > Terrestrial > Soil > Unclassified ... | reverse complement strand
CTTGAGCGAGCGGGAAATTTCGGTGACCTGCTGGACGATGTTGTCCGATTTCGTCTGGGTCGGCACCATGAGCTGGAGATAGTCGACGATAATGAGGTCAAGGGCTTTCTCGGATTTCAGACGGCGGGCGATGGAGCGCATGCGCAAAATATTATTGCCCGGGGCATCATCGATATAAATCGGAGCCTTGGCCATCTTGTCGAGCGAATTCCTGATGGCCTCGAAGTCGTCCTGGCGGGACAATTTGCCGGTGCGCAGTTTCCAGGCATCGACCTGGCTTTGAGCAGCCAGCATGCGGTCGACCAGCTGCTGAGAGGACATTTCCAATGAGAAAATGCCCACGGATGTGCCGTGATTGATTGCAGTCTGGCGGGCAATATCCAAAGCCAGAGCGGTTTTACCCATCGAAGGTCGTGCGGCCAGGATAATCAGATCTGATTTTTGAAAACCGGAAAGCTTATTGTCCAGTTCCGCAAAGCCGGTGGAAATGCCGCGCAGGGCATTGTCGCCGGAATGCAGACGGTCGAGGCGTTCCCAGGCTTCGTTCAGTTCCTCCTTGATGGCCGTAAATTTATGAGTGGAATTCGAATGGGTGATTTCAAACAGTTTTCGTTCGGCCGAATCGAGCATCTCTTCAACCTCCTTGCTTTCGTCGAAACCGATCTGGGAAATATGATCGGCCGCTTCGATCAGCCTGCGCATCATGTACTTTCGGGCTACAACGGAAGCGTAGTAGGCGATGTTCGCCGAAGAGGGCACGACATTGACCAATTCGGTGAGATATGTGTTTCCGCCGACCTGATCCAGAGAATTCCTCTCTTTCAGCTTGGTGGAAACGGAAAGCAGATCGATCGGAGCGCGCTTGCTTGAAAGCTCGACCATGACGTCGAAAATCATCCGGTGCTTTTCAGAATAAAACGAGGCAGGCGAAATGACATCCACTATTTCATAGAGGGCCTCGGGCCGGAGCATAATGCTGCCGAGCAAAGCCATTTCCGCCTCCAAATGCTGAGGCGGAATACGCAGGCGGTTCTGGACCGTTTGAGTGATTACATTGACCATAGTTTGGTTCGTGAGAGTATTGTAGCACTCTGCATATCGTTGCATGCAAGTTGTTATTGTGGGCAAGGTGTGGAGAAGCAATGTTAGAGAATAAAAACTAAGAAAGTAAATAATTGACCCGAGATCTTTTTTCAAGTAAGGTCATATAGGTTGTAAATTTGATAGAAAAGGGGTAACAAAGTGAAAAGAATCATCCTCGCCCTTGACGATCTATCCGCAGAACGGGCGATTGAACTGACAAGGAAATTACGTAAATGGCTTCGAGCTCTGAAGCTCCATGACCTGCTTGATGCATATGGTCCAGCCATAATCCGGGACTTAAGAGAGGCCGGTGCTGAATCTGTCTGGATTGATTATAAGCTCCACGATACCAAGGATACGGTGGCTCTGCGCGTTCGGGCGCTTATCCGAAATGGAGCAAAAATCATTACGGTGCATGCATCCGGCGGAGTCCCGATGATGAAAGCAGCTGTCGACGCGACTTTCTCAGAGTGTTGGGATAAGTTGGCTGAAATTTATGCTATAACCATTCTCACGTCTCTCGACGATGCGGAAATTGCCCGGATTTACGGCAAAGAACGAACGCGGTTCGAGATCGTCCACGAACTGGCCTTAATGGCGCATGAAGCAGGTGTTCGAACTGTGGTTTGTTCCGCTCAGGAAGTGGCGATGCTCAAGCAGTCTGCTGATCTTCCGGGCATGAAATTCACGGTGCCCGGTACTCGCTCAGCGGGAGTGGCGCTTGGCCAGCAGAAACGTTCCGGCACGCCGGCCCAGGCTGTGGCCGACGGCGCTGACGAACTTGTTGCCGGCAGCCAAGTGACAAAATCAGATGATCCGGTGTCCGCGTTTCAGGCCATGGCCACGGAAATCGGCGAGGATCTCGAGAACTAGAAGTAATACTTAAAACAGCTTTCGTGCCGGTTGGTGCGGAAGCTGTTATTTCTTTTCAATCTTTGTGCCTGCTGCCGTATCCATGACTTCAAAACCGTGAGACTCGATTTGTTTTCGGATTTCGTCGCTTTTTGCAAAATCTTTTTCGTTTCGAGCCTTGTCTCTTTCTTTGATTAATTTTTGAACTTCTTCCGGAATTTCAATTTTTTCTGTTTCGTTTAATTTCAACCCGAGAACTTTATCAAATTCTAAAATTAATTTTTTATTTTTTCCCCCCTTCACCATTTCCCAGACCAAAGCCAAAGCTTTTGGTGTATCCAAATCATCATTAATTAATTTCAAAAATTCTTCTTTGTATGTTTCATCAGTATCATCTTTTAATTCCGAAACTTTTTCTTTCAGTCTCTTCCAGGCATTTTGTGCCCCCTCAAGTGCTTCCCAGGAAAAATTTACCGGAGAGGAATAATGAGCAGTTAAGTAAAAATATCGTAATGCCATTGGGTCAATCCCTTTTTCTTTAAGAGAATTGAGAGTAATAAAGTTTCCTTCTGACTTGGCCATCTTGCCGGAATCAACAATCAGAAAAGCGTTATGAAGCCAATAATTTGCAAGTGGTTTGTCATATGCTGCTTCACTTTGAGCGATCTCGTCATTGTGATGGACTGGGATATGGTCAATGCCACCGGTATGGATATCAAATGGCTGGCTGAGATATTTTTTGGACATAGCGGAGCATTCAATATGCCAGCCGGGAAAGCCTTTGCCGAATGGAGCCTCATAACCAAGGCTGGAATTAAATTTCCAAAGGGCGAAATCCCGAAAATTTTTCTTTTCAGGATTTAGGCCGATGCGCGATTGATCTCCGGAAATGTTTCCAAGCTTGCCATAGGTAGGAAATTTTTGAGTATCGAAATAAATACCATCGGAAATGGTGTATGTATAGCTTTTGTCAATCAATGTTTGTATCAGCTCAATATCTTCCTTAATATGATCGCTTGCGAAAGGGAAGTGTTCTGGAGTTTCAATGTTTAGCGAGTTCAAATCTTCTTTAAATTTTTCAAAATAAAAATTTGCCACTTCTCGCATTGCTTGCAGAGTGAGCGGTTTACCTTCAAGCTTGAGGGCTTTGGTCATTTTGTCTTCGCCATCGTCTGCGTCGCCTGACAAATGGCCGATATCGGTAATATTTATAACCTGATTAACCTGGTAGGTATTGTATTCAAACATCCGTCGCAGGGTATCGGCGAAAACATACGAACGTAAATTCCCAATATGGGCATAGTCGTACACGGTCGGACCGCAGTTGTACATGGAAACTTTTCCGGTTTCAATCGGTTCAAATTTCTGCTTTTCACCGGTCAGGGTATTTTGTAGGTAGATATCCGTCACAGCCATTTTTTGCTTTTGGCGTATGTTATCATGATGCCTGCTACGGCGGCCATAGCGACGAGGATCATCCAGAAGGCATTCGGATTATTGGAGAGTGGCAGGTCGACTTGCATGGAAAAGAGCGCGGCGATGAGCGTGAGCGGGAAAATAATAAAACCCATGAGCGCCAGTTTTTTAATTGTTTCGTTTTGCTTTGTGGAGAGGAGGGAATTGTTGGTTTCGCGCAGTTCGCGGAGCATTTCCAGGTTTGACTTGATGCTTCCGTTCAGCTTGAGATAATCGAGCATGATAACTTCCATGTCTTTGGCAAAATTATCGCCGAACATTCCTCGGCCATAATGCCGGATCGACTCCAAAATCTCTTCGTGCAGGTCAATGGCCTTTTTAAAATCAAGCAACGTCCTCGTAACCGACGAAATGGCCGCCACCATTTCTTTTTCTTTTTCATTGAAAATCCGGGCGGTGATCTGCTCGGTCACTTCTTCGAGATAGGCCAGCTCCTCAAACAGGCCTTTATACAATTCCCGCAATAAATGAATGAACAGAGCCTGCGGATTCCTTTCAAAGTGGTGATTTTGCAGAACTTCCTCGACCTCGACTTCTTTGGCGAAGCGGTGCAGGGTATCGATGGTGTCGTATCGCGAAGTAATGAGGGCGTCCCGGCCGATAATAAAATCAACCTCCTGATTTTTATCGGTGTGGGTATGTTTCCAGGCGGGAAAGTGCATGATGCAATAAATATATCCGTCATGCAGTTCAGCTCTCGGCTTTGCCGTGGCGCCGGAAAGCTCTTTGGCAACGAACGGATGGATATTGTACATTTTCATGACATCGCTGATTTCGTCCGGCGTGCCGCGGTCAATGTCCACCCATCGTCTGCCCCCGACGCTGTAGGTTTTTATCATAAGTTAAGTATATAAGAGAATGTATATTTACAGAAGTGGAAAATTGACCTTGCTTGCAATTTACAGATAAATATTGTATTGTTTTTTCAGAAAAGAAATGAGGTGATTGCATGTTTTCACAATTGAAAGAAGCTCTCCTGCCGAGTATAATCGGCATAATGCTTCACAAAAGGGAAAAACTGACCCGTAAAGAAATGGCTGCCATGCAAGACTATAACGCCAGACTCAAAGTGATAAATCGCAAGACGAAAGATCAGGTGGTTATTGCTCTGGTCGGCCTTATCGGTTCTGGCAAGAGTTCGGTCTCCGAAGAACTTTCCCGGCATATCGGCGCCACAATTATTGAGGGCGACGAAATCCGGGTTGAATTGCGCAGGCAAAATGAGAGCTATGAAAAAACTCGAGCTCTGGCCGAACAAGTCGCCGATAGAGTATTGCGACAAGGCGGCAACGTTATTCTTGACTCCGATTTTATCGACGCCAAGAAGCGGGCTAGTCTCCGGGAAAAATTAAAAAAGATACCGGGAGTCAAGCTGCATTTCCTGTGCGCGTATTGCGACCTTGATGTGCAGGTGGGCCGGATAATCAGTGCTAAATATGACCAGGATCCGATCGGTTTTTTCTCCGGTGCGCGCTCGCTCTGGTCGGGTGATCCAAAAATCAAGCCGGCTATAGTCAAATTGCGCGAAATGATGCGCAGAATTCCTCTGCACTATCGCTGGGTGAATAAGGCTGGCGGAAAATGGGAGATCAAAAATCCGCCATGCAAAGTTCTCGCCGACATCGACACCACGAACGAAAAAGAATGGAAAATGGAAGTTGGGGAAGTGGTAAAAAAACTTCTCGGATAAGCACCTCAGTGGCGGAATCAGTCCGCCACTTTTCTTTTTCCGCAGAATTTGAGACAATACGTACTTATGGACAAGCAATCGAAACGGAAGGCGTATGCGGGGCTGGGGATTATTTTGATTGCCGCTGTTTTTACGGTAGGCTATTTCTGGGGTCAGCACAATCAGTTTAATGCGGATCAGATTGCCAATATTACAAACAAAAACGGACCGGTTGATTTTGCGCCCTTTTGGAAAGCCTGGGAAGTGATCAATGAAAAATATGTGCCCACAAACGGCACGTCGACGGCGCCGGTGAGCGATCAGACTCGGGTATACGGAGCCATTCAGGGCATGGTCAATTCGCTCGGCGATCCGTACACTGTTTTCTTTCCTCCGGTTCAGTCGCAAAATTTCAACGAAGAAATCAGCGGGAATTTTGAGGGCGTAGGCATGGAAGTGGGCAGCAAGGACGGCGTGCTCACGGTTATTTCGCCGATTAAAAATTCGCCGGCCTACAATGCCGGCATTAAAACAGGCGACAAGATTTTGAAAATCAATGACACCCTGACCACCAATCTGAGCACCGACGACGCCGTCAATATGATACGCGGACCGAAGGGAACCGTGGTCAAACTTTTGATTTCACGGGCCGGGGTCAAAAATCCCTTTGAAGTAAGCATTACCAGAAATATGATTGAATTGCCGACGGTCGATACTGAAACTAAGGGCGATGTCTTTGTCATTCATCTGTACAGCTTCTCGGCCATTTCGCCGAATCTGTTCCGAGACGCATTGCGTTCGTTCGTCGAGTCTGGCAAATATAAACTGGTGCTCGATTTGCGCGGCAATCCGGGCGGCTATCTCGAGGCGGCCATCGACATGGCATCGTGGTTCTTGCCGCCGGGCAAAGTGGTGGTGCGCGAAGATTTCGGCGGCAAAACGCCGGAGCAGGTCTATCGAAGCCTCGGCTACAATATTTTTACCAATAAACTGAAAATGGCGATTTTGATTGACAATGGTTCGGCTTCAGCTTCGGAAATCCTGGCCGGAGCGCTGCATGACAATGGCGTAGCCACGCTGGTGGGCCAGCAAAGCTTTGGCAAAGGCTCGGTGCAGGAATTAGTGGATATAACTCCGGACACGTCGCTTAAAGTGACCGTGGCCCGCTGGCTGACGCCGAACGGCATTTCCATTTCCCATCAGGGTTTGACGCCGGATGTGCCGGTTACTCTCGACCAGCAGAAATTCTTGCAGGGCGACGATACCCAGATGGACGCCGCGGTTAATTTGCTCGATAAATGAAAATAATTCTCTTAAAAGACGTTCAAAAAGTCGGTCGAAAATACGACATTAAAAATGTGGCGGATGGTTTCGCCTTGAACATGCTTATTCCGCGGGGTTTGGCAATGGCAGCCACGGAACAGGCGGTCAAGAAAATCGAGTTGATGAAAAAAGCCGATACGGAGGATAAGAAAATTCAGTATGAATTGCTTTTGAAAAATTTGGAAGCAGTAAGAAATCTAACCTTGAATATTAAAGAAAAAACCAATGACAAGGGTCATTTGTTTGCGGGAGTGACGAGGGAAATTTTGGCCGAAGAACTGTTTAAAGCTTTAAGAATTTCTGTTGACCCTAATATAATTAAAATCAATAAGCCGATTAAAGAAATCGGAGAGCATAGAATTACCCTCGAAGCCGAGGGTAATACTGCTATTTTTACCGTTAATATCGAAGCTATATAACGCTGACTACTTTTTTAACGACGGTTTTATTGTTGAAGCCTGTTTTGCGCTTGGTTGAAAATGAAACGGTGCCTGAAACGAGAGCAAATATCGTATTGTCCTTGCCCATGGAGACTCCCTTTCCGGGCAGGACATCGGTGCCGCGCTGGCGGTAAATAATCGAGCCGGCCTGGGTTTTATCGCCGTGCGTCAACTTTACCCCGAGGTATTTCGGGTTTGAATCGCGTCCGTTTTTGGTTGTTCCGCCGGCTTTTTTATGTGCCATATAAGTGCTGCAAATATAGCATTGTCTTCACAAAATTGCAAATAGATGTATAGTGGGGGAATGAAAACTGACGTTCATAAGTATTTGGATCTTCTCAATAAGAAGTACTTTGACCTTCATAAAAAATACGAAGATTTTTTCTGGTTGTCGTATATGGGTGACCACTCAGTCGACGCTCAAAAGGATAAAGCCCTGGCGGAACGGGACGCTTTTCGCTCTGATCCTCAATATCCGAAAGAAATAAAGGCTTTGATAAAAAATGCAGACGCAAAAACCAAAAAGCGACTTGAACTCTGGCTTAGATTTTTTGACTGCTATCAAACTCCCGCCGAGGCATTGCCTTTAAAAAACAAAATAGACACTCTGGAGTCAAAAATCCACAAAGGATTATCCTCGCGAAAAGAGGGTTATATCGATCCGTATACTAAAAAATTTGTCGAGGCTTCGTCGATAAAAATGTCAACGATGATTGGAACTAATCCTGATGATAAAATCCGCAAAGCTTGTTTCGAGGCCAGGGAAAAATTAGCTCAAGATTTTGTCTCTGACTATATACGTCTTATCAATCTGAGAAATCAATACGCCAACGTGCTTGGTTACTCAGATTTCTACGATTATAAAGTTCGAAAAGAGGAAGGTATGACCAAAAAAGAGCTGTTTTCTCTTTTTGATTCCATCTACGAAAAAACCAAGTACGCCCTAAAAAATGTCAGGGCTTTGGAAAAGAAAATGCCTGGTTTGCGCAAGCCGTGGAATTTCGGCTACATGATGGCGGGAGATTTTACTAAGGAAGAGGATAAATATTTTCAATTTGACGAGGCGCTTATGCGCTGGGGCAAATCATTTTCCGCGCTTGGCATTGATTATCAGAAGGGCACATTGCGTCTCGACCTGCTCGACCGCAAAGGCAAATATAATAACGGTTTCTGCCATTGGCCCGATCTTGTCGCATATAAAAACGGCAAACGTATTCCTGGAAGTTCGAATTTTACCTGCAACGTCGTTTTCGGTCAGGTTGGCGCCGGCAATCGAGGATACGTCACCTTATTCCACGAAGGAGGCCATGCCGCTCATTTGCTTAATACTGTTCAGACAGAAGTCTGCGTTAATCACGAATATGCGCCGATGACTTCTTCATGGGCTGAAACTCAAAGCATGTTTTTGGACACTATGTTTTCGGGCATTGACTGGAAAACCCGATATGCCAAAGATGATTCCGGCAATCCGTATCCGCTGGATTTATTTGAGAGAAAAGTCAGAAAGCTCTCTGTTCTTCGGCCGATGGATTTATACGGCATTATGTTTGTTTCCAATTTCGAAAAAGAAATTTATGAAACAAAAAAATTAACCAAAGAAAAGGTTCTGAAAATCGCCAGAAAAAACTTTAAGAAATATTTTGACCGTTCCGTTGATTCGCTCTACGCCTTGAATGTGCCGCATATTTACTCCTGGGAAAGTTCGGCTTCGTATCATGGCTATGGCCTGGCGACTCTTGCTCTTGATCAATGGCGGGAATATTTCTATAAAAAATACGGATATATTGTCGACAATCCGAATATCGGCAGGGAAATGGCTAAGGTCTGGCAGCTTGGAGCCTCAAAGACGTTCAATGCGCTGGTAACAATCGCTACGGGCAAAAAACTTTCAGCCGAAGCTCATTTAAGAGACGTTACTCTTTCTGTAAACGAAATTTTAAGAAAAGCAAAAGATAAAATTTCACGTCTAGAAAAAGTAAAAATATATTCAAAACCAGTTTCTTTAAATGCTCGAATTAAAATGGTCCACGGCAAAAAGGAAGTGGCAAATAACAATAAAAGTTTTGAGGACATGGCAGCAACCTATAAGCGCTGGCTTCACAAAACCTAAAAAATAGTGTATTTTAGTACATTGTGGAAACAAATAAGAAGTCGGGCAAACATGTCTCGATAAAACAAATTATGGGTGAATTTTGGAAAGGCGTCCGGCCGATGCGGGCAGCTTTTTTGACCGCATACATTCTCTTTTTCTTGTCTCAAATCGCAAACATTGTGGTGCCGATTTTTTATAAGCGGTTTTTTGATGTACTTGGCCGTTCGGCAGATCGTTCTCTGGCTTATGCTTTGCTTGTCAAAACAATCGTTGTTATTTTAATTTTGCATTTTCTGGCATGGTTGTTTTGGCGCATTGGCATATATATTTACAACCTCATGCAGTCTAAGACAATGGCCCGGCTCAAGCAGAATTCGTTCGACTATATGATGTTCCATTCATACAGCTTTTTTGCCAATAATTTCAGCGGCAGCTTGGTGCAGAAAGTCAATCGATTCAGCCGTTCATTCGAAGTTTTGACTGACAGCTTCGCCTTCAATATTATTCCGATGATTATTACGGTCTTAGGTTCGGTCATCATCACCTACTATGTCGCTCCGCTTGTTTCTTTGGTGCTTGTCGGCTGGGTTGTTATTTTTACCGTATTCAGCATGGCTTTTTCGCGCTGGAAACTGAAATATGATCTGGCCGCGTCCGAAGCTGACTCGAAAACAACGGGTTATTTAGCCGATGCCATTACCAATAACACCTCAATTTCTTTTTTCACCGGTCATGAGTATGAAACTGAAGGTTTTAATACGGTAACTTTGGATCAGGCTAAAAAACAGCGTCTGTCATGGCAATTGGGCGAAGTGGTTGATGCCTCCATGGGCTTTCTTATTTTTGTGGTGGAATTTTTTGTGTTTTATTTTGCCGTCAAATACTGGAGTCACGGCCTAATTACCATCGGCACATTTGTACTCGCGCAGACATATATTATCGGTTTGGCAAATCAACTCTGGAGCTTAAACAGAACCATTCGTAGTATGTATCAGGGCATTGCCGACTCGAAAGAGATGGTTGATATCCTGATCAAGCCGTATGAAATCAAAGATGTTCCGAGAGCCAAAGGTCTGATTGTCACCAAAGGAGAAATTCAGTTTAAAAATGTGACGTTTTCCTTCAGTGATGACAGTCATGTCATCAACAATATCAGCATCGACATCAAGCCGGGAGAAAAGCTGGCGGTGATCGGACCGTCGGGCGCGGGCAAGACGACGTTCGTGCGGCTGATCATGCGATTGTATGACATCAAAAGCGGAGCGATTGAAATCGACGGTCAAAATATCGCCACTGTTACTCAGGACAGTCTTCGTCACAATATCAGTTTCGTGCCGCAGGACCCGATCCTGTTCCATCGGACACTTATGGAAAATATCCGCTATGGTCGGCGCGACGCTACGGACGAAGAAGTAATACAGGCAGCCCGACTGGCTCATTGTGATGAGTTTATTGAGAATTTGCCGCTTAAGTACGAAACCTTTGTCGGCGAGCGGGGTATTAAATTGTCCGGCGGCGAACGCCAGCGAGTGGCTATTGCCCGAGCTATTTTAAAGAAGGCTCCGATTTTGATTTTGGACGAGGCCACTTCCAGCCTCGACTCATATTCGGAGTCTCTGATTCAGGACGCTCTGGACAATCTGATGCGCAATTCGACGACTATTGTCATTGCCCACAGGCTTTCCACTATCCGCAAAATGGACCGAATTATCGCCATGAATAACGGTACGATTGTCGAAGAGGGAACTCACGAGGAGCTTTCCAATATCAAATCTGGCTTATATCAGAAGCTTTGGAATCTACAGGCCGGCGGATTCATACAGAAATAATTTTCTGCCTCTTTTTGAATTTGAATGCAATTCAATGACTTTTGCTGGAGGGATATTGTTTAATTTAAAATCGGCTGAAGCAAACAGTATTCCTTCTGGAATAGTTAGTCTATTGATGACTTCCGGATAGAGATAAGTGAAAACATGAGTGGCGTCACTGAAATCAGTTTTGAAAATATCTTCTCGTTTGATTTTTATATTTTGAAATTTTCTGGTTTTCCATTTTGCGATGTAATAGGGGAACAGGCCCTTTTCGACTCCGACAGCTGTAATGTTTGGAAATTTTTTAACAGCAGCGATTAAAACTCTTCCATCCCCGCAGCCGAGATCGTATAAAATGCTTTCACTTGTCAGTTCCAGATTTTCAACGATTTCATTTTCAACTCCATTCGGCACCGGCACAAACGGCGCGTCCGTGGTGAAGATAGCAATGATTTGAAACAGCATGATTAGTATAAAAATTATTGTGACGACGAGAAGCAGGAGGAGGATTAAAACGTAGAGGAAAAGCATTACACCATAGTATCACAGAAAAACTCATTGACTTTTAAGTCTTATTTGCGAAAATTGCATTATGGTTAATCATCTTACTGTCACTAAAGCTCGCGCTAATCTTGGTTCTATCATTAGACGAGGGCCTGTTAAGGATGAGTATTTTGTCTTGGAAAAAAACGGTACTCCTATCACAGGCATGATGGATGCTGATGAGCTGGAAGATTATCTTGATATTCATGACCCAAAGACAATAAGAGACATAGAAGCAAGCAGGAGAGATTTTAAAGCCGGTCGATTTAGAACATTAGATTCATTCATTACAGAATTAAAATCAAAAAGATCCAAAAAGGGCAAATGATATATTGGAATCATACATTATTTATATACCTCCAAAGTTTGAACGCCAATCACAGAAATTAATACAAAAGCATTCTATAACGGAAGACTTTCTTGAAGAAATAAAAATAGTCTTAAGAGAAGATCCGTACAATATTTCCAGGAGATATCGTATTAAAAAATTAAATGATATAAAACCAGGCTTTGGACAATGGAGAATCAGAGGCGGCGATTATAGATTACGATATGATATTTTCGGAAAAGTTATCACATTGTATTCGATTAACTGGAGAGACAAAGCTTATTAGTTTTGCTAGACTATTTATATGACCAAAAAGATCCTACTTTCAGGCGTTAAGCCGACCGGCCGGCCACATTTAGGCAATTATTTTGGGGCTATGAAGCAATGGCTGGACATGCAAAACGACTATCAGTGCATGTTCTTTCTAGCTGATTATCATGCTTTGAATTTCATTCAAAACGGAAAAGAATTGAAACAAGAAATTTTTGATTTAGTTTTGGATTACTTAGCAATTGGTCTTGATCCACAAAAATCTTTAATTTACAAGCAGTCTGATATTCCGGAGCATACCGAACTGACCTGGATTTTTGATACTATCACCACCATGCCGTATCTGGAGCGAGCCCATGCCTACAAGGATGCAATGGCAAATAAAAAGGAAATTAATGTCGGCACGTTCAACTATCCGATGCTCATGGCGGCTGATATTTTAATGTACGATGCCGATGTGGTGCCTGTCGGAGCTGATCAGAAGCAGCATGTTGAATATGCGCGAGATACGGCTGAAAAATTCAACAGGATTTTTTCCGAAATTTTCAAGCTGCCGGAAGCTAAAATTTTGGAAAGCGTAGCTACCGTGCCGGGAACTGACGGCCGTAAAATGAGCAAGAGCTATGGCAATACCATTCCGCTTTTTGCTTCCTCCGCCGAAATTGAAAAATCAGTCATGTCCATTGTTACTGATTCATCCGGAGATAGACCTGAAAATGTGTATGCTATTCACAAGCTTTTGAGGTCTGACATCGATAGTTTGTACGAAGAAAATAAAGGCAAGTATAAGATTTTGAAAGAAGCCTTGATTGAAGATTTGAAAAAATTTATCGCTCCGCTTCGTGAAAAAAGGGAACAGTTGGCCGAAGATAAGGAATATGTTCTTGATGTGTTAAAGGAAGGAGGCAAGCGAGCGAAGGCAAGGGCCGAAAAGAAAATGGACGTTGTCAGGGAAGCGATTGGTGTTAAGCTGTATTAATAAACAAAAATCAGTAGGATCGCATTACACAATCCCACTGATTAATTTCTATTTTGCTACTGGTTTCCATTCTCCATCTAACCATTCTTGTTTTTGGTCAGGGATCCAGTTTGCGCCGACTCCGTCAGGACCTTTTTCGTAAGCAAGGTATCTGAGTAGTGGATCAGTGATTTCAACTAAATAGAATCCGACCGGCGGAACATCGCATTCTCGGACTACTCCATCCGGATGGATAAACCCCGGTCTCTGATTGCTACGTACTTTTTAAGGACATCTTCTTGCTGCCCTTGCTTGAATTTCTCATAGCGGGTTAGGAAATCAAGAAAAAATTTTTCGAGCACGTCTTCTTTTTTATCTGCATCTTCCGTAAAAACAATTTCAAATCTTTTCATGGCTTGCCCCCTCTGTTTTTACACTATAATCAAATAGTCTATTTGTCAATGCTCGTGATTTTTCAATAATGATGCTATCATTTTTTTATGAAACGAATCTATACAAAGGATGTTGGTGAGCATGTCGGCAAGGAAGTGCTGGTCGAGGGTTTTGTGTATGCGTTGAGGGTTCAAAGCAAGATTATTTTTTTGATTTTGCGCGACATAACCGGAGTGATTCAAACGGTTATTGAGCAGGGGAGCGAAAACTTTGAAATTGCCAAGGAGTTGTCCTTGGAATCTGTCGTAGCTATTCGGGGAATGGCAAAAAGTGCTGCTCAGGCGCCAGGCGGGGTGGAAATTTCTGTGACAAGCATCGATGTCTTGTCAAAAGCCGATCCGGAATTGCCGATACCGGTTGTGACGAAAACGGGTGAAGAAACCGAAGCGCCGATTCGCTACGACTATCGCTGGCTGGATTTGCGCAAGCCGGAAAAAGCCAAAATTTTCAAAGTCTGGACGGAATTCGAAAAAGGCTGGCGGAAATATTGGGACGAGAATAATTTTATTCAGCTCTATCCGCCAAACTTTCTGGAGACCCAGTCGGAATCCGGCGCTGAAGTTTTCACCGTTAATTATTTCGACCGTAAGGCCTATCTGCCCCAGTCGCCGCAATTTTACAAGCAAATGGCCATGGCTTCCGGTTTTGAACGAGTTTTCATGACCTCGCCCGTGTTTCGTGCCGAGCAGTCATTTACTACCCGCCATATGACTGAATTCACCGGCTGGGATTTTGAAATGTCTTTTGTCGAATCGCATCATGATGTTATGGATGCCGAAGAAGGCATGATCGTTGAGGGTTTCAAGGCCGTTTTGAAAAAATTTCCTGACATCAATATCACCGTTCCAACCAGGCCATTTCCGCGCATTACCATGGTGGATGCCAAAATGATTCTGGCGAAAATGGGAGTCCACAGCGCCGAACCGTATGATTTATCGCCTGAAGAAGAGCGGGCAATTTCCGAGCATGTCAAAGCGGAAATGGGACATGAATTCGTTTTTATCACCGATTATCACAAGTCAAAAAGCTTCTTCTATCATATGCGAGTCGAAGAAGGCAGCGATTTTTTCCGGCGAGCAGATTTGCTTTATCGCGGTTTGGAAGTGACCACGCTGGCCCAGCGCGAGCATCGAGCGGATATTTTGGAAAAACAAGCTTTGGAATACCATATGTCGCTTGATTCGCTTAAAAATTTCATCAACTTCTTCCGCTGGGGTTGTCCTCCGCACGGCGGGGCAGGAATCGGTCCGGGACGGTTTATTATGAAAATCCTGGATTTGCCGAATGTTCGCGAAGCAACCTATTTGCCGAGAGACGTCAAGCGCTTGAATCCGTAAAATACAAGGTTTCACCTCGAGGTGAAACCTTGTATACTAGTGCCATGATAATCGGATTCGATTTGGATGACGTGTTGTTGAATTTCCATGATTCGCTCCGGGAGTTTTGCAATATTCAATACAACAGGAATCACCGGCGAGAAGAAGTAGTCTCTTATTTTATAGAAGATACATTCGGCTTTAGCAGGGAAGAAGGGGGACGGATGGTTTTTGGTTTTTACAATGATTCATGTCATCAGGATATACCGCCTATAGAAGGGGCGCTGGATGGAATTGCCAGGCTGAAAGAGAATCATTCGCTTGTAATCGTCACGGCCCGGCCGGAATCAACCGAGGAAAAAACAAAACAACTGATCAGCCGATATTTTCCAGATACATTCCGGGAGGTCCATTTTACAAACCACTTTTTTGGCAGCAC
>Ga0070741_10012783_pt1 | contig 15054 bp, 24 predicted proteins | sample Coa_R1_4_FD_66440 | JGI IMG/M metagenome (GOLD analysis project Ga0070741, IMG submission 66440) | Surface soil microbial communities from Centralia Pennsylvania, which are recovering from an underground coalmine fire - Coalmine... | ecosystem: Environmental > Terrestrial > Soil > Unclassified ... | reverse complement strand
CCAATGGGCGCCAAATTCGTCGAACTGGTAATAGCTAATTTGCCCGGCATTCTCACGGGCGCGGCTGCTCTTATAGCTGCGTTCAAAAACCACCAACGCATCGCGGTAACAGAAAAAGCCCTCAATGGGCACTTAGAGGCTGCAAAGAATGCTAAAGCCGCCACAGCAAGCAAAACGTGAGATGGCCCGCGTGCTTGTTGAGTGGGACCCAAACGAAGGGAAGCTAAATCTCAGTTTCACGGGGGTGAATGAGATGGAGGCTCTAGGGCTCTTGCTCGATGCACTCAACGTGCAATGGGCCAAAATGCACGGGCTATTCAACGCGCCCCGCGTTACCCCCGTTGCGGGGCTGCTGAATCTGCCTCAGTAACTACTATGCCCGGCACATGGCAAACCCGGAATACTGCCGCGGGGCAGCCCGCGCTAGCGCCACTTACTAACGCGGCGCTGGTGCTCACCCCGCGCACATACGGTTTTGCTGCGCTCGAATCCTCGACTATGGGCACTTTGGGCACAGACAAAGACGGGTGGGACGGTAAAGCGAACCCACTGCTAGCGGCGATTGCAACGGAATCGAACGGGCTCAAGGTGCTTGACACCGCGATGGCTAGCGCGGCATTCACCCGCGGTGCAATGAGTAAGTCTCTCTACTCGCCCATCGTGCAGCAGATATCAGACCTTACGCCAACGGGTGACCACCAGAGTTGCGACCTCGCGCAATGGCTAGCGAGTGGCACACCCGCGGGCGGTACAACGTGCGGTGGTGGCAATCCGGCACCTACCCCCGCCCCACCACCCACAAAGCCATCACCGCCACCGACTAAGCCGCCCACCTACGGCGGGCAGCCCACCCCCGGTGGTGGTGGTGGCGCAAGTGGCGGGGGTGGAACACCGGGCAGCTACCCGCCCCGCCCAGAATTTGTTGCGGTGGTCAATAACGTGGCCCCGCCTAAACTAATCCCGCACCCGTCGCAAAAGACGGCTAGCACAAGGTAGGTGAGCTATGGAAGATGGCGATTTTGCTGTGCATGATATCAACGTTGCAGAACAGCAAGTGATTTCAGGCAAAGGTGACGTTGTGCAGACCAAACGGGTTACATTCATGGTGGGCACGCATGGCCCGTTTACACGTGTCTATAACCCAGCGACCACGGGCACCGCGGCGGCCATCCGTGCGGACATCGCGGCCCAAGTGGATGAACTGAAACAGATTCACCAGATGTAACGGGGGTGGGTGATGTGGGATTTCTGGGATGGGCTGGGCGGATATGCTAGCGACCTTGGGCTAGCGAGCACCATAGAAGCGATACTTGCGTTTCTCGGGTGGCTGATACAAACCCTGATTGTCATTTTTCAGTACATTTTCGGCCTCATCCAAGCGGTGTTTAACTTCTTCATCACGCTGGGGCAGAAAATCGCTAGCTTCTTTGAGACTCTATGGACGGGGTTCTTTAAGAAGATATTCAACGGGTTTGTGTCCGCGGTGCTCAAAGTGCACGATTGGTTGGAATCAAAGCTAGCGCCGATACTCGATTTCCTGAAACAAGCCCGCGCCTACTTTGATCGGATTTTCAACGCCTACATAAAGCCGATACTCAATCTGATGCAGGACGTGCGGAAGTTTCTCTCCGTTCTCCGTTTCTTCGGCATAAAGTGGGCGGCACAGCTTGACGCTGCAATAGCGCAGATTCAGGCTGACATCGCTTCCGCATTCCTGCAGGTGCGGGGCATCCTCAACGGGTTCATTGATATCGTAAACGCGATATCGGACCCGTTGGGTTTGCTTCGGCGGCCCAGCATCGTGCTAAGTTTGCGGCGCACTTTCAACGCGATGGTGCACGTTCTCACGCGGCGGCCCGTGGGTTTCTTCTTTCCCTCGCCCCGCAAAAACGCGCTACCCGGCATCGGGCAGCTACCCGCAAATTTCCTGCCCAGTGATACCACCTACAACCCCCCGGCTAGCAGTTTCTTTTCGGGTGATGATGGGCTGGGCAGCTATAACGGATTCGCCCCGGCAACGGTGCCCCCGGATACGGTTGTAGATGACACCGACCCGCTAGATTATTTCAATGATGATTTGTACCCGCCCCCGCCGTGCGATGACACGGCTAGCTGTTTGGCGCGGCTACTCATCCAAGCGGCCCAGACACCCATCACGGTGAACCCGAGCTAGCTATGGGCGCAACCCTGCCAGTTGACACCCAACAATTGCAGGTGCTTGGGCAAAGCATCTACAACACGATTCTCGGGTTTCTCGTAAACGCGGGCGTCCCACAATGGCTAGCGCAACCCGTGGCTGGCACGTTGGCGGGCGTGGTGATGCTGATACCCGCATTCTTTGTGGTGCTGGTGCAAGGGATTCTAGGGGTGGGCACGTTCTTTGCGACTAGCATACTCACCACGATTGGCAACGTTCGCCAAACCAACGCCCAAGACTTCAACGCGGTGATAGCCGCATCTCTAAGTGAGTTGCTAGGCGTTGAAATCTCGCCCGATAGTTTGCCGGGCGGCCAAGGCCCCAACGGAATCACCGAGAGAATGCGGGCCATAGGTGGAACCCTGCACGACTTGCTTATCAGTGAAATGGGTGGGTTGCGGCCCGTCAACCCCGCGGACGGTGCAAACAACGCAAAGGCATTCTCGGGGTTCGCCATTAACTTTGCCACCGCTAGCGCGTTTATCGCCATACTCACAGAGTGTGAGTCTTTCGGGTTCCTGAAAGAGTTTCGGGAACTCGGGGTGGAAACTGCAGAGGCTTTGGGGCTGGGGCGGCTGCAACGGCTAGCCATGCAGCCGCTAATTCAAAACCTCATCCAGAAACCTTATAACTATTACCTGCAAGCGCAGACTCGCCCCACCCGGCTGGCTGAATCGCAACTAATCAAAGCGTACCGTCACGGCGACATTCAGCTTGACGACCTCAACACGCGGCTAGCGGAGTTGGGCTACCGCGACGAAGACATTCCGCTGTTGATTGCAGACCTTACCAGCCACGTGGCTGCCACTGAGTTAGAAACTCTCATTCGATACAACATCATCAAGAGAGATGAGGCAATCACCCGGCTCACGGCTAGCGGTTTGGATGCGACCTCAGCAGACCTCGCTCTGCAAGCGGTGGAAAATCAGCGCGCGGATTCTCAGGTATCTGCCTTGCTCACAGACCTTGCCTCTGCATACACCGATGGGTTTGTTGATGAGGCAACCTATAACAACGTGCTGCAGGGTTTGCCGTTGACGGATGAGGAAGAAACCCTTTTCCGTACTCGGGTTGGTTTCAAGCAAGATCGGGCACGCAAGACGGTGACCCTTGCCCAGCTACAAACCGCGATTGTGGATGGCATCGCGGATTTCACCTACTTTGACACGTGGATGCAGAGGCAGGGCTACAACGATGAAGACCAACTAATTTTGACGTATGAAACCCTGCAGAAGTTGAAGGATGCCACCGCCAAAGAAACAGCCAAGCAATACAAGGCTGCCCAGCTACGTGCCAAAGGCAAGCCCGTCCCACCGTGGCTGCAGGGGTGAAAAGCACCATACGGAACCCTTGCCCCGTTGCCGTTCGCCCCGTGCACGGGCGTGCACGCGAAAATAGGGGGTGTTTTTACCACCCCCGGCGCAATTGGCGGCCCCGCCACCGTATATAGGCCCGGAACCCCAAAAACAGCAACCCAAACCCCACCAGCCCGGCGAGTGGCACCGCGGCTGCCCACCACTGCATCACCGCGCACGCAATGTAGAGCCCCAGCAACGCCCACCAGGTCACCCACCCGAGATCACGGCCCTTGCTTTCCATGTTGTCTGCTCCTTGCCGCGGCGTCGATCGGCCCGGCCACCGCGGGCGGCTGCCCCCCGGCTGACCGCTCGGTGGGCTAGCATTCCCAACGGCCGAATTATGCTAGCGCGTGGATCCGCAAAATGCCAGCGGAACAGTTTTCAAAACACCGCGGCTCTGCTGGTGCACGGAACCCCCGGCCCGAGCCGCCGGCTCAGCCGGCCTGCCGGATTTCCCTAAATTTGCGTTATCTAGGAAACCCGGCTCTGCCGTTTGGAAGTGACCACCGCGGTGTTTTCCGGCATGGGCGGTGGCGTTTTCTGTCAAAAGTTGTGAGAGAAACCCGTCACGGCTGTGCGGGTATGACGCTGGGGCGGTGGGCTAATTGCAAATGCGGTTTGCTGCTACGGCTGCCCCGATAACAAAACCCAGCAACGTGCACAGGAAAGCAACCAACCCAAGTAAAACGACGCCTTGCCCGTATTCGTCAACGGATGGCTGTTTCATACACTGCTCGTTATACCCGAGAAGTCTGCAGCGACCACGACCACTGCCACCCCTTTGCTAGCAGCGAACCCCTGCACGCCATTCACCGGGCGAGCGGTGAGAATAATCATGGATGGCGGCCATTGGCCCACGTTCTCATTTAGCCAAAGGTGTTGATAACCCTGAATCTGCCCCACGGTTGAGAACCCAGCCCGCTCCTTTACCTCAATGATGGTGGCGTGCGCCCCGCTCCATGCGATGCAATCTATTTTGTGCTGGGAGTTGAATTTCATGCCCTCGCGCATCGCGTCTGTATGCTCTGGGCCAATATCGTGGCCCGGCCCGACTCCCACGTTGTACTCTAGCTTGTCGTACTCGCTAGCGTGGTCTTTAAGCCACGTGGCAAGGATGATGGATTCAGGTTGCCGCAAGCCCGGAAATCGCGGCATCGCACCGGGCGGAAGGTTTGTGCTCATCGTGCCCTCAGTTTTTGGTACTGCTCCCAATCGGGTGGGAAGTTGGGCGCGATGGAAGCACCGCTAACCTGTTCCTCGAAACATGCGTGGCACCCGCCCCATTCATTCACCCCGCCCAAACCGTGCTTTTCACAAAGGCGACTCACGACAACATGCCCGTACTCGCCAAAGCTGGTACGGCGCACGCGGATACCGTATGGGTATTGCGGGAAATTCATTGCCACTCACCCGTGATGAGTTGTTTTTGCAGCCGGGCGGCCCGTTCGCCCACTTGCGTGGCCCACTTTGTTTGTCCGAGATCATCGGCAGCCGCGGCCCACGCCTTTGCCCGCATGTACGTTAGAAACGTATCGAACGTGAGCAAACGGCCATTTCCTAAGTTGTATTCCATGTTTTGCAGCACCCCGAGCCGTGCCTCATCGAACTCCTGAGTCCAAGGCATAGCACGCTGTAAGTGGAGATCGGCGGAAAAGGCGTCTTGTGATAGCCACTGATCGGCTAGCGTGAGTGATATCGGATTCTCGGATAGGTTGTGCCCGTACCCTATCGTGATGAACCCGCGGGAATCCACATAGGCGCGAAGACGCAACCCCTCATCGCGTTTAAGCTGCGCGATTAGATTTGCGGTTACCATGCGGGTTTGCTCCTTTGCGTGCTAGTTCTGCCCACTGCGTCACCAGAGCCGCGGCTAGCGTGCGACGTAACTTGCGCCCCTGTTTCTGGTGAATTGCTGAAAGGCACTCACTGCAGGGATACACCGTCACCGCGGCGGCCCGGCGACGTGGAAACTCGCCCAGCGTTGCAAGCTGCATCACCAACGCCACGGTTGGTGCTTGCCCCTCGCCCCATCCACCCCGCCCGCACGGGCAGAGGCGGTAACCCTTATTCGTTCGTGACATCTTGCCTCCTTGAACTATTCAATTCGGTGGGGTGTTTCATGCGCCAAACAGCCTTGCTCCGCGGGCTGTGCAACGGCTCTCCCGTGCCACCATGCCCCACCGAAACCCGCAATTACAGTGGCCCCTTACCAACGGCAAAATAGGTGTTCATTGCTTGCAACCATTGGAACTGCGACCCGCCCAGCCCGCCCGCGGCATCAAAATCTGCCGAAGTGTAGCTGCAGGATGGGCAGTTGGCCCCGCTACCCGTGCCCGTGGGCAGGTGCGCGAACGTGTCAACCACGGCTAGAAACGTGTCGCTCTGCTGGTTTTCCCAGATGGTTACACCGCGTTGGTGCGCGAAGTTAAGAATGCTGCCCATAGGCCCAACCGGACATCCACCGTTGGGGCAGCTAAGTGCAAACGGCTGCCCTTGCACGGCTAGCACTTGCGTGCGGTACGTGTCCGCGTTGGCGCACCAATCGCCCGCGCACGCGGTGCCCGCGGTGTAGCTAGTCATATCGGACGTTTGGAATCCGTTGTTACCAATCGCCATGCCCAGAGATGCGGCTATAGCTGCTTGCGCGTCCGCGGCATTGTTGTTAGTAAGCCACTGGTGCATGTTCACGTCGATAAAGTACCCAGCGTGGTGGCGTGCGATGAGATCGCGGCCCAGCGTGAAGAAGTTGAGCAAGTAATTGTTGCCCGCGTGCAATACCCATTGGTCTTCCGCGTTGGTGAAAGGTGCGCCCGTAAACGGCCATTGCCCGGCACACACCGGGTAATTCTCTGGGCCAGAGCCGCCCGTGTAGCGGATATACGGGATTGCACCAGCCAACGCCTTGCCCCCGTTTGGCCCGTCACAATCATTGAGCAGAGCACTGCCGGGATTCGTCGCGCAATCGGGTGAGAAGTGAGTTATAAGCCGGGTGAGTGCACGGAACACCGCGATTTGAAAGGTTGGGTAATAGGGTACGGGCTCTGCGCTTGAATCCAGCATACCGCTGGTGACATCGTAATTGCACCCGCCCGTACAGTCTTGCGGGCTAAGAGAAACCCCCGCCACCCCCGTGAAATTAACTCCAAACGGGCTGCCCACAATCCAATTGGTGTTGACTAACGCGCTAGCCGTTTGCTGCAGAGTACATGCGGTGGTGCTGGTGCAGGATGCGATGGTGTAGCGCGTACCACCAGCACCGCCCAGCGGCCCTATCACAATTGGGGTGCCCGCGGCCCAGCTAGTTTGGAAGTTTGTTCCGGTGCCCGCAATGGTGGTGGTGCCGTTGGTTGTAACCGTTCCACTGTTCCACTGGTTACCCGTCATATTCGCGCAGTTGGCGCACGGGGTGGGGCGAGCCGCGCCTACCGTTGCTTGCCACGTGGGATTCATCACGTATGCGGGCGTGTTGAAGTTGATGTTAGAACCCGCGCCCGTCACCCATGCCACAAGTAACGCGATTTGCGGCGCACCGCACCCCGCGGCCCCGGTGCCCGCGCCGAAGTTATAACCCTGACAGTTGTGGATGAGTCCTAAGTTGGCATCCAGCGTGCGGAAATCAAAGCTACCCGTGAGATCGGTGCCATCGCTGATATCGAACATCGTCCACGGCACTTGCACCGCGGCCCCTTTGAATACCGTTTTAGCTTGCGGAACATTCCACACCCATTGCACAAACGAATCGAACAGTTGGACTGTTCCGCACGTTTGCGGGTTGGGCGTCTTGCACAGGGGCGCAAGAGTCAACACGCCAAAGAAACGCGGAACAGCCAAAGGGAACAATTGCACCAGCGAAACCACCACCAGCAGCAGAGCCGCCAACGCTAGCCCGGCCTCGCGTAGCCTCTTACTCGTATGCAACGGTGACATCGGTTGCCCCCGAAGTGACGATGCAAACCCCGTTTGCCATCAACACGTCATAGTCAACAAAGAACGGATTTCCAACCGCGGCGGGCACGGTGACGATAGCCACCGCGTTGCCACCGGGCGTGCCCACGCATGAACCAGATGGAACGTTAAACGCCTTGACGGTGGCGCTAGCCACGGGCGTGTTTACGGAAATTCTGTGCAGCACCCCCGCGGTGCCTCTACACGTGGTGGTGGTGGCGGTGGTGATATAGCAAAACGTGTACTGCAGGGAAGTACGCCCGATTCCGTTGGCGGTTGCCTGAGAAGCATTCCAAGTGACCACCGCGGTGTTAGTCGCCACCGTGTTGCCGCGGGCGCGGCACGCGGTGAATCCCGCGGGGTTCAACGTCCACGTGCCATTCAGCGCGGCAATCGAACTAACAGCTTGCCCACCGCCCACCACGGGGGCAAACCGCTGGGCATTCCAGTTAACGTTGTCCATCGTGCATTCCAGCACAATGGTGCCCGTGTATTGCGGGCTACTGAAAATATCAACGGTCACGGCACCCGCGCCCAGAGCCGAAACTTGCACCGATTGGGTGTTGGTGATGTTGCCCGTAACTTGCGTATTAGTGTTGGTCACGGTGACATTCAGAAGTGACCCTGTAGGCTGCACCACGTTGACGTTGCCTGAGATGGTGGGGCTACCCGCGCCCGCGGTGGTGCCCGTTCGATTCACTGTGATAGACGGGCTAGCGCCACCCGTCCAAGATGCGGTTACTATCCACTTGTCATACGGCCCACCGGAAACGGAAATAGTTTGATTGGTGGTGGTGGTGCTGGTGGCTAGCGTTGTGGATGTTCCACCGCGTTGCACGCCCGCGATGCTGATTGAGATTGTGGCGGGGGTTCCGCTCACCAAGACCTCAAAGGTGTTGCTAGTGGTGCCAAGCTGGTCATTGAATGTGAGACTGTTTCCGCTCACACTCAGAGTTTGCGATTCGAACTCCTTACCGCCACCGGGTACGGTTACCTGACAATGTGCGTTGTGCGCTAGCAGCCCCAGCAGCAACCCCAGCCCGGCCACCAACACGATATGCGAAAATTTCATTTGCGTATCTCTCCTGTACGTTTTCTGCGTCGTTTTGCCCACGTCTTGCGCCCGCGGGCACGGGCTGCTTCTTTGGCCCGCATCTCTGCGTTGACTATCACGGCCCTTGCTTCGGGCGACATCTCGCCCGGTGGTTTGAGATCACGGTTGCTGCGATAGTAGAGACTCACACCGCACCGCCCAAAAACTGCGAACGTCTTGCGGCTGCAGCCTCGCGTTTCCGCATTTCCTGCAATTCTTTGGTGGTGGGCGGTTCCTCGATGGTGCGGAACTTGCGCCCCTTGCCTGTTTCGGCATTCAGGTGCGCTCTGCACAGGGCCACCCGGATGGTGGCTAGCGACTCTATGGTTTCGTACAGCCCACCGATCCGCCCACAGACTAACTTCTTGCCGGGCGCGGCTATGTCTCTGTAGCGGGTTTCATGCTCACAGGGGCGCATTATTCGTCATCCTCCGTGGCACCGTACTGCGCTAGCGCATCGCGCCACCAAAGCGCCAGCGTGCGTTCTACCATCACGTTGCCGCGGTCATCGTAGGCGACCACCACCGAAACATCCGGTGCTATGGATTCAACCGCAGCAATCCACCGTTTATCCACATCGCTGATTAGTAGGGGCGTGCCAGCCATGCGATTGTTAGCTCTCCTTTGGCGTATTTACAGCGGTCAATATCTGTTCTAACTCCCACTTGTGAATCTGAACGGTCACAAGGTTGTACGGGTCTTTGTGCCCACCGCAAATAACGCACTCGATTCTGTGTGGGTCTTGAGTGCTCTCTACGGTGGGCACAGGGGCGGGCTGTTCTATCGACGACTGGGGAAGGCTGCTAGCCCGCCAATCTCTAATCCATTGCGCCACCACCCGCGCACCCGTTTCACCGCGGATAGCAGCATCAAGAAAATATCGGCGCATCGACTCATCGGGGCACTTATTCAATTCGCGCCCAACACTGAAAGCAATTCGGCGCTCTAGAATCGCCCGGAACACTTCCGGGTCATCGCGTAATAACCGCATACGGTCGCCCAGATAGGCGGGGGTGACGTGGAACCGGGCGCACAAGGCGGCCTCATCGAGTGAGTACCGTTCGCGTGCCTCTTGAAACAGAATCGCTTCTTCCGCGGCGCTTAAATCCTCGCGCATAGTGTTCTCAGCTAGCATCGCGGCCCCTACCGCAATTTCGCCCTCTGAGAACACCAGCGCGTTGATAGCCGCCCAACCCAAGCGGCTAGCAGCTATGAAACGGCGGTGCCCGGCCTCAATCTCAAACCGCCCCGCGGCTGGTTTCAGGGTGATGGGCTGAATGAGGCCAATTTCCTGCATGGACTGCATAAGCTCTGCTAGCTTTCCCTCATCCATGCCAACCCGTGCAGCTAGCTGGGGTTCGTCAATGTCGGTGAGTGCTACGCGGCGGAACTCGGGCAACGTTTCTCCTTAACCGCGCTAGCCGCGGTTGCTGGTTTCTTAGGTGGTAAGTCCATCGCGGCATCACGCTGGGCGCGGGCGACAAAGAAGGGAATTAGTTTCTCGGGGGTTTTGCCAAGGTATTGCCAGAATGCAAACCGCCACGGGTCGGAGTTGCCGCGGCTAGCGAGCCCCACAGTCATACGCGCTATGCGGTAATCATCGCGTAGCCATGCGTCTGGCTCTTTCGCTTCGGCCTGAACTAACCGGGCACAGATGCGGGCGGATAAATCGCGGGCGGACTTCGGACGGCGGGCCACCGGGGATAGCAGCCTTACATTCCAGATTACTCCCAGCCGCGCCACTAATGCTAGCGCGCGCTCTGGAATGCTAGCAATGTCCGATAACAAGTATTTACCGCACATCCGCGGCGGGTTCTCCGGTGCGAAGTTTGGCGAAACTATCAAGCGGAATGCGCTCTAACACTAGCTTGTCACCAGCCCGGCGCACCGCGATTGAATCCGCGTTTTGCCAGCCGATGTCATCGAGAATCGCTTTGGTTAGCAGAACACATCGCCCGTTGCCGTGCGGGTGCACTCGGGTTAGCTTGACGAGTTTTTGAGTTGCAACCGTACTCACGGCCCGGCCCTCTCCTGCTTTCAAAGCGTGGCGGAATGCTAGCAGCGTGCATACGGTTTGTATAGATAACTTTTGTAATTGGTAAGAGAAATCAGAAGCAGGTGATGTGGAAAAACTCTGCACAAAATGCGGTGCTGTAGCAGGTTAGCCACATCGCGTATCCCGCATAATTACTGCACGTGCACGCAACGTGGTGCGTACTTACCGCAAAAGTGTGTCATATTTACCACCTAGTAAAATCAGCTACTTACCCTCTGGGAAAGCCCAGAATTTTGCTGTGTACGGTGGTGCAAAGTTGGCGCTACCGTTTCAGCGATTCAGAGGCATCAACACGCGACTCACAGCTTTTGCACATAGGAGAAACACCCATGTTGAGCATCTTCCTCGATTTTCTACTTTCACGGTTGATGTTGTGCGCCATCCAGATCAAAAGCGCAGACCTCATCGCCAAAAAGTACACAACGCGGGCTGGTGCCGCGGGTGCCGACTATCAGGCGGGCGTCCAGAACCCGCGCACCGATTGGGCGCAAGCTACGGAACAATCCTCAAATGCGTGGGCGGCTGGCGTGCAGCAAGCGGCTAGCAATGGCTCATTCTCCAAGGGAGTGACCAAGGCTGGTACACCCAAGTGGCAACGGAAAGCCGCGGGTGTCGGTGCATCGCGTTACCCGGCTGGGGTCCAAGCGGCCACCACTGATTATCAAAACGGCATCGCCCCTTACCTGCAGGTGCTCTCGGGGCTGCAGTTGCCACCCCGCGGCCCGAAAGGTGACCCCGGCAACATCAATCGAGTTTCCGCGGTTGCGGCGGCTCTGCGCTCTAAGAAACTCAACGGCTAGCACTCACGGGGGTGAACGATGGAACGTGATTATCCAATCGGGCACCCGGCTAGCAGCGACTATGCCGGGCAGAAGTATTCACCACCGCGGGCACCGTGGATGGACGATTTCCCAGCAGACCACCCGGCGTTTGGCGGTAAGAACTGCAATTTTTCCGACACCCCGGACGGGCAGCGTGATGGGCTTGAGCAAGCACAGCAAGACGTTGCCGAACTCGAGAAAATCGGCGCATTTCCGGTAGATCGGAACAAAGAAGCCGATGACCTCGCGCCCGGTGGTAGTGACGAGCAAAAGGCTAAGGCGTTTCTATTGACTCACGGCTACTCACCCGATGGGGCACATACGTTGGTTGCCCGCGTTGGCGCTAGCCGCATCCTTGGACGTGAGGAATAACAATGATTCCCAACATGATTCTAGAGTTGTGGTTGCGCCCGCTGTTCTGTCTGGGCGTTGGCATGGAACTGCTAACAGGCTTTGTAACCGCGCCCGGTGCGACATTCACCGCGTGGACCGCGGCAACCGGAAACTCTCTGCAGATTCGCTCTGCATCGCTCAATAGCCGGGTTTGGCTAATCGGCGCGTGGGCGTGGAACCAAGTTGCGGGCGTGTTGCGCGTGAGATCACCACGGCTGCATGACAACGTGCAGGGCATCAGAATGCGCGTTAACGTCAATAACGTGGAGGCCATGTATCCGGCCACGTCTGATGCGGGGTTTAAGCAATTCCTTATCCCGCAAGACGTGCTCACGGTTGAGCAAACCGGGAGTGGCGTTGGCGGGCAGATTGAAACGGGGTCGCTGCTTGTCTATTACGAAGACCTACCGGGCGTTTCGGGCAGATTCATTGACAACGATATGTTGACCAAGGCGGGTGTCAACATCATCGGGCAGGAATTATCCATCACCACGGGCACCGCGGGCGGCTACTCGGGACAGGTGGCAATCAACGTCACCAATGACAATTTCAAGGCGAATACTGACTATGCCTTGTTGGGCGGCATGGTTGACACCCGGTGCGGCAGTATCCGCGTGCAGGGCGTGGACACGGGCAACTTGGGTGTTGGGTTCCCCGGCGAGCCCACCGACCGACACGTAACCTCGAACTGGTTTCAGCGGCTCTCGAACAATCTCAAGCGGCCCATGATTCCGGTTTTCAATTCGGCCAACAAAACGGCCATCCTTGTGGATGCGTCCGCGCAGCAAGTGGCCGTGACCACGGTGGTCACCCTGTTTCTGGTGGAACTCAAACCGGGCATGGCCCCGGCTGCCACCAGCGGGCTAGCCATTAGCTAATCGGGTGTTGTTGTTCCGGCAAGTGGTTGCCGGGAGGCAGGAGCGGTGCTTTAGGGGGCACCGCTCTTTTTACAGGTGAGCACATGGGTACAAGCGATAGCGTGTTACAGATCACCGCCACTTGCGCGATTTGTGGAATGCCCCATGCAAACCACCCGCATGAATACCGCAACCGCGGTGATGCACAGGATTTCCAAGGGGCGACTATGCCCCGCAGCGCACAATTCGCCAATTACGATGTAGAACCCGCGGCTAACCTTTACATCACGGTGGAAGATAGACTCCGCGTATTGCTGTTCAATTCAGTGGCGGGCGCGGAAGTTGACATCACCTTGCGGCTGCAGTTGCCCTCGGGCGAAGTGATACCCATGCAACGCGCCATGTTGCCCGCAAACAACCGGGCGGTGCAGACATTCGAGTTTGACCTTGCGGAAGGTTTCTTACTCGACATTGCGGCGGTGACACCCACGGCTAGCGTGCGCTCTGGGGCGTGCTTTGTAGTGGCGCAGATTATTCGCGGTACGGGTGCCAACGCGGTGCCCAGCCGGACGCTGATTTCCAATTACGTTACTTCAAGCAATCTCATCGGGTGGCCCGAAGGCCCGGCACAGAACCCGGTGCAGGGCAATGGGCTGGCAAGATCGGTACAAGTTGCTAATCCCGCGGCGGGGGCTGATTGGGTTACCAGCGTGCCCGCGGGGGCGCGGTGGCTGGTGCAATCGGTGCGGGCGGTGCTCACGGCTAGCGCGGCGGTTGCTAACCGCATCGTGCATCTCGTCATTACCGATGGTGGCGGTAACACGTTGTTCAATGTCGCGGCTAGCGGCAATCAGGTGGCGGGGCAAGCAATCGGCTGGAGTGCTTGCGGCGGTGTTCAGGCGGCTCTTAATGATGGCGCGGGGCTGCTCCCGTTGCCGGATGTTGCGAGTTACCTGCAGGGGTGGACGATTGGCACGGCGACCACAGCAAAAGATGCGGGTGACCAATGGAGTGCAATTTCCCTTAACGTGCTGGAATGGATAGAACCCTAGATGGGCGCACTTTCGGGCAGTTTCAGTGACCCGAGCGAACTACAGGACACGGCTAGCGCACCCGCGCAAGCACCCCAGCCGTTTGAGGATAGCACTGTTGCGCCCGGTGTTTCGTTTCTTACCGACAACGTCCCCCCGCCCTCTCCGCTCTATCTCGACGTAAACGATGTCATCGAGATAGTCACGGTGTCACAGTATCTAGTGCAGGGCGTGACATTCTCATGGCGATTGCTCCGCACCGATGGGGTTATCGTCACCACCAGCGCACCGCTGGTGATAGACGGTATCCAAACCACCCGCGTGGTGGATTTCACCTTGGGTGAAGGCTGGCTGCTAGGTATTGCCATCGGCACGGTGCCCGGATTCGGCAACATCAACCGCGGGGTTGTGTACGCAACCGCGGGCATACGGCGCACGGGTGGCAACGTAACCCAGATGATGTTGTGCGGTGATTACATCGCCACCAATTACACCGTAGGTTGGCCCGGTGGCCCCACCCGCTCACAGTATGACGGGCGCGGGCTGATTACCAGCATTCACAGCAACGGCCCGCTAGCCGGGCAGGAATTAACCGGGATAAACGGCGCACCCGGCAACGTGCAGGTGCGGTACTCCGCGCTAGTGTTTAAGCTGACCACCAGCGCAACGGTGGCAAACCGCATTGTTACTTTCACCATGAACACCGCGGGCGCGGCTAGCCCAACATTCGTGGTGAGTGACGGGCAAGCGCAAGCGGCTAGCACAACCCATACCTATTCTCTCAGCCCAGCATTCAAGCAAGCCGCGTTTGCCAATAACGTGCATATGTGGCCTCTCCCCGATTGCTACATGTCCTTTGGGGGTTCTTTCAGAACATCCACGTCTGGCATTCAGGTTGGCGACCAATACACTGCCGTGGATGCGGAGTGGGAACAGTGGTATCTGTAAGCGAATTTTACGAAAGGGGGCAACATGGAATTTTGGGAAACGTTCGTGCTACACGCGGCACTCGGCATTGTTGCGAGCCTACCGCTTAAGCCGGATGTGGCGGCTAAGCTGGAAGCGCAGATGTTGATGATTCGTGATTCCATCAATGCTGCGTATCCGGGCAAGTAAAACCTCTGTATAACTCTGTGCAGAGCCGGCGAGCTCCGCGGCTCTGCACAAAGCTAAGGCACAAAACCCAATGGGCGCCAAATTCGTCGAACTGGTAATAGCTAATTTGCCCGGCATTCTCACGGGCGCGGCTGCTCTTATAGCTGCGTTCAAAAACCACCAACGCATCGCGGTAACAGAAAAAGCC
>Ga0070741_10012782_pt1 | contig 15054 bp, 13 predicted proteins | sample Coa_R1_4_FD_66440 | JGI IMG/M metagenome (GOLD analysis project Ga0070741, IMG submission 66440) | Surface soil microbial communities from Centralia Pennsylvania, which are recovering from an underground coalmine fire - Coalmine... | ecosystem: Environmental > Terrestrial > Soil > Unclassified ... | reverse complement strand
CAGGCGGGCAGGACGGTCCACTGGCGTTTCACCACCCAGGACGCCCGGATCAAACTCAAGAAACTCTATCCCGTCGTTCTACCGTGAAGGACTACTAGCAGACATTTGCGCGGACTTTTCCCTTCTCCCAAACCTGGCAGCAGGAGGACAAACCGGGTATACTGCATTCGCGAATGCAGGAAGAGAGGGAGAACGATGCAGCCGCTTGTCGGAGTAATCATGGGATCGAAATCGGACTGGGAGACGATGGCGCACGCCGCGCAGACGCTCGAGGCGCTGGAAGTGCCGTTCGAGGTGCGCGTGGTCTCGGCGCATCGCACGCCCGACCTGCTGTTCGAGTACGCAGCGTCCGCCGAGGCGCGGGGACTGGAGGCGATCATCGCCGGGGCGGGCGGCGCGGCGCATCTGCCGGGCATGGCGGCGGCGAAGACGGCCCTGCCGGTTCTCGGCGTGCCAGTCGAGTCGAAGGCGCTGAAGGGGCTGGACTCGCTGCTCTCCATCGTGCAGATGCCCGCCGGGATCCCGGTCGCGACGCTCGCCATCGGGCGGGCCGGGGCCGTCAATGCTGCGCTGCTGGCGACGGCGATTCTGGCGAACAAGTACCCGCAGTTCCGCGACAACCTCAAACGCTATCGCGCCGCGCAGACGCAGGCCGTTCTCGATCATCCCGATCCGAGGGAAGGCGCATGAGAGTCGGCGTGCTGGGCGGCGGGCAACTGGGACGGATGCTGGCGTTGGCAGGCTATCCGCTCGGCCTGCATTTCCGTTTCCTTGATCCGGCCCCGGCCTCCCCTGCCGGGCAGATGGCCGAGTGCCTGCCCGCCGCCTTCGATGACGCGGAGGCGCTGGCGCGCTTCGCGGACGGGCTGGAAGTCGTCACCTACGAGTTCGAGAACGTTCCCGCTCCCTCCGTGCGCGACCTGGCGCGGCGCGTGCCGGTCTCTCCGCCCCCGGAGGCGCTGGAGACGGCGCAGGATCGCCTGAGCGAGAAGACCCTGTTTCAGCGCCTCGGCATTCCCGTTCCGCCGTTCGCCCCGGTGGAGACGCAGGCGGATTTGGAGCAGGCGTTAGCGCGCATCGGCCTGCCCGCCGTCCTCAAGACCCGCCGATTCGGCTACGATGGCAAGGGGCAGCGGGCGCTGCGCGCGGCGGAAGAGGCATCGGCGGCGTGGGAGGCGCTGGGCGGCAAGGGGCTGATTGTCGAGGGCTTCGTGGATTTCGAGCGGGAGGTCTCGATCCTGGCCGTGCGCGGGCGGGACGGCGCGACCGCCTTCTACCCGCTCGTCGAGAACCACCATGCAGGCGGGATTCTGCGCCTCTCGCTGGCCCCGGCTCCCGCGCTCACGCCCGAACTGCAAGCGCGGGCGCAGGACTACGCCGCGCGCGTGCTGGATGCCCTGAACTACGTCGGCGTTCTCGCCATCGAGTTTTTTCAGCAGGGCGGCCAACTCTACGCCAACGAGATGGCTCCCCGCGTCCACAACTCCGGCCACTGGACGATAGAGGGAGCCGAAACCAGTCAGTTCGAGAACCACCTGCGGGCCGTTCTCGGCCTGCCGCTCGGATCAACGCAGGCTATCGGCTATTCCGCCATGATCAACCTGATCGGCACGACGCCGGAACCCGCCGCCATCCTCGCCCTGCCGCAGGCCCATCTCCACCTCTACGGCAAAAGCCCGCGCCCCGGTCGCAAACTCGGTCACATCACGCTTCGCGCAGACGACCGCGCCACGGTGGAAACTCAGCTCGCGAGGCTGCGGGCGCTGGCCTGAGCGACGGCCAGATCGCCTGGCCGCGCGGCGTGGACTTTGCTGAACTGCTGGCGGTAGAGCGTCGCATACAGCCTGCCCAGGGCCAGCAGTTCCTCGTGTCGGCCCGCCTCGACCAGCCTGCCCCGCTCCAGCACCAGTATCTTGTCCGCGTTCAGAATCGTCGAGAGGCGATGGGCGATGATCAGCGACGTGCGCCCGCGCAGCAGGACTTCCAACGCCTGCTGAATCAGGTACTCCGAGGTGGCGTCCAGGTTGCTCGTGGCCTCGTCCAGAACCAGGAGGCGCGGGTCTTTGAGCAGCGCCCGCGCGATGGAGAGGCGCTGCCGCTCGCCGCCGGAGAGCCGGAAGGCCCGCTCCCCGACGACCGTATCGTAGCCCTCCGGCAGGCTCTCGATGAAGGCGTGGATGTTGGCGGCTTCGGCGGCAGCCCGTATCTCCGCCTCGGTAGCGTCCGGGCGGGCGTAGAGCAGGTTGTCGCGCACGGTCGCGTGAAATAGGAACGTCTCCTGCGTGACCATGCCGATATGCGCCCGCAGGCTCTCCTGCTTCAGATCGCGCAGGTCATAGCCGTCGAGCGTGATGCGCCCCTCCGTCGGGTCGAAGAAGCGGGGCAGCAGATAGGTCACGGTCGTCTTGCCCGCGCCGCTCGGCCCCACCAGCGCCACGCGCTCGCCCGGCAGGATCTCGAACGTCAGGTCGCGGAGAGCGAACGGCCCCAGGCCGCTGGCGGTGGGATAGGCGAACCCGACGGCCTCGAACTGTATATGCCCCTGCGTCACGGGCAGCGCCCGCGCGTCCGGCCTGTCCTGCACCTCCGGCTGGATGTCGAGAAACTGAAAGATGCGCTCGAAGACCCCCAGCGCGCCCTGCACGTCCACGTAGACGTTCGCCAGGTTCGCCAGGGGGCGATAGAGATTGGTGAGATAGGCGACGAAGGCGATGATCGTGCCGACCGTCAACTGCCGCTGGATCGCCTGATAACCGCCGAAGGCGTAGATCAGCGCGGGGCCGGTCACGCTGAAGACGCTCAGGCACAGGAACAGCCAGCGCCCAGCGAGCGCCTGCCGGATGTTGAGTTCCATCACCCGGCGGTTGTGCTGCGTGAAGGTCGCGGCGTCGGCTTCCGCCTGTCCGAACATCTTGGTCAGCAGCATCCCGCCGATGTTCAGCCGCTCCTGAAGGAACGCCAGCATGTCCGCCTGGGTCTCCTGCGTCTGCTGCGACAGCCGACGGCGGAACCTGCCGACGAGGCGCGTGGGCAGATAGAGGCCGGGAACGATGATGATCGCCAGCAGCGCCAGCCGCCAGTTCATCGCAAAGATGACGGAGGCGGTCGCGATCACCGTCAGCACATTGCTGAGGATGGCGATGAGCGTCGCGGTCGCCACGCCCTGCACCGCCGCCACGTCGTTATTGATGCGGGAGACGATCTCCCCGGCGCGCGTCCTCGTGTAGAAGGGGAGCGACATCTTTTGCAGATGCCGGAACAGAGAGTTGCGCAGGTCGAACACGATGCCTTCGCCGACGCGCGCGTTCAGATAGTTTTGCAGCACCCCGATCAGGCCGGAGAGAACATTCAGCCCGATGATGGCTCCCACGAGCAGGTAAAGCAGATGCAGGTCGCGGTCGGGAATGGCATGGTCGAGGAGGCCGCGCACGGCCAGGGGCGGCAGCGCGCCCAGCACGGAGGTCACGGCGATGCAGGCGAAGATCACGAGCCACTGCCGCCAGTAGGGGGCGAAGTAGCGCGCCACGCGGCGCAGTTGCGCTTTCTCGATCCGCACCGGCGGCTCTTTGTCGCCGCGCACGTTCTGGTTTTTCAGGCCGAACGTCCGGGACAGCCCGCCCAGGCTGCGTTCCGGTCCCATCCAGCCGCCGACGCCCGCCATCAGGAGGTTCCCTCCGTTCGCTGTTCGCGCAGCCCGCGCCGCAGCCTGGTCAGCAGCCCGATCAACTGCGCCTTCTCTTCGCCGGTCATGCCGCCGAGCAGCGTCTCTAGAAGCTGTTGATGGCGCGGCAGGGCCGCTTCCAGCAGGGCCGCGCCTTTCGGGGTCAGCCGGGCCAGGGTCACGCGGCGGTCGCTGGCGCTGCTGCGCGCCACCAGGCCGTCGCGTTCCAGGCGGTCTATCAGCCCCGTGACGTTCGACTTGGTCACGACCAGATGCCGCCCGATCTCGCTCAGAGGGACTCCCTGCTCGCCTGCGTCGCGCAGGGCCAGCAGCGCGTTGAACTGCGCGCCCGTGAGATTGAGATCGCGCAGGCCGCGATCAATAAAGGGAGCGAGCGCGCCATGCGTCCGCAGCACATTATAGACGAGCAGGGCGTTCGTATCCGCCATGCGCTCCTTCATCGGCTTGTTTTCCTCCCGTAACGCCTATCGCGTCGGCCTCTCGCCTATAATGTTAACATATCAACGGTTCATAAGTCAACTATATCTCTGGGCGGCCTGGAACTCCGCATAGCTACTCAGTATCCGGGCCGACCGGGCATGTTCCGGCCCGAAGTGTTTCGTGTAGATCGCTATTGCGCGCTGGAAGAGTGCTTCGGCCTCTACGTTGCGCTGTTGTTTCCAGAGAACGCGCGCCAGTCCCCACGCTACTGTTCCGGTTTCGGGATGCTCCTTGCCGCGCCCCTGCTCGTTGATTCGCAACGCCCGCCGATAGAGCGGCTCGGCCTCCTCCGTGCGGCCCATCGTCAGGTAGAGCAGCCCTAGATTGTTTACGGCGGTCGCGATATCAATATGATCCGGCCCCAGCAGGCTTTCGTAGATCATCAGCGCGCGGCGGCAGCACTGCTCGGCCTTGTCGAAACACGCCTGGCTGCGGTAGGCTCCCGCCATCTGTGTCAGCGCCGCCGCGATGAGCAGATACTCCGGGTCGGGCTGTTGCTCGTAGATCGCCAGCGCCCGCACGAAGAGCGGTTCGGCGCGGGCGTACTCCTCGTACTGCACATAGAGCAGGGCCATATTGTGCAGCTTGGCGGCGACGGAGATGTGTTCCGGCCCTTCCACCTGCTCCAGGATGGCGACTGCCCGCGCATGAAGCGCCTCGGCCTCCGCGCGACGGTCGAGGACGCGGTACAGGCACGCCAGTTCGTCCACATAATCCGCCGTCGTCGCATGGAGCGCGCCATGGACGTTCTCGGCGATCTCGGTGGCCCGCTGAAGCAGGGCTTCTGCCTCTGCGTAGAGGGCGCGCGCCCGCAGATAGCGCCCGGCCTGATAGAGCAGATAGGCCGCCTGCGCCGTCTCGATCTGGCCGTCGCGAATGTGGCCCGCGCAGACGCGCCACTGGGGCAGCAGCAGATCGCACAGCGGCCAGTCGTCGAACTCGAAGTCCGGCGTGGCCCCGGCGACCGCGACGACGGCGCGCTCCCTCCATGCGCGTAGCTCCTCGGCGCTCATACTGTCCCGCGTCACCCTCTGCACCAGGCGGTGAATGGTGAGCGTTCGGTTCTCCGGGTTCCGCGTCAGGAGCGAATAGCCGCAGACCGCCGCGCAGATCGCATCGTACCGTTCCGCCGCCTCCGAAGCCGGGTCGGTATCGTTCATGTCGGAGCGAGAGGAGATGAAGATCGCTTCCGGGATGGCGTCCGGCGCGAGGAACGCGCACAGCCGCACCATGTCTGCCGCCTCTCTACCGAACCGGCTGCGCTTCGCCATCTGCTCCAGTGCCAGCGTGTAGGTGATGGTGACCGAGGCGTGTTCCGCATCGGTCACGCTGTCGAGCAGGCGCAGGCCCGCCTTCCGATACAGCGCGTGGTAGTCCCGAAGGCCGCTCGTGGTCTGCGCGAGATAGGCCCCGGCCTGATCGAGCGCGAGGGGCAGCCCGTCCAGTTCATCGCAGAGTTCCCGCGCCGCTTGCTCTACTTCGCCAGGAGCATTGTCGAGTGTCTGGTGAACGCCGAGGATACCGGCGCGGCGCAGCAGGAGCAGCGCGCCCTCCTGCTGCGGGAGCGTTTCCAGCACGATGGGAGCCGCCCATTTGACGGTATTGCTGGCGCGCGTGGTCAGAATCAGATGCCCGGCATGATGACGCGGGAAGTGGGGCGCGAGCGTCTCCAGGTCGTCGGCGTTGTCGAGGACGAGGAGCCAGTGGGATTCGGTGCGGAACCAGTCGTGCATTTTCTGGAGCGCCTGGTTCTTGCGGGCCGGAGCCGCCGCCAGCAGTTCCAGCTCTTCCGCTAGACTGACCAGACCATCGTTGAGCATCTCGATGGTCTCCGCGCCGACCCAGAACACGCGGTCATACTCGCGCCAGCGTTCATAGACGTAGGCGAGGGCGGTCTGCGTTTTGCCGATGCCTCCCAGCCCGGTCAGCGCCTGCGGATCGGCGGTCAATGCAGCAGGCCCGGCCTGGAGTGTGGCATGGAGGCGGTCTAAAATCTCGCGGCGGCCCGTAAACAGCCGATTGGGGCGCGGCACGCTGCGAGAGATCCATCCCCGCCTGTTGGCCCCATTGGAAGACCGGCCCTCCTGCCGACTGCCGTTGCCGTCCGCCGTCGGCTTCCCTTCCACAAAGAGGTAGTCCGTGCCTTCGGCCAGAAAAGCCAATCTCTCGCCGCTCGCGGCAGCGCACCTCTGAAAGTAGTCCCAGACCCGTTCCAGCGTACTCACAAAGACCGGCTGCTGCCGGAGAACGCGCTTGACGGTATTGACCGAGGGCGTATTCATATCGCCCACAATATCGTCCACGGTGGCCTTGTATCTGCGCCGGGCCGCATGAAAACGCTTCAGGCCGGTCTCGGTCAGCTGCACGTAGCGATTCGCATCTGCACTCTTCCGCATTGCAAATTCCTGACGAACGAGGACGAAATCGAATCAGTTTGAGTCAATCTGACTTCCGCACGATTCCGAAAGCCCGGATAATAGGGCATGACGGCGACGTTCCGCAGGGTAAGCGCGGAGAGCCGACGCAAACGAGCGTGCTATGGCCCGCATTCCAACCAGGCCACAGGCGTCGCTCAGAGTACCGGATGCGGCTGGCGAGGTCGCTGAGGCCGGACCAGCCGCAATACTATGTTTCGCAGGCAGGCAGTAGAGTCCTGCTTTGTGTCCGGGCCTTGCAGGGACCGGTCGAGAAGAACCTGGCCGCCCGGACGCGCACAGCAGCTATGTTCTCACAACACGAAGGAGACAAGAGATGAACACCGTAAGCAGCTTACATGGCAGCCAGGGCGATCTTCAGAAGAAGATTCCCATCGCGGCAGCCGCTATCATCGTGCTGATGCTCCTGTTCCCGCCCAAAGTCGTCTTCAACACGAACCCGATCATGAATGTTACGCAGACTCAATCGGCGGGGTATCAGTTTCTTTTCAGCGATCCGTCTGCCGAACAGAAGCAGGCCGCGCGCCTCCTGCTCGGCGACGAGGTGGATAAGTACGTGGGTTCGCACATCGAATGGGGCAAGTTGTTCCTACAACTGCTCGTCGTAGGCGGAGTGGCTTTCGCGGCCTCGCGTTTCCTGGCAAATCCCAATTCCCGCAGGATGGAAGGGAGCGCCTCCTGAATTCACGTTCGGTATGACGCGGTCGAGCGGCCTTACCGGAGGCGAGCGGCGGTCATGCGCAACCATAAGGTCGGCTACGTGGACACGACCGGCAGGCTCGTCATTCCTCTCAAGTACCAATACGGCATGGAGTTTTCCTGGGACTGGCGACGGTTCAGTGGAACGGTAAGTACGGCTTCATCGGGCGTGATGGAACCGAGTATTTCGCGCCTTGAGCGGTTTCCCAACAAAGCAAAGGAGCAGAGTCGCACGTGAAGGCAACGCAAGTTGTGAAAATCATCCCGGCCCTTTGGATACTGGCGGCGATACAGACGCCGGGACGCGCGCAGACATGGAGCGTGCTGTACAATTTCGGGACGAACGCGAGCGACCCGCTCTGGTCTCGCGAGATCGGCGCTATCGTGGAGGGACGCGACGGCAGTCTCTACAGCACGTCCAACCAGGGAGGCACGCAGGGCCGAGGAACCGTCTACAAGATCGCGCCCGATGGCAAGCTGACCGTCCTCTACAACTTCGATACGGTTCACGGCGCGGGGCCGCAGAGCGGCCTGACGTTGGGCAGCGACGGGAACTTCTATGGGACGACCTATGGCGGCGGCGCGAAAGGCGGCGGGACGATCTTCAAGGTCACGCCGGAGGGCGCGCTGACCGTCCTCTACAGCTTTCAGAACGGCAACGACGGGTCGTATCCCATCTCCCCGCCCGTGCAGGGCCGGGATGGGAACTTCTACGGCGTCACGACCTACGCCAACAATCAGCAGTATGGAGCGGTCTATAAGGTAACGCCTGCGGGCGCGTTCACGCTGCTCTACACCTTCAAATACGGCGACATTGCCAATGTCGGAACCTTCGGCAGCAGCCTGATCGCGGCCTCGGACGGCAACTTCTATGGCACGACCTTCAAGGGCGGAACAGGGTACGGCACCGTCTTCAAGATCACGCCGAACGGGAGCATCTCCGCCCTGCATAAGTTCGACGGGGCGCACGGCGCACAGGCGTACAACCTGATGCAGGCCAGCGATGGGAACCTCTATGGAACGTGCTATTCCGGCGGCTCGGCGAACTTCGGCCTGGTCTACAAGCTGACCCTGGCGGGTGAGTTCACCGTTCTCCACAACTTTGCGGGAACGGACGGCGCGAGTCCTGCCGCCGGTCTGGTCGAGGGAACGGACGGCAATCTCTACGGCGCGACGAAATACGGCGGCACGGGCAGCCGGGGCGTCCTCTACCGGATCGGCAAGTCCGGCGCGGATTTCAAAGTCCTCTACAACCGCAATATCAATATGACCGAGGGAATGTACTGCGTCCAGACTCCCGTCCAGCACACCAACGGCAAGCTGTACGGATGTACTTATCAGGGCGGCAGCAAAGGCGGCGGCGTGTTCTACAGCCTGGATGCAGGGCTGAAACCCTCCTGCGTCCTGACCCCCACATCCGGCAAGGTCGGCGCGTCCGTCGGTCTCATCGGCCAAGGATTGGCCGGAACGACCGGGGTGACGTTCAACGGGACGGCGGCGAAGTTCACGGTCGTTTCCGATACCTATCTCACCGTGACGGTTCCGGCTGGGGCCATGTCGGGCAGCATCCAGGTGACCACGCCGAAAGGCACGCTCAACAGCGTCGGCGCTTTCCAGGTGTTGCCCTGACACGCCTGCGGACGCACCCCCGCGCTCTTTCCGCTCAAGATGTTGTCATAGAACAGGGAGGATCACTCGATGTCGAAACGAATGAGCCTGACCGTCCTGCTGCTGCTGGCCTTCGCGCTGTCCTGGAGCGGCATCCAGAGGGCCGTCTCGCAGCAGGACAACGAGCGTAAACAGACGCTCGTTATCGGTTATCCGACGCAGGGAATCGTGATTGAAGGCAGCCCCAGGAGGTACACCGGCGTCATCTATGTCAAGATATATCCGGTCGGCCCCGATCTCGTCAAGAAATATGGGGCCGGCCCTATCGCCTCCGCCGAGTTGGCTGCCAGCCAGCGCGATGTGCGCCTGCTGCCTCTGGGCGAGTATGAGGTTCATTTCTCGATGCGAACGGGCAGTGAGTTGAAGACCTTTATCCTGCGGGACGTGATTCTGCGCGCCGATAGAGCCAACGGAATCGTGGTGGAGATGAATAGCGATGCCAAGACGACGATCATCGGCGGCGCCATGACCGCGCAGCAGATGGCGGACGGCATCCGGCAGCTACAGCAAGAGGTCGGCGCCCTGAAACAGGAGGTCGCCGCTCTCAAACGGAAGTAGACCGGACGCCTGCGTTTAGAAGCCCCGGATCTATCCGAGGGGAACCGTCATAAAGCGGAAAGCCTGTCAGAAACCTTCCTCTGACAGGCTTTGTGTCGAAATCAGCGCACGAATCCGGCCACATGATAGGGCCGGGGCAACTCCAGCGCCTCGACGAGTGTCACCTAGTCGCGGGCAGACGCTTTCATGTCGGCCTCCTCTGCTGTTCCTGGCTCTCCTGGCGGTCGCGCACCGGTGAGACTTCCGCGCTGCCGGAGACCGGACGATGCCGCTTGACGCCGCTTAACAGCGGCGTGTCGCTTTTCATCTGCCTGGACTTGCGGATCGCCTCCTTGATCCGGTAGCGGCTCATCATGTGCCGATTCATGTGCAGGTGGACGGCCAGCGGCGCTCTCCACATCGCGCCGGTCATCTTCATTCCGAAGCGTTCCATCAGGTGAATCACCTCCGGGCTGCGGCTCAGGGTGAAGATGTGCCGGCCTCTCTGCACGGCACGCTCCCAGGCGGCGGTGTAGAGTTCCGTGCCGAGTCCCCGCCCGCGATAGGCGGGAAGGACGTAGAGGACGGCGATGTCGGTCCAGCCGAAAAGGAGGTCTTTGCTCACACACGTTCCGGCGAACGCGCCCTCGATCTCTGCCACGAAGACATCGCGGAAGCGCAGGAGTTCTTCGACCGTATAGCCGAAGATGTTCGGAGTGGTCTTGAGTTCCTCATGCAGCCGGAGGGCTTCATCGGGAGTGAATGGACGATGGGTCAGCATCTCTGATACCGCCTTTCTACCTGGTCTGGCGGGCCGGAACCTGCCGTATCGGACGGGCGGCGACAGGGAAGAAGCGCCCGCCTTCCCTATTTTAACGCATCAGGCCGCGCGTCGGCTCGCACACTCTCGTCAGAGCGGGAGCCTGAGAAAGGCTGGATAGCGCCCCTGACGAAAGTCAGAAAGCCGTCGCACGCCGACAAAAAAGGCGGAGCCGCCTGGCAAAAGGCGGCTCCGTTTCTATCCTCTTGCTGAGGGAGCGGTTTAATGCCGGACGAGTTCGTTCGGCCCCAGATGGCGCAGCTTCTTGAGGGCGCGCAGCTCGATCTGGCGGACACGCTCGCGGGTGACGCGCAGGCGGCAGCCCACCTCTTCGAGCGTGCGCGCATAGCCATCGTCCAGGCCGAAGCGCATCCGCAGGACCTCCTTCTCGCGGCTGGTCAGCTTGTTCAGCACCTCATCTATCTGTTCGCGGCGGATCAGGTTCAAAGTCGCCTCGGAGGGCGAAACGGCGGATTGCGACTGAATGAAGTCGGACAACTGACTGTTGTCTTTCTCGCCGACCGGGGTCTCCAGGGAGAGCGGCTCCAGCGCGATCCGCATGATCTCGTTCACGCGGTCTACCGGGACTTCCAGTTCGCGGGCGATCTCCTCGACGGTCGGCTCGCGATGCAACTGCTGGCGCAGGCGACCGGAGGCTTTGACTAGCTTATGGATGATCTCGGCGACATAGACGGGGATGCGGATGGTGCGGCCCTGATTGATGATGGCGCGGGCGATGGCGCGGCGTATCCACCAGGTCGCGTAGGTGCTGAAGCGGTAGCCTTTGTCCGGGTCGAATTTCTCGACGGCGCGGATCAGGCCGATGTTGCCTTCCTGGATGAGGTCGGGGAGCGGGATGCCGCGCACGCTGTACTTCTTGGCGATGGAGACGACGAGGCGGAGGTTCGCCTCGGTCAGTTTGTCTTTGGCCTGCTTGTCGCCGCGCTGAACGGCGCGGGCCAGACGGATCTCTTCGTCGGCGGTGAGCAGTTGCGCGCCCCGCGCGCGGCTCATCCAGATCTGCAAACTCTCATCCTGGCGCGGCGATTCTTCCTCCACCAGCATGTTTACCGCTGCGACCGGCTCCAGTTCCTCCTCGACGCCGGAGAGCGCCGGTTCGGCGGCTCCTTCGGTAAAAGCGACGCTGGCAACGGCCAGTTCCGCATCGTAAAGATGGAGCAGGTCTTCGCTCGGCTCTCGGTCGAAGGCGTCGTCACTCTCTTCTTCGGGAAGTTCGGAGTGCAGCGCAGTGGAATCGTAGCGAATGTTGCGCCCACTCTCGCGGCTCTGCTGTCGGTCAAGAATAGCGGTCTTGCTACTCATGGGTACCCCTCCTCTATCCAGGCAATTCAGGGCAATTATCTCAATCGCTATTCACCTTCGCTCCGACTGCGTTCCTTTTTTCACAGTTCAAGCGCCGCCTGGCTACAGAGTTTGCCGCATTTTGGAAGAGTGTGCGCGTCTTGCCTCTTCCTCGTCGGCCCGGGGAGGCTTGTTTCTTACAGGACAGCCAGCGCGGCAGTCTCGCTCTGCTCCTGTTCGCCTGCTCTCTGCGCGCTTGCGGCGCGATTTGATACATTCTGCGCCTGAGTGCGGCCCGATTCAGGGAGTAGAGCGGCCGCAGACACCGGGAGATGAGGCGAACTCAGTCGGGACTGATTGTTCTTTTGTTCACAAAGTCGAATGCGAAAGCATGATAAAATTGCTGTACTACCCGTATTATAAGGCACTTGAGCCTGTTTGTCAAGCCATTTTCGCGCCGAATCCCGATAAAAAATCTGCCGGGATGCTCTGTTTTTCATTACGTAGCAAATTCGCTACTAGTTGCACATTTACCGATTTTGTTCGGCGGCTGCCAGGATAGGCGCTCTTTCCACTCCGGCCAGCCTGCGCAGGTCGGCCACGATACGGCCCAGCGTCTCCAGCGTATAGTCCAGCGATTCGGCGGTGGTGGACGCTCCCAGCGTCAGCCGCAGCGCGCCGCGCGCCCGCTCCGTTGGCACGCCGAGCGCCAGCAGCACATGCGAGGGGGCCGTCGAACCGGTCGTGCAGGCCGACCCCGCCGAGGCGCAGATGCCCGCCGCGTCCAGCGCCAGCAGCATCGGCTCGCCCTCCACACCTTCTACGCAGAGATGGATGTTGTTGGGCAATCGCTCCGTGCGGCTGCCGGTGATCGTCGCTTCCGGCAAGGCGTCCGGCAGTTGCGCGAAGAAGCGATCCCGCAGGGTAGAGAGCCGTTCTGCTTCTTCAGCCTGCGTTTCGCGCGCCAACTCCGTGGCCTTTCCCAAACCTACGATTCCGGGTACGTTCAGAGTTCCCCCGCGACGGCCCTTTTCCTGCTCGCCGCCAGCATGGAATCGCGCCAGTCGCGTCCCTCTTCGGATATAGAGCGCGCCGATCCCTTTCGGCCCGTAGAGCTTGTGCGCGGAGAGGCTGAGCAGGTCCACCCGCATGGCCCGGACATCGAGAGGCAGCTTGCCGAAGGTCTGCACGGCGTCGGTATGGAATAGGACGCGCCGCTCCCGGCAAAGTTCCCCGATCTCCACAACTGGCTGCACGGTTCCTATCTCATTGTTGGCGTGCATGACGGAAACCAGCAGGGTCTCCGGGCGGATGCGCCGCGCGACCTCGTCCGGGTCTACGCGCCCGTCCGCATCTACGGGCAGATACTCGACCTCGAAACCCTGCCGCGCCAGCGTCTCGAACGGCTCCAGCACGGCGTGATGCTCGATGGGCGTGGTGAGGAAATGCCCGCCGCTCTCCCGATGCAGTTCCGCCACGCCCCGAATCGCCGCGTTGTCCGACTCCGTGCCGCCCGACGTGAAAACGATCTCTTCCGGGGCCGCGTTGAGGGTCTCCGCGACGATCTCCCGCGCCTGCTCCACCGCCTCCCGCGCCTCCATGCCGAGGCTGTAGAGCGTGGCCGGATTGCCGTAGTGTGCGGTGAAGTAGGGCAGCATGGCCTCCAGCACCGCCGGAGCGACCGGTGTGGTCGCCGCATGATCCAGATATATAGGAAACTCTATCGCCATCGTGCGCCTTCGTTCCGAATACTTCCTTCCTTGTATATTGATACGAAACTGCGCCGCCCGAAGTCTTCACCCATTCTCCTTCCAGGCGTAATACTGTCCCTGCGCCACCAGCATGGCATGGTTTTCGGCATTGATCCAGGGGTGGGCGGCGGCAATGCGCTGTTGGGCCTCGGCCATCGTGATCTGTTTCAGATAGGCGCGCTCGATCTCGCGCCAGGCCAGCGATTCGACTTCTCCACACCGGCGTTCGAGATCGCGCGCTTCCTCTTCGGTGAGGGCCGGATGCTTCTCGCGCAGCCGTTCCGTATAAGGCCGCATCCGCTCCGGCCCCCACTGCAAGGAGAGAGCCAGCGCGTCGTTCAGAAGTTCGGGGTTCATAGGCGTTGCCCTCTGCCAGCTTAGCCCGGTGAAAGAATTCGCGGCTGGAAAAGCTGGCCCCCCTCCCCGGCCACTGCACAGGCTGTCTGATTCCGAAACGATTCGGGACAGCCTGCGCGACCCCCAAGAACAGGGGGAGGGAGCATTAGAAGCTCCCCTCTCCCGCAGCGTGGGAGAGGGGCTGGGGGTGAGGGCGCTTTTCCAGGTGCAGTTTCAACTGCCGAGGCAGGTTATCGGCATCCAGGCGCTGGTTTCAGCGTGAGGCGGCGCAGATTCATCACCGCCCCGTGTGGCATCGTGAGCGGCACGACGCGCACCGTCTGCTTTCCGGCGGGAAGGCGCAGCGTGCCGGACAGAGTCTCTACGCGGAACTTGTCCCAGCCGCCCGTGTCGGCGACTGTCCCGGTGACGCTCTCCTGCCCGTCCACGCCGATGCGATACGTGCTGCCTGCAGCGTCGGGCGTGCAGGCGTACTCTATCGCGACGCTGTAGGCTCCTGCCTGCGGTACATCCAGCATCCACTCGACGGTATCGCTCTGGTTCGTCCAGAAACCGATATTGGGAACGCCGTCTTTCTCCTCGACCTGCGCCGCACTGCCCTGAACGGTCGCGTCCGCCGCCAGCAGCGCGAAATTTGCGTCGGCTCCGGGATGCGCCAGGCTGGCGCTCTCCTCGACTTCCGGTGTCCCATCCAGTTCCAGTCTCACGACCGTCGCGTAGGGGTCTAGCGATTTCGGCGCGCCGATTCCGATAGCCGACGTTCCGAGTCCTGTCAGGCTACCAGGTTCGCCCTGTCCCAGAATCTTGACCGAGCGGATGCGGGTTTTCAAGCCCGGCAGCGTCAGGCCGCTTTCGGGCCAGTGAAAGACCTGGAGGTAGAGCGTATTGCCTTTCTGGGTGCAGCGTCCATCGAAAGGAAGTTTTTTGAAGGGGCTTTTGGTCGTGCCGTAGATGCTCTCACCATTCACCTTCATCCATTTGCCGATGGTGGCGAGGCGATCCAGCGTCTCCGGTGTGAACTCGCCGAGATCGGTCGGGCCGACGTTGAGGAGAAAGTTGCCGCCTTTGCTGGCGATGTCACAGAGTTTGTGGATCAGGTCTTCAGAGGATTTCCAGTTGTGGTCGTTCTTGGCATAACCCCAGGTGTCATTGAGGGTCATGCAGGTCTCCCACAGCCTGCCGCCGGGGAGCGCGTTTGCCGGTATGGACTGCTCCGGCGTGGCGTGGTCTTCCGGGAGATGGTTACGGTCATTGATGATGATGCCCGGCTGGAGCGAGCGGATCAGCGCGTTGACCTCCTGCGAGTGGAGTTCGGTCGCGTTA
>Ga0070741_10012781_pt1 | contig 15055 bp, 14 predicted proteins | sample Coa_R1_4_FD_66440 | JGI IMG/M metagenome (GOLD analysis project Ga0070741, IMG submission 66440) | Surface soil microbial communities from Centralia Pennsylvania, which are recovering from an underground coalmine fire - Coalmine... | ecosystem: Environmental > Terrestrial > Soil > Unclassified ... | reverse complement strand
GCTCGCGGTGATCGCGGGGGTCGGGAACGCGCGGCACGCGGCGGACCGGCTCGAGCGGGACGGGCTCGCCGACGCGTTCCGGGCGCGCGTCCTCGCCGGCCGGCCCTCGCTCGGCATCTGCCTGGGGATGCAGCTCCTGTTCGAGGAGAGCGACGAGGGCGGCACGGGCCTCGGCATCCTCGCCGGCCCCGTCCGGCGGCTCCGCGCGGGGCGCGTCCCGCACATGGGCTGGAACACGCTCCGCCTGGTCGCGCCCTCCGCCCTCCTCGACGGCCTCGACGGCGAGGACGCGTACTTTGCGCACTCCTTCGCCGTCCGCCCCGACGGGCCGGTCGCCGTCGCGGAGGTCGACCACGACGGGCCGGTGGTCGCCGCCGTCGAGGACGGGCCCGTGGCCGGCGTCCAGTTCCACCCCGAGCGGAGCGGCGCGGCCGGCGCGCTCGTGATCCGGAACGCCCTGGCATGGTCAAGAAGCGCGTGATCCCCTGCCTCGACGTCGCCGGCGGGAGCGTCGTCAAGGGCGTCCGCTTCGAGGAGCTGCGCACGGTCGGCGACCCGGTGGAGCTGGCGGAGACCTACTCGCGGCTCGGCGCCGACGAGCTCGTCTTCCTCGACGTGACCGCCTCGATCGAGGGCCGTCGGCCGCTGCTCGGCCTGGTCGAGCGCGCCGCGGCCGAGCTGGAGATCCCGTTCACGGTCGGGGGCGGCATCGCCGGCCTGGACGACGCCCGCGGGCTGCTCCGCGCCGGCGCCGACAAGGTGGCGGTGAACCGCGCCGCCGTCGACGACCCGGAGCTCCTCACCGAGCTCGCCGCCGAGTTCGGCGCGCAGGCGGTCGTCTGCGCGATCGACGCGCGCGGGGGCGAGGTGGTCACCCACGGCGGCCGCAACGCGCGCGGGGTGGCCGCCGCCGACTGGGCGGAGGAGGCGGTCGAGCGCGGCGCCGGCGAGATTCTGCTGACGTCGATCGACGCCGACGGAACGCGCGACGGCTACGACCTCGGGCTGACCGCGGAGGTGGCCGGGCGCGTGACGGTGCCGGTGATCGCCTCCGGGGGGGCGGGGAGGGCCGAGCACCTCGCCGAGGCCTTCGCCGCTGGCGCCGACGCGGCGCTCGTCGCGTCGATCGTCCACGAGCGGCCCGGGCGGCTGACCGAGCTCAAGCGCGACCTGCGGGAGGCGGGATGGCCGATCCGGAGCTGACGCCCGCGCTGCGGGCGGCGATCGTCCAGGACGCCGACGACGGGCGGGTGCTGATGCTCGCCTGGATGGACGACGAGGCGCTGCGCCGGACGACGGAGACGGGCGAGGCGTGGTTCTGGAGCCGCTCGCGCCGCGAGCTCTGGCACAAGGGCGAGACCTCGGGCAACACCCTCGCGGTCGTCGAGCTCCGCGAGGACTGCGACGGCGACGCGATCCTCCTGCGGGTGCGGCCCGCCGGGCCCGTCTGCCACACGGGCTCCCGGTCGTGCTTCGCGCCGTGGCTCTGGCTCCGCGTCGCCGAGCGCGCCAGGGAGCGCCCCGCCGGCTCGTACGTCGCCGGCCTGCTCGCGGAGGGCGCCGCCGCCTGCGCACGCAAGGTCGGCGAGGAAGGGCTCGAGGCGGCGCTCGCCGGCGCAGGCGAGAGCGACGAGCGCCTCGTCGAGGAGCTCGCCGACCTGTGGTTCCACAGCTACGTCCTCCTCGCCGCCCGGGGGCTCGACCCGGCCGCGGTCGAGGACGAGCTCGCCCGGCGCGTCCGGTAGCGCTGCGCCGGGTCACTTCACCATGTATAGTCGCCGGCGAGGGCGGGCGATCCCCGCTCACATCGAGAGAGGCTGAGGGAACCGGCCCGACGACGCCTCGGCAACCTGCCGCCGACACAGCGGGAAGGTGCCAAGCCCGGCCGAGCCGACCGGCTCGGAGGATGTCGAGCGAAGGGGAAAGGAGCTTCCGTTGTCCGCCACCGCACTCCGTTGTCGTCACTGCGAGACCGAGCACGCGCTCGAGGCCGTCGGCGTCTGCTCGCGCTGCTGGGGCCCGCTCGACCCGGTCTACGACCGCGACGAGCTCGCGCGCACCGCGACCCGCGAGGCGATCGCCGCCGGGCCGCCGTCGATCTGGCGCTACGCGCCGCTGCTGCCCGTGGAGGCGCCCGCCGAGCAACGCCTCGCGCCCGGGCTGACCCCGCTCGTGCGCGCGCCGCGCCTGGCCGAGGCGGTCGGCGTCGGCGAGCTGTACCTGAAGCTGGACACCGCCAACCCGACGCACTCGTTCAAGGACCGCGTCGTCGCGGTCGCGGCGGCGAAGGCCTGCGAGCTCGGCCTGACCACGCTGGCGTGCTCGTCGACCGGCAACCTGGCGAACGCCGTCGCGGCCCGCGCGGCCGCCGAGGGGCTCGACGCGGCCGTCTTCTGCCCGGCCGACCTCGAGCCCGAGAAGCTGACCGCGACCGCCGTGTACGGCGCGACGCTCTACGCCGTCGCCGGCAGTTACGACGCGTGCAACCGGCTGACGATCGAGCTGTCGTTCGAGCTCCCCTGGGCCTTCGTCAACGTCGGCCTGCGCAGCTACTACGCCGAGGGCTCGAAGACGCTCGGGTACGAGATCGCCGAGCAGCTGGGCTGGGAGCTGCCCGACGTCGTGGTCTCGCCGATCGCGTCCGGCTCGCTGTTCACGAAGCTCGGCCAGGCCTTCTCGGAGCTCGTCGAGTACGGGCTCGTGGACGGGACGGCCGCGCAGCCGCGGCTGATCGGCGGCCAGGCGGCCGGCTGCTCGCCGGTCGCGACCGCGTTCGACGGCGGCGAGCCGGTGCGCCCGGTGCGCCCGGAGACGGTCGCCCGGTCGCTCGCGATCGGGAGCCCGGCGGACGGCGACCTGGCGGTGGCGACGGCGCAGGCGAGCGGCGGCGCGATCCACGCCGTCGACGAGGACGAGGTCGGGCCGTGCATGGCGCTGCTCGCCGAGACGACCGGCGTGTTCGGCGAGACCGCCGCGGGGGTCACGCTGGGCGCGCTCCGCAGGGCGGTGGAGGCCGGCCGCGTCGGGGAGCGCGACCGGGTCGTCCTGCTCGTCACCGGCGACGGGCTGAAGACGCCGGGGCCGGTCGCCGACCGCCTGCAGCCGATCCGGATCGAGGCCGATTCCGACGCCCTGCTCGAGCGGCTCGGGGCCGTCGCGTAGCGGACGTGCTTCAGAAGACATAGTTACTTTACTTTTGGTAGTGCGATCGCTAGAGTCGGCCGATGGCAGCTGCGGCGCGTGCGGACAGGCCCGAGGCCGACTGGGACCTCGTCTACAAGCGGAACCCGGTCGAGCGCATCAAGCGCGACAAGAGCCCCCTCGGGATCCTCGACGAGCTGCCCGCGCTGATCGCCGCCGGCTACGAGCAGATGCCGGAGGAGGACATGGTCCGGCTGAAGTGGTGGGGCCTCTACCACGACAAGCCGAAGGTCGGGACCTTCATGCTGCGCGTGAAGCTTCCCGGCGGGCGCGTCACCCCGGCGGGCCTGCGCGCGATCGGCGAGATCTCCAACGTGCACGGCCGCGGCGAGGGCGAGCTGTCGACCCGCCAGAACGTCCAGCTGCACTGGCTCGAGCTGGCCGCGCTCCCCGACGTCTTCGACCGCCTGCACGCCGCCGGGCTCACCTCCGCGGGCGGCTGCGGCGACGCCGTCCGCAACATCACCGGCTGCCCGGTCGCCGGGATCGGCCACGACGAGCTCTTCGACACGCAGCCGATCGTCGACGAGGCGGCCGCGTTCTTCTACGGCAACCCGGACTACTCGAACCTCCCCCGCAAGCACAAGATCACGATCGCCGCCTGCGCGGACCGCTGCAACGCGCCGGAGATCAACTGCATCGCGCTGGTCGGCGCGATCCACGACGGCCGGGAGGGCTTCGCGGTGCAGGTCGGCGGCGGGCTCTCGTCCGTGCCGCGGCTCGCGCGCGACCTGGGCGTGTTCGTGCCGAAGGAGCAGGCGGTCGAGGTGCTCCGCGCGCTGCTCGACGCCTGGAAGGACGACCTCCGCTACCGCGTGTCGCGCGTGAAGGCGCGGATGAAGTTCATGGTCGACGACTACGGCCCCGAGGGGATCAGGGCCGAGGTCGAGCGCCGCCTCGGCCGCCGGCTGGACGACTTCGAGCTCCCCCCACCCGGCCCGTTCGGCGACCACGTGGGCGTACACGCACAGCAGCAGCCGCGCTTGTCGTACGTCGGCGTCCCCGTGCACCTCGGCCTCGTCTCCGGCGACCGGCTGATCGCGGTCGCCGACCTGGCCGAGTCGGTCGGCGGCGACGTCCGGCTGACCCGCCAGCAGAACCTGATCGTCACCGGCGTGCCCGACGGCCGCGTCGACGAGACGGTCGGCCGGCTCGCCGGGATCGGCTTCCCGCTGGACGTGAACCCGGTGCGGGCGACCGCGCTCGCCTGCACGGGCGAGCCGCACTGCAACTTCTCGGTCACCGAGACCAAGTCGCGGCTCGAGTCGCTGCTGGAGGGGCTCGAGGCGCGCTTCGGCCCCGAGCTCGCGGGCCTGCGGCTGCACCTGGACGGCTGCCCGCACGCGTGCGCCCACCACTGGGTCGGCGACATCGGCTTCCAGGGGACGACCGTGCGCGACGAGGAGGGCCGGCGGCGCCAGGCCTACGACGTCTTCCTGCGCGGCGGGCTCGGCCCCGACGCGGCGATCGCCCGGCCCGTCTTCCGCCGCGTTCCGACCGAGGAGCTCGACCAGGCGGTGGGCGGCCTGATCGGCGGGTGGGTGCAGGGGCGCCGCGACGGCGAGGGGTTCCGCGCGTTCTGCGACCGGTCGAGCGACGCCGAGCTCGGCCTGCTCGCCGGCCGCGAGCCCGCGCGCAGCCGCGAGGAGCGCCAGGCCGCATGAGCGTAGGCTCGACGGAGCTCACCGACGAGCGGAGGTGCCGGCTTCGCCGGCACCGGGAGCGGGAATGAGCGTGGAGCTCATCGACGAGCTGGAGGCCGGCGAGCTCTCGGTCGAGTTCGAGGGCTGCGAGCCGCAGGAGCTGCTCGAGTGGGCGCTGGAGCGCTTCTCGCCTCGGATCGCGCTCTCGACCGCGTTCCAGATCGACGGGGTCGCCCTGATCGACATGGCGTACGAGCTCGACCCCGAGATCTCGGTGTTCAGCGTCGACACCGGCCGGCTCCCGGCCGAGACGTACGAGCTGATCGAGCAGCTCCGCGACCGGTACGCCGGCCTGCGCCTCGAGCTCCTGTCGCCGGACGCGAGGCAGGTGCAGGCGATGGTCGGGCTGCACGGGCCGAACCTCTTCTACCGCCAGGTCGAGAAGCGCCTGCTCTGCTGCAGCGTGCGCAAGGTGCAGCCGCTGACCCGGCACCTGGCGTCGCTCGACGCGTGGATCACGGGCCTCCGCCGCGACCAGTGGGCGACGAGGACCGACATCCGCAAGGTCGAGATCGACCACGACCACGGCGCGATCGTCAAGCTCAACCCGCTCGCCGAGTGGTCGGAGGAGGAGGTCTGGGACTACGTCCGCGAGCGCGGCGTGCCGTACCACCCGCTGTACGACCGCGGGTACACGTCGATCGGCTGCGCGCCGTGCACGCGGGCGCTGGCGCCGGGCGAGAGCGGCCGTGACGGGCGCTGGTGGTGGGAGCAGAACGCGCCGAAGGAGTGCGGCATCCACTGCGCCGTCGAGACCGGCGGCCTCGAGCACGAGCTCCGCGCCCTGATCGGCCAGGAGGCCCGGTGAGCACCGTCACGCTCCGGGGCGAGGCGCAGGAGGTGGCGCTGGCCGAGGCGCAGGCGGTGCGCGCGATGGCGGTCGACCCGGGCTACCGCGACCGGCTGGCCGGCCTCGTCGCCGCCGTCGCCGACGGCGAGGTCGACGCGACCGACTCCGCGACGCTCGAGGAGCTCCTCGAGCTGGGCCTGCAGAGCGGGCGGATCAGGGCGCTGTACGGCCCCGGCGGCGAGACCGCCGCGCTCGGGCTCTACCGGCGCCTGCCGCGCGGCGCCGAGCTCGTGGAGAGCTCCGCCGGCGTTACCGAGGCGATGCGCGCGCTCGTCGGCCGCGAGCTCTCGTCGATCGAGCTGCGGGCGGTCGGGCCGGGCGCCTTCACGCTCTCGCTCGCCGCCGGGGAGCTCGAGGTGTCCGTCCGCCTCGACCGCCAGGGCTCGCGGCTGACCAGCGTGGGGATCTGAGGCGATGGCCCCGGCGCGCTACTACATGGCCTGCCTCGACCTCGAGGGCAGGAGCTGCCTGGTCGTCGGCGGCGGCGCGGTCGGGCTCGAGAAGGCGAAGGGCCTGCTCGAGTGCGGCGCCGCCGTCATCGTCGTCGCGCCGCAGGTCGAGCCGGAGCTCGAGGACCTGCCCGTCACCTGGCGGCGCAAGCGCTACGAGACGGCCGACCTGGCCGGGCACCTGCTGGTCGTCGCCGCCACGCCGGTCGCCTCGCTGAACCGGCGGATCTTCGCCGACGCCGACGCGCGCGCCCTGCTCTGCAACGTGGTCGACACCCCCGAGCTCTGCAGCTTCATCCTCCCGGCCGTCTTCCGGCGCGACCCGATCGCGCTGGCCGTCTCCACCGGCGGCGCGTCGCCGGCGCTCGCCAAGCGGCTGCGCGACGAGCTCGGGGCGATGATCGGCGAGCACCACGTCGCCCTCGCCGAGCGGCTCCGCGAGCTGCGCCCCTGGGTGCGGCTGCACTACCGCACGTACCGCGAGCGGCGCGACTTCTTCGAGGCGGTCGTCGAGGAGTCGCTGCGGTGACCGTGTTCCTGGTCGGCGCCGGGCCCGGCGATCCCGGCCTGATCACGGCGCGGGGGCTCGAGCTGATCCGCCGCTGCGACGTGCTCGTCCACGACCGCCTGGTCGCCGCCGAGCTGGTCGCCGAGAGCCCGCCCGGGGCGCTCGTCGTCGACCGCGAGCGGCTCGACCAGGCCGAGGTCTCGCGCCTGCTCGTCGCCTACGGCCGCCGCGGCCTCGACGTCGTCCGGCTGAAGGGCGGCGACCCGTTCGTGTTCGGGCGCGGCGGCGAGGAGGCGCTCGCGCTCGCCGGCGCGGGCGTCCCGTTCGAGGTCGTCCCCGGCGTGTCGGCGCTGAGCGCCGTGCCGGCCTCCGCGGGGATCCCGGTCACCCACCGCGGCGTCTCGTCGGCCGTGACCCTCGTGAACGGCCAGGGCGAGCTCGACTTCGCCGCGCTCGCCCGGGCGCCCGGCACCCTCGTCCTCTTCATGGGCCTCGCCCGGCTGCCCGCGATCGCCGCCGGGCTGATCGTGCACGGCGCCGATCCGGCGACCCCGGCGGCGGTGATCGCCGGCGGCACCACCGCCGCCGGGGAGGCCGTCACCGCGCCGCTCGAGGAGATCGCCGCCGCCGCCGCCGGTCTCGGCCCGCCGGCGCTGATCGTCATCGGCAACGTCGTCTCCCTCGCCGGCCGGATCGGCCCGGCCGCGCGCCGCCCGCGGACGCGCCGCGGCCCCCGGAGCCGGGGGCCGCGCGCCCTCGTCGGCGGGGGCTGGCCGGCTAGGACGGCCGCAGGCCGAGCTTGACGCTGACGGTGTGCGTCGAGCCGTCGCGGAGGTAGGTGAGCACCACGGTCGAGCCCGGGCGCCTGGCGTCGATCGCCTGGCCGAGCTCGGAGGCGGTCGTCACCTTGTGGCCGTCGATACGGGTGATCACGTCGCCGCTCTGGAGGCCGGCGTTCGCGGCGGGCGTCCCCGGGCGCACCTCGGTGAGCTGCACGCCGCTCTGCGCGGTCGCGATGCCGACGCCGAGGTAGGCGTGGCGGACGTTCCCGTTCGTGAGCAGCTGGGTGACGATCGAGCGGACGGTGTTCGACGGCACCGCGAACCCGATGCCCGTGTTCTCACCGGAGTCGCTCTTGATCTGCGAGGTGATCCCGATCACCTGGCCGGACAGGTTCAGGAGCGGGCCGCCGGAGTTGCCGTGGTTGATCGCGGCGTCGGTCTGGATCGAGTCGGCGATCGTGAAGTTGTTGGGTGCGGTCATCTCGCGGTGCAGCGCGCTGACGACCCCGGACGTGACCGTCTCCTCGAGCCCGTAGGGGCTGCCGATCGCGACGACCGGCTGGCCGACCTGCAGCGCGCTGGAGTTGCCGAGCGAGATCGGATGGAGCATCGAGGTGGGCGCGTTCACCTTGATCACGGCGACGTCGGTCGAGGGATCGGTGCCGACGAGCGACGCCTTGTAGGTGGCGCCGTTCCAGAACTGGACGGAGATGGAGTTCGCGCCCTCGACCACGTGCTCGTTCGTGATCACGTGCCCGCTGCCGTCGTAGACGAAGCCGGAGCCCTGCGCCTGCGCCTGGCCGCCGTAGGGGGACGAGTTGGTCGAGACCGTGATCTCGACCACCCCTTTCGAGGCGCTCTGGTAGACGCCGGTCACCGAAGCCGCCGCGGTCGTGGTCGACGCCGTCGGAGTCCCCCCGGACACGGTCACCTCCCGGACGACCGTCCTGGGGTCGCTCTTCGTCGCGACCGCGTAGGAGGCGATGCCGACGGCGGCTGCGGCGAGGAGCGCTGCGCTGAGGGCGAAGATGCGGGTCATGTCGTCCTTTCGTCCACTGGATACCCCGGAAGGAAACCAGCGCCACCTGAGCGGCGACTGAGAGCGGCGTTAATGGAGCGTAAGAACGAGCCCCTAGAATCTTCGGCTTGACGGCGATCCTCGGTTTGAACGCGTACCACGGCGACGCGGCCGCCGCGCTCGTCGTCGACGGCGAGCTGGTCGCGGCGGCCGAGGAGGAGCGGTTCAACCGGATCAAGCACTGTGCCGGTTTCCCGGCCCGGGCGGCGGCGTGGTGCCTCGCCGACGCGGGGCTGACCGCGGCCGACCTCGACCACGTGGCGATCGGTCGGGACCCGAAGGCGAACCTCGGCGCGAAGCTCCGCCGCACCCTCACGCGCGGGACGAGCGCGCGCTTCCTGAAGGCGCGGCTCGAGAACGCCGCCCGCGTCCGCGACGTGAAGGGCGAGCTCGAGCAGGCGCTCGGCGGCCCCGTCGGCGCGGAGCTCCACCACGTCGAGCACCACCGCGCGCACGTCGCCAGCGCGTTCTTCCCCTCGCCGTTCGAGGACGCGGCGATCCTGTCGCTGGACGGCTTCGGCGACTTCGCCTCGACGATGCTCGCCGAGGGCCGCGGCGCCTCGGTCACCGTCCTCGACCGCGTGCTCTTCCCCCACTCGCTCGGGATCTTCTACACGGCGGTCACGCAGTGGCTGGGCTTCCCGCACTACGGCGACGAGGGGAAGGTGATGGGCCTGGCGCCGTACGGGACGCCGCGGTTCGCCGACGAGCTGCGCCGGGTGGTCGTCCCGAAGGGCGACCTCTTCGAGCTCGGCCTCGACTACTTCCGCCATGACAAGGAAGGCGTGGAGATGACGTGGGACGAGGGCACGCCGACGATCGGAACCCTCTTCTCCGGCCGCCTGGAGGAGCTGCTCGGGCCTGCGCGCGAGCAGGACGGCGAGCTGTCCGCGCTCCACGAGGACGTGGCGGCGTCGCTCCAGGCGGTCCTCGAGGAGACGTACCTGCACCTCGTGAACGCACTGTGGGAGCGCACGCGGATCCCGCGCATCTGCCTGGCCGGCGGCGTCGCGCTGAACGCGGTCGCGAACGGGCGCATCCGGCCCGAGACGCCCTTCGAGGACGTGTTCGTGCAGCCCGCGGCCGGCGACTCCGGGATCGCGGTCGGCGCCGCCCTCCACGTCTGGCACGAGGAGCTCGGCCGGCCGCGCTCGTTCGTCATGGAGCACGCGTACTGGGGCCCCGAGTACTCGGACGCCGAGTGCGACGCCGCCCTCGGCGCCGCGGGGCTCGAGGCGGACCGGCTCGACGACGACGCCCTCTTCGCGTACGTGGCCGGGCGGATCGCGGCCGGAGACGTCGTCGGCTGGTTCCAGGGCCGGATGGAGTACGGCCCCCGCGCCCTCGGCCACCGGTCGATCGTCGCCGACCCCCGCCGGCCGGACATGAAGGACGTGCTCAACGCGCGGATCAAGCATCGCGAGCCGTTCCGGCCGTTCGCGCCGTCGATCCTGGCCGAGGCGACCGGCGACTGGTTCGAGCAGGACTACACCTCGCCCTACATGGTGCTCGTCTACCGCACGAGGATCGAGAAGCGCGAGCTGATCCCGGCGGTCAACCACGTCGACGACACCGGCCGCGTGCAGACCGTGACCCGGGCGGCGAGCCCGCGCTACCACCGGCTGATCCAGGAGTTCGAGCGGCTGACGGGCGTCCCGATCCTCCTGAACACGTCGTTCAACGAGAACGAGCCGATCGTGATGACGCCCGAACACGCGGTCGAGACCTTCCGGAAGACGCGGATGGACCTGCTCGTGCTCGGGAACTCGGTCGTCCGCCGCTCAGGCGGAGGCGCCGATGTAGCGTCGGAGCCGGCGTCGCTCGGCCGGCAGGTAGAAGCCAAGCGGTAGCAGGGCGACCGGGTAGGCGAGCGCGATCAGGATCGCCACCGCCAGCGGGACGTCGGGCACGCTGCCGGCGACGGTCAGCCCGCCGGCGACCCCGACGAGGATCCCCACCCGCCGCCACTGGTAGTCCACCGGGTAGACGCGGCTCGAGTTCAGCACCATCCCGAGGAAGAGCGTCAGGTAGGCGGCGGCGGTCGAGATCGCGGCGCCGATCATCCCGTACGGCGGGATCAGCGCGACGTTGAGCCCGACGTTCACCGCGGCGGCGACGCCGCTGACGATCCAGTTGAACTGCGTCTGGCGCGCACGGCCGATCCCGATCGCCACGACCGTGTACCCCGCGTACGCGGTCGCCGCGAAGGACAGCAGCGCGACCGCGTCGGCCGCGCGCGCGAAGCCCTGGCCGCGGGCGAGCAGGTGCACGAGCCAGGGGGCGAGCACGCCGAGGGCGAGCGAGACCCAGGAGCAGACGAACAGCAGGTAGGTGAGCACGTACGAGTACGTCCGCTTCGCCTCGCGGTCGTCCTCGATCGAGTAGGCGAACGCCGGCCACGCGAGCCGGAACGCGATCATCAGGAAGACGACCGCCGACGAGATCCGGACGGCGACCGAGTAGACGCCGACCTCGGCCTGGCCCTTGTACTGCGCGATGAAGATCCGGTCGATGAAGTTGATCGCCCAGAGCGCCAGGGCGGAGGGGACGAGCGGCATGCCGAAGCGGTTCATCTCCCGCAGCAGGTCGCGCGAGAAGTGGAGGCCGAGCTGGTAGCGCCGGTACGCGAGCAGCACGAGGTAGACGCAGAGCGTCCCGACGAAGTTGCCGACCACGGCGCCGGTCGCGCCCTTGTGCAGGCCGACGACGAGGAGCACGGTCATCCCCACGGTGATCAGCACGTTCGCCACGCTTGCGAGCACGAACTGGGTCGAGCGCTCCTCCACGCGGAACAGCGAGGTCAGCTGCTCGTAGTTCATCTGCGCCCAGAGCCCGACGAACGCGGCGCGGACGAGCCAGGGATCGTCGCCGAGCTTCAGTCCGTGCGCGATCGGCGTGGCCAGGACGACGCCGACGACGAGGCCGGCGGTCGCCATCACCATCGTGAACCAGAACGACGTGCGGACGACGAGCGTCCGGTGCGCCTCGTCCTTGGTGTCGAAGTAGAAGCGGAAGAACGCGCTCGAGATCCCCATCCGCAGGACGATCACGAGCACCGTCGTCAGGGCGACGACCGTCTCGATCTTCCCGAAGCCCTTCGGCCCCAGGTAGTGCGTGTACAGCGGCAGGAGGAGGACGGCGAGGATCCGGGAGACGAGCCCGCCGAGGCCGTAGACGGCCGTGTGCTTGCCGAGCCGCTTGACCTGCGCGCCGAGGGCCATGCTCACAGACGAGCGTAGATGTCGAGCAGGCGGTCGGCCACGGTCTCGATGTCGTGCACCCGCTCGACGTACTCGCGGCTCGCCGCTCCGACCCGGCGGCGGTAGGCGGCGTCCTCGACCAGCGGCCGCAGGTGGTCCACGAGCGTCCCGGCGGTGGCGGAGACGATCGGGACGGCGGTCCCGAACGCGTCCTCGGTGCGTGCGACCGCCTCGTCGTGCAGGAAGGTGACGACGGGCTTGCCGAGCGCCATCGCCTCGATCGCGAACAGCCCGTACCAGCCGGCGTTCAGCTGGTCGACGACGATGTCGGCGTCCTCGTAGCGCCGCCGCGCCTCGTCGTGGTGGAGCCCCTCGACGATCTGCAGGTCGACCGGAAGCTGCGCGCATGCCGCGACCACGTGCTCGGTTCCCTTGCGGCGGCGGCTCGACGGCGCGTGGACGACCACCGGCCGGTCGCGGTCGGTGGGCGGCCGGGGCGTGTACGCGGCCAGGTCGATGCCCGGCGGGACGACCTCGGCGTCGGGCACCCAGCGGATCGCGTCGTACGAGCCGACGATCCGCGCGCCGGCCTTTCGCGCCCAGGCGAGCTCGGCGGGAGGCTTGCCGCGGATGTCGGAGCCGAGGAAGTGCATCACCGAGCGCCTGCCGGTGGCCCGCAACAGCGCGAATTGCAGGGATTTCGGCACGAGCGTGAGCCCGAAGTAGAAGTGGAAGACGTCGGTGCGGGGGAGGAGCCGCGCGAAGGCGCGCCACTGGGCGAGCTGCCGCCGCGCGAGGCCGCCGCGGCACTCGAGCGACTCGTCCGCCTCCGGGTGGAGCCGGTAGCGCTCGAACACGACCAGGCGTGCGTCCACTCCCCGCCGCCGCTGCGCCAGCACGTTCTGCCACGGCACGCCGGCGGTGTTGACCGGGCAGTGCGTTATGCGGAGTCCCACTCCACCTGGTCGAAGTAGCGCAGGGCTCTTCGGCTCGGCCGGATCCTGGACGCGAGCGCGCCGAGCTCCGCCTCCGAGATCTCGCCGAGCGCGTGCTTGACCCCGAGGTACGGGAGGTCGAGGTCCTCCTGGTAGACGATCGTCGAGATGCGCGGATTGATCTCGATCACGTGGTCGCCGACGAGCTGGATGTTGAAGAAGTGGTCGAGGCGGAGCTCGGCGACGATCTTCCGCGCGGTCTCCATCAGCGCGGGATCGTCGAGGGTCTCGAAGTACATCGCCAGGCCGGCGCGCATCGCCTCCCGCGTCTTCGGGTGGCCGAGCGCGATCCGGCCCTCGACGGCGATCCCGTCGACGGTGCGCTCCTTCCCCGTCGCGAGCTCCATCACGAGCAGCTCGGTCGGGTCGTCGCCGAGCAGCTCGAGCAGGTCCTCGAGGCGGAGCGCCTCGGCGACCCCGGGCCGGTTCGAGAGCAGCTGCTCGTGCCGGTCGGCCGACGCCGAGAGCACCCGGAACCCGCGCGAGCCCGACGAGAACACCGGCTTCATGCAGACGTCCACGTCCGGGTAGCCGAGCTCGCGGGCGGCGGCGGCGACCGCCTGGCCGCCCGATACCCGCTGCCACGCCGGGCCGCGTACGCCGATCCGGTCGAGCAGCGCGTAGGTCTCGGCCTTGTCGTTCGAGCGGTGGATCGCGTCGGGCGTCGAGACGAGCACGGCGACGCCCTCGAAGCGCTCCTTCGCCTCGGCCAGCCCGAGCAGGTCGAACGAGGACTGCGGCAGGACGGCGTCGACGCCCTCCGTCCGGCAGACCGCGAGCATCGCGTCGGCGAAGCCGGGGTCGGAGCCGGCCGGCACGCAGTGGAAGGAGTCGGCGAGGTGGCGGCCGATCGCGAGCTCGCCCATGTCGGTGCCGACGATGCGCACCTCGCGCTCGCCGTTCTGGCGCAGGGCGCGGACGAGCGCGGCGGTGCCGGGAGCCCCGCAGGCGGAGACGAGGACGGTGATCGGGCGGAGGCTCACGACAGTGCCGTCTTAACCATGCCTGGCACCGTAAAGTCCCTGCGTATCCGCTCTTTCCGGACCGTCGTCTTAACAGTGCCTGGCACCGTTAGGAACCGCCCGAGAGGTCAATGCGATCGGCGGCGAGCTGGGCCAGACGGTGCTCGCGTTCGGCGTCGAGCATCGCCAGCATCGTGTCCCGCATGGTCGCGCCCGGGTAGGCCCAGATCTCCGGATGCGTGAGGAGCTGCAGCCGCTCGAACGATCCGGCGGCGAGCTCCTCGTGCGGACAGCCCTGGCGCCAGTGCTGGTTCGAGTCGGAGCGGTACACGTCGGCCCACGGCGCCTCCATCACGTTGACGAAGCCCTCGACCGGCTCGCGCATGTACCCGGGGTCGGGGTTGTGCCACGCGAGCACCGGATCGAAGCGGGAGTCGCGGTCGAGGTTGGGCCATACGGCGTGCAGGCCGACCCGGTGCCCGAGCGCGCGGAGCCGCTCGATCGCCGCCGCGGCCGAGGGTGAATCGAGGTTGTAGAACTCGCTGCGCGTCATCAGGAAGTAGGTCGCCGCGGCGCCCGCGGCGGCCTCGAGCTCCGCGACCGCGACGGCGGCGTCGAGCGACAGGTCGACGTCGTGGCGCAGGATCACCGTCCCCGCCTCGAACGGCGCGTCGAAGAACGCGAACCGGTAGCCGCCCGCCTTCGCCGCCTCGAGCAGCTCGCCGTAGTGCGAGAGGTCGAAGCCGCAGGCCACTACTCGGTCTCCACGTACAGCTTCAGCGCCGCCGCCTCGGCGAGCTCGAGCGCCTGCACGTTCGTCTGCCCGGTGGCGATCACGTAGCCGCGCCGGTCGCCGTCGAGGCGGACGGGCCGGATCTCCTCGCCGAGCTGGAGGAACACGTCGGCCTGGACGACGCCGGGCGACTCGAGCACGCGGTCGAGGCTGCCGATCCGCCGCACCTTGCCGACCGGCAGCGGGCCTGGGTGGGCGGTGAGGAAGCGGATCGCCGTCGGCCTCGAGATCTTCGGGACGACGAGATCGTCCGGGACGTCCTCGCCGAGCGCCTGGAGCAGCGCGATCCTGACGAGCTCGACCCCGAGCGCGTGGAACGCGAGGTCGGCCATCTGCCCGCCGGGGATCCGGGCGGCGACCTCGACGACCAGCGCGCGCCCGTCCTCGGTGACGATCAGCTGCGGGAAGGCGATGCCGTCGCGCAGGCCGAGCGTGCGCACCGCCCGCACCGCCACCCGCTCCGCCTCTTCGAGCGCGTCGCCGAACAGCCGCGACGGGTACGAGTGGATCCAGCCGACCCCGAAGCCGTCGCCG
>Ga0070741_10012780_pt1 | contig 15057 bp, 17 predicted proteins | sample Coa_R1_4_FD_66440 | JGI IMG/M metagenome (GOLD analysis project Ga0070741, IMG submission 66440) | Surface soil microbial communities from Centralia Pennsylvania, which are recovering from an underground coalmine fire - Coalmine... | ecosystem: Environmental > Terrestrial > Soil > Unclassified ... | reverse complement strand
AGCTTCGCGAACCCGACCTTCTGCTGCCCGACGACCGGCGCGCCGACGTCGAGCTGGACGAGCTCGTGCGCCTTCAGCACGATCGCGCGCGGGTTGCCGCTTGCGACCTTCCCGTCGACGAGCGCCGTGACCTTGCCGTGCGCGGGCCCCACCCGCGTCGACGACAGCTCTAGGCCCCAGACGTCGAAGAACTCGCCGAGGGTGAACGTCATCTCCTTCGGCGCCTCCATGTGGATGATCCCGTCGCCCGCGTGCGTGTGCATCCAGGCGAAGCAGCTTCCCTGGGTGACGAACGCCCCCGTCGTGTTGCGCACCCCGGACCACGGCGGGCCGATCCCGATCCCGTAGGGCACCTGGCGCTGCTTCCCCTTCACGAAGATCGCGAGGTGGGCGTGGATGTGGAAGGCGACCGTCTCGGAGCGCTCGCACTTGATCCCGTCGATCGCCTGGCCGAGCTTCAGTGCCTGCGGCTGCGCGAGCACAGGCACCTGCGGCACCGGCACGTTCTCGAGCCCGAGCGGCCCGGGCGCCGGCGGAGCGACGAAGGCGACGGAGGCGAAAGCGGCCGCGAGGAGTCGCATCGGACGCCAGCGTATCCATGTCAGCTTGCGCTTACGTAAGCTTTGAGTTACACTACGCCGCGCATGGAGGCCGCGCTCAAAGCCCTCGCCGAGCCGAACCGGCGACGGATCCTCACGCTCGTCCGCGACGACGAGCTGTCGGCGGGGGAGATCGCGTCGCACTTCGACGTCTCGAGGCCGGCGGTCTCGCAGCACCTGACCGTGCTCAAGGAGGCCGGGCTCGTGCACGAACGACGCAATGGAACGCGCCGCCTCTACAGCGTGCGACCCGAGGGCTTGACGGACGTGAAGAGCTTCCTCGAGAGCTTCTGGGACGCGCGCCTCGAGGCGCTCAAACGCGAAGCGGAACGAGAGGAGAGGAAGAAGCGTGGAAAGCACGACTGAACGGCTCGCGATCACGCGCGAGCTCCTGATCGACGCACGCCCGGAGACGGTGTGGGAGTTCCTCGTCGACCCCGAGAAGATCGTGCGCTGGAAGGGTGTCGACGCGGCACTGCAGCTGTGGGCGGGCGGTGCGTATCGCGTCGTCGTGCTGCCTGAGCACGTCGTCACCGGCGAGGTGGTCGAGGCCGATCCCCCGAATCGCCTCGTGCACACGTGGGGATGGGAGGGCAGCGACGCCGTACCCCCGGGCTCGACGACGGTCGCGTACGAGCTCGTGCCGGAAGGGGAGGGGACGCTTCTGCGCTTCACCCACCGCGACCTCCCGTCCGGCGAGGAGGCACGCAAGCACACCCATGGCTGGGACCACTACCTGCCGCGGCTCGCACTCGTCGCGGCGGGAGGCGATCCCGGCAGCGATCCCTGGCTCACGGAAGGAGTGACGTGATGGCGAAGTTCCTGTACCTGTACACCGGCGGATCCGGCGTCCCGGCCGACGAGGACGAGCGCAACGAGGCGATGAGGAAGTGGGAGTCGTTCCTCGGTGGCTTCGGCGACGACCTCGTCGACATGGGCGCGCCGTTCGGCTCGTCGCGGTCGGTAGGCGGCAACGGTGCCGGCACGAAGGCGACCGGCTACTCGGTCGTCAGTGCCGCGTCACTCGACGACGCGGTGAAGCGCGCGAAGGCATGCCCGATCTTCGACCGGCCGGACGGGAACGTGGAGGTCTACGAAGCGCTCGAGATGTAGGGGTCGCGCCACTCCGGCTCGGCCCACAGCCGCACGAGCTCGACGAGCGCCGCAGCGCTGACGGCGAGGTCCTGCACCGAGATCCACTCGCGCACCGAGTGGATCTCGTTCTGCCCGGCGAACATGTTCGGCGTCGGAAGGCCCTTCTCCGTCAGCCGGCTGCCGTCGGTGCCGCCGCGGATCGGCTGTGAGCGCGGCTCGAGCCCGACGCGGCGCGTCGCCTCGAACGCGGCATCGACGACGCGCGGAACCTCGTCGAGCTTCGCGCGCATGTTCTTGTACTGGTACCAGCGCTCGAAGCTCGCGTCGGCGTGCGTCTCCGTCGCGAGCCTGCGCAGCAGCGCCTCGTGCTGCTCGAGCTTCTCGTCGTCGTGGTCGCGCACGAGGAACCAGACGGTGCACGACTCGGGGCCACCGTCGATCCCGGCGGGATGGACGAACCCCTCGCGCCCCTCGGTCGTCTCCGGGCTGAGCGCGTCCTTCGGCAGCTTGTCGATGAACGCCGCCGCGAGCTTCACCGGGTTGACGAGCTTCCCCTTCGCGTAGCCCGGGTGCACCGGGACGCCGGGGAACGTCACTTTCAGCTGGACCGCCGAGAACGTCTCGTTCTCGACCTCGCCGACCTCGCCGCCGTCGACGGTGTAGGCGAAGTCGGCGCCGAACTGCGCGAGGTCGAAGTGGTCGGTGCCGTGCCCGACCTCCTCGTCGGTCGTGAAGCCGACCCGGACGGTCGCGTGCTCGAGCTCCGGGCGCGCCTTCAGGTACGCGACCGCCGCCATGATCTCGGCGACGCCCGCCTTGTCGTCCGAGCCGAGCAGTGTCGTCCCGTCCGAGGTGACGACGTCGTGGCCGATCCGCTCGCCGAGGAGCGGCGAGGCCTGGGGGTCGAGGCCGGCGACGAGCTCCCCGCCCTCGTAGTTCGGGTGCACCCGCGGCGAGACTCCCGTAGCCCGGACGTCGGGGCTGACGTCGACGTGCGCGAGGAGGCCGACCGTCGGCCCCGTTCCCGGCAGCGTCGCGAACACGTACCCCTGCTCGGTGAGGACGAGATTCTCGAGCCCGAGCTCCTCGAGCTCGCGATGGAGCAGGCGCGACAGGTCGAGCTGGCGCTCCGTCGTGGGGCGCGTCTCGGAGGCGTGATCCGACTGCGTGTCGACCCGCACGTAGCGCAGAAACCGCTCGAGCACGTCCGCCTGGAGCTCGTCGGCGACCATCGGCTCGCACGCTACCCTGCCGCGCGTGAACGGACGAGCGGCGCCGCTCTGCATCGGGGAGGACGGGTGGCCGGAGGGTCCCGAGCAGAACCGGCCGCCGCGCCTCGAGGTGGTACCGGGCGGCGGTGCGGGCAAGGAGAAGCTCGCGCAGCGGTCGCTGCTGCTCGTCGAGGACGACCCGTCGATGCGCCTCCTCTGCACGTTCAACCTCGAACTCGCCGGCTTCCGCGTCACCACCGCCGGGAGCGGGCGCGAGGGCCTCGACGCGGCGAGGGTCGGCCGGTTCGACCTCGTCGTCCTCGACGTGATGCTGCCGGACCTCGGCGGCTTCGAGGTTGCCGCCGCACTCCGGGCGGACGAGGCGACGCGAGACGTGCCGTTCGTCTTCCTGTCGGCGCGGACCTCGAGCGACGATCTCGCGCGCGGCCGCGCGGTCGGCGCGATCGACTACGTGACGAAGCCGTTCGACCCGGTCGAGCTCGGAGCGCGGCTGCACGGTGATCTGGACGAGCTCGCACGTGGCGGCGCAGACGACGTGTGGGAGCTTCGGTTCGGCGGCGCCGAACCGAAGCGATGACGACACCCGCAGCCGTCGAGGCCGCCCGGCGCGCGCAGCGCCCGGTGTGGCTCGCACTCCTGCTGCTCGTCTGCGTGATCGTCGCGCTCGTCGTCGCGGGCTCGTTCACCGCGTGGCGCCTCTACGCGGACGCGAACAAGCGCTACCTGCAGCAGGCAATCCCGGTCTACGGCGCAGCGCACGACGTGCTCGTGCAGATGCTGAACGAGGAGACGGGCATCCGCGGCTACGTCATCTCCGCAGACCCGGTCGCATTGGAGCCGTACATGCGCGGCCGACGCCGGGCGCGCGCCGACCTCGCCGCGATCGGTCGCGGGACGCGGTTCGACCCCGACATGTCGCCGCATCTCGCTGTTGCGCGGCGCGAGGTTCGGAGGCTCAACGACTTCTTCGAGCAGCAGATCGCGCTCGTGCGGAGCGGCCGGGCGGGCCGGGAACGCGCGCAGGCGCGGCTTCTCGTCGGCAAGACGCACTTCGACCGCTTCCGCGCCGCCGCGCTCGCGCTCGACAGCGATGCGAGCGACGTGGTCGCGCGCGCGCACGCGGACCAGCGGAACACCCTGGTCGCGGCGATCGTCTTCCTCGGCTTCGCGGGTGCGATCGCGACCGGGATCGCCGTCGCGCTCCTCCTGACGGTGCCGCACCGGCTCTTCCGCCTCTACCGCGAGGAGCGCGCCGCGCGCCGCGCCGCCGAGCAGGGCGCCGACGCGGCGCGGGCGCTCGCCCACGTCCGCGACGCGGTCCTTCTTCTCGACGGCGAGAGCGAGGCGGTGCGCTACTGGAACCCGGCCGCCGGCACCCTCTTCGGGCTCGCGGACGGCGACGGGCACTCCTCCCAGGTCGCGCGCACGCTCGACGAGCTTCGCCGCGGGCGAGAGCAGGCGCCGGGGCCCCGCCCGGTGAGGGTGAACGGCCACGAACGCTGGGTCTCCTACGCGGAGACGGAGTTCGACGGCGGCCGCGTCGTCGTCCTGCGCGACGTCACCGACGACCAGCGGCTCGAGCGGCTCCGCGCCGACTTCGTCGCCACAGCCGCGCACGAGCTTCGCACGCCGCTCGCCGCCGTCTACGGCGCCGCGCGGACGCTCCGGCGCGACGACCGGCGGCTCTCGCCGGAGGTGAGCGAGCAGTTCCTCGCGATGATCGAGACGGAGGCGGAGCGCCTGAAGCTCCTGATGGACCAGCTGCTCGTCTCCGCGCAGCTCGACCGCGAGGACGTCAAGCTCCAACGGGAGGCGGTCGATCTCGGCGGCCTGACCAAGAGCCTCGTCAGCTCCGTCGAGCTGCGCAAGCCGGAGTCGATCGAGCTCCAGGTCGACTGCCCGGACGAGGTGCTGTGCGTCGACGCCGACCCGGAGCGGCTGCGCCAGGTGCTCGCGAACCTCCTCGACAACGCGATCAAGTACTCGCCGGACGGCGGCCGCGTCCAGGTACGGATCTCCGAGCGCGGCGGCTTCGGCGTCGTGGAGGTGCGCGACGACGGGATCGGGATCCCGCACCACGAGCAGCAGCGGATCTTCGAGAAGTTCTACCGGCTCGATCCGAGCATGACGAGCGGCGTCGGAGGCTCGGGGCTCGGGCTGTACATCAGCCGCGCGCTCGTGCAGCAGATGGGCGGGCTTCTCTCGGTGCGCTCCGAGCTCGGGGAGGGCTCGACGTTCAGCATCATGCTGCCGCTCTCCGACACAATGGCTGCATGACCGTCGTCGGCGTGTTGCGCTTCCACGGCGAGGTCGTCAGCCACGACATCGTCGCCGACGGCGACCACCTCGTGGTCGTCGTGCAAGGCGGCCGCGTGCTCGGGTGCGGTGCGATTCCGGGGCTCGACTGATGCAGGTCGAGGTGTGGTCGGACATCGTCTGTCCGTGGTGCTACATCGGCAAGCGCCGGCTCGAGCGTGCGCTCGAGCAGTTCGAGCACGCCGCCGACGTCGAGGTGATCTGGAAGAGCTTCGAGCTCGATCCCTCGGCGCCGGCGCACCGCGGGCCCACGCTCGAGCACCTCGCGCGCAAGTACGGGGTCTCGACCGACGACGCGCGGCGGATGCACGAGCGGATGGAGTCCGTCGCGGCCGAGCTCGGTCTCGAGTACCACCTCGAGGAGACGCAGGGCGGGAACTCCTTCGACGCGCACCGGCTGCTGCACCTCGCCAAGGCGCGCGGGGTGCAGGACGCGATGAAGGAGCGGCTGATGTACGCCTACTTCACCGAGTGCCGGCCGGTCGGCGACCGGAAGGTGCTGGCGCGGCTCGGGGAGGAGGTCGGGCTGCACGACGCCGGGGCGGTGCTCGCATCGGATGCGTACGCGGCGGACGTGCGCGAGGACGAGCGCGAGGCGCGCCTCTTCGGTATCAGCGCAGTGCCCTTCTTCGTCATCGACCGCTACTTCGCGGTCGAGGGTGCGCAGCCGCCCGAGCTGATCCTGTCAGCGCTCAGACAAGCCGTCGCTCCAGGTACGCCGCAAGTCGCGTGAGCGGGAACGAGATCACGAAGAAGAGCGCCGCGACCCCCGCGAAGATCTCGAACGCGTGGATGTGGCCGACGCCGATCGGTGGCGGCGAGGTGAGCCTCTCGCTCTGACGCTCTCCCGCCTGCAGGATCTCGAGCCCGCCGATCACGCCCGCAAGGGTGGTGTTCTGGATGATGTTCACGAGCAGCGACACGAACGGCGGCAGCAGGCGCCGGAGCGCCTGGGGGAGGATCACGTACGCGTGGCGCTCGGTCCAGCCGAAACCGAGCGCGGCGGCGGCCTCGTGCTGCTCCCGCGGGATCGACTGCACGGCGCCGCGCGTCGCCTCCGCAACCTGGGCGCTGCCCCAGAGGACGAGCGCGATCGAGGCTGCGTTCAGCGCGTTGAACTCGAACGTGTGGGAGATCGCGGGGAGGCCGAAGAAGACGAGGAAGACGGTGACGAGGATCGGAAGCCCGCGGAAGACTTCGATGTAGAGACGGATCACGGTGCGGCTCGGGCGGAAGTCGATCGTCAGCAGCGTGCCGAGCACGATCCCGACGATTGCGCTGCCGGCGATCGCGATCGCGCCGACCCGGAGCGTGTTCGGCAGGCCCTCGTGGAGGACGTAGTGCGCAACCGGTCCCGCCCAGTCAGGCACGCGGCAGCGCCAGCCTTGCCTCGAGGAGGCGGATTGCTCCGGAGAGCGACCAGACGAGGGTGAGGTAGACGATCGCGAGGACGGTCAGCGCCTCCGTCGTCTGCAGCGTCAGGTTGCTGATGTTGAGCGCGGTCGTCGTCAGCTCTGCGTAGCCGATCACGTAGACGAGCGCGGTGTTCTTGACGACGGAGATCGCGGTGTTGATCGAGGACGGCAGCGCAATCCGTGCGCCGATCGGCAGAGTCACGTTCAGGAACGCGGACAGCGGCCGGAATCCGAGCGCGAGCGCAGCCTCGTGGTGGTTGTGCGACACGGCGCCGAAGCCGGCGCGGAAGTTCTCGGTGTGGAACGCGCCGCCCCAGATCATCACCGCGAGCCACGCGACGCTGAACTGGTCGAGCAGGATCCCGAACTGCGGCAGCCCGTAGAAGAGCACGAAGATCTGCACGAGGATCGGCGTGTTCCTGATCAGCTCGACGTAGACCGCCGCCAGCTGGCTGACGAGCGGGATCCGGTGCGCGCGGGCGGCCCCGAGCACGATCCCGATCGCATAGGAGCCGGCGATCGCGATCGCCGAGATCTTCAGCGTGTTCTCGAACCCCGCCAGGAGCTCGTCGTGGTACTGCGAGACGAACTTCCAGAGGTCGTAGCCGGCGGGAAGGAGGGAGGCGGCCGGGTGGCCGCCTCCCGGAACGAGCGCTACTGGCAAACGGTGTCGACGCTCGGGGCGTTCGGCGCCGCGTACTGGAACGTCTGGTTCGGCCGCAAGATGTTCTTCGCGAACGAGGTGAGGAATCGCGGCGGGACGTTCGCCTTCAGGATCGGGTAGAACTGATCCTTCTTGCGCATCAGCTCGAGGCGCGAGTCGACCCACGCCTTCATCTCCGTCCAGCCCTTGCGCATGCCGATGCCGTAAGGCGCGGCGAGGAACGTGTCGTCGGCGATCTTCGAGTTCGGGTCTGCGGCGGCGATCGGCAGCAGGACGGCGTCGTCGAACATCACCGCGTCCGCCCGCCCCTGGTCGAACGCGAGCTTCGCGTTCGTGAAGGTGTCGGCGGTGATCACGTTCGTGGTCGAGTAGCAGTTCTTCATCCACCGGTCGTACACCGAGCCGCTCGTCGTGGCGACGTTGTGGCCGCGGATGTCGGCGAGCTTCTGCACCGCGCCGCTGTTCTTCACGAGCAGCCGCCCCGTTGCGTTGTAGTACGGCTCGGAGAAGTCGATCCGCGTCGCGCGGTCCGCGGTATAGGTGAACGTCGAGATCACGAGGTCGACGCGCCCGCTCGTGATCAGCGGCTCGCGCGCCGCTGTCGGTGCGCAGACGAAGGTGACGCGCTGCGCCCGCCCGAACGCGTACCGGGCGAACATGCGGCCGATCTCGACGTCGAAGCCCTGGTTCTTGCCCTGTACGTCGATGTAGCCGAACGGCGGCACGTCGCACTTGACGCCGATGATGAACCGGTTGCGCGACTTCACGTCCGCGGGCAGCGGCGGCAGGTTCGACGCCGTCGGTGCGGCCGGCCTCGCTGCGCCGAGTGTCGATGCGAGAGCTGCGACGAATGCGGCGCCTGCCAGGGCGACAATGAGCTTCTTCACTGAACCCCTCCTCCTTCGCTGATTTCGAGCTCATCCAGTGAGTGCGCCAACTGGAGCGAGCGGCGGAGAAACCGGCGCGTGCGCTCCTGCTGGGGTCGGTCGAGAATGTCTGCGGGTCGGCCGTGCTCGACGATACGGCCGTCATCCATGAAGATGACGCGGTCGCCGACCTCGCGCGCGAATTGCATCTCGTGGGTGACGACCATCATCGTCATCCCCGACTTCGCGAGGTCGCGCATGACGACGAGCACCTCGCCGACGAGCTCTGGGTCGAGCGCGGAGGTGACCTCGTCGAAGAGCATCACGTGCGGCTCCATCATCAGCGCTCGGGCGATCGCGACCCGCTGCTGCTGGCCGCCGGAGAGCTGATGCGGGTGCTGATGCGCCTTGTCGTGAAGGCCGACCTGGTCAAGGAGTTGGTATGCCCTCTCGCTCGCCTCCGGCTTGCTCAGCTTGCGGATGCGTCGGGCGGCGATCGTCACGTTGTTGAGGACCGTGAGGTGCGGAAAGAGGTTGAACTGCTGGAAGACCATCCCGATCCGCTGACGGACACCGCTCACGTCGGTGCCCTTGCGGGTGATCTCCTCGCCCTCGAAGAAGATCCGGCCCGAGTCGAGCGGCTCGAGCAGGTTGACGCAGCGGAGCAGCGTGGACTTGCCGCTCCCGCTCGGGCCGATGACGACGAGCACCTGGCCCTGATGCACCTCGAGGTCGATTCCGTCGAGCACGACGTTGTCGCCGAAGCTCTTGCGGATGTTCTCGAGTCGGATGACCGGTTCGTCCGCAGGTGCGGGCGAACGGGCGGGCACGCGTGCCGCCGCAGTGGCCTCGCCTGCCCCCGAGCCCATGTGGCGATTGAAGCAGGTTGGCTCGGCGGTGCCTAGACGGGCATGGCCGGATCGGACATGCTGGAGCGGTGCGGCGGGTTGTCGTTGCGGCGGCTGCGGCGGCTGCGCTCGCGCCGGCGGCCTCCGGCGCGGCGCCGAGCACGCACGTCTTCCGGATCGCGCGCGTCGTCGACGGCGACACCGTCGTGCCGACGACGGGCGCGCGCGTGCGCCTCGTCCAGATCGACACGCCCGAGGTGTTCTTCGGCCTCGAGTGCTGGGGCCGGCAGGCGTCGGCGGAGACGAAGCGGCTGCTGCCGCCGGGGACGCTCGTGCGGCTGGCGGCCGAGCCGGCGACCGATCGCGTCGACCGGTACGGGCGGTTGTTGCGCTACGTCTTCCGCGTCCGCGACGGCCTGAACGTGAACGTGTTCCTCGTGCGGCACGGGGACGCGGCGCCGTGGTTCTACCGCGGCCGGCGGGGGCGGTATGCGGCCGTCCTGCAGCGCGCTGCGTTCCGAGCGCGGGCGGGTCATCGTGGCTTGTGGAGCGCGTGCCGTGACGTGCCGGTCGCATTCGACCGTCGTGTGGATACGGGGCCGGCGACGTAACGTCGCGCCTCGCCCCGCCTTTCCGTGCAGGAGTGGGCGTGCGAGTATGCACTCGTGATCCACCATCCGGTGCGCCTCGAAGGCCGCCTCGACCCGTCCCACTCGCGCTGGCTCTGGCTCGTGAAGTGGGCGCTGCTGATCCCGCACTTCGTCATCCTCGCCTTCCTCTGGATCGCGTTCGTCCTCACGACGATCGCCGCGTTCTTCGTCCTGCTCTTCACCGGCCGCTACCCGCGCGGGATCTTCGGCTTCAACCTCGGCGTCCTCCGCTGGACGTGGCGCGTGTCCTTCTACGGGTACGGCGCGCTCGCGACCGAGCGCTACCCGCCCTTCTCGCTCGGCGAGGAGCCCGACTACCCCGCGCGGCTCGACATCCCGTACCCCGAGCAGCAGCGGCGCGGGCTGCCGCTGATCGGGTGGTGGATCATCGGCGCCCCCCAGTACACGATCGCCGGCATCTTCTTCGGCGGCGGCTACGCGATCGGGGGCGGCTGGGGGTTCGGCGGGATCATCGACATTCTCATGTTCGTCGTCGCGATGCTGCTGCTCTTCAAGGACCGCTACCCGACCGACGTCTTCGAAGTCGCGATGGGGTTCAACCGCTACGTCGCACGCACGCTCGCGTACGCCGCGTTCATGACGCCGCAGTACCCGCCCTTCCGCTTCGATCCCGGCGGCATGGAAGCGCCGCCGCCGCCGCTCGAGCCGCTGACGCCGTCCGCGTACGCGCCCTAGACGGGGAGCGCGAGGGCGAGCTGCCGCTCCACGCGAGCGACCGCATCCGCGCCGAGCCCACCGGGCGCACGCAGGAGCTCGACGAGCGCACCCGGCGATACGACGTGGACGTCGCCGACGCGAAGCGGGTGCGCGAAGAGCCCGCCGACGAAGCAGATCGCCTCGGCGACCGGGACGTTCACGAACCCGTCCGCGAGCGCCGACGCGACCGCGTTCCGCTGCTCCGCGAGCTCCGCCAGCGACGCAGTCCTGTCGCGTCCGCCGACGTAGAGATGTTCGACGCGGGAATGCCAGCCGCCGCTGAAGCGCCGCTCGACGCGGCCGCCGTCGTGGTGGACGCCGACGACGAACACTCCAGCCGGCACGACGACCACGTGGTCGATTCCGCCCCGGCCGTGCAGAACCGCCGCGCCCTCGCCCCGTAGAGAGTCGAGTAGCCCTTCGAGGGCGCTCCGGTGCCGCAAGGTGGATGCCGCTTCCACGAACCTCACTATCGGCCGATTTTCGTCCGTTCGTATCCCCGCTTAGAGCGAATTTCGCGTCGGCTGGAGCCCGCCGACGGCGGAGCTAGGCTGCGCCTTCGATGGCCTCGTTCGTCCACCTGCACGTCCATAGCGAGTATTCGATCCTCGACGGGGCCTGCCGGATCCCCGACCTCGTCACGCGGGCGGCGGAGCTCGAGATGCCGGCCGTCAGCCTGACGGATCACGGCTCGATGGCCGGCGCCGTCCAGCTCTTCAAGGAGGCGAAGGGCACCGGCGTGAAGCCCGTGATCGGCTGCGAGGTGTACGTCGCCGAGGACCGCCGCGCCGCCACGAAGGGCAACGCCCACCTGACGCTCCTCGCCGCCGACAACACCGGCTACTCGAACCTCATTCACCTCTCGAGCCTCGGCTACCTCGAGGGCTACTACTACAAGCCGCGCGTCGACTGGGAGCTCCTCGCCCGCCACAGCCGGGGGCTGATCGCGCTCTCCGGCTGTCTCTCGGGCCGCGTCTGCCGCGCGCTCGAAGAGAGCCGTCCGGCCGACGCCGAAGCCGAGCTCGCGCGCCTGACGGACACGTTCGGCGCGGACAACGTCTACGTCGAGCTCCAGAACGCGCACCTGCCGATCCAGGCGCAGATCCTCCCGCAGCTCGCCGCGCTCGCCGCGAAGCGGCAGCTTCCGACGGTCGCGACCGGCGACGTCCACTACCTCCGCCACGAGGACGCCCGCGCGCACGAGGCGCTCCTCTGCATCCAGTCCGGCGACTCGCTGAAGAATCCGGACCGCTGGCGGTTCGAGACCGACCACTTCTACTTCAAGACGCCCGACGAGATGGCGCAGGACTTCCCGGGCCACGACGATGCACTCGCGCGCACGCATGAGGTCGCGGAGCGCTGCAACGTCGAGCTCGCGCTCGGGAACATCCTGCTGCCGAAGTACCCGGTCCCGGACGGCAAGGACGCGTTCGACTACCTCGTCGAGCTGTGCGAGAAGGGTCTCGAGAAGCGCTACGGCTCCTCCACGCCCGAGCTCACGCAGCGGCTGCAGTACGAGCTGAAGACGATCAAGGAGATGGGGTTCCCGGACTACTTCCTGATCGTCTGGGACTTCATCCACTTCGCGAAGAAGAACGGCATCGCCGTCGGCCCGGGTCGCGGCTCGGCCGCCGGCTCACTCGTCGCCTACTCGCTCGAGATCACCGACATCGACCCGATCCGCTACGACCTCCTCTTCGAGCGCTTCCTGAATCCGGGCCGCAAGACGATGCCTGACATGGACATCGACTTCGCGGTCGCCGGCCGCGAGCGCGTGATCAACTACGTCACCGAGAAGTACGGCCGCGATCGCGTCGCGCAGATCATCACCTTCTCGACGATGGCAGCCCGCGCCGCCGTGCGCGACGCCGGCCGCGTGCTCGAGGTTCCGTACGGGGTCGTCGACAAGATCGCGAAGCTGATCCCCGAAGGGCCGGGGCAGACGCTCGAGGAGTGCCTCAAGCCGGGCGGCGAGCTCAAGCGCGCGATCGACGCGGACCCGGTCGCGAAGGAGGTCGTCGAGCTCGCACGCCCGCTCGAAGGCCTCACGAGGGCGGACTCGATCCACGCCGCCGGCGTGGTCATCGGCGCGGAGCCGCTGATCGACGTCGTCCCGCTGCAGCAGAAAGGATCCGACCAGGAGGTCGTCACGCAGTTCTCGATGAAGGACGTGGAGGCGCTCGGCCTTCTGAAGATGGACTTCCTCGGCCTGCGCAACCTCGACGTCATCGAGAAGGCGTGCGAGCTCTCCGGCGGCCTCGACATCGGCGGCATCCCGCTCGACGACCCGAAGGTGTACGAGATGCTCTCCCGCGGCGAGGCCACGGGCGTCTTCCAGTTCGAGTCGTCGGGGATGCGAGAGGCGCTCCGCCAGGTGCGCCCGACGGAATTCGAGGATCTGATCGCGCTCGTCGCCCTCTACCGCCCCGGGCCGATGCAGTACATCCCGACGTACGCCAACAGAAAGCACGGCAAGGAGCCGGTCGCGTATTCGGACACGCGCCTGAAGCCGATCCTCGGCGGCACCTACGGCATCTCCATCTACCAGGAGCAGTCGATGGAGATCGCGCAGCAGATCGGCGGCTTCACGCTCGCCGAGGCGGACGACCTCCGCCGCGCGATCGGCAAGAAGGACCACAGGCTGATGGCCTCGCTGAAGGACAAGTTCGTCGAGGGCTGCATCGAGAACGGCACCGCCGACGCGGTCGCGCGCCAGCTGTGGGACGACATGGAGAAGGCACAGGACTACTCGTTCAACAAGTCGCACGCGGCCTGCTACGCGCTGATCGCGTACCAGACGGCGTACCTGCGCGCGCACCACCCGTGCGAGTACATGGCGGCGCTGATCAGCTCCGTGATGAACACGAAGGACCGCGTCCCGTTCTACGTGAACGCCTGCCACGAGCTCGGGATCGAGGTGCTGCCGCCGGACGTGAACGAGAGCCACGTCGACTTCGCCGTCGTCGGCGGCAAGATCCGCTTCGGCCTGAACGCGGTCAAGGGTGTGGGCGAGATCGCCTGCCGCACGATCATCCGCGCGCGCGAAGAAGACGGGCCGTTCGAGTCGATCTGGGACTTCACCGAGCGCGTCGACGTCTCGGTCGTGAACAAGCGGGCGCTCGAGTCGCTCGTCAAGTGCGGCGCCCTCCCCGGCTCGAGGCGCGGGATGCTCGCGGTGCTCGAGCAGGCGCTCGCATGGGGCCAGAAGCAGCAGGCGGACCGGCTCGCCGGCCAGGGGTCGATCTTCGACCTCGCCTCGGACGAGGAGACGAAGCCGCGCCACCACCCGCCGGTTCCGGCCGAGGAGTACGACAAGCCGGAGCTCCTGCGCCTCGAGAAGGAGACGCTCGGGCTCTACGTCTCCGAGCACCCGCTGTCGTCGATCCGCACCGAGCTCCGCCAGAAGACGGACGCGACGATCGCCGAGCTCGAGCGGCGGCGCGACGGCGAGATCGTCACCGTCGGCGGGATCGTCAGCGAGGTGAAGCACCTGACGACGAAGAAAGGCGAGCCGATGGTGTTCATGCGGCTCGACGACGTCACCGGCGGCGCCGAGATCGTCGTGTTCAACTCGACCTACGCGGCCGCGAGCGAGCTGTGCGTCCCCGACCGGATCCTGATCGTCAAGGGCCGCGTCGACCACAAGGAGGGCGAGACGAAGCTGCTCGCCCAGGACGTCAAGCCGTTCGAGGCGGTCGCGGCGCGGCGCGAGGTGCGGCTGCGGATCGACGCGGCGCAGGTGCCGGCCGGCACGATCGCGCAGCTGCGCGACCTTTTGCAGGACTTTCCCGGCGACAGCCAGGTCTTCGCCGACTGCGTCACCTCGCAAGGTAAGGTGGTCGTGGCCTTCGGCGCGAAGTACCGGGTCACACCGGCACCCGACTTCTATGCGGAGGTCCGGGCGCTTTTAGGCGAATCGGCCCTCGCTTAGAAGCGTTAAATCTCCGTAAATGATCAGCGGTCGGGCGGAAACCGTAAACCTTTGGCTGCGTTTAACCGAATACATGGACGAGAGGACCACATCGTGACTGCGGCACAGATCCAGATCGAGGAGACCGAGGCCGCCCGCGTGATCCGGTGGCGGGCCGAGGAGCTCGAGCGGGCGGGGTACGACGCCGACGCTGCCGCCGAGCTCGCCGCTCGGAGCGACGTCGATCTCCACCGCGCCACCGCGCTCCTCGAGTCCGGCTGCCCGGTCGAGCTGGCGCTCCAAATCCTCCGCTAACACAGCGTCGGGTTAAATCCGGCGCGTGCTGATCGCGTCGATCCCGTCGCCGCACAGCGGCATCGTCGACATCGGGCCGCTGCACGTCCACCTCTACGGCCTGACGCTGCTCGTCGCGATCCTCGCGTGCGTCTGGCTGACGAGCTACCGCTGGAGGCGGATGGGGGGCGACCCCGACCTCGTCGTGCGGGTCGCCGTCTGGGGGGTCGCGTTCGGCGTCGTCGGCGCACGGGCCTACCACGACCTCACCTCGTGGAACGAGGTGCCGAGCCCGAAGTGGAAGGGGATCTTCGAGGTCTGGCAGGGCGGGCTCGGCGTCTGGGGCGGGATCCTCCTCGGCACGCTCGCGGGCTGGGTCGTCGTCCGCCGCGCCGGCGAGCGCTTCGCGCCGTTCATGGACGCGGCCGCGCCCGGGCTCCTGCTCGCGCAG
>Ga0070741_10012779_pt1 | contig 15058 bp, 13 predicted proteins | sample Coa_R1_4_FD_66440 | JGI IMG/M metagenome (GOLD analysis project Ga0070741, IMG submission 66440) | Surface soil microbial communities from Centralia Pennsylvania, which are recovering from an underground coalmine fire - Coalmine... | ecosystem: Environmental > Terrestrial > Soil > Unclassified ... | reverse complement strand
GCCGTCGCGCTCGACAACGCCCTGATCCTGAAACGCGCGGAGGCGCTGTCGGTGACCGACGACCTGACGCATCTGTACAACTCGCGCTATCTCAACACCGTGCTCCGCAAGGAGACCAAGCGCGCCTCGCGCAGCGGCCGCCCGCTGTCGCTGCTCTTCATCGACCTCGACGGGTTCAAGGCGATCAACGACACGCACGGCCACCTGTTCGGGAGCCGGGCGCTCGTGGAGGCCGCGGCGGTCATCCGCGGCAGCGCCCGCGAGACCGACGTCGTCTCGCGCTTCGGCGGCGACGAGTTCGCGCTCGTGCTGCCCGACACCGGCGGGGAAGGCGCGTTCGCCGTCGGCGAGCGCATCCGGGAGCGGATCGCCGCGCACCTGTTCCTCGCCGACGACCAGCTCAATATCCGCCTCACCGCGTCGGTGGGCGTGGCCACCCTGCCCGACGTCGCCGCCTCGGCCGAGGAGCTCGTCCAGGCGGCCGACAAGGCGATGTACGCGGTCAAGGATTCCGGGAAGAACGGTATTCAGGCCGCTGCCGTACCTGCCGATAACTGACCCGACGACGAAGTTGACAGCGTACAGTTGACAGTTCACAGGAATGCACACCCGGCCGGCTGTTAACTGTCGACGTTCAACGCTCGACGTTCACGTTTCGAGGAGTTCCCGTTGAGTCTTCGTTCGATGCTTTCGCTGTTTTCGAGCGATCTCGCAATCGATCTCGGCACGGCCAACACCTGCGTCTACGCGCGCGGGAAGGGCATTGTCGTCAACGAGCCGTCGATTGTCGCGATCAACAAGGTGAACGGCCGCGTCGAGGCCGTCGGCAAGGACGCGAAGGACATGCTCGGCCGCACGCCGGGCAACATCGTCGCGATCAAGCCGATGAAGGACGGCGTCATCGCCGACTTCGAAGTGACCGAGAAGATGCTCACCTACTTCATCAAGAAGGCGCACAACCGCAACGTGTGGGTGCGGCCGCGGATCGTCATCGGCGTCCCCTCCGAGATCACCCAGGTCGAGAAGCGCGCCGTCAAGGACAGCGCCTACCGCGCGAAGGCGAGCGAAGTGCACCTGGTCGAGGAGGCGATGGCCGCCGCGATCGGCGCCGGCATGCCCATCACCGAGCCGTCGGGCAACATGATCGTCGACATCGGCGGCGGCACGACCGACATCGCCGTCATCTCGCTCGCGGGCATCGTCTACAGCAAGGCGGTGCGCGTCGCCGGCAACGAGATGGACGAGGCGATCATCCAGTACATCAAGAAGCAGTACAACCTGCTCATCGGCGAGCGCACCGCCGAGCAGATCAAGATCGAGGTCGGCTCCGCCTTCCCGCTCGAAGAACGCATGACGATGGAGATCAAGGGACGGCACCTGATCGAAGGGGTGCCGAAGACGATCACCATCACCGACGAGGAAATCCGCGAGGCGCTCGCCGAAACGGTCAACGTCATCGTCGATGCCGTGCGCGTCGCGCTCGAGCGGACGCCGCCCGAGCTCTCGGCCGACATCGTCGACCGCGGCATCGTGCTCACCGGCGGCGGGTCGATGCTCAAGAACCTCGACAAGCGCCTGCGCGAAGAGACCGGCCTGCCGCTCGCGATGGCCGAGGATCCGCTGTCGTCGGTCGTGCTCGGCGCGGGCAAGATGCTGTCGGACTTCAATCTGCTGCGGAAGATTTCGATCGATTAGTGGCTGTCCTGGACCTGCGGCAACGCACCGGCTACCTGTTCCTCGCGGTCATCCTCGGGCACATCCTGCTGATTTCCGCGCAGGTCAGCTCGCGCTCGGGCGTGCCGGTGCTCGAAGCGGTCACCTTCGGCATCATCGCGGAAGTGCAGCGCGCCGTGTCGGCCGGCGTCAACGGCGTCCGGCACGCGTGGAGCGGCTACGTCGAGCTGCGCCACGTCAAGCAGGAAAACGACGACCTGAAGCGGCAGCTCGCCGACGCGCAGATCGCCATCCAGCAGCAGCGCGCGCTCGCCGACCGCGCGCGCGGGCTCGAGCAGCTGCTCGACATGCGCGATCACACCGATCTGCACCTGACGGCGGCCGAGATCATCGGCGCCTCGTCGACCCCCGACTTCCGCACCCTGACGATCGACCGCGGCACGCGCGACGGCCTGCGGCCCGACATGGCCATCATCGCGCCCGGCGGCGTCGTCGGGCGCATCGTCGTGCCGAGCGCGCGCGCCGCGAAGGTGCAGCTGCTCGTGGATCGCAACGCGGCCGCCGGCGCGCTGGTCGAACGATCGCGCGCGCAGGGCGTCGTCATCGGCACCGGCGACAACCGCCTGCGCATGGATTACGTGTCGGAGGCGTCCGACATCGTCGTCGGCGACGTGGTCGTCACCTCGGGCATCGACGGCATCTATCCGAAAGGGTTCGTGATCGGCCGCGTCGAGACCGTGGAGAAGAACGGTCCGTCCTACAGCCGCATTCTCGTCAAGCCGACCGTGGACTTCTCGTCGCTGGAGCAGGTGCTGGTCGTGACGACGCCGCCGGCGGCGAACGACCAGGGCGGAGCGCACGAATGAGGGTGGCCGGCATCGCGCTGGCGATCGGCCTCGCGGTCGCCCTGCAAACGACGCTCGCGCGCTTCGTCATGCGGGGAACGGTCGCCGTGGATCTGGTGCTGGTCGCGGTGGTGTACGTCGCGCTGACCTCGGGTCCCGTCACGGGCCTGCTGACCGGCACCGTCGCCGGCCTGATTCAGGATTCGCTGGCGGCGAGCAGCATCATCGGCATCGGCGGGCTGGCGAAGACGGTGGTGGGGTTTCTCGCGGGGGTGATCGGGACGCAGTTCATCGTGTCGCAGTCGCTGCCGCGTTTCGTGGTCTTTCTCGGCGCGACGGTCGTGCACGCCGCGATATTCATGGGGTTGTACGCGGTGCTCGACGCGCGCCATTTCGGCACGCCGTACGCGGCGGTCGGCGGACAGGCGGTCGGCAACGCCGTGGTCGGGGTGCTGGCGTTCCAGCTGGTCGAGCTTCTCCCGGGGGCGATGGAACGCCGAAGGGTGCAGCGGACGCGGCTGAGGCGGTAAATTTGAGGATGTGAGGATGTGCCCATCCTCGGGTTCAGAGTGTTATGGCTGAAGATCGTCGCAAGATCGGCATACGGCTCAGCGTCCTCCAGTACGTCATCACCGGCGTGTTCTCGGTCCTCGCGGTCGGGTTCTGGGGGCTGCAGGTGGTGGAGCACGCCAAGTTCGAGGAGATGGCCGAGAACAACCACCAGCGGACGCTGCCGCTGCGTGCGCCGCGCGGCATCGTCTTCGACCGCGACGGCAAGATCCTCGTCGAGAACCGCCACTCCTACAGCATCTCGATCGTCCGCGAGCACACGAAGGATCTGAACCGCACGATTCGCCTGCTCGCCGGCGTCCTCGGGATCGAGGAGTCGACGGTGCGGTCGATCGTCGATCGTCACCGCCGCGAGCCGACGTACCGCCCGATCACCATCGTGCAGGACGCGTCGCTGTCGCAGGTCGCCGCCGTCACCGCGCGGCGCCTCGACTTCGAGCTGCCCGACGTGGTCATCGAGCAGGTGCCCACCCGCAACTACCCCGAACAGATGGGCGCGCACGTGTTCGGCTACGTCGGCGAAGTGAACGACGCGATCCTGCAGTCGAACCCCGACTTGAAGAGCGGCGACATCGTCGGGCAGTCGGGCATCGAGAAGATCTACAACACGCTGCTGATGGGGCAGGACGGCGCGAAGCGCGTCGTCGTGAACAGCGTCGGCCGTGAGATCCGGACGCTGGACGAAGACGAGCCGACCGAAGGCAAGCGGCTCAAGCTGACGATCGACTCCGATCTGCAGAAGGCGGTGGAGGACGCGTTCGACGCGACCGCCGCGGCCAAGCTGACGAACGCGGGCGCGGCCGTGATCCTCGATCCGCGCACCGGCGAGATCCTGGCGTTCACGAGCCGGCCGGCCTACGACCCGAACGCGTTCGCGTCGGGCATCGACGGCACGACGTGGGCGTCGCTGACGAGCGACGAGCAGCGCCCGCTGAACGACCGCGCGCTGCAGGGGCGCTATTCGCCCGGATCGACCTTCAAGATGGCGGTCGCGCTGGCCGGCCTCGAGGAAGGCATCATCACGCCCGACTTCCACGCGTTCTGCGGCGGCGGCGCCGTCTTCTACGGACGGCGGTTCGCGTGCTGGCAGCACCGCGGCCACGGCTCGATCGACCTGCGCCACGCGATCGAGCAGTCCTGCGACGTGTACTTCTACACCGTCGCGAACATGGTCGGCATCGACAAGATCAACAAGTGGGCGACGCTGCTCGGCCTCGGCGTGCTGAGCGGCATCGACCTGCCCAACGAAGTGCAGGGACTCGTCCCGTCGACCGAATGGAAGCAGCGCGTCCACCACGAGAAATGGTACGCGGGCGAAACGATCTCGGTCGGGATCGGCCAGGGCCAGGTCTCGGTGACGCCGGTGTCGATGGCGGTCTACATGGCGACGCTCGCCAACGGCGGCACGCGCGTGACGCCGCACTTCCTCAAGGCCGTCGACGACGGCAGCGGGTGGAAGCCGGTGCCGGAGCCGCCCGCGCAGTCGCAGGTCCAGATCGATCCCGAGAAGCTGCAGGCGATCCGCGACGGCCTGTGGATGGTCGTCAACAGCGGCGGCACCGGCAACCGGGCGCGCATCGCCGGCAAGGACGTCGCCGGCAAGACGGGATCGGCGCAGGTGATCTCCAACGCGGGCCGCATGGCGGCGCGCACGACGAAGGATCTGCGCGACAACGGCTGGTTCGTGTTCTTCGCGCCGCGCGACAACCCGACCGTGGCCGGCGTCATCTTCCTCGAGCACGGGATGCACGGGCCGAACGCCGCGCGCGTGGCGCACCACATCCTCGACACCTACTTCGCGAAGGTGGATGGCCGTCCGCTGCCGCCGCCGCCCACGCCCGCGTCGCTGCAGTTCGATTTCAGCGATCCGATGGCGCGCAAGTCGGCCGCGTCGGCGGCCGTGACCGAAGGCGATCGCTGACGATGTTCGAGCGCAGGCTCTACTACCACATCGACTGGGCGCTCGTCGTCGCCGTGCTGGCGCTCTGCACGGTCGGCGTGGTGATGATCTACAGCACCACCTACGATCCGACGCGCGGCACGTCGCGCATGTACGTGACGCAGCTCTACGCCATCGTCATCGGCCTGGGCGCGGCCGTGGTCATGCTGACGATCGACTACCGCGCCTTCACCGACAAGTCCCACATCATCTACGGCGCGATCTGCGTGCTGCTGCTCTACGTCATGTTCTTCGGCATGGTGCAGATGGGCGCGCGGCGCTGGATCCCGCTCCGGGTCTTCAATCTTCAGCCGTCGGAGTTCGCCAAGGTCGCCGTGGCGCTCGTCCTCGCGAAGTTCTTCGGCGAGAACCGCGGCGAGCCGACGTGGAGCGATCTCGGGATCGCGGCGGCGATGACGCTGCTGCCGCTCGGGCTGATCGCGAAGGAGCCCGACCTCGGCACGGCGGTCACGCTGCTGCCCGTGTTCCTGGCGGTCGCCTATCTCGCCGGCATGCGCATGCGCGTGCTCGGCATCATGTTTCTCTGTCTGCTCCTCGCGGCGCCGGTCGCGTGGAGGTTCGCGCTCAAGGATTACCAGAAGCAACGCGTATCGACGTTTCTCGATCCGTCGCAGGATGCGAAGGGGGCCGGCTACCAGCAGATCCAGGCCCGCATCACCGTCGGGTCGGGCGGGTTGTCCGGCAAGGGATTCCGGCAGGGGACGCAGGGGCAGCTGCGGTTCCTGCCCGTGGCGCACAACGATTTCATCTTCTCGGTGCTGGCCGAGGAGCAGGGGTTTGCCGGCGTCCTGGTGGCGCTCGGCCTGTATTTGTTCGTGATTCTGCGCTCGCTCGAGGCGGCCCGCCTCGCGAAAGATCGCCTGGGGTCGTACCTCGTGCTGGGTGTGCTCGCCAGCTTCACGTTCCAGGTGATCTACAACATCACCATGTCGGCGGGGCTGGCGCCGGTGAAGGGACTGACGCTTCCGCTCATGAGCTACGGCGGCTCGTCGATGATCGCGACGCTCGCCGGCTTCGGGCTGATCCTGAACGTCCGCATGCGCAGATTCACAAACTGAAATATGGCAGTGGGCGAATTGGTGACTGGGTGACTTGGTGATTTGAACTCACCAACTCACGCAGTCACCAACTCACCGACTCCGTCTGGGGTTTGTGATGAATAAAGAGATGATCGTCTCGGCCACCGGGCACGAGACGCAGGTCGCCATCCTCGAGGACGATCAGGTCGCCGAAGTCTTCGTCGAACGCGAGCGCAATCGCGGCGTCGTCGGCAACGTCTACAAGGGCCGGGTCTCGAAGGTCCTCCCCGGCATGCAGTCGTCCTTCATCAACATCGGCCTCGAGCGCGACGGGTTTCTCTACGTCGCCGAAGTCATCGACACGATGGAGGAGTTCGAGAAGCTCGAGTCGGGCGACGAGGACGAGGGCGGCGCGAAGAGCAACGGCTCGAGGGACAAGGAAAGAGCGCAGCCGAAGATCGAGGAACTGCTGAAGGAAGGCCAGGAGATCCTGGTCCAGGTCGTGAAGGAGCCGCTCGGCACGAAGGGCGCGCGGCTGACGTCGCACGTGACGATGGCGGGGCGGTTCCTGGTGTTCATGCCGACGGTGGATCACGTCGGCGTGTCGCGCAAGATCGAGTCGCGCGAAGAACGGAGCCGCCTGCGCGGCATCGTCCGCGAGTTCCGCGAGCAGCACGGCTTTACGGGCGGCGTCATCATCCGCACGGCGGCGGCCTCCCGGTCGAAGGAGGACATCGTCAGCGACCTGGAGTCGTTTCACAGGATCTGGACCGAGATCCGGCAGAAGGTCGAGGGCTCGCGCGCGCCCGCCGTCGTCTACCGGGAGCAGAGCCTGGTCAGCAAGCTGATTCGCGATCTGCTCACCGAGGAGTACCAGGCGATCCGCATCGACAACCCCGTCGAATACGACCGGACGATGGAGCTGGTGCAGCGCATCATGCCGAGCCTCGCGCCGCGCGTGAAGCTCTACTCGAAGCCGTTCCCGATCTTCGAGGAATACGGCGTCCAGGCGGAGATCGACAAGGCGCTGAAAAGCAAGGTGTGGCTGAAGTCGGGCGGCTCGATCGTCATCAACCAGACCGAGGCGCTCGTGGCGATCGACGTCAACACCGGCCGGTACGTCGGAAAGAAGTCGGCGGGGCGGCTCGAGGACACGATCGTCAAGACCAACCTGGAGGCGGCGAAGGAGATCGTGCGGCAGGTGCGGCTGCGCGACCTCGGCGGGATCATCGTCCTCGACTTCATCGACATGGAGGAGAAGAAGAATCGCCAGAAGGTCCTCCAGGCGATCGAGCAGGAGCTGAAGAAGGATCGGGCGCCGTCGAAGGCGCTGCAGGTGTCGGACTTCGGCCTGATCATCATCACGCGCAAGCGCGTGAAGCAGAGCCTCGAACGCGTGATGACCGATCCGTGCCCCTACTGCTCCGGCACGGGCGTCATCAAGTCGAGCGCGACGATCTGCTACGAAATCCTCAGCGAGGTCCGCAAGATCGGCTCCGATCTCAACGGCCACAAGCTGGTGCTGCGCGTCAATCCCGACATCGCGCGCGCGCTGAAGGAAGAAGAGTCGGCCGTGCTGAAGGATCTGAAGCAGGCGCTCGGCAAGGACGTGACGATCAAGTCCGACCTGCAGCTGCACCACGAGCAGTTCGACGTGATGGCCGTCTAGCCGCCCGGCCGCTCGCTACGGCGGCGTCTTGTCGAACACGAACCCGCCGCGCGTTCGCGCCCGGCATCGCAGCCGCGGATCTTGACGCTGATCGGATGGAATCTTCCGTCGGTCGTCGGATAGCACGACGAGCGCGCGCCGGGTTGCCGATGCGGCGTCGAGCGGCGGACGGACAACCTCCGCGTGCCGTCCAAAAGAAAAAGGCCGGCGGATTCTCCGCCGGCCTCGATCACGAATTCACCAACTCACCAATTCACCAACTCACCAACTCACCAACTCACCAACTCACCAATTCACCAATTTCACCGTCAGGCTTTTCCCTCTCCCGTGGCGAGGTTGATGATGTAGTGCGTTCCGCCCTTGTTGATCCAGACGCGATAGTAGTCGCCGCCTTTCAGCAGCTCGGCGCGCGAGGCGCCGGCCGCCGGCGGTTTCTCTTTCGCGATCTTGCTGATCTCGGCGGAAGGCACGACGGTCGCGACCTCGCGGCCGACCACTTTGCCGCCTTTCAGGAACTCGACGTATTTCTCGCCGTTCGGGTCCTGGCCGGTTGCCGGCTGCGGCGCTTCGTCCGTCGCACGCACGTTGTAGGTGCCGGCCGGGAGCGGCTTCCCGTCAGCCATCACTTTCCGTGCGATGTGCACCGTGCCGAGGTTGTTCCCGTTCGCCCGTCCTGTCTGCGCGAAGGCCGTCGTCGCTGCAAGCGCGCTTGCGAGTGCCCCCACGAGAACCAGTCGCTTCATCGTCGCCTCCAAGTACTGCTGAGCTGACGCACAATTATACGTCTATTAGCAGTGGAGCAAGGCGAGTGCCAGGTTGAGTTAGCTCTCGCGGCCCATTTCCGGCAGACCAGCCTGCGATACCGACGTGGTTGTGGACACCCGAGTGCAGCCTTCAGCTTCAGTGCCGGCGCCACCCGGACACTCGCCGCATGCGGGCGTAGCCTGACGCGGCCACGCCGCGCTGCGGCGCGGCGCTTACCGTCTTGCGATGACGATGCTGCCGCTGAAAGTGCGGAGGGTGAGGGTCGCGCTCCCGTCGCCGTTGGTGCCACGGATCGACTGTCCGGGTCCCATCCGCATGCGCCGCGAACCGCGGTCGTTGTCGCTCTGGCTCGCGGCGCCGCCGCCGATCGTGACCGGGAAGTCGGTGCGGATCGAGCCGCTGAACGAGTCGGCGTTCAGGTAGAACCCGGACGGGTTCGCCAGCGAGAAGCGAATCGTGCCGGAGTGGACGTTGACGTCGTAGTCGCCGCCCTTCTGGATCGCGCCGGCGTACTCGAAGCTGCCGCTGATCGACTTGGCGTGGACGCTGGCGACGTTGATGTCGGTCAGCGTGATGTCGCCGCTGACGCTGTTCAGATCCAGCCGCTTGGCCTTCAACCCCTTCGCGGTCAGCGTGCCGCTGACGGTTCCCGCGGCGACGTCGCCGTCGGTCGAAATGCCGGAGAGCGAGACGTCGCCCGACACCGTTTTCGCCAGCTCGACGTTCGGCGTGTCCGACGCGGTCACGCTGCCGCTGATCGTTTCGACGCGGACGCTGCCGCGGACGCCGGTCACCTTGATCGTTCCGGAGATGGAGTGCAGTTCGATCGAGGCGCCGGCGGGCACCGTCACCGTGTAGTCGACCGACACGCTGCTGCGCGTCGTCCGCGGATACTCGGTGCGGATGTCGACGCGGTTCGCGGACGCGTCGGCCTGGATCCGCACGTCGCCGAGCATCGCGCGGTCGCCGCGCGTGCGCTTGACGGCGTCGACCGCGGCCTCGTCGCCGGATCCGCCGGTCACCGTGATGTCGCCGGAGATGTTGGTCAGGCTCAGGCGGCCGTCGCGTCCGATCTTGTACTTCGCCGAAAAGCGATCGGTCTGCTCGGGGCCGCGGTCGCGTCCCTGATACGCGGTGCGGAGCGTCCGCGCCATCTCGCGCATCGCGCGCGCGTCCACCGGCTGCGCGGACGCCGTCCCCGCCGATGCCGCCAGTACCGCCGCCGCGAGCCAAGGGGAGAGTCGCATGGTCGTCAACCCTTCTTCGTCAGGCCCGAGCCGATGCGTGCCGCGCCCGCCTCGTTGCCTTTGCGCATTTCGTTGATGAGCGCCACCGTATCCTGCAGCAGCGCGAGTTTCGCCTTGAAGCTTTCGATGAGGCTGTCCTGCGCCGGCTGGCTGGCCGGCTGCGCGCGCACCGCCGCGCGGCTTTCGCTGATCGCCTGGTCGATCACCGACAGGTTCTTCTGCAGCGTTGCCGCGGTCTGCGTGTCGAGCGCGCCCTTCTCCGAGTTCGTGATCTGCTCGAGCCCTCTGATCGCCTTGTCGTAGTGCTCCTCGGCCGCGCGCAGCTCCGCTTCCACCGACGCCTGATCCGACGCATCGGTGGCCGGCGCGCCGGCGGTCGCCTCCGTCCGCGCCGCCTCGGGAGCCGGCGCCGGACGATATTTCACGCCGACGAAGACGGCGACGAGAATGGCGGCGGCCGCCGCGAGCCAGGTCCACGACGTCCGCAACGCGCTCGACGCGCGCGCGCCAGGTTCGCGCGTTCCGCCGTGCGCGGCGCGCGATTCCTGCTCGAAGCGGATCGCGCGCTCCAGCCGCGACCACGCGCGCGCCGGCGCGTCGCGCGGCTCGAGGCCGGCGGCGGCGCTGCGCACCGCCTGCAGGTCGTCGACCAGCGCGCGGCAGGCGTCGCAGGCCGCGAGGTGCCGCTCGACGTCGGCGCGTTCCGCGGCGCCCAGCGTCCCCTCGACGTAGTCGTTCAGGTCGGTCTCGTTCGGATGCATTTACGTCAGCAACGCGCGCAGCTTCAGGCGCGCCTTGAACACCTGCGATTTCGACGTCCCCTCGGCAATCCCGAGGAACGCGCCGACTTCCTTGTGATCGAACCCTTCCACGTCGTGCAGCACGAACGCTTCCCGGCAGCCGTCGGGCAGGCGCTCGATCGCGCGATCGAGGTCGATCCGCGCGATTGGCGTCTGCCGCCGCGCGACCGGCTGCACCGACCCTTCCGCGTCGAGCGTTTCGGTCAGCTTGTTCATCTTGGCGCGGCGGCTGCGCACGTAGTCCAGGCAGTGATTGAGCGCCAGCCGATACAGCCACGTGCCGAGCGACGACTCGCCCTTGAACGTCGCCATCTTGCGGTAGGCCTGCAGGAAGATTTCCTGCAGCAGATCCTCGCCGTCTTCGGGCGACCCCGCCATGCGGCACGCCAGGCTGTAGATCCGCGCCGAATGCTCCCGGTACATCTGCTCGAACGCCTCCACTTCCGGGTCCAATTCCTTAGACGGGAAGGGGATGGGCGCGCGTTGCTTCGCCGTCATGGCCTCCAGCGCACCCGGTCCAGCTGCCGGACCTTCTTGCCCGAGACCACGACGCCTTCGGCGACCAGCAGCGCACGCTTCAGCGCCTCGCTGCCGCCGTAGCCGCCCAGCCGGCCGCCGGCGGCGATGACGCGGTGGCACGGCACGTCGCGGCGCCCGCACGTCCGCATGATGTTGCCCACGGCGCGCGCCGCGCGCGGACGGCCGGCGAACTTCGCCACGTCGCCATACGTCGCGACACGGCCGACGGGAATGCGGCGGACGACGGACAGCACGCGGTCGGTGAAGCGGTCCTGCATGGCGGTTACATCAGCGTGAGCGGATCGATCCCGAGCGGCGCCGGATCGAGCGGCGCGACCACGGCCGACGGCCGCTGGGGATCCTCGCTCGTCTCCCACAGGTTCAGCTCGTACGGCACGTCGACGCGGACCCCCTGGCGGTTGAAGAGCACTCGAACCGCCGGCCGGTACGGATCCGGCGCGTACACCTTCAGGACGACCGCCACCTCGCCCGTGTTCAGTCGGACGAGGTTGCCGGGCGGATAGATGCCGATCAGCTGCACGAAGCGGCGCACCAGGTGCTGATCGAACTGCGTCCCGTCGTTGCGCTTCAGCACGGCGAGAATGCGATCGGTGGGGAACGCCTGCTGGTACGTGCGGTGCGACCGCATCGCGTCGTACACGTCCGCGATGCTGCACAACATCGTGCCGACGTTCAGCGAGCCGCGTACGACTTCGTCGGGGTAGCCGGTGCCGTCGAGGCGGAGATGGTGCTCGAACGCGACCACGGGGGCGAGCGCCGGGATGTCGGGCGTCTCGCGCAGCATCTCGGCGCCGTCCACGACGTGCCGCTTCATGATCGTGAATTCGTCGTCGGTCAGCTTGTCGGGTTTGTTGAGGACCTCGAGCGGCGTGCGCACCTTGCCGATGTCGTGCATCAGCGCGGCCAGCCCGAACTCGCGCAGCAGCGGACCGTCGATGCCGAGCCCGCGCGCCTGGCCCATCGTCAGAATCGAGACGTTCACCATGTGGGTGAAGGTGTAGTTGTCGTAGTTCTTCAGGGTCGTCAGGGCGAGGAGCGCCGTGCGGTTCTGCGCGACGGCCTGCGCGAGGCCGTCGATCATCGTCCGGGCGATCGTGGCGTCCGGCGTGCCTTCGGTCTGCGCGCTGTCCCAGATGTTCGTGGCGACCGATACGGCGTCGCTGTAGAGCCGACGGATCGTCGCCATGTCGGTCAGGCTGCCTTCGATGCGCTGGTCGACCGCGACGCGTCCGACGCGGATGTGCGGCATCTGCGCGAACGGATCGTGCTCGTCGCCCTCGACGCGCGGCTCGACCGAGCCGACGGCGTCCACGAACGCGCCGAGCTCCTCGCCCGTCACGCCGCGATCGATGTTGATGCGGTCGATCCCGTTCTGCTGCAGGCGCTTCACGATGCCGCCGAGCGTCTCGGCCCTCGCAATGGGCATGTCGTCGACGATGATCTCGTCGCCGACGAAGCCGATGACCGTGGTCGGCGAGAGGCTGTGGAGCAGTTGGACCGCGGCGGAGAACTGTTCCAGGTTCTTCGCGATGATCGGGTGGCCCTTCGAGTAGAGCTGCGAGGATCGCAGCGCGGCCGCGAAGCGGCGCAAGAGCTCGTCGGCGAGCTGGAAGCGCGGCGCCGTCATGGCTCGGTGCCCATCGGCGAGCGCCGCGACCGCGCCGTGGCCAGGTGCGCGCGGGCCGCGTGGCGCACGCCGCGCGTGCCGCCGGCGACCGCCTCTTCGAGCGCACCCACGGCGTCGGGCGTGCCGATGCGCGCCAGCGCCGCGGCGGCGGCGCCCCGCAGCATCGCCGTGCGGCGCGGCGCCCACCACTCGCCCTTGTGCAGCGCCTCTTTGAGCGGTTCGATCCCGTCGGGGTCGCGCAGGGCGCCGAGCGACTCGATCGCGCGCACGTACACCGATCGGAGCGGGCCGCGGTGATCGACGTGGCGGATGATGTAGGCGAAGAGCGGCGTCGCGCGATCGTCGCGCTGCACCGTCAGCGTCTGCATGATCGCTTCGCGCGTCCGCTCGGTGCCGCCCGCGAGCGCCTCTTCGAGAATCCGGTACGCATCGTCGGTCGCGATGTTGAGAATGGCGCGGACCGCCTCGCGCTGCACCTGCGGCTCGTTGTCGTCGACGAGCTCGGTCAGATCCGGCAGCGCCTCGCTGCCGCCGAACTGCCGCATCAGCAGGATGGCGGTGCGGCGCACCGCGGGGTTCGGCGAGCCCTTCAACCGCTCGACGGTGCGGCGGCCCGCGGCGCCGAAGGCGAGCAGGATGCTCGTCAGCCGCTCGCGCGTCCGCGGACGCTCTTCGACCGAGAGCGTCTCGGCCAGCGGCCTGACCAGCACCTCGCCGAGCGAGACGCACATCGTCTTCACGCGCTCGAACTGCGCCTCGTCGACGGTCGCCAGGTGCGTCGTGATGTGGCGCATCATCGGACCCTGAATCAACACGTCGATCGCGACCAGCGCCTGCTGCCGCCGGCCCGGGGTGGCGCCGCTGTTGGCCTGCTCGACGATCACCGCGACGAGCCGGGCGGCGGCGTCGAAGTCGCCGACGAGCAGCAGGTCTTCGATGAGCCGCACGACGGGCAGCATGAGCGCGCCCCACTGCTTGTCGTTCTGTTCGATGCGCAGCAGGTCGAGGAGCAGCGTCAGGTCGAGCGCGCGCAATTCGGTCGTCGCGACGGTGCCGAGCCACGCGCTGATGCGTTCGGGCGGGTCGTCGTGCACCTGCTCGACCTGGACCGCCTGCGACCGCGCGCCCGAGAGCTCGCGCGCGTAGGTGTCAGACACGTAGTCCTTGTCGGAGTACGACGTCAGCAGTTTCTCGGCCACCCCGTTCCACACCGATTCGAAACCCTCGGTGTTGCCGATCGGCGAGCTCGCCAGATCGTCCTTCGCCAGCGCAATCAGCCGCGGGCGCTGTTCCTCGTCGGGCACGAGCGATTGGAACGCGAACGCCAGCCGATCGGTCGCCGTCGCTTCGGCCGCGACGTTGCGCGCCACGAACTGCGCAATCGTCGGATCGCTCATGCGGCTGACGACCGCGCTCATCAGCTGCGGGCCGTGCTCGATCTCGCGCTGTTCCATCAAGCCGACGATCATCTCGGGCGACAGCTGACCGACGGCGGTCGCCATGTTGTGCAGCACCGGCTCGATCCCCTCGGGGTCCTTGTTGTCGACGGCGTCGAGGATCCCCCGGAGCATCCGCAGCAGCGCCGCGCTCTTCGCCGCGATGCCGCTGCCGGTCGCGTTGGCCGCGGCTTCCACCGCCGCCATCAGCTCGGCCAGGCGATTGCTGTCGGCCGCGATCGCGAGCAGCTCCTTGATCGCCTCTTCGTCGAGATCGAAGGCCATCCCCTGGAGGCAGTTCGCGACGACCGTCGACCAGACCGCCGCCTCGCCGCCGGCGCGTTCCCGCAGCACCTCCGCGTAGTCGATCTCCCGCACCTCGATGTGGCGCCCGGCCATCGTCGTCCAGACGCGCGCGATGCCGCCGTCGGTGCGCACCGATTCGGGCGTCCGCGCCAGCAGCAGCAGGAAGCTGCGCCAGGCCTCGGCGTCGCCGCCGGGCCGCACGATCAGCTGCCCGATCAGGTGGCTGTGGAGCAGGACCGCCAGCTCGCCGACCGCCGGGTCGACGCGCGACAGCGGCCGATCGGCGAGGAGCAGCGCGTCCGGGTGCACTGTGATGCGCATCGGCGCCGGGAGCGCCGCCGTGGAGGTCAGCTCCACGATGCGCGCGAGCGTCGCCGCGATCGCGGGGTGGCCTTCCGGGTACAGCACGACCGCCCGCGCCGCCGCCTTGCAGGCACGCGCGAAGTCGACGAGCTTCGCGCCCTCGGCGGTCGACAGCGGCTCGACGTCGGCCATCACAAGTACTTCAGCGGCTCGATCCCGAGCGGTTCGGGATCCACGGCCTCGACGACGGCGCGCGGATGCTCGCCGCGGCTGTCGCGGTCCCACGTGTTCACGAGC
>Ga0070741_10012777_pt1 | contig 15059 bp, 9 predicted proteins | sample Coa_R1_4_FD_66440 | JGI IMG/M metagenome (GOLD analysis project Ga0070741, IMG submission 66440) | Surface soil microbial communities from Centralia Pennsylvania, which are recovering from an underground coalmine fire - Coalmine... | ecosystem: Environmental > Terrestrial > Soil > Unclassified ... | reverse complement strand
CATGTGATTCACACCGTGGGCCCGGTATGGAATGGCGGTGGCAAGAACGAGGCCGAGTTGCTGCAAAGCTGCTACCGCGAATCGCTCATGCTGGCTGACAAGCTGGCGTTGCAAAGCGTTACCTTCCCATCGATTTCAACCGGAGCGTTTGGATATCCGGTGGAAAAGGCGGCGGTTGCGGCTTTATCTGCTGTCATCAAACTCCTGCCGCAGCTTCATTCAGTTTTTGAAACGCATTTCATTTTGTTCGATGAAAATTCGTTTGCAGCATACCGCGAAGCCGCCAGGGGCCTTCTTGCCTCGAACAAATTTCTCACGACCGGAATCGACAGCAACACAGATGAGTAAAATTTCTGAACGGTTGAATCTTTCATGAGCCGAAAAAAATTAATTGCCGCCAACTGGAAAATGTATAAAACGCCCGAGCAGGCGCAGTCCTTCATCGGGGCCTTTCTGCCGCAGGTCTACGGACACACACGCGATGAAATTGTCATCTGTCCGCCTTACGTATGCATCCCCGCCCTCGCTGAACTGGTACGCGATACCAACGTCGGCGTGGGCGGCCAGAACATGTTCTGGGAAAAAGAGGGCGCCTACACCGGCGAAATCTCAGCTCCCATGCTGCTCGCCGTCGGCTGCACCCACGTGATCATAGGACACTCCGAACGCCGCCAATATTTTGGCGAGACTGATGACACCGTGAACCGCAAGCTGAAGGCCGCGCTCGCCGCCGGACTTACCGCGATCGTCTGCATCGGCGAGGTGTTGCAGGAGCGCGAAGCCGGCATCAGCGATGACGTGTTGCGCCGCCAGTGTGAAAATGCGTTGCGTGAAATTTCAGGCGAGCAGGTTGGCAAGCTCACCATTGCTTATGAGCCGGTCTGGGCCATTGGCACTGGCAAGACGGCCACGCCAGAGATGGCGGCGGACGCCCATCGCGTGATCCGCAAGCAGGCCGCTCTCGCCTTGGGCGATGAGGCCGCCAATAAGCTTCGCATCCTATACGGGGGAAGCATTAAACCAGAGAACGCCAAAGCCCTGATGTCGCAGGAAGAAATCGATGGGGGATTGGTCGGAGGGGCTAGCCTCGACCCCAAGTCCTTTGCCGCAATCGTGAAGTGGTAAGAAACTGGAAACTTGAAACTGTCCCTCAAATTGGGCTGGTAAGCTCCTGCTATAATAATGGTTCGGCTTTATAGTCAGAACATCTGCGGAAGTGGTGGAACTGGCAGACACACCATCTTGAGGGGGTGGCGCCGAAAGGCGTGGGGGTTCAAATCCCCCCTTCCGCACCATAAAATTTCAGAGTAAAGGTTCAAGAATTTATGCTGGGTATTTTGATTTTAATCGTGCACGTTATCGTTTGTCTATTTCTTATCATCGTTGTCCTTCTGCAAAGCGCGCAGAGCGGAGACCTGGCAGCGGCCTTTGGCGGCCAGGGCAGCCAGACCGCTTTCGGACCCCGTGGCGCCGCCACCATCATGACCAAGCTGACCACATGGTGCGCCATCATCTTCATGCTCACTTCAATCACGCTTTCTATCATGGGCAGCAAGAAGACGGGCGGAGGCAATAACGGATCCGTGCTCTCAGGCCAGAAGCCTGCGCAGCAGTCGCAGCCGGCAAAGAAGTAGGCTGGTTATCGTTTTTGTAGGAACAGCGCGGGCATTCAGCCCGCGTTTTTTATTGCAGCAGGAATTCTGCCGTGAGAGCCGCTTATGATACATGAAATTTTTCCCGTAGGGCCGTTGCAGTGCAATTGTTCTATTGTTGGGGACGAGACCACGCGCGAGGCAATGGTCATCGATCCTGGTGACGAGATCGACCGTATCCTGGAGGTTGTGAAGCGACACGGCCTGACAATCAAACAGATCGTAGTAACGCACGCACACATTGACCACGTGGGCGGGGCCATGAAGCTCAAGCACGCCAGCGGAGCGCCTGTCCTGTTAAATCAGAACGACGCTGCTCTGCTCAAAATGCTGGCTGTTCAGGCCGCCTGGGTGGGCATGGCCGTTCCTGAGAAGACCCAGATCGACCAGAATCTGGCTGATGGCGACTCGGTCAAGACAGGCAATCTTGCCGCGACTGTGCTGCACACCCCTGGACACACCGAGGGCAGCGTCTGCCTTTATTTTGCCGAAGAAAAAAAATTGATCGCCGGGGACACACTGTTTGCCGGCAGCATTGGACGCACCGACCTTCCCGGCGGGTCATTTGAGAAGATCATGAATTCCCTGCACCACCGCGTGCTGGCCCTGCCCGATGAGACGCTGGTCGTTCCAGGGCACGGCCCGGTAACGACCATAGGCGAAGAACGGATAAGCAACCCATTTCTGCAGAAATAGCTTTAGCAATACATGCTTCTCGAGAGCGCCGGCTGTCGCGTGTGGGGCATCTTGCTAACACCTTTTGGCGTTGACGATGGATTGCGTCCAGTACTGGAATTACTCTAACTGGTGCTCTTGAAGACCTGGATGATCTTAGGCGAGACCATCTTTTCTGGAGGATTGAATCCTGGGGTCTTTTTAGCGATGCGGAAATCAGCTTCGGCATCGGAGTAGAGTCTTTTCTCATCCGGTTTTTCGCCGCCCAGGTAATAGCGGGTGAGCTTGGAGGCGGCGCGGTAGAAGTGGGCCAGCGCAGCTTTGCCGCCGTTCAGTTCGATGTAGTCTTTGATGTGGACCTCGGCATCTTCGTACGAGCCTTTATAGAATTCTCCAATGCCATTGGCCAGCAGCCTGTCGGCATCCGCGCCTGCGACCACGTTAGAATCTTTGGGCAGCGAATCCAGCCCGGCTTTGGCAGCGGCGTTGCCGGAATTTTCCGCCAGAATTGCGATGTATTTTCCCTTCGCGGTCCCGATATCGCCTTTCTTCCTGGCAGTATCGGCATCGCGCAGCAGCTTTTCAACATCAACCTTGGGCCGGGTTGGTTCCACAATGGCGGCAACAACATGATTCACCGGAGGGTTGTTATTCACCGGTGGATTGTTCACCGGGGTGCTCTCGGCAGCCATCAGCGACCGCATTTGCGAAATCTTGCTCTGCGGACTGCCGGGCCCATCGCCCTTGATGCCCGCAGCCTGGGTGTAACCATCGATCGCATTTTTATAATCCTTGCTGTTCGCATGGTTGTCGCCATCCTGCATGGCCTGGTTATATTGCTGGATTTTACTGAGATACGCCTGCGCCTCTGGCTGGCGCTTGCCCGAAATCTGGCTAAACTCCGCCTGGGCTGCGCTGAAATTATTGCTGTTGTATGCCTGTACCGCCTGATCGAACTTGGCATTCATCGCGGCGTCGTTGCTTTGGGCCGCGTTCTGGGCGGCCGCCGCGCGCGCAGCCGCGTCTTTGCGGGCCTGGGGAATCTTTACGTTCAAATAGTTTTGCGCATCGGCGAGATACTGGCCACTGCGAATGTTGCGGAATTTCTGCTCCGCCTGGTCGTAATCTCCGGAGTCGAACGCCTTCACGCCATCGGAGTAGCGACCTTCGTTGCGTCCTTCTTCTTTCAGCAGTTCTGTCTTGATGTTCTCGCAATTCTGCTTGGCGTCTTTGTACCCGGGGTCTTCTTTAGCGACCGAGCAGTAAAGCTTCATGGCCTCTTCATTTTGGCCGGCGGCGGCAGCGGTTTGGGCAGCCTTGTAGTCATCATCTTTTTTGCTGGCCCAGGCGGGCAGGCAAAGGCTGAGGGCCAGTGCGCCTCCAAGGAGACACCGAAAACTGCGGCTAATTTGATTGCAATATTTGGTCAACATCGATTTTCTCGAACACTGGCGTATACGAGCCCGGCGAATCATTACTTACATTGATCTTTTGCGATTGCTCTTCCCCATTGGGACCGGCAACCACGACGGTATATTCTCCCGGACCTACTGGAACGCGGACCGGTGTGGGCTGGTTCACCTCTGTAACATTCCCATTGGCGGAAGTCACGGTTTTTACCGTGCCCCAGGGCACGCCATTAATTTCGATATAGCTGGTGGGTGCCTGGGGAGCAGCCATGTTGTTCTTGTAATACCAGTAACCCACGCCGGCCACTACCAATACCACAATGACTAGAACAATTGCCATCACCGGCGACTTCTTGGGCGGTGGCGGCGCCACATGACGTTGCGGCGCCATGGCCGGGGCACGTTGTGCCTGGGGTTGGGTCGCCCGCGCCGTAGCCGCGCCGGGAGTATCGGTAGAACCAACAACCATGGTCTGCGCTTCAGAACCGGCAACAATGGTCTTGCCCAGATCCGCTTCTTTCTGCAGCCGGTCGGCGCCCGCGGAAGCATCCTTTTTTAAGGTCTCAAACTGCTTTTGCAGTTCAACAGGAGCGGCTGAAACCAATGCTCCCACCGATTCCAATTCCTTTAAGGCGGCTATGTATTGGCGGGCGAGCAGCAGTGTGCGTGCGTCTTTGATGGCCTTGTCGACTTTGGTCTTGGCCACAGCAACACGTTTGGCCTCAAGGTCAGCCACAGCCTGCTTGATCTCAGGCGCATCGCCATAGGTCTTTTTGCAGGCCTCAAGAATATTGCTTGTGCCTGCAAAATCGTTTTTATCGAGCGACGCCTTGGCTTTCTCCAGGGCTCCGCGCAGGCCCTTGATCTTGTCCTGCTCGGTACGGGCCTTTTCCAAAACCGCGGTGAATTCCGGCTTGCGGGCAAATGATTTAGCTTGCGATTCCAGGAAGGCAACTGCTTCATCGACCTTGCGGGTTTCAAGCAGCTTGTTGGCCTTGGTGATGGAGACCTCAACCTTCTTGTTGAAGCCTTCAATGCGCTGCCGGGCGTCGGCCAGCAGCACCCGCAATTCTTCATTGTTGGGAGCCTGTTTAGATGCCGCCTCCAGCACCGAGACAGCCTGTTCAAATTCCTCTTCCGTGAGCAGCCGTTGGGCTTCTTCCGCTGCAGCGTCTACTTTCTTGCGCTGAATATGGGCGGCGGCTTCTTCGCGCACCAACTGCAGCAGCTCCTGGATCTCGGGCGAGCCTTCAATTTCCGTGTGCGCGGCTTCCAAGACTTTGATAGCGGCATCGTAATCTTTGCGGCGGCGCGCATCATTGGCCTTATGGATGTAATCCGCCACCTGCCTCTCGGTCTTTTCCTGCTCGGCGCTCTCGCGCACAATGGCAAGCAGCGAACGCAACCGCGTCTCACCTGGCGCCTTCTGTGAGGCCTTCTCCAGGGTGGCCATGGCTTCGGCGGCTTTGCCGGAATCCAGCAGTTTGCGGGCCACGGCCATCTGCTCTTCCACGAATTTCTTCTTCTCACCAGCCTCGCGCTGCTTGTCTGTCAACGCTTTGAGCTTGAGCAGACCGGGATCGTTGGCGAACTTCTGGAGCGCCTGTTCTACCTTGTCGCAGGCCGCCTGAAAATCTTCCCGCGAAAGCGCGTCTTCGATTTCATTGGTGAATTTTTCCAGGTCTTTGCGGCGAGATTCCTGGTCCCTTCCGGAAGAGGCCAGCTTCATGAGGGCGGCGATTTCCGGGCTGGTGGCGTCAATGTTCTCCGCCTTCTTCAGGACATCGAAGGCCGCCGTGAATTTGCGGGCCGAGATATCTTTGCGCGCCTCATCCAGCAGGCTTTGCAGTTGCTTCTGTTTGCCCTTTTCCGAAACTTCTTTGCTGATCGAGGTATGCAGGCTCTTCACCTGGCTATTTTCAGGGTCAAGGGCCAGCGCCTCTTCCGCGGCCTTTAACGCGCTATCCAGATCGCCGGCGTGCTGGGCAGACTCGGCTTTGTGAAGAGCGGTCTGCAATTTTTCTTGTCGCTGCTTGGCGGCAGCCACCACGTCACGCAAATTGATGAGTTCAGTGTTCGATTTGTCGAGCGTCAGCGCCTGCTCGGCATACATGAGCGCATCGGCAAACATCTTCTGCGACATGGCGCCTTCCACGTTAGCGCGCAACTGCTTGATCTGTTCACCGCGCACCTGGCGCTGTAAGCGCTGCTGCACTTCCTGCATCAGCTCTTTGGCGACAGCATGCTGGGTATCCACTTTCAGCACGAGCTGCAGAATCTCTTTGGCCTTGGCCAGATCGGCCTTGGCAATGGAGGTTTTGGCGCGCTCCACGTAGTCGCTAACCATGAGGCGCTTCAACTGCTCCTGCACGCGAGAAAGGTCAAAGGCGAAATCATCGGCCGTGGCATAGCGGTCTTCACGGTCCTTGGCCAGCGCCTTTTTCATGACATCATCAAGGTCAGGCGGATAGTTCTGAATATAATTTTTCAGCGGCGGCGGATCTTCATGAATGATCTTGAGCAGCGTCGAAGCCGTGTCTTTACCGTCAAAGGGGAGCGCCCCGGTGAGCAGTTCATATAGCATCACCCCCGCGGAAAAAATGTCGGCCCGGCCATCGACCACCTGCGCATTGATCTGCTCCGGAGACATGTAGCTGATCGTGCCTACAACCTGGCCGGTGCGCGTCATGGAATTATCGCCAATGCGGGCAATGCCGAAATCCACCAGCTTGCAGTTACCGTCTTTAAGCACCATCAGGTTGGCCGGCTTGATGTCGCGGTGCACAATGCCGCGCTGATGGGCAAATGCCAGGCCGCTGCAGCACTGGATCATATAGCCCAGCTTTTCCACTACCGAGATCTCGCGCCGGGCGGCAATGATCTTGTCGAGCGGCTCGCCTTCCAGGTACTCCATCACCAGGTAAGGATTGCCCTCATGGTCACCCAACTCGTAGACAATCACGATGTTGGGATGCTGCAACATCCCAGTGGACTTGGCTTCGCGGTAGAAGCGCTTGAGCAGATCGGGATTCTCGGCAAAGCCTCCGGTCATCATCTTGATGGCAACCAGGCGCTCGATGAGGTTGTCCATGGCCTTGTACACCACGCCCATGCCGCCCTTGCCGATGATCTCAACGACCTCGTACTTGCCGATTTTCGTGAGTGTGTTTTGCGCCATCCTACCCGGGTCCTTTTATATCTACTGCTTCGTTGCCTTATGCCGCTTAATTATGATTGTGGCTTTTCTTCTCTATTTCCGCTTGCATCTTGTCATTCTTCGCGCCGTCTTTCGGCGAAGAATCGGCGTTTTTTTGCATAAACAATTGCTGTTTTAAGGCTACAAAAAGTTATTGCATGACCTTCAAAAGCTGGCCGCCGGCCAGCACCATAGCTCCAATCGGGACCGGGGTTTTGCCCCGGACCTTGATAAATGTCCCATTGCGGCTTCCCAGGTCTTCCAGAAAATAGTTTTCACCGCGCTGATAAATCTTGGCATGGGCGCGGCTCATGAACCCATCTTCTGGAAATATGTAAGTTCCCTTGTTGCGGCCCCAGGTGATCTCCTGCTCAATCAACGGAAAACGCGCGGAGTTGTCCGCGCCCTGGCTGGTCATCCGCACAAATTCTGCCACCGGCTCGTGGATCATCTGCGACAAATCGCCGACGCTGGTTCCGGTTGCCGCCGCAGCGGCCACAGCCTCCGACTTTTCACGGAAGAGCAGCAGTTGCTTGCCCATCAGCACAGCATCGCCATCTTGAAGTGTATAAGTGGCAATCAGACGGACAAATACCCCTTTGCCGTCGCTTAAATCTTCCACCAGTAACTGCCCATTTTCCACGTAAAAGCGCGCATGCAGGGGCGCCAGCGTAATGTCGGTAGCATACTGAAGATCGCCTTGGCTGCGTCCCAGGCTCAAGCGTCCTTGCTTCAACTCGTACAGCTCTCCCGAACTGCCGTCTTTTTTAATGTGCTGCAACTTGAAATGCGATACCACCCGTGCTGCCTTGGGTGGCCCCATCATAATGGTGTGCGCAGAGGGGCCGCGCGTTTCTTTCTTCTTTGGCGTCCATTCAACTTCGTATAGATCCCGGTCGCCTTCTTTGCCCTTCAGCGAAAACCGGCCCAGGCTCACGGTCTTAAACAGATTCAGGTCTTTGATCTGCTCGTAAACCGAATCGGAGATCACGATCTGCTCGGCCGCGGCTACGCTCTCCACCCGCGAAGCTACATTCACTACGTCGCCAAAGACATCGTTGGATTTAACGATACCCAGGCCATAATTCAAGCCGATGCGGATGAATACGTGGTCCTGCTCAGGTTTGGGCGCGTTGAAATCGATCAGTGCCTTCTGCATCTCGATAGATGCCAGCACCGATTCCTTGCAGTCCTCGAATGTCGCCATAATGGCGTCGCCGATGGTCTTGACCACCCGGCCACCGTGCCCCTCGACGATCAGGCGCAGGCTGTCATTGCACTGATGGACCATCATCATACCGGCCGCATCGCCATATTTCTCGAAATAAGCGGTCGAGCCTTTGATGTCCGTAAACATCACTGTGATGGTGCGGCGAAACTTCTCTAACTCAGCCAGTAGCTGGTTATTTCCACGTGACGCCTGAATAATTTGTGTAACGCTGTTCGCCTGCATGTTTCCATTCACGGCTTCTGGCCGCATGCCGTTATAACCCTAGAGTTGACGAACCCCACTCCCAATCCCTTTTCCAGGGTCTTCTGCCTCACTTTCAAGGCAGAAAATTGCATAAATTTCCCTGTCAAAGCCTTATCGTATGCCGGCGGGGGGAGCCCCAAATTACAACTGTATGTCGCTAAAGTTATCACGGAACGCCTACCCTTTAAAAGGTAATGTTTTCGAATGTATAAACCCCAGAACCTCACCAAACTCCCGCTGGGATTGGTTTTGCCGCAGTTTGTCAAGTTGAGCCGGTTGGCAGCGCAACGGGAGCCTTTTGGCGAAATCCTGAGCGAGCGTAGCGAGTCGAAGAATCTTGACCCGCGCTCGGGGTAGCAGTTCAATCTGAAGTAGCGCCGGCGTCTCGCCGGCTTCACTGGGCATCTTGCCCACGCTTTTCTGTGCAGCGACCAATCGTCCTTGAAACCGCCATCGGCCAAAAAACTTAGGGGCGCCCCTCCCTCCCTTGAGAAGAACGCCCCCGAATTCAGCCAGCGCATGTGCTCGCTGGGTTAGAAGTGGAGTTTCACCGCGAACTGGGCGACCCGTGGATCGCCGGCCTGCCCCGCCCGGAAGGTGCCAAAGGCAGAGTTGCCCTGGATTTTATCGAAAGCGCTGATTTGATCGGTGCCGTTCACCGTTCCAGTGCTGGTACTTTCTGGAGCGAAGTTGGGATGATTAAAGATGTTGAAATACTCCACGCGGAATTGAAGTTTCATACGTTCGGTAAGGCCGAAGTACTTGGAGACCGACATATCGGTATCCCACGTGCTCGGCAGACGAAGAAAATTCTTGCTGGTATTGCCGAACGTTCCAAAGATAGCCGGGTTGTTGACCCCGCCTACCTGCGTAGGCTGAAATGCCCCCAGATTGAGCCAGCTCTTGCAGGTCACGGTCACGCCCGTACAAGCAGTTGAGCTATAAGGGCTAACCCCGGGAATGATTGTGCCGCGGTCGTTGCCGATACCGGTATTGGAAATATTTGTCCCTTGCAGAACGCTGATCGGACGGCCGCTCGCTGCTGAAAAGATTCCTCCCCACTCCCAACCGCCCAACAGGTTATGCAACAATCCGTTTCCTGTCGAGAAGATAGGCAACTGCCAGACATACGAGGCGGTGAAAACGTGAGTGTGGTCAAAACCCGACGGCCCGTAATCGAAGCGGTGGCGGTTGGGATTGTTAATGGGTAACGCCGAGTACCCGGTGTCAAAGCCTGAGACGCCCTCGCCAAAAGGCAGATCATCCAGACTTCTGGACCAGGTGTAATTCGCCAGAACGGTGAGCCCCTTCGACATACGCTTCTCCGCGGAGAGCTGCAGGGCATTGTAGTTCCCACTGACGTCATTGATATCCGCTTGCACAGTATTAGAGAACGTGTTCTGTTTGAATGTTCCTCCGCTCCCTACGAAGACCGTACAGTTTGCCAGTCCTGTTCCCGGTTTACAAAGTGGGTTGAACGGCTGCTGGAGAGCCGTACTAGGGGCAGGATTGGAAAAGTTCAGGAATTGTGTTTCCAGAATGTGCCTGCTTTGTGAGCCTACGTAGGCCGCACGCGCCAGAACGTTCCAGGGGAGTTGGCGCTCCAATGTCAGGTTCCATTCATAAATCGTAGGAACCTTATAGTTGCCGCTGGGGTCGTAGGTAACGGCAATCTCATTGAACGGTGGGATATACGCAAAGTTGGTCGGCGCCGGGAACGGGCTGGGGAGCAAACCCTTAAGCGTCGTAAACTGCGTTCCGTTGCAGTGCAGGGTGGCTTGGGTCGCGGCCTGCTGGCACAGCGGGTCGCTAAAGGAGCCGGCCGATGAACTGGCTGTCGGGCCGCTATTGTTGGAGGTTGACAAGATGAACTGCGGGCTGAAGGGCCACTCATCTACATAGCGGTTGCTGAGCATGCCCATCACGCGGCTATCGTAAAAGATTCCGGCGCCGCCACGCACGCTGGTTTTGCCATCGCCAAAAACATCCCAGGCAAAACCAATGCGAGGAGCCCAGCCCTTGAGGTTAGCGCGCAGGGCGTTCTTCGGCATGCCAGGATCGCTCGGAATGCCATTCTGTCCGGAGAAGAAGATGCCTGGAGGCGCGTTCGGATACACTTTGGAGACCGTACCCGCAGCCATGGCCGTAAGATTAACCTGCGCCCAGCGATTTCCGTTATCACTCCAGGGAAGGGCCGGCTCCCAGCGCAACCCCAGATTCAAGGTTAGGCGGGGTGTGATGCGATAGTTATCCTGAACGTACAGGCCGACAAAGGTATCGCGGTTGGCCTTAAACTCACCCGCACCCTGCTGGAAAGCGAAGCCGTTACCCGCGCCGCTACCATCTGACAGAATGCCTGCCAGAAAAAGATTATAGGTAGGGGCATTCGTAAATCCGGTGCCTCCCACAACTGTCGCCAGATAATTATCCGAGTTGCCGAAACCATAGAGCCCCGGCTGATTGAACTGGTTTTTGAGGTCGACCTGGCTCTTCTCGATCGAACCGCCGAAGTGTATGTCGTGTTTTCCCCATTCGTAACTCACATCATCGGACCAGGCGAAGTTATTGCGGGTGAACACGCCAGTTGGATTATCGCCGAAGGTGAATCCATTTTGGACTCCAATACCTTGAATGGCGGAGGGGGTGGGTTCGAACGGAAGTACAGTAGACCCAAATCCAGATGCGTTGATGGCACTGGGTGAAGGTCCTCTATCAGCGACCTCGCGTGAGAAGCTAAAGCGCGCATCGTTGATGAAACGCGGCGAGAAGATGTGCGTTTCGTGGATCAGGGCATTCTGCGCTGTAATATCGTTGGTAGCGTCCGTATAGGCCACCAGAAGCAGCGGATTGAAGACTGGGGCCTTTGTAAACCGATCAAATTCATACCGCATTGTTAGATTATCGTTCTTGCTAATGGCGTGATCGATCTTACCCATCCCAGAATCAAAAGTTTCCGTATCGGGCTTTGAGAAAGCCACAGTCGGGTTTGAGCCTGCCGGTATTGGGCCAGCCAGGCTGAATTTTGCCGCTGAGCCTAAGTAAGCTCCTGTTGCCGGATTAATTCCCAGCATCGTCGCTACAGCCGGATCAATGACTCCTGGCGTACCAAATGGGCCTTTGGTCAGAAAATTGTTGATGTCGGTCTGTCCGGGGACCTTCGCGCTTCCCAACGCCAGATTGCGAAACTCCGTGCGCTGATATCCAGCAAAGAAGTACGTCTTGTTGTGGATAATCGGGCCGCCGATGGTGCCGCCGTATTGATTGCGCTTCACCGAGTCCTGCGCAGTCGGCGTGGCAAAGAAGTTCTGCGCATTGAAGGCCGGGTTGCGGTTGAATTCAAACAGGTCGCCATGAAAGCTGTTGGTCCCCGATTTGGTGACCACGTTCACCACGCCGCCGGCATTTTCGCCGTACTGCGCGCTGTAGTTGGTGGTCTGCACGCTGAATTCCTGCAGGTTGTCCGGGAACGGGAACGGCTGGTTGACGTTGGTGTATTCGTCAATATAGTTGCCGCCGTCGAGCTGATAGCTGATCGTATTCTGCCGCGCGCCGTTCACCGAATAGGTCACCGCGCTGGGGAAGGTTTTGGTCGCGCCCTGGTCCGCGCCGCCGTTGGGAGAGTTGACCGCGCCCGGCACCAGCAGCGTGAGTGTGGCTGCGTTGCGTCCGTTAAGCGGCAGCTCCGAAATGCGCTGTTGCTCGATTACCTGCTTGATGGTTGGAGTCGAGGTGTCAACTGCGAGCGCGTTGCCGGTTACTTCCACAACCTCGCTCGGGTTGCCGACGGTGAGCTTTGCATTCAGCGTAAGCGCCTGGTCGGCGAGCAATGTGATTTTTGTTTGCGTGAACGTGCGAAAGCCCGGCGCATCTACACTCACCGTGTAGTCGGTCGGCCGCATGGAGTTAAAGATATAGTATCCCTGCGCATCGGTGGTCGCGCTGCGCGAAAGTCCGGTGCCTGTTTCGGTAGCTTTGACCTGAGCAGAAGGGACAACCGCGCCTTGAGGATCGGTGATTGTTCCGGCGATGCTTCCTAAACCTTGTGCAAACGAAAACCCCGGAACTGCGAGGACTGCCAGCAGAACAAAAATTAGCTTTTTCATTTTTCCCCCTAAACCCTTACAGTTTTTTTTACGGGGCTCTTTGCAATCTGCGCCCCGAAGTAATGGCCGCACCAATGTAGGCCTTTTTCATGGCCGGGCGCAAGAGATTTTCTTTAAACGATGCCTTTAGGCAGACTGCTATATGTGACAGCGCAAAGCCTCAGTCTCCCACCAACATCGCCGTTAAGCAATCCTTATTATTACTAGTCAGGACGGGATACGACATTACTCAGTACGGGGGTACAACCGAAGCCTGAACTCTGCCTTCGCTTGCGGCGCTCCGCTTGCGGCGCACGGTGGGAGCCCCGGCTTTTCAAGCTAAACCAACTCTGAAACTCCGCGAACTTTTGACTTATTTAAACTCGCCTATGCCGAGATTGCCGTTATTTCCGTCAGAATTCGCCGCACGCCTTCAGTAAATTCCGGCTGCGGAGTAATAAGGCTCAGAACCAGGTGACCTTCTCCCGGAAAGTCATAAAAGTGTCCCGGATGCGCCAGCACCGACCGCGATTGTAATAACTGGATGGCCAGATCTTCATCTGAGCGGACCGCGGGCACGCGCAAAATCGCATACCATCCTGCCTCGATTTGCAGCCGGCCGATCATGGAGTGCTGCGCAATTTGTGCATCCAGCTCGCGCAGATTTTCGTGGAGACGTTCCATAAGTTGCGGCTGCACATGCTTGCGCTGTTCCATGAGGACGGGTGCGGCAAGCTGCACCACCGCGTTCATGGAAAGGTAAGTATCGGCGATGACTTCAAGCCGCCTTCCCGCTTCATGCACCAGCTCTGACGGTCCGCTGGCGACAATCCATGCCAGTTTCATCTGCGGTAAACAGGAAATTTTGGAGATCCCGCTTAACGTAAAAGTCAACGCCGCCTGATTGTGAGCGAATGAAACCTTTGCTCCCGGCGCATGTGCATAATCAAAAAAAACTTCATCGGCAATGAGGGCAAGCTTTCGCTGCGAACACAATGCGTTCAAGGTCTCGAATTCCCGCTGGCTGACGTACGATCCCGTTGGGTTGTTGGGATGCACCACGATCATGGCCCGGGTCCGGGCACTAACGGCAGAATCAACCGAAGACCAGTCAACGTGCCAGCCGTGATCGTAAAAAAGACGATAGGGAACCAGGCGGACGTCCTGCAGGTCGGCCAGAAACTCAAACAGCGGATAGCTGGGTTGCGGCGCGAGAATCTCGTCTCCGGGATTGCAAAGCAGGCGAAAGATGAAAGAATAACCTTCACTCGTGCTGGTGGTAAGAATGATCCTCTCCAGATCGAGAGCAGATTTTCCGCCGTCGCGTTGCTTGTAATACTCCGCGACCGCCTCGCGGGCGAGAAGCATCCCCTTCGGATCAGGATGATATTCCAGCACCCGCGGTTCCTGGAACGCGCCGAGTATCTGCTCCACATCCATATTCAATCCAACCGCCGTCGGGTTCGAGGCTGAAAGGTCGAGCAATTCCCTTTTGGCCGCGCGGTGCTCTTCAAGAGCCTGGCTGAAGCGATTGACGGTAAGGTTCCACTGCGTGCGCTGGGCGAACATGATGTGGCTTTATTTTAAGGGCTTCGCCTGAACAAGCGAAGCTTCTGGAGCGCTTTGTGGTGCACGGCCGTCACCGGCTGTGCCCTTGCGCCGCTCGTAAGGAGCGGCAACCCGGGGGGATCACGGAACCTTTTAAAAGCTAACAAGAGACGCAGGGGGGCCGCGCCTCTTGTCAGCTTCGGGGGAGGAACAAGTTACCACACTGACAGATTCACTTTATCTAACCAGACGTGATACGGGGTGCTATTGACATTGCCATCCATCTGGAAGGCAACATTCAATTCATGAGCGCTCGAAAATCCGGGACGGTAATAACGATTCACAACCTGCCGGAAACCATCCACGGTTACAGCGATGAAGTGAGTATGAGTATCGAGAGTACGCTCGAACTCCCACGTGAGGTGGTGCCAGGTGTTCGGTTTGAAGGCCGTGCACGGAACTCCAGTGGACTGCCATTGTGCGTAGTAGTCCCAAACACGCCACTGTTTGGCGCCCAGAAAGTCGCACTCGGTGCCGAAGATATACTTTCTGCCGTTCACGGACTGGTTCACATCAAACTCCAGCGCCTGGGGAGCGTTAGGATCGGTAAAGAAAAAATCGGCGTCATACTTGAAAAAACGTACGCTGTCGATGCCCCCAAGCTGCTTCCACCACAGTGCCGCCGAGTATGGGGTGGAACCTGCGAGAAAGAATTGGGATGAAGACCCATCCTCGGAGGGTGAGGTCTGGAATTGCGCCTGCCAGTGGGTGTCGGTCGGTCCTTGTCCACCGGGACCGGCGCAGACGTCGCACGACTCCCAGCCGTTCATCTGATCAATATTGTTAAAAACTTGGGCTTGCTGGGGCACAGGCGGTGGTGGCGGCGGTGGCGGGGGCGGTGTTCCGCCTACGGTAACGTTGAGCGGGCTCTTGGTGACCTGGCCGGTCGAATCCCAGGATTGCACTACGATGAAGTGTCCACCGGAAGAAAGAGGTATGAAAGTATCAATGCGGTTGGAATAG
>Ga0070741_10012776_pt1 | contig 15059 bp, 12 predicted proteins | sample Coa_R1_4_FD_66440 | JGI IMG/M metagenome (GOLD analysis project Ga0070741, IMG submission 66440) | Surface soil microbial communities from Centralia Pennsylvania, which are recovering from an underground coalmine fire - Coalmine... | ecosystem: Environmental > Terrestrial > Soil > Unclassified ... | reverse complement strand
GAGGGAACGAGGAACAGAGGCAATCTCCACCTCAGTTAGAACGATGGGTAGACCAGGCTGTGGTGCTTGAGCGTCTCAGATCTGTGATAGCAGCAATGCGTCAGGCAGAGGGCACCTTTATTCTGTTCGTTGACCATTTTCACCGCCTTGCTGCCTATGGCCTCGACGAGTATAGCGTTGATGCATCTCTGCTGCTTGTACCTGTGCTGGCCCGCCGTCAAATAGCATTGATAGGTGCCTGCTCTTTGGAGCAGTATCAGCAGTACATTGAGCGGGATGCCGCCCTCCAACGCCGCTTCCAGGAAATTTGCTTGCCGGAAGTCGAAGACAATCCTTGATGGGCGAGTGGCTGGATCGATAGCCTTTGTGCTCTTTTTTTGGACAGTCGAGTAATATTTATTTACTTAAAGGATACCTCGAAAGGAGGACGCGATCGATCCTTGTTTTTGAAGAGTTACAGTAATAGGCGAGCACAAGTCCATAATAAAGAGGCAACAAGTGTTGTGCCTGCTGCCTCTTTTTCTTATAAAAAGGATCTCATTTTGATTTTACATGAAAACAAGGTACATCATGTAGTTGACCAGGTATATCGCGACTACTCCTGTGGCGCAGGGGGTATATCGCGCTTTTGTACTGATGGCTGATAGGCTGACCAGAGCTGCGCTGAGGGCTGTTCTGTCCCAGGGGCCTGGGGTTGATAGCCCGACCAGGCCTGCTGGGAGAATCCAGGGGGCGAAGGGTATGCCGCATATGCTGGCGCTAGTTTTGGCTTCTGTACTGCTATCAGATAAATGAGTAAGACAATCCAGTTGAAAATGATCATCAGAACAAACCAGACCCATTCCTGAGCCTTCGCCGCTTCCATCAGCGCGCCGATACGTGCCACCAATAGCGTGATGTTTCCCACTACAAGCATCACGGCACCTAGCACGATAAGACTTATAAATGTGCCAAAGCTTGCGAAGGGACTGGAACCATAGGCACCATAATAAGGGTGTAAACTGGCTTGAATCAAGGATACGTATCCCAAGAGAATCATCGCAATTCCTGGGATGTAGAAACACGAACCGATAATAAAAAGGATGGTAATTACTTTTCTGCTCACACTAATGTCTCCCATTTTTTGTGTTTTTAACGCTAGATTCCGGTCGTACTTTATAAAGTCGTTTTCTTGCAAAGATAGATCTACATATGTATAACGGAACAAATAGGCAAAAGTAAAATGTACATAACAATTCAGTATTTCCCACTTCTAGTGCTCCTGAATTGTCATGAGAGTTTTAACCTGATTTGGTCATGAGTCACCCCGCATTTTTGAAACGCTCGTTTCAGCTGAGCACTCATGGGAAAACCTATTTCTTTCAACTCCTGCCGAAGGCAGGAGTTGAAAGAAATAGGTTTTCCCGTATGTACCCACCGCAGGTGGGGCTTCTACACGATTGAACAGATGGTCGAGAAATTTGGGATGACTTTATGGATTGGGCAAAACGTAGAACAAACGTCTTGACTCTCAAGTCACTTGAGGGTTTATAATTTGATCAGTAACTCAGGAGTTGAGATAGAGGAGGCAAGACAGGCAAAGATGATCAAGATTGGCGAATTCTCGAAGATGGTGCAGGTTTCTGTTCCTACCCTGCGCTATTACGATCAGGTGGGCTTGTTGAAACCGGTCGAGGTGGACCGCTCGACTGGATACCGCTACTACTCTGCCAGTCAGCTGCCTCGCCTGCATCGCATCCTGGCACTCAAGGGCCTCGGCTTCTCACTGGAACAGATTGCTGTAATGATTGACGGGATAACGCCGGAGCAGATGCGGGGAATGCTGCTGCTGCGTCAAGCACAAATCAACCAGCAGATCGCCGAGGCGCAAAGTCAGCTTACCGAGGTTGAAGCACGTTTGCAACAAATAGAACGAGAGGAGCAAGTATCTGCCTATGACGTCATCTTGAAGCACGTCGAACCGCTGCTGGTCGCCTCAGTACGAACGATACTCCCCAATCATGGTGCTGTTGGGATGCTCTTTGGGGAAGTGTACGAGGCAATTGGGTCTTATGTGAACAAAGCGTTGGGTCCCAATCCCGAGTATGGTGGGCAAACACTGGTGCTCTGGTACGACACCGAGTTCAAAGAACACGATGTTGATGGGGCAGCTGCGTTTATGCTGCGCTGCACTGTTCCAGAGAGCGGACGAATGCACGTCCACGAGTTACCTGCCGCTACGATGGCAGCAGCAGTCCATCATGGTTCCTACAATACGATCAACCAGGCACATGAAGCGATCCTCGCCTGGATCGAGGCCAATGGGTACCGGATCGTCGGACCAGATCGGGAACTGAACCTCTATCACACGCCGCCAATCCGTCGAGACAATCCGTCATACGTCACTGAAGTTCAATACCCGGTTGAAAAGGCGGTCAACGGAAACTGATCGCTATATGAGCCCGGCAGCAAGAGGCGTTCGGGTTGAGTGTTCGCTGGGATACATTTTATAAGGTCAACATCATGTTTGTTCAACGGGATGTCCGTTAAATACAGAGGAGAAATACTTATGAAGATCACTGAACCAAAGGTGGAATATCGAGATGCACAGCACTATATGGGGATTCGTACCCAGGTTACCATGAAAGAAATGAGCGAAGGTGTGATACCGCAGTCGATTGATGAGGTGTTTGCCTGGCTGAGAGAACATGGTGTGGCACAGGCCGGGCCGCCTCTCATGCGACTTCATGTCATCAATATGGAAGCAAAGATGGATATTGAAGTGGGATGGCCGGTCGCGAACGTGTTGGAAGGTGATGACCGTGTTCGCCCAAGCGTTCTCCCGGCGGGTCGCTACGCGTCACTCATCTATACCGGGGTCAAAAACGCAATGGAGGGGAATAAGGCGCTGCTGGATTGGGGAGCGGAAAAGGGTCTCGTATGGGACAGGTGGGACGTAGATGCTGATGATGCATTCGCTTCGCGGTTCGAGTCCTTCCTTACTGGCCCGGTGGACGATCCAGACCCGGATAAATGGGATACAGAGGTTGCAATTAAGCTGGCGGATGATCAAGCTCGGTAGTCGCGTGTCGCAGCGTCAACTATTCGAAACGGGCATCCTGCGTGTGCTCTCGTCTGGCACACACAGGATGCCAGCGAAGCGTTACCAGGAGGCACACACGGTGAGCAAGCGCTCCTCTAGTGTGGCGACCTGCTCGATCAAGTCGGCGACCTCGGACCAATTGTGCTGTACCCCAGCATATTGTGCTCGACCAAGCAGGCGAGCTTGCTGATCGATCAGGTCTGCGGCCTCCGATTGGTTCCCCTCTCTCAGGAAGTGCTGAGCATCCACCTTGTGCCTTAATCCAAGGGGTAGGGCAAAGTGGAAGAGGTGTATGGTGAGGCGTTCAGGCACTTCCGCCCGAAACATTTGAGCGAGCATACGCAAGGCAGGAATCCCGCCATAGAGTTCTGGCTTCCAGCGTTCTTGTCGCAGATTAGCGCCGATCTGTGGCAAGGTTCGCTCAATCATCTGCTGGCGACTGGCTGGCTCAATGGGTCTAAAGGCAGCGCGCATGGTGTAGGGTTCATCGGTATACACCAGATCCATCCCTTCGGCTCGCCAGGCTTTGAGCAGGTTTTCCACTGGCAAGGCGGCGCAGGGGAACCCTTTGGGGTCGTGAATCATGGCGTAATCCTCCTCAATGCCGAGCACCATAATATAGTGATCCGCACCGAGCAGATAAGGATGATTGGGATTGTAGGTCAGGTAGCCCATATTAACGGGGCCGATGAGCACCGGGCCGTGTTGGATGGCTGCACGCAGACGCGCCAGTGCGACCTCTTCAGCGCCACCGCGCTGCAACGTGCACGTCCAGCCAAGCGTCTCTATCGCACACGTCAGTCCTAAATCGGGGCTGGGGCCGCTGAAAAAGAAGAGTTCCGCTTCTTTGAAGTACGTGTAGCCGAAAGGCATCGTGGTGAGGCATTCGAGAAAACCAGTTGAGGGCAGACCCTCAGCTGGTACTCCGCCTGCCAGCAGGCTCATGTGCAGGCTGTTGGAAAAACAATAATCGCTGCATCCGATATATGGGATCATAGGGATTCGCTCCTTCCTCTGCCTCGACTTTCTGAGGCATCTTGCATCAGGTTGTTCTTATCTGAGGAAAGCATAGCAGGACGAGAGCCTTTCCGCAGTCGTCAAAGGTTTACCAAAGGGAGTAATTCGGTGAGGGAACGGCGGACGTGTTGGGAGGAATCTGTTTAGAGCAGTGAGCGGGCACGTGCCTGAGCCATCGCCTGAGTGCGACGAGTAACTCCCAACTTGCCAAGCAGGTTGCTGACATGTTTTTTGACCGTGGCCTGGGAGATGACCAGGGTCTGAGCGATTTCCTGATTGGAGGCCCCAGCAGCCAGCAGGCGCAAGACTTCCTGTTCGCGTCGGGTCAGGGAGGCATCCGGCACGGAAGGTGCAGCTTCGGCAGGGGGTGTCATCGCAGGAGAGGCGCTTGCGCCTTGCTCCTGTTGCTCGAAGGCTGCCAGGATCTTTGCGACGTAGGCCGTTGTGGATGAAGGCAACTCGTGAGGCTGGGAGTGGAGCGTGAGGAACGCCAGAAGCGTTAGGCGCATCGGTTCGCCCTCGTCCAGATACACGCGCAGATAGCCTTCTGATTCTGTCGAGGCAAAGAGGCGCTCCGCGATCTCGCGGGCTTGTTCTCTCTTGCCTGTGTGGTGCAGCGCCACTAGCAACTGGGCCAGATAGGTGAGGGTGGTGAGTGCGGCATTGTCCGGTCGATCCAGGTGCTCGCTCCAGCGTTCCAACAATTCCAGCGCCTCCATCCAGCGACGCTCTGCAAAATATCGGCGGATGACGACCGGGAAAGCAGCATACAGGCGATCTTCCCTTGCCTCTTCTGGAAAGATGATGCCCTCGGCCCGTTTGGATGCCACTTTCAGTCGTCCCTGCGCCAGCCACCAGTGAAGCCAGTCTAAGTAGGGGTTATAGTGCTCGTGCTGTACCAACTGCTCCACCTCGTATAGTGCCTGCTGTGCTGCTGACCAGTTACCTCTAGCGGACTCGACCTGCATCAGGTAGATATATCCTGACCCGAGCACATCCAGATGATGCCAGGTGGAGGCGTCGTGCAGGGCCGTGTGCAGCAGGTCGCGCGCCTCCTCCAGGCAGTTCCATTGGTATAACGCGTAGATCTGGATTAGCTCGAAGTACCCCTTCAACATAGCATAGCCCGCCATCTGTTCGATCAAGTCGAGCGCAGCCTGACTCTCTTCGTAGGCCAGACGCAACTTTCCCACTTCCAGCAGCACGAGCGACAGCCATTGCCTGGCTTTGAGGCTCGCAAAGCGGCTTGCCGACTGGCTTGCTCGTCGCCTGGCTTCCAGCAGCCGTGGCAACAGCTTTGCTCTCTCTTGCCGGACGCTAAAGTGAAGGACGAAACTCCAGGAAAGTGACAGCATCTGCCAGATCACCTCTTCGTCCTGATCAAGCTCCTGTACCTCCTGCTGCATAGCGTTCAAGCGCTCATATTCCCCAGTGGCTAGCGCTTCACTAGCAACGATAAACATGCGTAACAGGCGCAGACGTCGTTGTAGCAAGGCTTCCTCGGTAGGGCGGGCCTCGTGGGGAAGGATTGCGCCCGTATCTGGGCGAATGGTTGCGGTCAGGTCGCTCGTTTCGTCAGTCTGAGACAGCAAGACGGTTTCAACCCGTGCCATGAGCTGTCGTGCTTGCTGGTAAATCCTGTCGCGCTGCTCCCTGGTGGCCTGTGGGATCGTATTGAGCAGGTAGAGGGCGGTTGTGAGCAGCAGGCGTGCGTGCTCACGCATTAGCGGCCGGGGTAGCTCCAGCAACCAGCGCGCTATCGTCGCCGCCTCTCCATGCACCCAGAATTGCTCGACCTTCTGTTCCATCAGACGTGCCGCCGTGGAGAAGTCTGCTGCCTGGAGCGCATGGACAATGGCCTCAGCCCATTGCTCCTGTGCTTCATAAAAGCTGGCTGCCTGGCGGTGCAAGATCGCTTCCATTTCAGGTTGCGTGCTATGCAGACAGGCCAGCAGGGCTTCGCGAAAGAGATCATGCAGGCGATAGAAGCGCTTCTCCTCGTCCAGGGGAACCAGGAAGAGGTTGGCTCGCTCCAGGGACGCGAGCATCTGCTGACTGGCGGCTTTTGTGGGTGCAGCGCTTACCGCATGGCACACCGAGGCGTCCAGGCGCGAGAGGATAGCGCTGTGCAGCAGAAAGTCGCGCACGTTTGTGGGTAGACGTGCCAGGATCTCCTCCTGCACGTAGTCCAACAGATAGCGCTGGCTGCCGGTAAACGCCTGAAGAAACGCAGCACGATCCTGGCGCTTTTGCATGGCGAGAGCCGCCAGATGCAGACCTGCGATCCAGCCTTCGGTGCGCAGCGTCAATCGGCGCACCTCTTCTTCCGAGAGCGCAGGCGAGAGCATGCGGTCCAGAAAGTGGCTTGCTTCGACCTCTTGAAAGCGCATCTCGGCTTCACGGATTTCGGTCATTTGTCCTCGTACCCGAAGCCGCGCCAGCGGCAGGGTCGGGTCTACGCGGCTGGCAAGGATCAGATGCAGATGAGCGGGGAGATGCTCCAGGAAAAAGCTCAGGGACTCGTGGATGGTCGGATCGCTGATGACCTGATAATCATCTACGATAAGGACAAGGGGGGCAGGATGCGCCTCACTGCTTTCCAGCTCATGGAGCAGAGTGGAAAGACAGGTGACAAGAGGTGGCGGTTGAGGTGATTGGAGCAAAGCTACGACGGTTTCTCCAAGGCCTAGTGTGCACCTCTCGCAGCGTCGTAAGGCCGCGATCAGCGCGGCCCAGAAGCGGGTTGGACTATTGTCCAGCTCATCCAGCGAGAGCCAGGCGGTGTGGGCTTTGTGCTGAGACGCCCAGGCGGAAAGCAGCGTTGTTTTGCCAAAGCCGGCCGGAGCGCAGAGTAGGGTCAACGGAGTCGAAAGGGCCTCATCGAGCAGCACGAGCAAACGCTCGCGCTCCACTAGCGAGTGCGGTAAGCGTGGTGGAGTGAGTCTGCCGGAGAGCAAGAGTATTCCTTGATCAAGCTCCTGCGCGGGCCGCTGCTGGGGCAAGAGACTCCTCGCCGTCTCCTCCAAGCGGGTCAACGAAAGGTTTTCTGTCTGTCCGAGATAGCGCTTGCGGGTGCGGCCATGAGTGGTATGGTAGGCATACCAGTACGCCCCTCCACGTGGTCGAGCTTCCAGGTAGACATTCAAACTCCCAGATGCGCCGTGGAAGGCAAAGGAGGACACAGAGCCTAGCCAGGCCAGCCACGCAGATTGCTCTGCAGGCCGAAAGCGTTGCTGCAGCTGACCCTGCGTGTACAGCTCATACAGAATCTGCTCCCTGGACCAGATGAGCGCGTGAAGAGGTAATCTGGACATTGGGCCTTCTCCTGTCTCCTTCGTTCCCAACTGCCTCTCAATTCCTCCCAACACCCAGGAGTATACCAAAGAGGAAGTCAACAGGCAAGAAGCGTGCCTCAGTTTCGCGCTGATAGGCCAGATCTCAAAAAATGAGATCTGGCAATGCTACTGTTACTCGGTTCTCTTATCCTATACTGGACGGTTGCGCCTCGGCTGTTTTTACCGGGGTAGAGGATGGCTCAAGGATCATGCGCAGGCCGTGTTTGGGGCGCAGGGTTACGCGTGGCTTGAGTTGCACCTGGAAGCCGGGGACGAGGCGCGGCGTGTAGCGTTGCAGGATGGTTGCCAGGAGCAGTTTTGCTTCCAATTGGGCAAAGGGCATGCCGATGCAGATGCGCGGACCACCACCAAAGGGGAAGTAGGACCACCCTGGCACTTTCTGGCCGAGCTCTGGGTCCCAACGCTCCGGGCGGAACACCGCAGGGTCGCCCCAGATGGCGGGATGACGATGAAGTATCCACTGGCTTAACATGAAGACCGTGCCCGTTGGGAAATGATAACCACCCAGGTCAATGTCTGTGAGAGACACGCGTCCAATCATCCATACAGGGGGATAGAAGCGCATGGTTTCGTTGATAACCCATTCAGTATAAGGCAGGTTGGGCAGATCATTGATGGTAGGAGCGCGGCCGGCCAGCACCGTCTGAAGTTCGGCCAGAAGTTTATCGCGTGGCCCGGGGTTCTGAGAGAGCAGGTAGAAGGTCCAGTTCAAGGCATTGGCAGTCGTTTCGTGCCCAGCTGCAAGGAGCGTCAGCACGTTATCGCGTACCTGGCTATCTGTTAATTGGGAAGCTTCGTCCTGAGCAGCCAGCAGCATCGACAACGCATCACCCTCATCGCGTCCCGAAGCCCGGCGCTGTGCGATCAGCTGGTAGACGAAGGCATCGATCTTGCGCTTAGCTGCCATGCGCTTCCCGTAACCGGTGAATGGCAGATCGAGATAGACATTGAGTAAACGCGCAAAGACACCGCGCCGATGCTCGGTCATTCTGGTGAACTGCTTTCCCAACTCCTGCACCTGATCGATCAGTTCAAGCGCAAAGAGACTGCGTGCCACGATACGCAAGGTCAATTGCTGCATTTCGTGTGCAATGTCTAGCTGCGCCCCGGCATGCCAGTTATCAAGCATCTCAAGAGTATACTGAACCATCGTATCGGCGTAGCCTTCCACCCGCTTTTTATGGAAAGCGGGTTGGACAAGGCGGCGCTGCTGGCGATGAGCCTCACCCTCGATGGTAAGCAGACCTTCACCGAGAACCTCCATCAGATCGCCGCCCCTGGTCTGAGTAGGTGTAAAGCTGCGCGGATTCTCCGTCAGAATATAGCGTATATACTCAGGCTCGAAAAGCATGATGAAGGGCCGATTGCCCATGTGGACCGTGACCATCGGACCATAGCTACGCTGCATACGCTCCAGGTATGCAAGCTGGTCGCGCTGGAACTCCAGAAGGTTGCCGAAGAAGGGCAAGGCTTTGGGGCCAGGAGGGAGTGTATGGTTATCTTTCATATCCTTGCTTTCTTGATCTACTTCTCTGTTGCAATTGGAACGCGCTACGATGGTCTGAACAGTTGCTCGGGTAAGCCATAGCGCAGCAGAGCGAGCACGTGCTCGGCCATTGCATCGGGGCCGGGTTCATCCTGCTCGAACCACCAGGTAATGGCATGAGTAATCATGCCGGTTACAAGTCGGGCGAGCAGGAGGCTATCGCAGTCAACTAAAGGACTGCTGCTGCGAACAGACTCAATAGTGCGAGCCAGAAGTTCGGTCAGGCCGGCCTTTGCACGAATAGCTTGCAAGCATGCGGATTGTCCTTCTCGCGTCAAGAGCATAAAGAAGAGATCTCGCTGCTGATATGCCTGCTGCAAGATGGTGTGGATCAGCAAGGGGAAAGCCTGTTCGACGGGTTGCTGAGCGACGAGGGCCAGCACGTGATCGCGAAGGATACGAAAGCCATCATCCACGAGCGTCGTGAAAATCTCGTCCTTATCGCGAAAATGCAAGTAGAAAGTGCCAACGGCCACATCGGCCTTCTGGGTGATCTCCGCGATAGATGCATCCTGGTAGCCGCGCTCCGCGAACACCTGCCGTGCTGCTGTGAGCAAGTTGGCACGAACGCGCGCCCGCCTGCGTGCCACACGGCTCTGATTATTTGTATTGTCAGGTTCTTTTGAAACGTCACTCATAAATGAATGATAATTCAAAAATGAATGTATGTCAAGGGAGGGAGAGCAGATTGGCAACAAGTTGTTTTCCGTCTGTTGCTTACAGAGAAAGAAGCGTATCTAGAGAAGCCTTATTCTGATAGAATAAAGCTAGATGATCTGCTCGCGAAGTGAAAGGATGGATTGCAGAGATGGAACCTGAGCCTGTTTTTTCTGCCGCCGACTCGCAAGGCGTCGATCTGTATTACGCACTTGGTGGGATGGACACCTGCCGAAAACTCTCAGTAGCATTTTATGCTCACGTTGAGCACGACCCGATACTGCGTCCTCTGTATCCACCAACTCTCAAAGGTTGTCCGATCGAAGCGCTTGCTGACTTCTTCATCCAGTTCTTCGGTGGACCATGCACATATGCGCCACGTCGGTGGTCGCTCTCCTTGCGCGAAGCACACCTGTGGTTTGCCATTGGGCAGAGGGAGAGAGAGGCCTGGCTCACCAATATGTTTCTGGCGATTGATGAGGTGCAGATCAAGGAGCCGATGCGCAGTGCTTTGCGCTGGTTTTTTGCCCAATCATCAGCCTTTTTCATCAACCACCCTCCAGAGCCAGCCAACGGGTCTCCTTCACTCCTGGAATGCCCTATCGTTCATCAGAACGGATGGGAGGCCTCTCGCATTCACCAGGATATCGAAGAGCGGTGGCAGGCACAACGGATGCTTGAGGAGATGGTCGCCGCCGCTCGCCGAGGAAACGCCGATGCTGTTCTGGCAGTGATCGAGAGTCCTGCTGTTCAGGCTACCTTTACCAGGGATCGTGCAGCATTTCTAAGTTTGCTCGCGATCCTGAGCAGCAGCAATCAACATGCTCTGCTGGACTATGTGCGCCAGACGCTTATCGCTGCCCCTGAACTCGCGCAGGAGCGCTACACCTATGACCGCACGCTCTTACATGAGGTGGCAGGCCAGGGGAGTCTCGCCATTGTGGAACTCCTTCTGCATCTGGGGGCGGATCCCAACGTGAGGGACCAATGGGAGCATACTCCACTGTATTTCGTCGGCAATGCGTCTCATGGAACACAGGGAGCCGCTGTCGTTCGCGTCCTTGTCCACAGTGGAGCTGATGTTAACGCTCAAGAGAAGCTCAAGCACTGCACGGCACTCCACATGGCAGCGCGACGGGGAAACGTCCTGGTTGCCGAAGCGTTACTGGATTGCGGAGCAGATGTAGAGGCGCGAGACAAACTGGACGATACACCCCTGCATCGGGCGGTCAAGTGTGGGAAGACCGAGATGGTGGCTTTCCTCCTCTCACGAGGAGCCGATATCCATGCAAAAGGGAAGAGAGGGTTGACTCCGTGGCAGGTCGCCCGAGGCGCGAGCATGAACCAACTTCTGCGCCAGTGATAGTGTTTATCCTTTGCCAGAATGCTTTGTGCCATAAGTTTTTGCCGCGGAGTTTTTTCTGTGCTCACCGTTTTGCTTTCCTCATTCTATCATCTCGCCTCCTAAAAGCATATCTTCTCTTCAATTACCCAGAGACGAGATCATCAGAGTGCGTCCGAGGAGGAATTATCGTTGGGTTTCGTCATGTCGAGAATGCTCTGAGCCAGTCTGCGCAATTCTTCCACAAGTTCTGGCGGTTGCAGCACGCGAAAAGGGCAGCCAAGGCTCACCAGGAAGCGCGCTGTATGCTCAAGATTGTCGTCGTAGGCGCGCAGCACGATGCCCGCAGGCGTCTCTTCGAGGGTAGCAAAGGTGGCGGGCACTGCATCACGGATCTGCTCCAGGCTGGTTTGCAAGAGGACTTCAGCGAGCCAGCGCGAGGGAATGGCGGCGACTGCCTGGATCATATATGCCAGGCAGTCGAAGTTTGCTGGAGGCGTAAAGCGCTCTTCACGCACCTCGAGAGCACGTATGCGGTCCAGGCGAAAGACACGCGTATCCTGACGTAGGTGACAGTACCCAATGGCATACCATCGCTCACTGTGGTAGACCAGCCCATAGCAGTCAAATGCACGCTCACGCTCTTCGCCTGGGTGGCTCTGATAACGCATCCAGACTCTTTTTCCCTGATGCGCTGCCGTACTCAGAAGCATCACGTATGTGCTTAGCTCTTCGCGTGAGCGCGTGACGAGATCCAGCACCACCGTTTCCTGCACTGCCTGGACCCGCTCACGCAGAGCCTGCGGCAGCACACGTTCGACTTTTGCCAGTGCGCTCTCGACGGTCGGGACGGTACGAGATAATCCTAACTGGTGCACGGCCTCCAGACCAAGCGTCACCGCCAGGGCCTCCTCTTCGGTCCACATCAGGGGCGGCAACTTAAAACCCGGGCGCAGCCGATAGCCTCCGTAACGCCCGCGCACCGCCTCAACGGGAATACCAATATCCTGCAACATAGTAATATAGCGCCGCACACTGCGCGACCCGACCTCCAGCCGTTCGGCCAGGTGTGCCGCAGTCACGCTAGGTCGCGATTGCAGCAGATTGAGAGCTGTTAAGAGTCGAGCTACTGGGGAATAGGTCATGGCATTGACTTTCCTTTGCTTGATCTTTACAGAATTGTCTTTAAATAAGTTCAATTAGGACCGATTCTAGCCACATTCTACCCTATACTGTTCGTAAAGAGAATAGTTTCCCACTATAAAAGCAGAGAAAGGAAATACCAATGTTTCAAGGCTTGCGAACAGTTATCTATGGTGTAAACGATATTGAGAAGGCAAAGGCATGGTATAGCACGGTGCTTGGCATCCAGCCTTACTTTGACCAGCCATTTTACGTTGGCTTCAGCGTGGGGGGATTTGAACTGGGCCTCGATCCTAATGTCACAGCAGGTACCACAGGGCCGAAAGCGTATTGGGGAGTCGCCGATGCCAATGCTGCATGGAAGCGGCTTATAGAACAGGGAGCACGAGAGCACGAACGGGTGCAGAATGTCGGGGACGGGATTCTCATTGGCTCGGTCATCGACCCGTTCGGTAATACGCTTGGTATTATTGAGAATCCGCACTTCTCTCTCAAAGAGAGCTAAAGCGCCAGTCAAGTAATAGTTGACGCTCAGACTGCCCCACTTTGACAATGAGGTCCTTAACGAACGAAAGAGAGGAAATCTAATGACAATGACACATGATCTCTCAAAAGCAACTGATTTTATCTGGAGAACTGCGCGGCTGCTGGATCGGCGGCGTTTTGCCTATCTCTTTCTGAATGGCGAGCCGCAGGCCGTAGTGGAGGCGCTGCGCCCATATCAAAATCCCGACGGTGGCTTTGGCAATGCACTGGAGCCGGATCTTCGCGGACCGATGAGCCAGCCGGTGCCGACCTGGACGGCACTATGCGTTCTGGACGAGGTTGGAGCTTTTGCCGATCCAATGGTCATGAGAGCCTGCGATTACCTGCAGACCATTACCACAGAGGAAGGGGGCGTGCCCTTTGTGCTGCTCTCGGTGAGTGACTATCCGCATGCCCCCTGGTGGGAGATCGGGGATCAGCCGCCCGCCTCGCTCAATCCCACTGCCGCTATCGCTGCTCTGCTGCATAAACACCATGTTGAGCATCCCTGGCTGGCACCAGCAACCGAATACTGCTGGCGCAAACTTGATACTATGGATAAAACAGATCCCTACGAGTTGCGCGCGGTCCTGCCGTTCCTCGATTTTGTGCCTGATCGAACGCGGGCAGAGCAGGTCTTTGCCCGCGTTGGACCCAAGATCCTGGAACAGAATCTGGTCGCGCTCACACCAACCACGCAGGAGGAGACGCATTCTCCGCTCAATTTCGCGCCTCGTCCACAGAGCCTCGCGCGTCGTCTGTTCTCCAACGAGGTTATCGAAACGCATCTAGATGCGCTGGCATCTGCACAGCAGGAAGACGGTGGTTGGCAATTCAACTGGTTGGCCTGGAATCCTGCCACGGCCCTCGAATGGCGTGGAGTGGTGACCATTGAGGCGCTGACCACGCTGCGGGAGTATGGGCGATAATGCTGCACCTCTATAGGAGTCACGCTAAGCAGGGAATATTCAGTGCCAATGAGCACGCGGTGAGGAGTGCACGGAGCTTATGCAATGAGAAATCGCTTGATGGCCTTCGTGACCCCTTCTGGATTTTCTAGTTCGAGATGGTGGCCGGTGTCGGGAATGTCTTGCCACACCGCGTTGGGCGCATACGCCATCAACCCATGACTGTCAGACAGGCGATGACTGCGATCACCCGTCGCCCAGAGGATGAGCGTCGGCTGCTCAACCCTCGGGATCGTCGCCTCTGGGTCTTTGAAATAGTGCTGAAAGGCCGAGGCCATGCAGTTGCACGCGCCGTGGTCGAACGCCTCGTAGAGCGGCCTCGACAAGCGCTGGAAGAGTTCCGGCCGCTCGGCGGCCTTGTAGATGACGTGGGGATGGGTCCGGCGGGCGAACGCAGGCTCCACTGCGGCCCACACTACCTGCCCGAGGAACGGTGTGGCCGTTACCTGGGTACCCAGGACTGGCAAGGCAGCGGTGACGAGCAGGAAACGCCCCACCACTATGGCCGCCCAGTCGCGCTGCCGCGACCAGTTCGTTGCCTGCATCAGCACCAACTGCTCGATCAGGTCGGCGTGCTGCGCGGCAACCTGGAGGGCATAGAAGATGCTGACGCAAGGGAAGGCGAGAATATAGGGACCCATCGCCAGCTCGCGCAGCATATTCGTTAGCATGTCTGCATAGGCCTGTCGAGTGAACGTGAAGCCAGGCTTGGGATAGGAGAATCCAAATCCCGGCTGCTCGAAACAGACCACGTGATAGTCCTGCTCCAGAGAGCGGATCACCTCATCGTAGTTCTCCACGACGTTGGGCATATCGCAGGCAAACACAATTGTTCGGTTTCCTTGCCCCGCCACGCGCACCCGTACCTGCGTGGTGGGCAGGTCGATCAGGCGAATGCCTGGCCGCGTCATCGTCACAAAGTCTGGATCGAGCTGTTTGGTGCGGCGCTGGAGCCGCCAGATGTCAATGTTGTATCCTTTCATAGAGGATTCCTCCTGATGGCGATTGTCCGTAAATGACTGGATGCTGATGGTGAAATTGGTAGTATTCCGCTTCAAGCTCATCATTTCCAGAAGCATCCTTTCAGTCTCTAGTTTTTTGCTCTAGGAACGAGTATACTGGAGAACGGGTCTGTCCCCAAGTGTAAAACTACACCTGGATTGGCGAGAGGATGTTTTGCCACGCCCAGGCTGCTTTTGATGTTGGCAACAGGAGAGAGCCATGAGTGATTATGACGCTGACACTGCTCGCCGCCCTGCGGTGCTCCAGGATGTCCTGAATGAAATTGAAAAACTGCGGATCACGCGTCAGGAGGAGGTGAGGGAGCGTCCTCACCCTCTGCTCAAACGCTTTACGCAGCAAGAATTAACCGATGAAGCTTGCCCCACCTACAAAAATTTGCTGGTTGGTCGTTCGCACCGGG
>Ga0070741_10012775_pt1 | contig 15059 bp, 12 predicted proteins | sample Coa_R1_4_FD_66440 | JGI IMG/M metagenome (GOLD analysis project Ga0070741, IMG submission 66440) | Surface soil microbial communities from Centralia Pennsylvania, which are recovering from an underground coalmine fire - Coalmine... | ecosystem: Environmental > Terrestrial > Soil > Unclassified ... | reverse complement strand
GTTCGAGCGCGTTGCCGTCCACGCGTCCGTTGCGCGGTCCGGGGCTCGCAAGTTGTTCGAGGCGGCCGGCGAGCGGCGACGTCAACGTCATGGTGTCCGCACCGAGATTGAGCGCGACGAGCAGCATCGTATCGCCCGCGGTACGCGTGAACACGAGCACGGGTTCGGGCGCGTCGAAAAATCGGATATCGCCGAGCCGCAGCGCCGGCTGCGACTTGCGCCATTGCATGAAGGTGCGAAACGCGTTGAGCACCGAGCCGGTGTCGGCTTCCTGCCGCGACACCGCGAGTGCGCGGTGTTGCGCCGGAATCGGCAGCCAGGGTTCGGCGCTGCTGAAACCGGCGCCCGCGACGTCGCTCCAGGGCATCGGCGTGCGGCAACCGTCGCGGCCCTTGAAATTGGGCCAGAACGCGATGCCGTACGGGTCGCGCAATTGATGGAACGGCACGTCGGCTTCCGGCAGGCCGAGCTCTTCGCCCTGGTAGATGCACACCGAGCCACGCAGCGACGCGACGAGCGCGGCGAGCAGCTTGGCGAGCTCGGCCGCTGCCGCCGCGCCACCCCAGCGCGTAAGCACGCGTTTGACGTCGTGGTTCGAGATCGACCAGCACGGCCAGCCGTCGGCCATGCGCGCCTCGAGCTCCTCGACCGTACGCCGGATGAATCCGGCGGAGAATTCGTCGGTCAAGAGCTCGAAACTGTAGCCCATGTGCAAGCGCTTGCCGCGCGTGTACTCGGCCATCGTCGCGAGCGAATCCTCGGACGAAATCTCGCCGAGCGTCGCCGTGCCGGGGTACTCGTCCACGATGCGGCGGATGTCTTCGAGGAAACCGAGATTTTCCGGCTGCGTATTGTTGTAGTAGTGGTATTGGAACGCGTAGGGATTGTCGGGGCTGAAGCCGCGGCCCACGCGTTTGGCCTTGGGCTTGGCCGGGTTGTCGCGCAGCGCGCGATCGTGGAAACAGAAATTGATCGCGTCGAGGCGGAAGGCGTCGACGCCTTTGTCGAGCCAGAAGCGCAGGTTGTCGAGCGCGGCCGCGCGCACTTCGGGATGATGGAAGTTGAGATCGGGCTGCGACGAGAGGAAATTGTGCAGATAGTACTGGCATCGCCGCGGCTCCCAGCGCCAAGCGACGCCGCCGAAGATCGAGAGCCAGTTGTTGGGCGGCGTGCCGTCGTCCTTGGCGTCCGCCCAGACGTACCAGTCGGCCTTCGGATTCGTCGCATTCTCGCGGCTTTCGCGGAACCAGTCGTGCGCGATCGAGGTATGGCTCAGCACCTGGTCGATCATGACCTTGAGCCCGCGCGCATGGGCCGCCTGGAGCAGCGCGTCGAAATCCTCCATGCTGCCGAACAGAGGATCGACCGCGCGGTAATCGGCGATGTCATAGCCGAAATCGGCCATCGGCGATTTGAAGAACGGAGAAATCCAGATCGCGTCGACGCCCAAGCTCGCCACGTAGTCGAGCCGCGCAATGATGCCGGGTAGATCGCCGATGCCGTCGCCGTTCGTGTCGAGGAAGCTGCGTGGGTAAATCTGGTAGATGACGGCGCCGCGCCACCAGGTCGAATCTGTCATTCCGCGTGCCTCCGCTGTCCTGCGTGCGAACGTGCACGCGGCCCCCGTTTCTTTTTTCGACAGCTTAGCTCGGGCGCTCGCCGTGAGAAGGGACCTGCATACGTATTCGGTGCGCCTGGCAACTATCGCAACGCGGCTCGGCGCGCTTGATCGCCGCCGCGTCCGCGCGCAGAGTGCGGGCTACGCCAGGAGGTGAAACATGCAAGCCGAAACCCGCAACCTCGCGCTCTTTTGCGATTTCGAGAACGTCGCCTTGGGCGTGCGCGAAGCCCGCTACGAACAGTTCGACATCAACAAGGTGCTCGAGCGCCTACTGCTCAAGGGCAGCATCGTGGTCAAGAAGGCCTACTGCGATTGGGAACGCTACAAGGACTTCCGCGCCGCGATGCATTACGCCTCGTTCGAACTCATCGAAGTGCCGCATGTGAGCCAGTCGGGCAAGAACTCGGCCGATATCCGCATGGTCGTGGACGCTCTCGACCTCTGCTACACGAAGGCGCACGTGGATACGTTCGTGATCATCAGCGGCGATTCCGATTTCTCGCCGCTCGTGAGCAAGTTGCGCGAGAACGACAAGACCGTCATCGGCGTCGGCGTGAAAAGCTCGACGTCGCAGCTCCTGATCGCCAACTGCGATGAATTCATTTACTACGACGACCTCGTGCGGACCCAGAAGGCGAAACGCGCGGAGAAGCACAAAGGCGGGAAATCCTCGACGCCGCGGCAGAAATCGCCTGCCGAAAAGCGCCGCGAAGCCTTCGATCTCGTGCTCGAAACCGTCGAGGCGCTCGCTGCCGAGCGCGGCGACGAAGAGAAGCTCTGGGGTTCGATGGTCAAGCAGGCGCTCAAGCGGCGTAAGCCGGGCTTCAACGAGAGCTACTACGGTTTCACGTCGTTCAACGCGCTGCTCGAGCAGGCGCAGGCGGAGCACGTGGTCGTTCTGGAGCACGACGAGAAATCGGGCGGCTACCTCGTGAAATCCCGCGCGCCGGGCTGATCGGCCCGGTACGCGGAGCGGGCATCACGCCGACAGCACCGGCGCGTCCCAGCCGGGTTTCGGTGCGAAGCGCTTGCCGTGCTTCGACGCCAGCGCTTCCAAGGCGGCCTTGATCTTCGGAGCGCCTTCGCTGCGGATGTGCTGGATCGGGCCGCCGCGGAACGGCGCGAAGCCGGTGCCGAAGATGACGCCGGCGTCGAGCAGGTCCGCATCGTCGACGACGCCGTCGTGCAAGCAGGCGACCGCTTCGTTGAGCATCGGCAGGATCATGCGATCGGTGATGTCTGCCGGCGTCTGGTAGTTCGGATCGACCGCGGGTTTCACGGGCTTGCCGTTCTCCCATTTGTAGAGGCCTTCGCCCGTTTTCTTGCCGCGTTTGCCGGCGGCAATCAGCGCATCGAGTCCGTCGGGAATTTCGAGGCCCAGGAATTCGCCGACCTCCTTGCCGACCGAGGCGCAGACGTCGAGTCCGACCGTGTCGGCGAGCTCGATCGGACCCATCGGCATCCCAAACTTCTTCGCCGCCTTGTCGAGCACGGGTCCCGGCACGCCTTCCTTGTAGAGGCGCATCGCTTCGAGCAAGTACGGCATGAGGATCCGGTTCACGAGGAAACCGGGCGTGCCCTTCACCGGCACCGGCAGCTTGTCGATCGCCTTGCAGAACGCGAATGCGCGCTTCTCGTTGCCGCCATCGAGCTGGTCCTGGCGCACGATCTCGACGAGCGGCATCTGCGCGACCGGATTGAAATAGTGGAGTCCCAGGAAGCGCCCGGGCGCCGCCACGGCGGTGCGCAGCTCCGCGAGCGGAATGCTCGAGGTGTTCGAGGCGAGCAGGGCGGCCGGCTTCATCGCGGGTTCCGTCTTGCGATAGAGCTCCTGCTTGGCTTCTAAGTTTTCGAAAATCGCTTCGATGACGAGGTCGGCCTCCGCGATGCCCTTGCCCTCGACATCGGCTTTGAGGCGCGCGCTTGCGGGCGCGATGCGGTCGGGTGTTTTCAGGCGCTTGGCGAACAGCTCGCGCGCGCGGTCCAACGCGGGCTGCACGAATTTCATCTCGCGGTCCTGCAGCGTCACGTTGAAGCCGCGCAGCGCGCACCACGCCGCGATGTCGCCACCCATCACGCCGGCGCCCACGACGTGCACGTTCGCGATGGCGGCGTCGGCGCCCGAGCCCAAGCCTTTCAGCCGCTCTTGCAAGAAGTAGACGCGCACGAGGTTGCGGCACGTCGGCGTCTGGGCGAGTTTCGCCACTGCGCGCGCTTCGAGTTTCAGGCGCTGGCCGATGCTCGCGCCGCCGCGGCGCCAGACCTCGATGAGCGCGAACGGCGCCGGATATTGGTCGGGCCGCGCTTTGGCGGCAGTCTGCTTGCGCACGATCGGCGCCAGGATCTGGCGTACGGGCCAGAGGTTCGTCGCCCAGGCCTTGGCGCGCTGCAGCAACGGCCGCTTGCGCGGGTGGCGGATCAGCTCCTTGGCGCTGTCGAGCAGGAGCTCAGGTGAGCTCAGCATATCGACGAGCCCCAGCCCTTTCGCCGCTTCGGCCCCGAGCGCACGTCCGGCCAGCATGAAGGGCAGGGCGTCCGTGGCGCCGATGAGCCGCGGCAGGCGCGCCGTGCCGCCCCACCCCGGAATGATGCCGAGATTCACTTCGGGCAGGCCGATCTTGGTCTTGGGATCGCGCGTGGCGACGCGATAGCGGCAGGCCAGCGACATCTCGGTGCCGCCGCCCATGCAGAATCCGTGGATCGCGGCCACGGTCGGGCAGCGCAGGCGCGCCAGGCGCTCGAACACGCGCTGGCCGTTCTCGATATTGGCGAGCACCGAGCCCTGCTTCTCGAAGGTCTCGAATTCCTTGATGTCGGCGCCGGCGACGAAGCCGTTGGCCTTGCCGGAGCGGATCACCACGCCGCGCGGCGGCTCGAACGAGAGGCGCTCGACCATGCTTGCGAGCTCGTCGAGCACGTCGCGGTTGAGCGCGTTGACCGATGCGCCCGCCCGATCGAGCGTCAGTACGACGATGCCTTCGGCGTCGCGCTCGGCCTTCCAATGGGTGAAACGCAGACCTTCGAACATGGCGCCCTCAAGCGTGCGGCTGGCGGGATCGCTATAATCCCGGCAAGCCGAGCCTCCGGTCAATCGGCGCAGAAGCAAAGTTCAGAGCGAGAGGCCAGCCAACAACGTGACCAGCAACGCCGCCGAAGTCTTCGTCACTCCGAAGCTGTTCGACCGCATCGTGCAGTCGCCGCAGAACCTCATCGCCATCGAAACGGCCGATGCCGGCGACGTGCTCGCGCAATTCCGCTTGCTCGCGCTGCGCACCGGACAGGCGGTCTACTATTGGCAGGCCGACGCCGGCATCACGAGCCTGCGCGAACGCGAGCTGCGCGTGCCGGGCTCCAAGCGCGTCACGGACGCCCTGCGCTATATCCTGCAAAGCATGCAGTTCGGCGTCTATCTCTTCACCGACTACGCCGAGCATCTGCGGGCGCCGAACATCGGCCTGTTGCGCCAGATCTCGCGCATCCGCTCGGGCAACGGCCGCAAAGTCGTGTTCGTCGGCGAGGACGTGCACTTCCCCGAAGGCCTCGACGAGCTCGTGGAACGGATTTCGCATCATCCGGTGGGACAAACCCGGCCGCGTCTGCGCGACGGGCGTTGGGTGACCTGATGAGCGAGCAGCCGAGCCAGAGTTCCGTACTCATCGTCACCACGCAGCGCGAGGACCGCCGCGTGCTGTTCGACACGCTCGACGCGCAGAATTTCGATGCGGTCTACACGGCGAAGGACCTGCCGCAGGCGCTGTCATTCCTGACCCAGGACCCGCAGATCGACGTCGTCGTCATGGAGTTCTTGGGCGACGCCCAGGAAGCCGTCGCGTTCTGCACGCAGCTCAAGGGCGACGTGCGCCTGGCCCAGGTGCCCGTGATCGGCATCGTATCGGCCGATCCTGCCTATCGGCGGTGGGATTGGAAGCACTCGCCGCCCGGCGTCGTCGAATGGATGCGCAGCCCGGTGGACGCGGGCGAAGTCGTCGCGCGCGTGCGGCAAGTGCTCGCGCAGCACCAGCGCGGCGGCGTGTCGGCGGCGTCCAAGCCCGGCGACGATCGTTACCAATTCGCCTTCGAAAGCAACCTCGACGAAATCGTCGTCTCCGATCCCAAGAGCGGCGCGATCGTCGACGCCAACGCGACGTTCGAGCAGCGCTCGGGCTTCTCGCGCGGTCAGGTCCGCGGCCAGCCGCTCGATTCGCTCGACCTCACGCACTCGCGCGAGCAGCGCGCCGCGCTCATGGCGCAGCTCGGCCGCGAAGGCAGCGTGCGCTATCGCTGCCGCAAGCCGCGCGGCGACGGCGGCGCCTACGTCGTCGACGCGCACATGCGCCTGGCCGTGCAGTTCGGCAAGCTCGTGCACGTCACGACGTTCCGCGAACCCGTCGACACGGCGCGCTACCAGGCCGCGCTCGGGCTGGTCGCCACGACCGCGGAGAGCGGGGGCGGAGACGATGGCCTGAACCGGATCGCGAAGCTCCTGAGCGACTGGCTCGATCTCGATTTCATCATGCTCGTCTCGGCGCGGCCGGAGCAATCCGACGAAGCGCAGCCGCTGCTCACGTTCCAGCGCGGCGCCCCGACGCCCGATGCGCCCGATCCGCTCAAGCAGCCCACGTTGAAGCGCCTGCTCGACGGCGAATCGTTCGTCCACGGCCAGGACGCCTGGAAGGTGCTCGAGCAGGACCGTTTCCTCGCGTTCTTCGCGTTCCAGTCGTTCATCGGCCTGCCCTTGCGCGACGAGCGCCAGAACACGCTCGGCGCGATGCTGCTCGCGCGCAAACGCGCGCTCGCGGCCGATACGCTCGTCGCCGACACGCTGCGCGTGATCGCCGCGCGGCTGGCGCTCGATCTCGAGCTTCGCCGCGCGCGCGAACAAGGCCGCGCCAAAGGCCTGCAGGACGCGCTCACGGGCCTGCCGAACCGGCTTCTGTTCAACGACCGGCTCGAGACCACGATCAAGGAAGCGCACCGCACCGGCGAGATGTTCGCCGTGCTGTTCGTCGATCTCGATCGCTTCAAGAACATCAACGACTCGCTCGGCCACAGCATCGGCGACCAGGTGCTGATCGCCGTCGCCAAGCGTCTGCGCTCGAGCGTGCGCGCTTCCGACACCGTCGCGCGGTACGCGGGCGACGAGTTCACGATGATCCTGCGCCACATCGTGCAGCGCGATGACGTGATGCGCATCGCCGAGAAGATCGTGCGCGTCATGGAAGTGCCGCTGACGCTCGCCGACGGCGGCGAGCTGCACATCACGGCGAGCATCGGCGTGAGCTTCTATCCCGACGATGCGAGCAGCGCCGAGCGCCTGCTCAAGCACGCCGACGTGGCGATGTACAGCGCCAAGGGCATGGGCCGCAACAATTTCCAGACGTACGTGGCGGTGCCCGAGGAGTCGCACCAGCAGCGCCTGGCGCTCGAGTCCAAGCTGCGCATGGCCGAGAAGAACAACGAGCTGCGCGTCTACTACCAGCCGCAGGTCGACGCGCAGACCGAGGACATCGCCGGCATGGAGGCGCTGATCCGCTGGGAGCACCCCGAGCTCGGCCTCATCAGTCCGGGTTTCTTCATTCCGCTCGCCGAAGAAAACGGCCTCATCGTGCCGATCGGCGAATGGGTCATGCGTACGGCGTGCGCCGACACGAAGCGTTGGCAAGCGCGCTTCGGCCGCGAGCTGCGCGTGAGCGTCAACCTTTCGGCCCTGCAGTTGCGCCAGCCGAATCTCGTGCAGGTCGTCGCCAGCGTGCTGCGCGAGACCGCGCTCGAGCCGCATCTGCTCGATCTCGAGGTGACCGAAAGCATCAGCGTGAAATCGATCCCGAACCTCATGGAGACGCTGCAGGGCCTGCGCGACCTGGGCTGCAAGATCTCCATCGACGACTTCGGCACGGGCCAGTCCTCGCTCGACTACATCAAGCGCTTCCCGGCCGACCGCATCAAGATCGATCAGACCTTCGTGCGCAACATCGGCGTCGATCCCGACGACGAAGCGATCGTCCGCGCCACGATCAGCATGGCCCATAACCTGAACCGCGGCGTCGTCGCCGAGGGCGTCGAGATCGAGGAGCACTTCGATTTCCTGCGCGCCGAGGGTTGCGAGGAACTGCAGGGCTACCTGTTCTGCCGTCCGCTGCCCGCGGCGAGCTTCGAAAACCTGCTGGTCGAGCGCGAACGCGTGTTCCGCAGCGTACAGTCGGCCGAGTCGGTGCCGTGACGGCACCGCGGCGGGCCGTCGAAACGAAAAATGAACTTTTCCGCGGTCGATCCGGTCTAGGTCTCGAGCTTGACCGGGAAGCCAAGTAACGGAGCGCAGCCCGGATGGGCGAACAAGAATTGGACCAGGCCCTGGTTGAAAGGGTGCAAAAGGGAGAGAAGCGCGCTTTCGACCTCCTGGTACGCAAGTATCAGCACAAGGTGGTCGGCGTGATTTCGCGGTACATCTCCGATTGGAGCGAATGCCAGGACGTGGCCCAGGAGGCCTTCATCCGCGCGTATCGCGCCATCGCGGCGTTCCGCGGCGACAGCCAGTTCTACACCTGGATGTACAAGATCGCGATCAATACGGCCAAGAACTACCTGGTTTCCCAGGGTCGGCGCCCGCCGACCGACGACGTCGGCATCGAGGACGCCGTCCAGCTCGAGGGCGGTGCGCGCCTCAAGGACCGCGCCACGCCCGAACATGAACTCTTGCGCCAGGAAATTGAACGAACCGTGTTCGACACGGTCGAACAGTTGCCCGAAGACCTGAAGACCGCCATCACGCTGCGCGAGGTCGACGGCATGAGTTACGAGGAAATCGCCGAAGCGATGAATTGTCCGATAGGCACCGTGCGTTCCCGCATCTTCCGTGCGCGCGATGCGATCGACCAGAAACTGCGTCCATTGTTGTCCGACGCCAAGGTAGACGAGTCATGAGCGAACACGTCCACGAACAACTCTCGGCACTCACCGATGGCGAGCTGCCGCGCGAGGAGTTGCGCTTCCTGCTGAAGCGCATGGAGGGCGATACGGAGCTGGTCGAGCGCTGGTCGCGCTACCAGTTCGCGAGCGGCGTGCTCAAGCGCCAGCTCAATCTGCCGCTGCGGGCCGATTTCGCCGCGCTCGTGATGGAGCGCCTCGAAGGCGAGACGATGCCGGCGCGCCGCCGCGGCGGCCTGTTGCTGCGCTGGGCGGGTGGCGGGGCGATCGCGGCGGCAGTGGCCGTCGTGGCGCTCGTCGCGACGCGTCCGGCGGCCGAGAATCCGTCGGCGCCGGGCTTGGTCGCCACCGCGCCGGCGGCGGCCAAGCCGGCCGAGCCCCGCAGCACGCCGGCTCCGCTGCCGCCGTCGCTCGTCAACTACGAGTTCGCCCAGCCCGCGAGCTACGACTACAACATCTACAATTTCGCTCGCCAGGCCGGAGAACAGGCGCCGAACGGCTCCTACGTGCTGCTGATTCCGCGGCAGCCGTCCTCCGGCGATTCGTCGCGCGCCGAGCAGCCGCGGCAATAGCACCCGGCGGTCTGAACCGCGCCTGACCTCGGCCGCGGGCGCTTGAAACTCCCGCGCGCCGAACATATCCAAGCGCGTACCGTTTTCATCTCCACCCGGTTTTCGCAACTGAGGTCGTCATGTACAAATCCATTTCCGCAAAAATTATACTTTCGCTCGCTTTCGTTCTGACGAGCGCGGCGGCTTGGGCCGATCTCCCCGATTTCACCCAGCTCGTCGAGAAGAACGGCCCTGCCGTGGTCAACGTGCAAGCCACGCACAACGGCGAGAGTAACGTCCAAGGCGGCGATATCGACGATCAGGACGTTCCCGACATCCTGCGCCGCTTCTTCGGACCGAACGGTCCGCATCCCCGCATCGACGGCACGCGCGTCGCGCTCGGTTCCGGCTTCATCATCTCGGGCGACGGCTACATCCTGACCAACAACCACGTCGTCGACGGCGCCGACCAGGTCGTCGTCCGCCTGTCCGACCGCCGCGAGCTCGACGCCAAAGTGGTCGGCACCGACGCCGAATCCGATATCGCGCTGCTCAAGGTCAACGCCACGGGCCTGCCGTACGTCGTGATCGGCGATTCGAGCAAGCTGAAGCCCGGCCAGTGGGTGGTCGCGATCGGTTCGCCGTTCAACTTCGACCACTCGGTGACGCACGGCGTCGTGAGCTATGTCGGCCGCGGGTTCGGCGGCGCCGACCAGCAATACGTGCCGTTCATCCAGACCGACGTGCCGATCAACCGCGGCAATTCGGGCGGCCCGCTGTTCAATCTCGACGGCCAGGTCGTCGGCGTGAACTCGCAGATCTACAGCAACACGGGCAGTTCGGTCGGCATCTCGTTCGCGATCCCGATCAATATCGCGATGAACACCGTCGAACAGCTCAAGACGACCGGCCACGTCGCGCGCGGCATGATCGGCGTGCAGATCCAGGACATCGACCGCAACATGGCGCAGAGCCTCGATCTGCCGCGCACAGGCGGCGCGCTCGTCAACAAGGTGACGCCCGGCAGCGGTGCGGACAAGGCCGATGTGCGCGTCGGCGACGTGATCCTCGCGTACAACGACCACGAGATCGAGCGCTCGTCCGACCTGCCGCCGATGGTCGGCGGCTCGAAGCCGGGCTCGAAGGCCGATCTCAAGATTTTCCGCGACGGAAAAATCATGAACGTGCCGGTCACGGTCGGCGAGCTGCCGCAAGACCGCACTACGCTCGCCAGCCTGCGATCGGGCGCCGAGGCGAAATCGGGCAATCCGCTCGGCATCGTCGTCGACGATCTGACGGCTGAGCAGCGCAAGGAGCTCGGGCTCAAGGATCAGAGCGGCGTGGTGATCTCGGATATCAAGGGTCCCGCGCGCCGCACGGCGCTGCAGCCCGGCGACGTCGTGCTCATGGTCGGCCGCAAGCAGGTCAAGTCGACGGGCGATTTCAACGACGCGCTCAAGGACGTCAAGCCGGGCGATTCGGTGATGCTGCTCGTGCGCCGCGAAGATGCGACCCAGTTCGTGGCCGTGCCGGTGCCGAAGGCCAAGGAACGCGGCTGAGCACGACCGCATTCGGGCGCAAACGAACGGGGCCTTCGGGCCCCGTTTCTTCGTCGGCAGGATAAAGGGGCGAAAATTGCGGCGATCGGGATGCGGGATTGCCCTCGCGCGTCGAAGGGACTAGAGTCGGCCGTGCGGCGCACGCCACGCTGCAAAAAAGTAAGAGGGCCGGGGAAGCGATTCCGCCGGCTTTTTGTTTTTTGGGGGCGCAATGGACGCAATGCGAGCCGTCGTTTATACCCCGCCGGAGGGCGGATTCCCCTATCTTGCCGTGATCTTTCATTCGGACGGGTCGGTCGCATTCACGAGGCCGTTCCGCGACCGGGAAGATGCGCAGCGCTACGTCGCGAACGTCGCCGGCACGCTGGTCAAGATCGAGGCGCCTTAGCCGCCGCCGAATCCGTTCCAGGCTTCGTGGGCCGCGCAAGCGGTTCTGCGGCAGGTATGCGATAATCGCCGTTTTGTCGCAGCGGTCCCGGCAAACGGGGCCTCAGATGCCGTTCCGATGAACCTGATCCGCAACTTCTCCATCATCGCCCATGTCGACCACGGCAAGTCCACGCTCGCCGATCGCATCATCCAGCTTTGCGGCGGGCTCGAAGCGCGCGAGATGGAGGCGCAGGTGCTCGATTCGAACCCGATCGAGCGCGAGCGCGGCATCACGATCAAGGCGCAGAGCGTGTCGCTGCCGTACACGGCGCGCGATGGAAAAGTATACCAGCTCAATTTCATCGACACGCCCGGGCACGTCGATTTCAGCTACGAGGTGAGCCGTTCGCTCGCGGCCTGCGAGGGCGCGCTGCTCGTCGTCGACGCCGCGCAAGGTGTCGAAGCCCAATCGGTCGCGAACTGCTACACGGCCGTCGAGATGGGACTCGAGGTCGTGCCGGTGCTCAACAAGATCGACCTGCCGACCGCCGAGCCCGAGCGCGTCAAGCAGGAAATCGAAGCCGTGATCGGCATCGACGCGAGCGAGGCGATCGCGATCAGCGCCAAGACCGGCGAGAACGTGCCGGCCGTGCTCGAAGCGATCGTCGCGCGCATTCCTCCGCCCAAGCCGCGCAACACCGACCGTCTGCAGGCGCTCATCATCGATTCGTGGTTCGACAACTATCTCGGTGTGGTGTCGCTCGTGCGCGTGATGCAGGGCGAGATACGGCCGCGCGACAAGATCCTCGTCATGTCGACGGGGCGCTCGCACGAAGTCGACCAGGTCGGCGTGTTCACGCCGAAACGCAAGGTCAAGGAGCTGCTCGGTCCCGGCGAAGTGGGCTGGGTGACCGCGTCGATCAAGGACGTCCACGGTGCGCCGGTCGGCGATACCTTGACGCTCGCCGCCAAGCCGGCGCCCGAGCCGCTGCCGGGCTTCCAGAAGATGCAGCCGCGCGTGTTCGCGGGCTTGTTCCCGGTCGTCGCAGACGATTATCCCTCGTTGCGCGAGGCGCTCGAGAAGCTCAAGCTCAACGACGCGGCGCTGCACTTCGAACCGGAAAGTTCCGAAGCGATGGGCTTCGGTTTCCGCTGCGGATTCCTCGGCATGCTGCACATGGAAATCGTGCAGGAGCGCCTGGAGCGCGAGTACGACCTCGACCTCGTCACGACGGCGCCGACCGTCATCTACGAGGTACTGCAGACCGACGGCAGCGTGATCCAGCTCGACAACCCGGCCAAGCTGCCCCCGGTCCAGAACGTCGAGGAAATCCGCGAGCCGATCATCGTCGCCAACATCCTGACGCCGCCCGATTACGTCGGCAACGTGATCACCCTGTGCGAGGAAAAGCGCGGGACGCAGCGCTCGATCCACTACCTCGCCACGCAGGTGCAGATCAGCTACGAGCTGCCGCTCGCCGAAGTCGTGCTCGATTTCTTCGACAAGCTGAAATCGGTGTCGCGCGGCTACGCGTCGATGGACTACCATTTCGAGCGCTTTTCGGCGGGGCCTTTCGTGCGTCTGGACGTGCTCATCAACGGGGACCGCGTCGACGCGCTTAGCGTCATCGTGCACCGCAGCCAGGCCGACCGGCGCGGCCGCGACCTGACCGAGCGCATGAAGGATCTGATCCCGCGCCAGCAGTTCGACGTGGCGATCCAGGCCGCCGTGGGGTCGCAGATCATCGCGCGTACGACGGTCAAGGCATTGCGCAAGAACGTGCTCGCCAAATGCTACGGCGGCGACGTCACGCGCAAACGCAAGCTGCTCGAGAAGCAGAAGGAAGGCAAGAAACGCATGAAGCAGGTCGGCCGCGTCGAGATTCCGCAGGAGGCGTTCCTGGCGGTCTTGCAGGTCGACAAATAGAGCAGGGATTCGGGAGTGGCGATTCGGAGTGGGAAGAACTCCCCGAATCTCCACTCCCGAATCCCCAATCCCGGTTCTTTCCAAGGAAACAACTGATGGACTTCGATTTCGCATTGTTGCTGGTGATCCTGACGTTCCTCACCGGCATCATCTGGCTCATCGACCGGCTGCTCTTCTACCGCGGCCGCGCGGCACGCGCCGAGGCGCTGGCGCAGGCCGAGGGCACGGAAGACGAACGAAAGCAGCGCTATACCGAGGCGATGCGCGATCCGGTCATCGTCGAGTACGCGCGCTCGTTCTTCCCGGTGATCCTGATCGTGCTCCTGTTCCGTTCGTTCATCGCCGAACCGTTCAAGATACCCTCGGGCTCGATGATGCCCACCTTGCTCGTCGGGGATTTCATCCTCGTCAACAAGTTCGCGTACGGCCTGCGTCTGCCGGTGCTCGGTACGAAGATCGTGCCGATCGGCGAGCCGCAGCGCGGCGACGTGTTCGTGTTCCGCTTCCCGAATCCCGAGCACGATCCCAGAAAGCAGGGCGAGGACTACATCAAGCGCGTGATCGGCCTGCCGGGCGACGAGATCACCTATCGCAACAAGATTCTCTACGTGAACGGCAAGGAAATTCCGCAGAGCTACGTGGGTCCGTTCGTCGGCACCGGCGACGAGGGGCGGCGCATGGCCGGGGCGGAAATCCACGAGGAGATGCTGCCGGGCGTCGAGCACCAGATCCTGCAATCGCGTATGCTGATTCCGGGCAAGGAAGGCACCTGGACGGTGCCCCCTGGACACTATTTCGCGATGGGCGATAATCGCGACAACAGCGAGGACAGCCGCTACTGGGGTTTCGTGCCGGAGCAGAACCTCGTCGGCAGAGCCTTCGTGATCTGGATGAACTGGGACGGCGGCATCGACTTCAAACGGCTCGGTACCTTGATCAAATAGAGGCGACTATGCGCACACAGCGTACGCAGCGAGGCATCACCTTCATCGGTTTCGCGATCATGATCATCGTCGTGGGCTTCTTCGCTTACGCAGGCATGAAGCTGCTTCCGGCATACAGCGAATATTTCGGCGTGGTCAAGTCGATGAAGTCGCTGCAGAGCGAGCCCGGCATCGACAACAAGTCGATCGACGAGATACGGCAGATGCTCAACGTCAAGTTCGACCTGCAGTACGTCGACGAGAAGCACGTGCCGCTCACCTCGGCGCAGCTCATCACGCAGAACGGTTCGCACACCTTGCGCATCGCCTACGATCGCGACATCCCGTTCATCTACAACGTCGATCTCTTGATCCATTTCGACAAGTCGGTCGACCTCTCGCGCGGCGCCACGTACTGATTCCTTGCCGTCCCGCCTCGCCTACGATTTCCGCGACCCGGCGCTGCGCGAACTGGCGCTGAGCCACCGCAGCATCGGCGCGCGCAACAACGAACGCCTCGAGTTCCTGGGCGACGCGCTCGTCAACATGCTCGTCGCGGAGCTGCTCTACGAGCGGTTCCCGAAGTCCGACGAGGGCGAGCTCACGCGGTTGCGCGCGCGCCTGGTCAGCGAGCCCGCGCTCGCGGGCATCGCGCGCGAGCTCGAGCTCGGCGATCAACTGCGTCTCGGCCCCGGCGAATTGAAGAGCGGAGGCTTCCGTCGGGATTCGATCCTTGCCGACGCGTTCGAGGCGCTCATCGCCGCGGTCTATCTCGACGGCGGCTGGGCGGCGTGCCGCGACACCGTGCGTGCGCTGTTCGAAGCCCCGCTTGCGCGCACGTCTCCCGACGAGGGCAAGGACGCCAAGACGCGCCTCCAGGAACATCTGCAGGCGCATGGGCTCAGCCTGCCCATCTACGAGCTCATTGCGGCGACCGGCGCCGAGCACGCGAAAGTGTTCGACGTTTCCTGCGCCGTGGCGGCGCTCGGCCTGCGCACCGAGGGCCGCGGCGGCAGCCGGCGCGCCGCCGAACAAGCGGCCGCGGCGGCGGCGCTCGCTGCGATACACGGAACCGAACATGTCCGCTCAGGCTGACGCGCCGATCGCGGAGCATCGCTGCGGCACCGTGGCGATCGTCGGCCGGCCCAACGTCGGCAAGTCGACGCTGCTCAACGCGCTGATCGG
>Ga0070741_10012772_pt1 | contig 15063 bp, 10 predicted proteins | sample Coa_R1_4_FD_66440 | JGI IMG/M metagenome (GOLD analysis project Ga0070741, IMG submission 66440) | Surface soil microbial communities from Centralia Pennsylvania, which are recovering from an underground coalmine fire - Coalmine... | ecosystem: Environmental > Terrestrial > Soil > Unclassified ... | reverse complement strand
AACGGCTGCACGGCGGCGCAGGTGCAGGACGTGCTGTTGCTGATTGCAATGTATTGCGGCATTCCGGCCGCAATCGAACCTCATCAGATCGCCGCGGAGATTTTCGGCAAGGACGACCCGCGGCCTTAAGGGCGTGCCAGCAGCGCCTGCTCTTCGGGTGTGATCGCCGCGATCCTGTCGTGCGGGATCGCCGCGGGAAGATTATCCGGCGCATATTTGGCCGGCTGGCCGAACATCAGGCTCGATGCTGCATTGCGCCTGTCGAGCACGCTCCAGTGCACCTTTTCGTTGACATGCTCCTCGTCGGCGTTCGCGGTGTTGAAGAAAAGGCCATGCTCGATCGCGTCCGGCGACAGGATCACGCGGCCGTGCGGAAAGGCCTGGTCGATCCACCAGCCCTTGGAGGAATCCTCGATGTTGCCCTTCAGGTCCGGGTGGATGACCGCCTTCACGCGCGCCACGTCGAACTCGAGGCCGGTAAGCGCCTGCATGCGGGCGATCATCCAGATCAGGGCCTGATCGGAGAGTCCGGCGTCAACATAGCCGCCGCCGATATTGCAATGGACGCCGGCAAACCAGGTCTGCTCGACATGCGTTGTCGGTGGCTTCGCCTTGGGTGCGGTCCAGAAGGTCGGCACGAAAGGCCGCCGCCGCTCGTCGACCGCCACCGCGTGCAGGCCGATGTCGACGTGTCCGCCGATCTCGGTATCGTGGAAGCCGAGGAAGGCCAGCGTAAAATAGCGGCCGAGCGCGGCAAGACCGATGCCGGCCGGCACGCCATAGGATCCGACGGTGTCGAACACGCCGACGCATTTGATGCGCGGTTTGGCATCGACGGTGCTTTCCGCCGCGACCTTCTTGAAGGTCTCGATCGTCTTCTGGTCACCGGAGCCGGCGGCTTTCTTGCCCTTGCGAATGTCCGGATCGACCCGAAAATTGTTCCACATCGCATCGAAAATAGCGTCGAGCTTGCCCGGGTCCGCGGAGGTCTGGATTCCGGAGGCGCCGATCAGGCCGGCGAGCGCACGCGCGGCATAGGCGCCGCGGGAAAAGCCGAGAATGTAGATTTCGTCGCCGGGCGCGTAGTTCTCGGCGACATGACGGTACGCTTCCCGGACAATCTTCCGCAGACCGATGCCGATGGCCCCGCCAAGCGCGTGTTTCAGGAAGTCGGGGTCGCTGCCGACGCCTTCGTGATAGAAGGCGATCTGCTTGGTGCCGTCGGCGGCCTTCGGCTTGATCAGGGGCGCGCCGGCCTTCGCATAGTTCGGATCGAGCTTGGCAATGTTGGTGTCGTTGCCCTTGCCCTCTTCGTTCCAGGTGCCGTCGATCAGGCTGACGATGCGCTTCACGCGATCACCTCGGGATGGAGCGATGCACGTTGGAATTGAATGGAAAATCTTGATCTGACAAACGGCATTGCTATATCGGATTTTTGACCATTTCCAGACTTCTCGTGAGCGAACCCCCGATGACTGTCGATACCGCCCCCGTCACCCAGCCGTTTCAGGCCGAGGTTTCCGAACTTTTGAACCTGATGGTGCATTCGGTCTATTCCGAGACCGACATCTTCCTGCGCGAACTGATCTCGAATGCGTCCGACGCCTGCGACAAGCTGCGCTATGAGGCGATTGCGAAGCCGGAGCTGCTGGGCGACGACGGCGCGCCGAAGATCCGCATCGCCGCGAACAAGGCCGCGGGCACGCTGACGGTGGCCGATACCGGCATCGGCATGGATCGGCAGGAGCTGATCGACAATCTCGGCACCATCGCGCGTTCCGGCACCAGGGCCTTCGTGGCGAAGCTCACCGAGGCCAAGGACGGCGCCGGGCTGATCGGCCAGTTCGGTGTCGGTTTCTACTCCGCTTTCATGGTGGCCGATCGCATCGCGGTCACCAGCCGCCGCGCCGGGTCGAACGAAGTGTGGACTTGGTCGTCGTCGGGCGGCGCCGGCTTCGAAGTGGCGCCGGCCGGCGAGGAGGATGCGGCGCGACTGACGCGCGGCACCGAAATCGTGCTCCACCTGAAGGACGACGCGAAGAAGTATCTCGAGACTTACGAGATCGAACGCATCGTCGGCGCCTATTCCGACAATATCCAGTTCCCGATCGAGCTCGTTGCCGAACAGGGCGAGGCGCGCCAGATCAATTCGGCCAGTGCGCTGTGGCAGCGGCCGAAATCCGAGCTGAAGCCGGAAGACTATACACAGGCCTACAAGTCGATCGCGAATGCGTTCGACGAGCCAGCGATGACGCTGCATTACCGTGCGGAAGGACGTTACTCCTACGCCGTGCTGCTGTTCGCGCCCTCGGCCAAGCCGTTCGACCTGTTCGAGCCGGCGCGCAAGGGCAAGGTGAAGCTCTATGTCCGGCGCGTGTTCATCACCGACGACGCCGACCTGCTGCCGGCCTATTTGCGCTTCATTCGCGGCGTGATCGACAGCGAGGACCTGCCGCTCAACATCTCGCGCGAGATGCTGCAGAACAATCCGCAGCTGGCGCAGATCAGGAAGGCGGTCGCGACCCGCGTCATCTCCGAGCTGGAGCAGCTCGGCGAGAAGGAGCCCGACAATTTCAACAAGATCTGGGATGCCTTCGGCGCGGTGATCAAGGAAGGCATCTATGAGGATTTCGAGCGGCGCGAGAAACTGCTCGCGCTGTCGCGCTTCACCACGACATCGGGCGAGCGACGCTCGCTCAAGCAATATGTCGGCGATCTCAAGCCCAACCAGACCGAAATCTATTTCCTGGCCGGCGACAGCATCGAGCGGCTGAAATCCAATCCGCGGCTGGAGGCGGCCGCTGCGCGCGGCATCGAGGTGCTGCTGCTCACCGACGCCGTCGACGCATTCTGGACCTCGGCCCGGCTCGAGTTCGAGGGTAAGCCGCTGAAGTCGCTGAGCCAGGGCGATCTCAATTTCGACCTGATCCCGCTGCTCGACGGCAACAAGGGAAAAGACAAGGACGAGAAGCCTGCCGCAGACGAGGCCTCGACCATCGCGGCGATCAAGGCGAGCCTCGGCGACCGCGTCACCGACGTGAAGGCCTCGACTCGGCTCACCACCAGCGCCTCGTGTCTCGTCGCCGGCAGCCAGGGGCCCGACCGCGAACTGGAGCGCATCCTGTCGCAGCAGGGCGCGCGGGCCGCGCGCTCGAAGCCGATCCTCGAGATCAACCTGCGGCATCCGCTGGTGGCGGCGATCGCCGGCGCGGCCGGCGACAAGGCCAGGTCGGACGACCTGTCGCTGCTGCTGCTCGAGCAGGCGCAAATCCTCGACGGTGAATTGCCGGAAGATCCGGCGGCCTTTACCGCGCGGCTGAACCGGCTGGTGCTGCAAGGGGTCGTGTGAGCGCCATCACTCCGCCGCGTGCTTGATCTCTTCCAGATCGGCCTGCGTCTCCTCGCGCTTCTTGCTGCTGGTCCAGCGCGAGATCGCGTTCGAGAAGTTGTCGAGATAGAGATAGACCACCGGCGTGGTGAACAGCGTCAGCATCTGGCTGACCACAAGCCCGCCCACCATGGAGTAACCCAGCGGCTGACGGATTTCGGCGCCGGTGCCGGTGCCGAGCATCAACGGCACGCCGCCGAGGAGAGCGGCCATCGTCGTCATCATGATCGGGCGGAAGCGCAGGATCGCGGCCTTGCGGATCGACTCCCGCGGGGTCAGATGCTCATCGCGCTCGGCGACGATGGCGAAGTCGACCATCATGATGCCGTTCTTCTTGACGATGCCGATCAGCAGAATGACGCCGATCAGCGCAATCAGGCTGAAATCGAAACCGAACGCCATCAGGATCGCGAGCGCGCCGACGCCGGCCGACGGCAATGTCGAAAGAATGGTCAGCGGGTGGATGTAGCTCTCGTAAAGGATGCCGAGGATCAGGTAGACCACGACCAGCGCCGCGAGGATCAACAGCGGCACGGTGCCGAGCGATTGCTGGAACGCCTGCGCCGTGCCCTGGAAGCTCGAGCTCAGCGTCGCCGGCGCGCCCATCGTCGCCATAGCCGCCTGCACCGCGCCGGTCGCCTGCCCGAGCGCGACACCCTGACCGAGGTTGAAGCTGATCGTCACCGCGGGAAACTGCCCTTGATGGGCGATCGCGAGCGGGCGCACCGGCACGTTGGTCCACTTGCAGAACACCGAGAGCGGCACCTGCTGTCCGGTCGTCGGCGAGCGGACGTAGATCTTGTTCAGCGAATCGATGCTGCCCTGCAACTCCGGCAGGATCTCCATGACGACATGGTAGCTGTTGAGCTGGGTGAAATATTGCGTCACCTGGCGCTGACCGAAGGCGTCGTAGAGCGTGTCGTCGATCAGTTGCGGCTGGATGCCGTAGCGCGACGCGGTATCGCGGTCGATCGTAAGCTGCAGCGTCGTTCCCTCGGTCTGCTGATCGGTGGCGACGTCGCGCAATTGCGGCAGCGTCTTCATCCTGGCGAGGATTTTCGGCGCCCATTCGTTGAGCTCGGCAAGATTGGCGTCCTGCAGCGTGAATTCGAACTGGGTACGGGTGGCGCGTCCGCCGAGGCGAACGTCCTGGGAGGCCTGCATGTAGAGCTTGGCGCCCTCGACCTTCTCGAGCTTCGGCCGCAGCCGCGCGATGATCTGGTCGGCGGTGACGTTGCGGTCTTCATGCGGTTTCAGCGTGACATACATGCGCCCGGAATTGAGCGCGGTGCCGCCGCCGCCGATGAACATGGCGATGCTGTCGACCGCCGGATCGGCCTGGACGATCGCGCTGAGTTCCTCCTGGTGCTTCTTCATGGCCTCGAAGGAGATGTCCTGGGAGGCCTCCGACACGCCGGTCAAGAAGCCGTTGTCCTGCTGCGGGAAAAATCCCTTGGGGATGATGGTGAAGAGGTAGACTGAGAGCGCGACCGTGCAGAAGAAGATGAAAAGCGTGGTTCGCTTCCAGTCCAGCGCGTGATCGAGCCCGCGCTCGTAGGCGTGCAGCATCCGGTCGAACATCCGCTCGCTCCACTGGTAGAACCGCCCGTGCCGGGTCTCGTGGTTCGAGCGCAGGAAGCGCGACGCCATCATCGGCGTCAGGGTCAGCGAGACCAGCATCGACACGAAGATCGTCATCGCCAGCACGACGGCGAACTCGCGGAACAGGCGGCCGATCACGCCGCCCATCAGCAGCAGCGGGATCAGCACCGCCACCAGCGAGACGCTGATCGAGACGATGGTGAAGCCGATTTCGGCGGCGCCCTTGAAGGCGGCGGCGAGCGGCCGTTCGCCATGCTCGACATAGCGCGTGATGTTCTCCAGCATCACGATGGCGTCGTCGACCACGAAGCCGACGGCGATCGTCAGCGCCATCAGCGACAGATTGTCGAGCGTATAGCCGGACACCCACATCAGGGCGCAGGCGCCGAGCAATGCCAGCGGCACCGTGACCGCCGGAATGACGGTCGCCCAGAAGCTGCGCAGGAAGATGAAGATCACCATGATGACGAGGAAAATGGTGATCAGCAGCGTGATCTGCACGTCGTCGACCGCCGCGCGGATGGTGAGCGTGCGGTCGCTGATGATCTTGATCTTGATGGCAGGCGGGATGGCGGCGATCAGGCGCGGCAACTGCGCCTTGATCTTGTCGACGGTATCGATGACGTTGGCGCCCGGTTGCTTGAAGATGACGAGGAAGACACCGCGCTTGCCGTCGGCCCATGCGGCCTGCTTCATGTCCTCCGGCGCCGCGAGGGCATGGCCGATGTCCTTGATGCGCAGGGGGCCGCCGTTGCGATAGGCGATGATGACGTCGTTCCATTTGTCGGCGTCGAGCAATTGATCGTTGGCGTAGATGGTGTAGGCGCGCTTCTCGCCGTCGATATTTCCCTTCGGACTATCGACGGTCGTCAACGTGATCTGCGCGCGGATGTCCTCCAGCGACAGGCCTTTGGCGACAAGCTTGGCCGGATCAACCTGGACCCGGATCGATGGCTTCTGCTGGCCGCCGATGAAGACCTGGGCGACGCCCGAAATCTGGCTGATCTGTTGACCGAGCTGGACGTCGATCGCATCGCTCAACCGGGTCAGCGGCACCGTGTCCGAGGTCGCCGACAGCAGCATGATCGGCGAGTCCGCCGGGTTGACCTTGCGATAGGTCGGCGGCGAGGGGAGGTTCTTCGGCAACTGGCCGCTGGCGGCATTGATCGCGGCCTGAATGTCATTGGCGGCACCGTCGATGTTGCGATTGAGGTCGAACTGGATGGTGACCGCGGTCGAGCCGAGCGAACTGGTCGAGGTCATCTGGGCGATGCCGGGAATTTGCGCCAGCTGCCGCTCCAGCGGTTGGGCCACCGAGGACGCCATGGTTTCCGGGCTGGCGCCGGGCAGCGAGGCGTTGACCTGGATGGTCGGGAAATCGACCTGCGGCAGCGGCGCGACGGGGAGCAGCGGATAGGAGACGAGGCCGATGAACAGGATGCCCGCCATCAACAGCGAGGTGCCGATCGGGTAGCGGATAAAAGGCGATGAAATGCTTTCAATCATACCCACGACCGGGGAAAGCTTGGCGCATCTTGTCCCGAAAGCGGGATCCGCGTTTTTGACGGTGCGCGGAGGTGCGTTTCCTCAGATTTTTCAAACGGATGGCCGGAGAACGGAGTCCGGCGCCGCCAGTTGCCGCGCAGCATACCGATTCCCGGAGTCGTTGCGAACCGAAAGGACGGCCTGCTCATTCGACCTTCGTCCTATCGACACGGCGACCCGGCGGCAGTCCGCCGACCCGGTGCCGCTAGACGCCGAGATAGCGCTGCAGAATCTCCGGCTGCGCCTTGATTTCCTGGGCCGGCCCCTCGTGCACAATATGCCCGTTGTTGATGATGTAAATGCGTTGGGCCAGCGCCAGGGTTGCGGCCAGGTTCTGCTCGACCAGCACGATGGTCTGGCCGGCGGAAGCGAGATCGCGGCAGACCTTCATGAGGTCGCGCACGATGATCGGCGCGAGTCCCTCGAAGGGCTCATCGAGCAGGAGGATCTTGGGATCGCGCACCAGCGCGCGGGCGATCGCCAGCATCTGCTGCTCGCCGCCGGACAGGTCGGTGCCGCGGTTGCCGCGCCGCTCCTTCAGCCGCGGAAACATCTCGTAAATGCGGTCGAGCGGCCAGCGGCTGGAGGCGGTGAGGCCGGCAATGACCAGATTCTCCTCGACATTGAGGCTGCCGAAGATTCGCCTGTCCTCGTGGACCAGCTGCATGCCGGCGCGCGCGATGGCGTGGCTCTTGCGTCCCGCGAGGTCGATGCCGTCGAGCCGCACCGCGCCGGTGCGCGGCGTCACCACGCCCATCAGGCTCTTCAGCGTGGTGCTCTTGCCGGCGCCGTTGCGGCCGAGCAGCGCCACCACCTCGTTGCGGGCGACGCGCAGCGAGACGTCGAACAGGATGTGGGAATCCCCGTAATACGAGTTCAGTCCTTCGATCTCGAGCAGATTCATGGATCGATCACTCCATGGACGCCGCCGAGATAGGCTTCCTGCACCGCGGCGCTCTTCTTGATCTCGTCCGGCGTGCCCTCGACGAGCACGCGGCCCTCCTGCAGCACGGTGACGCGCTCGGCCAGCTCGAACAGCGCGTCCATGTCGTGATCGATGACGATCATGGTACGGTCGCGACTGATCGATTTCAGCAGGCTAACCGTCTCGACGCGCTCGCGCGGGCTCATGCCGGCGAGCGGCTCGTCGAGCAGCAGCAGGCTCGGGGAGGTCGCCAGCGCAAGGCCGATTTCGAGCCGGCGCTTCTCGCCATAGGCGAGCTCCGACACCGGCGTGTCGGGCCGCGAGGCCAAGTTGACCAGCTTGAGCGTGTGTTCGACCTGTTCGTGGAGGCCCGCGATGCCGCCGAGCGAAGAAAACATGTCGAGCCGAAATCGTCCGCGCAGCTGGGCCAGCGCTGCGATGACGATGTTCTCGCGCACGGTGAGCCCGCTGAACAGCTGGTTGACCTGGTAGCTCTTGGTCAGGCCGAGCTGGCACACGTCGGTGACGTTCATGCCGGTGATATCGCGTCCCTCGAACACGATGCTGCCCGAGGTCGGCGGAATCTCGCAGGTCAGCATCTTGAAGAAGGTCGACTTGCCTGCGCCGTTGGGTCCGATGATGCCGCGCAGCTCGCCCTTGTCGACGGTGAAATCGATGTCGCTGTTGGCGACGAGGCCGCCATAGCGCTTGGTCAGGCCGCTGGCGCGCAGGATCGGCCCGGAGCAGTTTCCGCGCGCGGCACGCCGGGCAGGCGACAAGGCCGGCGCATATCGCTTCGCGATTTCGGCTTCGACCGCCTTCTGCTCGGCCTCTGCCGTCAGACCCGAGGGCGCCTTTTCGACCGGCGCCTTGGCGCGCTTGCCGGCGAGGTAGCGGAAGAGATCGACGAGCCCGCCGACGATGCCGCCGCGCAGGAAGCAGACCAGCAGCACGAAGACGACGCCGAGCACGAGCTTCCAGGCCGCGCCGATGTCGAGGGCGGACTGCAGGAAGTCCTGCAGGGAGAGCCAGACCGCCGCGCCGACCAGTGGCCCGAACAGCGTGCCGCGGCCGCCGATCGCGGTCTGCATCACGAGTTGGCCGGAGGTGTCGAAGGTGAACGCGTCCGGCGGCATGAAGGCCTGCAGCACGCCGAGCAGCCCGCCGGCAAAGCCGGCATAGGCGGCGGCGATCACGAAGGCGGTGAGCTTGTAGCCGTGGATGTTGTGGCCGACCGCGGTGGCGCGCAGCGGATTGTCGCGGATCGCGTTGAAAATCGCGCCCACCGGCGAGCGCACGATGCGGAGCGCGATCACGATGCCGATGAAGTAGCAGAGCGCGATGAACTGGTAGAGCGACCAGCCATTGGTGAAGCTGAGCGTCGTGAAGCCGAGGTTGAAGCTCGGTGTCGGCACGCCCGGCAGCCCGTTCTCGCCGCCGGTGAAATCCGCCAGCGGATTGAACTCCACGAAGAAGAACACTTCCGCGATCGCAACCGTGATCATGGCAAAATAAATGCCGGTGCGCCGGAGCGCGATCAGGCCGATCAGGTAGCCGGTGAAGGCGGCGGCGATCATGCCGATGACGAGAGCGGCAGCCACGTTGCCGAAGCCGGTTTGGGTCAGCAGATAGGCGGCGACGAAGCCGCCGGTTCCGTAGAAGGCCGACTGTCCGAATGACAGCAATCCTGTGAAGCCGAACAGGATGTCGAAGCCGAGGCCGAACAGGCCCCAGACCAGGATGCGGTTCACGGTGTTCGGCGCGAAGCCGAGATGGGGCAGCACGAACGGAGCCGCGATCAGGCCGATGGCGGTCAACGTTTCGATCAGAAAGGGCCGTTGCTTGAGCATCGCGTTACTCGCGACCCTGCAGGCCGAGCAGGCCATGCGGGCGCAGCACCAGCACGAGCGTCATCGCCGCGAACAGCATGACATAGGCGTAGCCGGGGTTGACCATCGAGGTGATGCTGATGATCTCGCCCGCGATCAGGCCGCCGAGGATCGCGCCGGGAAACGAGCCGACGCCGCCGATCACGACCACCACGAAGGTTTCGACCAGGATGTCGTCGCCGATGCCCGGCGTCAGCGAAACCACCGGCGCATTGACGATGCCGGCAAAACCAGCGGCCATCGCGCCGATGCCGAACACGACCATGAAGACGCGGTAGACGTTGATGCCGAGCGAATCCACCATCACCGAATCCTCGATGCCGGCGCGCACGATCATGCCGAGCCGGGTGCGGTAGAGGATCAGGAACAGCGCGCCGAGCGCGACCGCGACGATGCCGACCACGGCGAGGCGATAAGTCGGGTAGAACATGAAGCCGAGATTGGTGATGCCCTGGAACAGCGGCGGCGGCGGCACGATCTGGGAATTGCTGGAGAAGATCAGGCGCACGATCTCGACGAAGCAGATGCCGAGCCCGAAGGTGACGAGCAACTGGTCCTCATGCGGACGATGATAGAAGTGGCGGATGATGATGCGTTCCATCGCCACGCCGAGCACCATCACGAACAGCGATCCGGCGATGACGGCCACGATGAACGAGCCGGTGTACTGGAAGGCGACGAAGCCGGCGTAGCCGCCGATCATGAACATCGCGCCATGCGCGAGGTTCAGCACGCCGAGCGTGCCGTAGATGATGGTGAGGCCGGAGCTGATCAGCGCGAGCAGCGCACCCAGCGCCAGCCCGTTGAAGAGCTGAGAAATGAAATTCGGCCAACTGATCATGAAAAGCGGTCACGTCCCGATTTGCAGACTGTGCTGCAGGCATAGCACAAAAAACTGACGCCGCCGCAAACACGTTGTTTGCGGGCGGCGTCAGGACCTTGACCTTAGCTCAAGTGTATCCGCCGAGATTGCAGCCGAACGCGTCGGGCTTCTGCATCAGGCTCTCACCGGGGACGATCTCGACGACGTCGTAGTAGTCCTCCTTGTTCTTCATGTCCTTTTCCATCTTGCCCCTGACGATGATGACAGGACGGACGCACTGGTGATCCTCGGGGCGATAGTGCACGTCGCCGACCAGCGACGGCAGCGTCTCGCCCTTTTCCCAGACCCTGATGACGTCGGGCGGATAGAAGGTGCCGGCTTCCTCGACCATGTGGGCCCAGTGCGCGAAGCTGATGTAGGCGTTGGCGGCGCCCCATTCCGGCTTGTAGCCGTACTTCTTGCTGAACTCGTCGTTGAACATCTTGGCAAGCGGATACTTGTCCTCGATGGTCCACCAATAATCGGTGGCGGCGTAGACGCCCTGCATCAGGCCGCCGGTGTCGCGCGCGATGAACGGGATCTGGTAGGGGACCACCAGCTTCATCTTGTCGAGCACGCCGAACTGCTTGGCCTGCTGTGTCGAGAGCACGGCGTCGTGGCCCCAGTTGACGTTGATCAGCACGTCGGCGCCGGAGTTGGCGACATTGAGCAGATATGACGAGTAGTCGGGCGCGCCGAGCGGCGCCACCTGGTTTGTCGCGGTGGTCCAGCCTGCGGTCGCGAGGAAGTCCTGCATCGACTTGGTGACGGTGTGGCCGTAGGTGTAGTCCGGCGTGAGGTAGGCCGCCTTCTTGCCCTTGCCGAAGTTCTTCACCACGATCGGACCGATCGCGGCGGCCGCGGTCTGGCCGTAGAAATTCTGCCGGAAGCCGTAGCGGACGCAGTCCTTGCCGGTAGTGTCGTTGGAGCCGGAAATGCCGGTGACGTAAAGCACCTTTTCGCGCTGGGCAAGCTTGTTCAGCGCCACCGCGACCGCGCTCGACGTTGATCCCGTCATCAGCACCGCCTTGTTCTCGGTGATGAAGCGCTGCTCGGCCTGCACCGCCTCGTTCGGCTTGGCGGCGGAGTCGGCGACGCCGATCTTCACTTCCTTGCCGAGCACGCCTTTGCTGGTCTTGGGCGAGATCTTCTTGATCAGCTCATTGCCGCTGTTGATGTGGTCGACCGCGAGCTCCCAGCCCTTCAGCTCGTCCTCGCCCTGCACGGCATAAGTGCCGGTGCGCGGGGTGGCGATGCCGATGAACACGGATGAACCGGAAGAGCCGGCGGGCCAGGTGCCGATCGGCGGCTTGTCCTCGGCGAAGGCCATCGGCGTCAAGCCGGGAAGCATGAAACCGCCCGCGAGGCTTGCCGCCGTCTGCAGCAGACCGCGACGGGACAGCCTGAAGCAGGAATTGAAGAGCGTATCCTTCATTTTCGACGTCCTCCCGAAAGTTATTGTGATGTGTCGCGTCCGAACCAGCCGGACCCCGGCGCATCCGTGAGCGCCGCAGGCCGGATCAACGGGCCGCCGGATGCATCATGCGCCTGTCTAATTTGTATCGTTTCACGATAGAAGGGGGTGTCAATTTCATCTTTGGTCGAAGATGGCGGTAAATTCGCCCCGTAGTATCGTAGAACGATATACTATGGGAAACGCCGCCGATCCCGGAATTACAGATGCCTGCTGATGACGGAGCCGTCCGCACCGACTCGCCCGAGATGGCGATGCCGAGCGAGGACGTTGTCCCGGTAACCATCGCCAACACCTGCTTCGGTCTGGCGCAAATCGCGCCGGACCAGGGCGAGACGACGCCTGCCTCGGGCGAAGGCGCGGATGAGCCGCTGAGCGGGCGTGCCATCAACGTCTTGAAGATGCTCGCCGACGAGATCATGGGCGAGGTCCCACCGCGCGACGACTGGGTGCCGCCGGAGAGCCTGCTGCGCAGGATCACGGTGGAGCGGCTATCGATTGCGCGCAATTGCGGTCCGCGCACCACCGACGAGATCATCCGCTGGGCCGAGGCGCGCGGGGTGACGATCCAGCCGGTGTTTCACGCCGGCAAGTCGTTGTCCGAGACGTGGCGGGAGCTGAGCGCGCGGTTTGCCGCGGGCGATTTGAGCAAGGCTGAGCTTGCCGAGGCGCTGGAGAAATCGGTGCGCCGCAAGAGCACCAAGATCCCCGTCGCTGTCCAGCAAATCCTGCTGAAGTATTTGAGACGCCTCGGAGAGGACATCAGGCGGGGCTGACGTCGCGGCGCGTGTGGGCAGCGGTCCACAGATTTCGCGGCGCTCCTCGTGGCGGGCCGCGGCGCTTGATGCCAACGTCACTGCAGCGAACGATACGGAATCGGCAATGCCTCCCGCGACCGGAACAAAGCGCCGACCAGGCCGGCCCCGCAAGGCCGCGACATCCGGCGGCGCCGCGACGGTGGATTACGAAACCCTGGCGCGGTTTCGTTACGAGCTTCGCAGGTTCCTTGCGTTCTCCGAGATCGAGGCGAACCGATCGGGCCTGTCAACCCAGCAATATCAGGCGCTGATGGCCATCAGGGGCTTCTCCACGCGTGAGCCGGTGTCGGTCGGCGACCTGGCAAGGTACATGCTCATTCGGCATCACACCGCGGTCGAGCTCGTGGACCGGATGGTCAGGCTGAAGATCGTCAGTCGGAGCACCGACCCTTCCGATGGACGCCGCGTGTTGCTGGCGTTGACCAAGGAGGGAGAGCGCCGCTTGCGGCGCCTTTACCAAATCCACGTTCACGAGCTTCGCACCATGGGGCCGACGTTAACGAAGATGCTGAAATTGTTCCGTCTGTTGTGAGGGTGGACCGCAGGTTTTACCGTGCCGGTTAACCCCCGGTCAGGCCAATCCGACTATGAGAGAAGCCATGACCACCGGCCTGATCGATCGCCCGACCGAAAGCCCGTCACGAAAGCCCTCGACCGCCAAGACCTGGCTGAAGGCGATCGAGTTGACCTCGCGCATCGAGGCCGAGCCGTCGCGGCTGTTCGCCGATGTGGTAGCGGACTGGGCGGCGCGCCAGCCGGACCGGCCGGCGCTGGTGTCGGATGGCGAGAGGCTGAGCTATCGCGCGCTCGCCGAACGCGTCAATCGCTATGCGCGCTGGGCGGTGTCCGTCGGAATCAAGCGCGGCGACACCGTGTGCTTGGTCATGCCGACGCGGCCCGATTATGTCGCGGCCTGGCTCGGCATCAGCAAGGTCGGCGGCGTGGCGGCGCTGATCAACACCAAACTCGTCGGTCAATCGCTGGCGCATTGCGTCAACGTCGCGCGGACCGACCGCATCATCCTTGCGCGCGAGCTTGTCGGCGCCTTCGAAGCTGCGCGGCCGCTGCTCGAGCGCGCGCCGAAGATCTGGAGCCATGAAGAGATCGATGTCGCGCTCGCGAAGCGCGACGGCGGTCCGCTGTCGCCGGTCGAGCGCCGCGATGTGACGATCGACGACCGCGCGCTGCTGATCTACACCTCGGGCACAACGGGCCTGCCCAAGGCCGCGAGCATCAGCCATCGCCGCATCCTCAATTGGGGCGGATGGTTCGCAGGCCTCACTGGCGCCTCGCCCGACGATCGCCTTTACAACTGCCTGCCGGTGTATCATTCCGTCGGCGGCGTGGTCGCGCCCTGCAGCATGCTGTTTGCCGGCGCATCCGTCGCGCTCGCCGAAAAATTCTCGGCCACGACCTTCTGGCAGGATGTCGCGCGCTTCGACTGCACGCTGTTCCAGTATATCGGCGAGCTCTGCCGCTACCTCCTGAAGGCGCCTCTATCCGAGTTCGAGCGTCAGCACCGGCTGCGGCTGGCCTGCGGCAACGGCCTGCGCGGCGACATCTGGGAGCAATTCCAGACGCGGTTCGCGATCCCGCAAATTCTCGAGTTCTACGCGGCGACCGAGGGCAATTTCTCTCTCTACAATGTCGAAGGCAGGGTCGGCGCGATCGGCCGCATCCCGCCGCTGCTGGCGCATCGCTTTCCGGCCGCGATCGTCAAGGTCGATCCCGACAGTGGCGCGCCCTTGCACGGCGAAGACGGACTATGCGTTGCCTGCGCGCGCAATGAGCCGGGCGAAGCGATCGGACGCATCGGCACCGCCGCCGACGGCGGCGGCCGCTTCGAGGGCTATACCGACAGGACCGAGACCGAGAAGAAGATCCTGCGCAACGTCTTCGCCAAGGGCGACGCCTGGTTCCGCACCGGCGACCTGATGCGGCTCGACGAGCAGGGTTTCTTCCATTTCGTCGATCGCGTCGGCGACACCTTTCGCTGGAAGGGCGAGAATGTCGCGACCAGCGAGGTCAACGACGCCATTCGCGAATGCAAGGGCGTGCTTGATTCGACGACTTACGGCGTCGAGATCGCCGGCCATGACGGTCGCGCCGGCATGTCGGCGATCGTCATCGGCGATGATTTCGATTTCACGGCCTTCGCAGGTCATCTGGCGCGACGGTTGCCAGTCTATGCGCATCCGCTGTTCCTGCGCATCAGCGCAAATCTCGACGCCACCGAGACCTTCAAGCAGAAGAAGCACCAGCTCGCGCGGGAAGGCTTTGATCCTGCCGTTGTGGCCGATCCGCTCTATTTCCGCGATCCCGCCTCGGGCGCATACCGGGCGCTTCGAACCGGTGATCACGCGCATATCGTGAACGGCGAGACCAGAATCTAAAAGTTTAAGAAATCTTTCCGCAATCCTCGAATCCTCACAGTTCCGGCAAGTCTGATGTTTACCAACGGCGGCAAAGTTTCCGCTCCCTTGCTGCGTTAATTCGCATTTGCGCCGTATGATGCGATCCGACGATTTTTGGAAAAAGCGAGCCATCCCATGTCGACGAA
>Ga0070741_10012771_pt1 | contig 15065 bp, 12 predicted proteins | sample Coa_R1_4_FD_66440 | JGI IMG/M metagenome (GOLD analysis project Ga0070741, IMG submission 66440) | Surface soil microbial communities from Centralia Pennsylvania, which are recovering from an underground coalmine fire - Coalmine... | ecosystem: Environmental > Terrestrial > Soil > Unclassified ... | reverse complement strand
GGGGGACAACGTGACGATGCAGATCGAGTTGATCCAGCCGGTGGCGATGGAGAAGGAGTTGCGGTTTGCGATCCGGGAGGGCGGACGGACGGTGGGCGCCGGCGTCGTCTCGGAGATCATCGAATAGCCCATGCGCGACATCATCTCGCTCGCCTGCACCAACTGTCAGCGACGGAACTACTCGACGACCAAGAACCGGCGGACGCATCCCGACCGGATGGAGATCAAGAAGTACTGCAAGTGGTGCCGCAAGCACCACCCGCACAAGGAATCGAAGTAGGCGATTCGGAGGCGTGTAGCTCTAACGGCTAGAGCACTGGACTCCAAATCCAGGGGATGGGGGTTCGAATCCCTCCACGCCTGCCAGATCGAGAGAAGCGCGAGGGTATGGAATTTCTGAAGCGAGTGAAGGAGTTCTTCGAGGAAGTCGCGGGGGAGTTTCGACGGGTCAACTGGCCCAGCCGCCAGGACGTGGCGGCCTCCACGGCGGTGGTGCTGGTCGTGGTGTTCGTCCTGGCGATGTACCTGGGCGCGGTCGACGTGGCCCTGTCCCGCCTGGTGGAGGTGGTCCTGAAATGAGCGAGACGGGAACGGGGACGGCGACGAAGCAGTGGTTCGTGGTGCACACCTACTCGGGCTTCGAGAACAAGGTGGCGTCCGGGATCGAGTCGCGCGCGCGCATCTTCGGCCTTCAGGACCAGATCGGCCGGGTGATCGTGCCGACCGAGAAGGTGCGGGAGATCCGCAAGAGCAAGAAGATCGAGACCGAGCAGAAGTTCTTCCCCGGGTACCTCCTGGTGGAGATGGAGCTGACCGACGACACCTGGCACCTCGTGCGCTCGACGCCGAAGGTGACCGGGTTCGTGGGCTCGGGGTCGAAGCCCGTGCCCCTGCCGCCCGAGGAGGTCGAGGGCATCCTGCGGCAGATGGAGGAGGGCGCGGAGAAGCCGAAGCTCAAGTCGACCTTCCAGAAGGGCGACAAGGTGCGCGTGATCGAGGGCCCGTTCGTCAACTTCCAGGGCGCGATCGACGACCTGAACCCGGAGCGCGGCAAGCTGAAGGTCATGGTGGCCATCTTCGGGCGGCTGACGCCCGTGGAGCTCGAGTACTACCAGGTGGAGAGGCTCTAGCATGGCGAAGAAGGTCCAGGCGATGGTGAAGCTGCAGATCACGGCCGGCAAGGCCAACCCGTCGCCGCCCGTCGGCCCGGCCCTCGGTCAGCACGGCGTGAACATCATGGAGTTCTGCAAGGGCTTCAACGCCCAGACCAGCGGCCAGGAGGGGCTCATCCTGCCGGTGGTGGTCACGATCTACCAGGACCGATCGTTCAGCTTCGTGGTGAAGACGCCGCCGGCCGCGGTGCTGCTCAAGCGGGCCGCCGGCATCGCCAAGGCCTCCGCGGTCCCCCACAAGGACAAGATCGGCAAGGTCACGCGGGCGCAGGTGCGCGAGATCGCCCAGACCAAGCTGGTGGACCTCAATACCGACTCCATCGAGTCCGCCATGCGCACCGTCGAGGGCACCGCCCGCAGCATGGGCATCGAGGTCGTCTGACCGCACTCCCTGGGGGAGTGCGGGGGCCATGTCGGGGCCCCCGCAGCTGAAGAGCAGTACAGAAGTAAACCTTTGAGTGCAGAGAACGACGGGACCGAGGAGCCGAGATGGCAACCGCGACGAAGAAGATGAAGGCCGCCGAGTCCCTCTACGACCGCGAGAAGGCCTATTCGGTCGAGGAGGCCCTCGGCATCCTCAAGAAGCTGCCCAGCGCGAAGTTCGACGAGTCGGTCGATTTGTCGCTGCGGCTCGGGGTCGATCCCAAGCACGCCGACCAGATGGTGCGCGGGGCCATCGTCCTGCCGCACGGCATCGGCAAGGCGGTGCGGGTGGCGGTGTTCGCCAAGGGGGAGAAGGAGCGCGAGGCCCGCGAGGCGGGCGCCGACATCGTGGGGGCCGAGGACCTGGTGGAGAAGATCCAGGGCGGCTTCATGGAGTTCGACTCGACCATCGCGACCCCGGACCTCATGGGGCAGGTGGGCCGGCTCGGCAAGGTGCTCGGCCCCCGCGGGCTGATGCCGAACCCGAAGCTCGGCACCGTCACCTTCGACGTGGCGCGGGCGGTGCGCGAGGTGAAGGCGGGCAAGGTCGAGTTCCGGGTCGACAAGGCGGGGAACGTGCACGTGCCGGTGGGCAAGAAGTCCTTCGCGGAGCCGCACCTGGTCGCGAACGCGCTCGCCCTGCTGGAGGCCATCGTGCGGGCCAAGCCCGCGGCGGCCAAGGGGCAGTACCTGCGCTCGGTCACGGTGTCGTCGACGATGGGCCCGGGCATCCAGGTCGACGTCCAGCGGGTCGCCAACATGTTCAAGAAGGCTCTCTAGGAGCGAGACGTGCCGACCCAAGCGAAGACCCAGAGCGTCGCGACCCTGCGGGAACGCCTGCAGCCGGTCAAGACCGCGGTGATCACCGAGTATCGCGGCCTCACCGTGCAGCAGCTCTCCGACCTGCGCAAGCAGCTCAAGGCCGCGCAGTGCGAGTACCGGGTGGTGAAGAACCGGCTGGCCCGGCTCGCGGTGAAGGAGCTGGCCCTCGACCCGCTGGCCACCCACTTCCGGGGGCCGACCGGGCTCGTGTTCACCGCGCAGGACCCGGTCCCGATGGCGAAGGCTTTGCAGACGTTCGTGCGGACGAACCCCGCCCTCACCATCAAGGTCGGGTTCGTGGAGGGCCGGGTCGTCGAGCCCGCGGAGCTGAAGGCACTGGCCGACCTGCCGTCGAAGGAGGGGCTGCGCGCGCAGCTGGTGGGGGCCCTGCAGGGGCCGCTCTCGCAGCTGGTGTCGTTGCTGGCCGCCCCCCAGCGGGAGCTGGTCCGGATCCTGGAGGCGCGCAGCAAGCAGGCCGAAGCGACGAAGTCGTAGTCAACCACGACGGAGCATCCACAGGAGGCAGGCGAGATGGCGGCGAATATCGAAGAGATCGCGGAGAAGCTGGACACGCTGACGCTGCTGGAGGCGGCCCAGCTTTCGAAGCTGCTGCAGGAGAAGTGGGGCGTGTCCGCGGCGGCCGCGGTGGCGGTGGCGGCGCCCGCGGGCGGCGGCGCGGCGGCGGGTGCCGCGGCGGGGGGCGAGGAGAAGACCGAGTTCGACGTGGTGCTGACCGCGGCGGGGGACAAGAAGATCCAGGTCATCAAGGTGGTGCGCGAGCTGACCGGGCTGGGCCTGAAGGAGGCGAAGGACCTGGTGGACGGGGCGCCGAAGCCGGTGAAGGAGAAGGTGGCCAAGGCGGAAGCGGCGGACATGAAGAAGAAGCTCGAGGAGGTTGGCGCCACGGTGGAAGTCAAATAGCCTCCGCGTACGGAGAAGGCGCAGATCGGGGGGCCGCGTTCGGCTCCCCGCTCACACTAACGTGTCGCCGGCGGTGCGGCTCCGGACTCCCCGGAGCGTGCGACCACGGTGAGTCGAGCCCAGCCCCGTGTCACGGGGCGCGGAGGGTGTATGGCGCGTAACATCGAGTGCGGGCGCCGGGTCCGGAAGGACTTCGGCAAGATCCCGTCCATCGTCGAGATTCCGAACCTCATCGAGATCCAGCAGCAGTCCTACGAGCAGTTCCTCCAGAAGGAGATCGCGCCCGAGCGGCGCGACGACACGGGACTGCAGGCGGTCTTCAAGTCGGTCTTCCCGATCCAGGACTACAACGGCAACGCCACCCTGGAGTTCCACAGCTATCACTTCGGCGATCCGAAGTACACGGTGGAGGAGTGCCACGACCGGGGCATGACCTTCGCGATTCCTCTGAAGGTCACCCTGCGCCTGAAGGTGGTGGACAACGACAAGGAGACCAAGACTCAGACCGTCCGTGAGGTCCGGGAGCAGGAGGTCTATCTCGGCGAGCTGCCCCTCATGACCGAGAAGGGCACGTTCATCATCAACGGCACCGAGCGGGTGGTGGTGTCGCAGCTGCAGCGCTCGGCCGGCGTGTTCTTCGACGACGACAAGGGCAAGACGGTGGCCTCGGGCAAGCTGCTCTTCTCGGCCCGGGTCATCCCATACCGCGGCTCGTGGGTCGAGTTCGAGTTCGACGCCAACGACATCCTCTACGTGCGCGTGGACCGCCGGCGGAAGATGCTGGCCACCGCGTTCCTACGCGCGTTCTGGTTCCTCGAGAAGGGCGTGATCCTCTCCGACGAGGAGATCCTCGGGCAGTTCTACGACGCGGAGGAGGTGCTGTCCTTCGAGGACCACACCGCCTGGGTGAAGCTCTCCCCCGAGGTCCACAACGGGGCCAAGGTGGCCGACGACGTGAAGGCCCCGAGGGGCAAGGAGCCCATCGTCCAGGCCGGACGGACCCTGAACCCGCGCACCATCGACAAGCTGGTGGAGGCGGGAGTGACCAAGATCCCGGTGAAGGCGGAGAGCCTGGTGGGCCGGCGCACCGCCGGCCGGGTGGTGGACTCGGAGACCGGCGAGGTGCTGGCCGAGACCAACCAGGAGATCACCGCGACCCTGCTCGCCCAGATCATGGGGCGACGGGTGGCCTCCTTCAAGCTGCTGGCCCTGGTGCCGGGCAAGACCGACGCCTCGCTGCACGAGACGCTCTCGCGGGATCACTTCAAGAACCCGGACGAGGCCCTGGTGGAGATCTACCGGCGGCTGCGGCCGGGCGACCCGCCCACGGTGGAGTCGGCCCGCGCCCTGTTCCGGGGCATGTTCCTCGATCCGCGCCGGTACGACCTGGCCCGGGTCGGCCGCTTCATGATCAACAAGAAGCTCGGCATCGGCGCCAACCTGAACATCAAGACCCTCCGCAGCGAGGACGTGGTGCACGTGGTGCGGCACCTGCTGCAGGTCAAGCTCGGCAGCAAGCCGACCGACGACATCGACCACCTCGGCAACCGCCGGGTGCGCTCGGTGGGCGAGCTGCTGGAGAACCAGTTCCGGGTCGGCCTGACCCGCATGGAGCGGGCGGTGAAGGAGCGGATGTCGATCTCGGACATCACCAACCTGATGCCGCACGACCTCATCAACGCCAAGCCGGTCTCGGCGGTGGTGAAGGAGTTCTTCGGCTCCTCGCAGCTCAGCCAGTTCATGGACCAGACCAACCCGCTCGCCGAGCTGACCCACAAGCGGCGGCTGTCCGCCCTGGGCCCGCGCGGCCTCTCCCGGGAGCGCGCGGGGTTCGAGGTGCGTGACGTGCACCCGACCCACTACGGGCGGATCTGCCCCATCGAGACGCCGGAAGGCCCGAACATCGGCCTGATCAGCTCGCTCAGCACCTACGCGCGCATCAACGAGTTCGGCTTCATCGAGACGCCGTACCGCAAGGTCGAGCACGGCAGCGTGCTGCCGGGCGAGCCGGTGTACCTCACCGCCCTCGAGGAGGAGCGGTACGTCATCGCCCAGGCCAACGCCCAGCTGGACGAGCGGGGGCACTTCACGCAGGACCGCGTCTCGGCCCGCAAGGGCGGTGAGTACAAGATGGTGTCGCCGGAGGAGCTGCACTTCATCGACATCTCCCCGAAGCAGCTGGTCTCGGTGGCGGCGGCGATGGTGCCGTTCCTCGAGAACGACGACGCGAACCGGGCCCTCATGGGGGCCAACATGCAGCGCCAGGCGGTGCCGCTGCTGCAGCCGGAGGCGCCCCTGGTCGGCACCGGCATGGAGCACATCGTGGCCCGCGACTCGGGAGCGGTGGTGCTGGCCCGGCGACCCGGCGTGGTGGAGTACGTGTCGGCCAACCGCATCGTGGTGCGGGCGGAGACGCGGTCCAAGAAGGCGGACCCGGTGCAGGATCTGCCGCTGGACATCTACAACCTGACCAAGTACCGCCGGTCGAACCAGAACACCTGCATCAACCAGCGCCCGATCGTGAGCAAGGGCGACCGGGTGAAGGCGGGCGACGTGATCGCGGACGGGCCGGCCACCGACCAGGGCGAGCTGGCCCTCGGCCGCAACGTGCTGGTCGCGTTCATGCCGTGGGGCGGGTACAACTTCGAGGACGCGATCCTGGTCTCGGAGCGCCTGGTCAAGGACGACCGCTACACCTCGATCCACATCGAGGAGTTCGAGGTGCAGGCCCGCGACACCAAGCTCGGCAAGGAAGAGGTGACCCGCGACATCCCCAACGTGTCCGAGGAGGCCCTCAAGGACCTCGACGACTCGGGCATCGTCCGGATCGGAGCCAAGGTCAAGGCGGGCGACATCCTGGTCGGCAAGATCACCCCGAAGGGGGAGACCCAGCTGACCCCGGAGGAGAAGCTGCTGCGCGCGATCTTCGGCGAGAAGGCGGGCGACGTGCGCGACACCTCGCTCACGGTGCCGCCCGGCATCGAGGGGACGGTGGTCGACGTCAAGGTCTTCTCGCGCCGCGGCGTCGACAAGGACGACCGCGCCAAGTCCATCGAGGACGAGGAGATCGCGGCCCTGGAGAAGGACTACCAGGACGAGATCGCGATGGTCGAGATGGAGCGCGACCAGAAGCTGAAGAACCTGCTCTTCGGCAAGACCCTGGTAGCGGACCTGATCGACCCCACCACCAAGGAGCGCCTGGCCAAGAAGGGCGACAAGATCGACCGCCCGGACATGGACAACCTGTCCTGGCACGAGCTCAAGAAGATCAAGGTCAAGGAGGACGACGGGCTCGCGGTCACCGTGAAGAAGATCGAGGACCTCGCCGACGACCAGATCGCCTACTTCGATCGCATGCTCGAGGAGCGGGTCGGCCGGCTGCGCCGCGGTGACGACCTGCCCCCGGGCGTGATCAAGATGGTCAAGGTCTATGTGGCGGTGAAGCGCAAGCTGTCGGTGGGCGACAAGATGGCGGGGCGCCACGGCAACAAGGGCGTGGTCTCGCGCATCGTGCCGCAGGAGGACATGCCGTACCTGCCCGACGGGACGCCGGTGGAGATCGTGCTGAACCCGCTCGGGGTGCCGTCCCGCATGAACGTGGGGCAGATCCTGGAGACCCATCTCGGCTGGGCCGCGCGAGCCCTCGGCCTGTGGGTCGCGAGCCCGGTGTTCGACGGGGCCACCGAGGCCGAGATCACCGCGCACCTCTCGCAGGCCGGCCTGCCCGCCTCGGGCAAGACGCGGCTCTTCGACGGCCGCACCGGCAAGTCGTTCCATCAGGAAGTGACGGTGGGCTACATCTACATGCTCAAGCTGGCCCACCTGGTCGACGACAAGATGCACGCCCGCTCCATCGGGCCCTACTCGCTGGTGACGCAGCAGCCCCTGGGCGGCAAGGCCCAGTTCGGCGGCCAGCGCTTCGGGGAGATGGAGGTCTGGGCGCTCGAAGCTTACGGCGCCGCCCACACGCTGCAGGAGATGCTGACCGTCAAGTCGGACGACGTGGAAGGGCGGAACCGGATCTACGAAGCGATCGTGAAGGGAGAGAACTTCCTCGAGCCGGGCACGCCGGAGTCCTTCAACGTGCTCGTGAAGGAGCTGCAGAGCCTGGCGCTGGACGTGGAACTCATCCCGAAGGACGGCAAGAAGCCGTCGTAAGGAGATTCATCGAATGCTGACGGATCGGCCTTTCGGCAGCCTGGTACGCGACGACAAGCCTGCCAAGGACCTGTGGGGCATCCTGGACCGTCACCCGAAGCCGCTCAGCTTCGGGGCGATCCGTATCAAGCTCGCGTCGCCGCAGAAGATTCGCGACTGGTCGCACGGCGAGGTGAAGAAGCCGGAGACCATCAACTACCGGACGTTCAAGCCGGAGCGGGACGGCCTCTTCTGCGCCCGCATCTTCGGCCCGACCAAGGACTACGAGTGCGCCTGCGGCAAGTACAAGCGGATGAAGTTCGCGGGCGTGATCTGTGACAAGTGCGGCGTCGAGGTGACGCGGGCCCGGGTGCGCCGCGAGCGCATGGGCCACATCGAGCTGGCCTCCCCGGTCTCCCACGTGTGGTTCTTCAAGGGCCTGCCCTCCCGGATCGGGCAGCTGCTCGACATGTCGCTGCGCGAGCTCGAGAAGATCCTCTACTTCGAGGAGTACGTGGTGGTGGACCCCGGCAAGGTGCCGGGGCTCAAGAAGAAGGACCTGCTCTCGGTGGACCGGGTGCGCAAGCTGAACGAGGAGTACGGTCCCGATGCCTTCGTGGCGGGCATGGGCGCGGAGGCGATCCGCGAGCTGCTGCGCGGGATGGACCTGGACGCGCTGGCCCGCGAGCTGCGCGCCGGCATGGGCGTGGAGACCTCGGCCCAGAAGCGGAAGAAGATCGTGAAGCGGCTGAAGGTGGTCGAGGCGTTCCTGAAGTCCGGCAACCAGCCCGAATGGATGATCCTCGAGGTGCTGCCGGTCATTCCGCCCGAGCTGCGCCCGCTGGTGCCGCTCGACGGGGGCCGCTTCGCCACCTCGGACCTGAACGATCTCTACCGGCGGGTGATCAACCGGAACAACCGCCTGAAGCGGCTCATGGAGCTGCGGGCGCCCGAGATCATCATCCGGAACGAGAAGCGGATGCTCCAAGAAGCGGTGGACGCCCTGTTCGACAACGGCCGCCGGGGCCGCGTCATCACCGGGCCCAACAATCGCCCGCTGAAGTCGCTCTCCGACACCCTGAAGGGCAAGCAGGGTCGCTTCCGGCAGAACCTCCTCGGCAAGCGCGTCGACTACTCCGGGCGCTCGGTGATCGTGGTGGGCCCGTACCTCAAGCTCTACCAGTGCGGCCTGCCCAAGAAGATGGCGCTCGAGCTCTTCAAGCCCTTCATCCTGCGCAAGCTGGAGGAGCGGGGCATCGCCTCGTCCATCAAGGCGGCCAAGAAGTACGTGGAGAAGGAGCGGCCCGAGGTGTGGGACATCCTGGAGGAGGTCATCCAGGAGCACCCGGTGCTGCTGAACCGGGCCCCCACCCTCCACCGGCTCGGCATCCAGGCCTTCGAGCCCATCCTGGTCGAGGGCAAGGCCATCGAGATCCATCCGCTGGTCTGCACCGCGTTCAACGCGGACTTCGACGGCGACCAGATGGCGGTGCACGTGCCGCTCTCCATGGAAGCGCAGATGGAGGCGCAGGTGCTGATGCTCTCCGCCAACAACATCCTGTCGCCCTCCAACGGCGCGCCGGTGGCGGTGCCGACCCAGGACATGGTGTTCGGCATCTACTACATGACCAAGGAGCGCCCGGGGGCCAAGGGCGAGGGCCGGCTCTTCGCGGATCCGGAGGAGCTGCGGGTCGCCTACGACAACGAGGACGTCGACCTGCAGGCCCGCATCCGCCTGCGCTACAACGGGGGCATCATCGAGACCACGGTCGGCCGCACCCTCTTCAACGAGGTGGTGCCGCCGCCCCTCCGGTTCCTCAACAAGGAGCTCAAGAAGAAGGAGATCGGTCAGCTCATCTCCGACTGCTACAACCGGCTCGGCAACGAGGCCACCGTCGCCTTTCTCGACGAGCTGAAGGACATCGGCTTCCGCTACGCGACCCTGTCCGGCCTCAGCATCGGGATCGTGGACATGCACGTGCCGTCGACCAAGGGCGACATCATCGAGCGGGCCCGGCACAACGTGAACGAGGTGGAGCAGCAGTACCAGGACGGCGTCATCACCAACGGCGAGCGCTACAACAAGGTGGTCGACATCTGGGCGCACGTCACCGAGCAGATCGCGGATCAGCTCTTCAAGGAGATGGAGGTCCGGGCCGAGAACGGCGACTTCAACCCGATCTTCATGATGGCGGACTCGGGCGCGCGGGGCTCCAAGCAGCAGATCCGGCAGCTGGCCGGGATGCGCGGCCTCATGGCCAAGCCGAGCGGCGAGGTCATCGAGACCCCCATCACCTCGAACTTCCGGGAGGGCCTCACCGTCCTCGAGTACTTCACCTCGACCCACGGGGCCCGCAAGGGCCTGGCCGACACCGCGCTGAAGACGGCGGACTCCGGCTACCTGACCCGCCGTCTGGTCGACGTGGCCCAGGACGTGATCATCTCCGAGTACGACTGCGGCACCGTGAAGTACATCGAGGCCTCCCCCCTGATCGAGGGCGGCGATATCATCCAGTCGCTCCGCGACCGGGTGCTGGGGCGCGTGGCCGCGGGCGACATCCGCGACCCGTACACCGGCGAGATCATCGTGCAGGCCAACACCGAGATCAACGAGGAGCTGGCCCAGAAGATCGAGGACTCCGGCCTCGAGCGGGTGCGCATGCGGTCCGCGCTCACCTGCGAGTCCAAGCGCGGGATCTGCGTGATGTGCTACGGACGGAACCTCGGCACCGGGAACCTGGCCGAGCTGGGCGAGGCGGTGGGCATCATCGCCGCACAGTCCATCGGCGAGCCGGGCACGCAGCTGACCATGCGGACCTTCCACATCGGCGGCACTGCCAGCAAGGTGGTGGCGACGTCCCGTCACGACGCCAAGAATCCCGGCGTGCTGACCTACCACAACATCCGCTGGGTCGAGAACCGCGACGGCGAGATCGTGGCCCTCAACCGCAACGGCGAGGTGGTGCTGCACGACGAGAAGGGCCGTGAGAAGGAGCGCTACCCGGTGGTGCCGGGGGCCAAGATCAAGTTCCGGGACGGGGCCCGGGTGCCGAAGGGCGGCACCACCATCGTGGAGTGGGACCCGTTCACGACCCCGATCCTCACCGAGGTGTCGGGCACCATCGCCTTCCGGGACGTGGTGGACGAGGTGACGATCCGGGAAGAGATCGACGAGGTCACCGGTCTCGCCCAGCGGGTGATCATCGAGGATCCCGAGGGCAAGCTGCAGCCCCGGGTGTCGGTCAAGGCCCCCGCGGGCAGCGGGGAGGCCCCGGGCACGGTGGACGCCCTCGGGGAGACCCGCGGCCGCTACATGCTGCCGGTGGGCGCGTACCTGCTGGTGGCCGACAACGCCGAGGTGCACGCGGGTGACGTCATCGCCAAGATCCCGCGGGAGTCGACCAAGACCAAGGACATCACCGGCGGTCTGCCGCGGGTGGCCGAGCTGTTCGAGGCACGCAAGCCCCGCGAGCAGGCGGTCATCACCGAGATCGACGGCGTGGTGGAGTTCGCCGGCTTCGTCAAGGGCATGCGGAAGATGGTCATCCGCGCCGACGACGGGGAGACCAAGGAGTACCTGATCCCGAGCGGCAAGCACATCTCGGTACGGGAAGGGGACCGGGTGAAGGCGGGCGAGGCCCTCATGGGCGGCTCGCCGAACCCGCACGACTACCTGGCCGTGCTGGGCGATCGGGAGCTGCAGCGGTACCTGGTGAACGAGGTGCAGGAGGTCTACCGCCTGCAGGGCGTGACCATCAACGACAAGCACATCGAGATCATCGTGCGCCAGATGCTCCGGCGCGTACGGATCGAGGAGGTCGGCGGCACCGACTTCGTGGTGGGCGAGCTGGTCGACAAGTTCGTCTTCCAGGAAGAGAACGAGAAGGCGGTGGCGGCCGGCAAGGCGCCCGCGACCGCCCAGCCGGTGCTGCTCGGCATCACCAAGGCCTCGCTGTCCACCGACAGCTTCATCTCGGCCGCCTCCTTCCAGGAGACGACCCGGGTGCTGACCGAGGCCGCCATCAGCGGGAAGGTCGACGACCTCCGGGGGTTGAAGGAGAACGTGATCGTGGGGCGGCTCATCCCCGCCGGGACCGGCCTCAGCAACTACACCCGGGTCGAGGTCCTGAGCCAGGGTGACGAGGAGGAGGCGCCCGCCGGGGAGGCCCCGGTGGAGGTGGCCGTGGACCTGCCCGGGGACGAGGGCGCGGACGTCGACGACGAGGCGGTACCCGAGGCCGGCTAGGCCGGCCCCCGGGGGCCTCCGGACAGGGCCGGGCGATTGACAACGACCGGACGGTCGGATATAAAGTCAGGGTTTTGGCCCAATTGAGGGCCATGCACGAGACAGCAGTGGCGAGCTAGCGGGGAACCGAGGAAGCCGAGCGAGACATGCCGACGATCAACCAGCTGGTGCGGCAGGGCCGGGAGGCGGTGCGGAAGAAGTCCAAGACGCCCGCCATGGAGTCCTGTCCGCAGAAGCGCGGGGTGTGCATCCGGGTCTACACCACGACCCCCAAGAAGCCGAACTCGGCGCTCCGCAAGGTGGCCCGGGTCAGGCTCACCAACGGGCTCGAGGTGACCTCGTACATCCCGGGCGTCGGGCACAACCTGCAGGAGCACTCGATCGTGCTGATCCGCGGCGGGCGCGTGAAGGACCTCCCGGGCATCCGCTACCACATCATCCGCGGCTCGCTGGACACCGCGGGGGTGGCGGGGCGGAAGCAGAGCCGATCGAAGTACGGCGCCAAGCAGCCGAAGGGCGGCGGAGGCTAGCGTGCGGCGGGCGGGAGCGACGCGACGAGAGATCCTGCCGGATCCCAAGCACGGGAGCCGGCTGGTGGCGAAGTTCGTGAACATGATGATGTACGGCGGCAAGAAGAGCACGGCGGAGCGGATCATGTACGACGCCCTGCAGGCGATGGAGGATCGCGCCCGTCAGGACGCGCTGAAGCTGTTCAAGAGCGCGGTGGACAACTGCAAGCCGGCGGTGGAGGTCAAGTCGCGCCGGGTCGGCGGCTCCACCTACCAGGTGCCGGTGGAGGTCCGGCCGGATCGGCGGACCGCACTGAGCATGCGCTGGCTCATCGGGGCCGCCCGCCGGCGCTCCGAGCGGAGCATGGCCGAGAAGCTGGCCGGCGAGCTGCTGGACGCGGCCAACAACCGCGGCACCGCGGTGAAGAAGCGAGAAGACACTCACAAGATGGCGGAGGCCAACAAGGCGTTCGCGCATTATCGCTGGTAGCGACCAGACGCACAGAGGGGGGCCGTGACCTCGCCCCCCTCTTCTCTTGAGTTCCGCCGCCGGCCTTAGGGAGAAGACAAAGCAGTGGAAGCGCAGTACCCCCTGGAGAGGACCAGAAATATCGGCATCATGGCGCACATCGATGCCGGCAAGACCACGACCACCGAGCGGGTGCTCTACTACACCGGCCGGTCGTACAAGATCGGCGAGGTGCACGAGGGCACCGCCACGATGGACTGGATGGTCCAGGAACAGGAGCGCGGGATCACCATCACGTCCGCGGCCACCACCTGCTTCTGGAAGGACTGCCGGATCAACATCATCGATACGCCCGGCCACGTGGACTTCACCATGGAGGTGGAGCGCTCGCTGCGGGTGCTCGACGGCGCCATCGCCATCCTCGACGCGGTGTCCGGGGTGGAGCCGCAGACGGAGACCGTCTGGCGGCAGGCCGACAAGTACCGGGTGCCCCGCATCGTGTACGTCAACAAGATGGACCGCATCGGGGCCGACTTCTACCGCTGCCTCTCCATGCTGAAGGACCGGCTGGGGGCGCACGCGGTTCCCATCCAGGTGCCGATCGGGCGGGAGGACGGGTTCGTGGGACTGGTGGACCTCATCACCCAGGTCGCCCACGTGTGGGAAGACTCCGAGGAGCTGGGCGGCACGTTCAAGACGGTGGAGGTGCCCGCGGACATGCGGGACCTCGTCCACGAGTACCGCGAGAAGATGATCGAGGGCCTCGCGGAGGTCGACGATCAGCTCATGGAGAAGTACCTGGGCGGCGAGGCGGACAAGATCAGCCCCGACGAGCTGAAGGCGGCAGTGCGGACGGGCACCATCTCCATGAAGGTCTTCCCGGTGGTCTGTGGCGCCTCCTTCAAGAACAAGGGCGTGCAGGCCATGCTGGACGCGGTGGTGGACTACCTGCCGTCACCGCTCGACATCCCGGCGGTCACCGGGGTCAACCCGGATACCGGCCAGAGCGAGAGCCGCGACGCGGATCCCAAGGCCCCGTTCTCGGCGCTGGCGTTCAAGATCATGAACGACCAGCACGTGGGCCAGCTCACCTTCGTGCGCGTCTACTCCGGCACCCTGAGCGCGGGCACCGGTGTCTACAACTCGACCCGCGAGAAGAAGGAGCGGATCGGACGCCTCCTGCGCATGCACGCCAACAAGCGGGAGGAGATCGAGTCGATCTCGGCGGGCGACATCGCGGCGGTGGTCGGTCTCAAGGACACCCGCACCGGCGACACCCTGTGCGACCCGAACAAGCCCATCGTGCTGGAGGCGATGGACTTCCCGACTCCGGTCATCGCGGTGGCCATCGAGCCCAAGACCAAGGCCGACGAGGAAAAGCTCGGACAGTCACTGGCCCGCCTCGCGATGGAGGATCCGACGTTCAAGGTCAACGTGGATCCGGAGACGAACCAGACCCTCATCCACGGGATGGGCGAGCTGCACCTCGAGATCATCGTCGACCGCCTCCTGCGCGAGTTCAAGGTCGAGGCCAACGTGGGCAAGCCCCAGGTGGCCTACCGGGAGACCATCCGCCAGAAGGCGGAGGCGCAGGGGCGGTTCGTGCGCCAGACCGGCGGCCGCGGGCAGTACGGCGACGTGTGGCTCGAGGTCGCTCCCGGCGAGGTGGGCTCGGGGGTGGTGTTCGAGAATCAGCTGAAGGGGCCCTCGATCCCGCGCGAGTACGTGCCCGCGGTGGAGAAGGGCGTGAAGGAGGCGGCGGAGACCGGCGTGCTGGCCGGCTATCCGGTCGTCGACGTGCACGTCGCCCTCACCGACGGCAGCTATCACGAAGTGGACTCGAACGAGATGGCGTTCAAGATCGCGGCCTCCATGGGGTTCAAGGAGGGCTGCCGCAAGGCCAAGCCCGTCCTGCTGGAGCCGGTGATGGACGTCGAGGTGGTCACCCCCTCGGAATTCCAGGGCGCGGTCGTCGGCGATCTCAACAGCCGGCGCGGGAAGATCCTGTCCATGGAAGCCCGGGGCAACGCGCAGGTCATCCGCGCCCACGTCCCGCTCGGGCAGATGTTCGGCTACGCGACGGACGTGCGCTCGATGACCCAGGGCCGCGCCACCTACACCATGCAGTTCGCCCGCTACGAGGAAGTGCCCCGCAATCTCGCCGAGGAGATCATGGCGAAGAGTCGCGGGGAGGGCGGTTCCTCCCGCGGCGGTTCCCGCTAGCGCTCCACAGGAGAGAGCGACCCATGGCCAAGCAGAAGTTCGATCGGACGAAGCCGCACGTGAACATTGGGACGATCGGGCACATCGATCACGGGAAGACGACGCTGACGAGTGCGATCACGAAGGTGCTGCACACGAAGTTC
>Ga0070741_10012770_pt1 | contig 15065 bp, 19 predicted proteins | sample Coa_R1_4_FD_66440 | JGI IMG/M metagenome (GOLD analysis project Ga0070741, IMG submission 66440) | Surface soil microbial communities from Centralia Pennsylvania, which are recovering from an underground coalmine fire - Coalmine... | ecosystem: Environmental > Terrestrial > Soil > Unclassified ... | reverse complement strand
TAGGGGCGTCAATCCTTATTAGAATTATCTTCCCTGTCGGTTGAACGCGGAAATGTTTGCGGCTGGCCAAGATGACGTATCGAATATTCACAGGCGCTGGTCATTCACCACTTTAGGCCCGTCGTCGGCAAAGCAGTCTGTTACGATCTCTCTCATTTCTGCAACCGTCATAGCGGTTGTCTCGCACCTCTTTCACCTTGGCACAAACGCAGAAGCGCTCTGGCTGCACCTGCCCCTTGGGCTTGTTGTCCTTGTAGGCGCGCACTTACTTGACTATTTTGCCCTGCGCGGAACACCTGTAAACAAGCTCTCAAAGGTGGCCCATGTTGCTGCGTTTGCAAACGCCCTGTGGGCTCTGACCGTCCTCCTTGGCGTTGCAGCCGACCTCGTATTTGCAAAGCACGGAGGAGGCGACTACATCGTTGCAGGCATGCTTCTGGCAGTTGGACTCAGGATCGGGATTTTTACCTCTGTGTTTGGAGCCAGTACGGGCAGGGCAGTAGGAGTGTCGTTTATCCAGCCGCTTGTCTTTCTCTTTGCATTTCTGACCACGTCGTCTTATGGCATAATTTTCAGCCCCGCCGGCCTTGCATTTGGGTTTGCTCTCGTGGGCCTTGGCATAGTATGGACGATAATCGCAGACAGGGCAGGAAGGCCTAACATCAAGAGCACGTTTGGCCTGCTCCAGGCATTCATTTCAGCCTGGACAGAACACAAGGTTGACAAGCTCGAAGAATTCACGGAAGCAAAGGCGCACGACGACATCGTCTCCACAAAAATAATTCGGCTCAACACCAGCGGCGGTCAGGCGGCCATAGTCCTGCCAGACGTTCACCCAGGACCGTTCAGTACAGTTGGCGGAAGCAACCTCCCCTACGTGCTGTACGAGGCATTTTCCAAGAGTGCGCTTGTCATGCACAGTGTGTCTGATCATTCCCTCAACATCCCGTCCAAGCGGCAGGTGGACAAGTATGTTGCAGAGCTTGGCAGGGCCAAACTCGTGGAAAAGGGTAACACCTGCAGCACACCTGTCCAGGTGAAGACAAACAATGCCGTGGCTACAGGGATTGCTTTTGGAAACACTGCTGTAGTAATGCTGTCGCTTGCCCCGTCAGGCATGGAGGACGTCCCGCAGGGTGTGCGCACCGAGCTAGAGTCGCACGGGGCGATTCTTGGATTTTCTGACGTTTTAGTAGTCGATTGCCATAACGCAATGGGCAAGCATCTTAGCGACCCGGACAGGGCGGACCTTGCCGCATCTGCAAAGCAATGCCTAGAGCAATTGAAAGGGCAGCCCCAGAGTGAATTCACGATAGGCTTTGCCAGCCTCGATGATGTTTCCCAGAAGCCGGACCCGGCAGGCGAGCTCGGGCAGGCAGGGCTTGCAGTGATGGTCATTGGCAGCGGCGGCCAGAACTATGCCATAGGCTGGGCTGACTCTAACAACATGGATAATAAACTGCGCGACGCCATTGTTTCCAAGATAGATGAGGGCGTCAGCATGCTCGAGGTATGCACCTCCGATACGCACTCTACCTCGGGCAAGAGGACAAGAGAGGGGTACTTTGCGCTTGGAACCACGAGCAACCATGAAGATATTGCCGCCGCGTACCAGCAGATGTGCCGCAAAGCCGCAGAGCGCGCCAGCAAATCTAATTTTGAGTTTGCTTTTTCACAATCAACCATCAAGGTGATGGGCAACAAGCAGTTCGAGGATTACTCTGGCGCCCTTGACAAATCGATGACCATAACAAAGACTTTTCTTGCAATCACTGTCGCGACGTACATCGCGATGCTTGTCATGTCCTAGCTATTGCATAGATTTCCGGCAAAAAGCCCTTTACGTCCATGACAAACGACCTGAACCGGAATATTGGCACTACCGGGATTCCGCTTACAAACCTGACAGACTCGGCGTGCAGTGTCAGCATCACTGGCACGGCCTGTGATATTTTTTTGTCACTCTGGATCAGGCGCTTCGCCCTTGCGGCCTGCTTGCGCGAATGATCCGATATTGACGACAGGTTGTTTCTCTCCCAGTGCTTGCAGTCGATTACAAGGGCAAACCCGGAGCTGACTCCGACTACATCGATCTCCATTCTTGGCTTTGTGAACCGCACATTGGTCTGCGTCTTGTAGCCAAAGGACGTGAGCACCTGCGATGCCAGCTTCTCAAAGTCCTTCCAAGAAAGCTGTTTTGACACCTGTTCCACGTCGCATCCCAGTTGCAGAGCAAGGGCGGCAGCTTCAAGCCTGTCAGTGTCTGCAAAGACCACTGCTTGTTTTGAAATGCTGCCGATGCCGTTGTATGTCAGAAAATCAATAACGCCTTTTGCAACAGACCTGCTTGCTATCCCTGATGCTGCTTGGAACTTGGCAATTGTGGTCTTTGGCTCTATGGCGGCAAGGGCTCTGACAAGCAGTTCATGGTGCATGTGCAACGCATGCTTCACACCTGCAGATATTTAAGCCCAGCAAGTAAAAATAAAGCGACCTACATTTTTTGCAGCGTGTCAGACTGGAGAGACCTTGCGATAGTGCTCTGCCTTGTGCTGGTATTGCTGGGCGCGGTCGCGCTTGGCTCTGCTGCGCAGACTTTTACCGTAATCAAAGGCAAGGTGCTTGAAAAAGGGACTGCGGTACAAAACTTTGGCAGCAGGCCGGTTCCGACGCAGACAATTTCAGTGCTGATTGAAAACAACGACAGAGTCTTTCGCATAGAGCGCGGAAGTGTAGTAAAGTACGCCATCTCTGACGGCGATGCAGGGCGCGTAGAGATCGGGTCCGAGGTCAAACTTTTGATTTCGTCCTACAACAGCAAAGCAAGGCTGATCAGCATCGCCGGAACAAGCCCGATCTAGAGCTTGCCCACCTTGGCTTTGAGAAACTCGAGTGCCTTGCTGGCGCCGCTCTCTTTGACAAGCTGTCTCGCGTCTTCAGGGGTGTCGATGTCTGACATTAATTTCTTCGAGAAAAAGAGTTTCACAGGGATGCTGAGCTCCCTGGCAGTCTTGATGTGAGTTTTGTAGCTGTCGCTGTCATAGTAAGTCTTTAACACTACAGGGGGCTTGCGGAGCAGAAGGTTGGTCCCGTCGTACTTGAACGAGGGGCAGATCACGATGCATTTCTCCTCGTTTTCTGCCAATCTACAGGCCATTGCGATGTCTGCGGCATCCAGAAGCGGCAGGTCCTGCGGTATTACCGCCGTAGAATCTGCGCCTTCCTTTATGCAATAGCCATCTGCGATCGTGACTGCAGAATTGACACCGCTATCCTTTTCTTCATGCAAAAAGTTTGCGCTACAGCGCGCTGCAATCTCTTGTGCGCGCCTGTCACTAGAAACTACGACAACTTTCCTCAGGACCTGTGTACTCGAGAGTATCTCCAGAGTGTTCTCAAGCATGAGCGACGACAGGCGGACGCGCTCATCAAGCGTAAGCATTGTCGACATCCGCGTCTTGCTGTTTTCAAATCTTTTTACAGGCACGATAGCAAAGACATTCAACTGCCAACTACCTTATCCATCAAATACCGGCCAAGCTGGATCTCGTCATCTCTATTTTTCATTATAATGTTTGTCTTGTAAACCTGCATGCCAAGGTTGCGTATTCTGGGCGCCAGGTTGTCGTCACTTGGAGCAATTACGAATGCGCCGACGAAGTCGCTGTAATACTCTCCCACCCCGGCTGGCGAGCTTGCAAGCCTGAGCGCTTTCATGTATTTTACTGCTGGCCCACTTACTGCGGCCTCTCCAATCAGCGGGGAAACTGCCATCACCTTGTCCCTTTTTTTTGCAAGCTCTTTTCGCAAACCTGCAAGGGCAACTATCGGGCCAATGCTCGAGATAGGATTTGCAGGCGCAATTATTACCATGTCTGATCTTCTTATTGCGTCAATCGCCTTGCGGTTTGCCCTTGCTCTTTTGGCGCCTTCATAGTATACGCCACTTACAGCCGGTTCGCCTCTGTATTTGACCCAGAACTCCTGCAGATGCATCCTGCCCCTATCTGTAATTATTTTTGTGACCACTTCATCATCGGTTGCGGGGATGACTCTTTCAGATATCGCATACCGGCGCCTCATCCAGTCTGTAACCTGTGACAGGCTCTTGCCCTTCTTCATCATGTCAGTTCGCGTCAAATGGGTTGCAAGGTCCTTGTCTCCCAAGCCAAACCATGACGGTGCGCCGAGCTTTTCCATCTGCGCAAGGCATTCAAAAGAATCGCCCCTGACGCCCCATCCGCGTTTTTCATCAAGCAGTCCTGCAAGGCCATAAACGATGGTGTCGATGTCAGGGCAGACATAGAGGCCATGAAGCCAAATGTTGTCGCCGACGTTGGAGATCACGGCCATGTCATCTGTCAATGCGGCCAGGCCCCTGACCAGTTTTACGGAACCGGTTCCGCCGGCAAGAACTGTGATCAAATAATAGATGGATAGATTCTGCGTTTTATTATATCTGCCGGATGCAGAGCGTGCGATAAGATAAAGATTATAAACGAGACAGAGCCAAGTCCACTCGTGAAGTCTTATGCCACGTTACTTTCTGGAATAATTGCAACATTTTTGATTACCGGCTTTATTACTCAGGCATATGCGGCAGACATGGCGGCAACTCTAATTACACAGATTAACAAGTCCAGTGCCTCATTTACAGGCGTCAAGAACTTGTCCCTCAAATATCCTGATGGGAGCTCTATTTCACAGCAGCTGAATGGAAAAAACGACAGGATAGAATTTACAATTAACGGAACTGCAACTGACCCTAACATGGCTAACCTGATTCAGGCAAGTAACAAGGCATTGGCAGCTGTAAATAGCCCTGTGCAGGTTACTTCTGCGTCTGTACATTATGTAGCGACACTCAGGGGCCAACCAACAAACGCATTGATATCCGTGAAGGTTGAGTATCTTCCCATCTTGGAGAAGTTTGTCTTGTCAAAAGACGCGCAGAGTGGCGGAAACATCGTGGACCTTCAATGGAGATCATTCAAGATAGACGGACCCGTCAAAGTAGACTCCCCGAACGGCGAGATTAACATAAATCAAGCAATAGGAGCGTTAGAGGTAAAATATCCAGATCTTGCATCAAAGCTGTCAAGCTCTGGAGCACAAGCAGTTCTGACAGAACCCGTGATGGATTTTACCAGATTCAACACTCCTATGGGCAACTGGCACTTTCTCTTTGACCCTGTCGGGACCTACGGCTCGGGAGTTATCACAGGTGGAGAAAATGGTGGAGCTAAAGCACTATCGGTATACTCGTTAGGCGAAAGTAGCTTCAGAGAAGGCACATTTGAGGCGCAGGAGACTACGGCTTCTGCATCAATAGACGGACAGAACGTTGATCTAAAATCGCAAACACCTCCGCCCAGCGGCCAGATCACAATTGGAGGATACTCGAAATTGCAGGGGGCAGCAGGTCAAGAATTTGCAATTGTGACAAACGAGGCTCCTGCAGATGCGCAGACTTCGAGCGGGGCATTCCCGATTCAGGTATTGCTTGTATTTGGCGGAATGATGGGCGCGATAGCCTTCTTCGTACTCTTCAAGGCAAGAAAATAGCTGCGCCTCGCCCGCTTTAATTTATTTTACAAGCAGGTACATACAATCTAGATCACAATGTCTATTATCCAAATTCAATCTTGCACAGATAATGAGAACAGAGGAAGAGGCAAAATACGACCTCAACGAGCGGATATTCGAGTTGTATGATAGCGGGATGCCCGTGGAGAATATCTCTAGCCGTCTCAACACAACTGTTGAATATGTCAATTCTGTTCTTAGCAATGTTCCGGTGGAAGCAGGCTAGCCTTCATCTCTCAGGTAGTACCCGGCGTCTGCCAGCGTTGTTATAGTCGCCTTGCCCTTTTGCAAAAGCGATGTACCTGCAAACCTTGTCCTCCCAATTCCGATAGCCTCCTGCTTTGTGTTAAGGATGATGACAAGATCATTTTCGTCTAATTCTCCAGACACTTCCACTATCGACTCGCCCATGACGTCCCTGCTGTACAGCACCAGTTTTTCTGCATTCTCGTTCACCGTGACGTAAAACTTGTTCCTCTTGCCAAGCCGGGCAAAAATGTCCGCCCCTGAAATCGAGGGCATGAACTGTTTTTTCAGGTGGCCTATTTCAAGTCCTGCCAGATGCGGCTGCATCTTGACAATTACTGCCTCGAGCTCTTGCGGCACTAGGCAAACTGTTTTTAGATCATTATTTTCATGCATAATCAGGGCTTTATCCGCCAGAGCCTCAAAGACGCCCCACTTGTCAAGTGCTCTCTTTATCTGTGTTTTTTCTTCCCGCGTGGGCTTGCGATACAACTCAGCTCACCCTTAATTTGGCGATGAAAAAGCCGGTAGTGTCATGAATGTGAGGGTACAGCCGCCGGGCGTTTCCCAGCTGGTTGTCAAATTTAATGTCGCCGAAACTTGTCAGGCCGGCGCTTCCATGCTCAAAAGGCTCGACAGAAATGTTGGGAAACCCGCGCAAGAGTCTATCCACTACCATTTCATTTTCTTCAGGTGCGAACGAGCAGGTAGAATACACCAAAATGCCGCCGGGCCGGACCATTCTGGCGGCGACATCAACCAATTTTTCCTGCCTGCTTGAGCAGTAGTCGACGTCCTGCGGCCGGTGACTTGTCTTCCTTGCGACGTCTTTGGCAATGACTCCTTCGCAGCTGCACGGAGCGTCCAGAAGGACCCTGTCAAATTTCATGCCAAGCTTTTCAGCGTGAATCCCGTCCATTTTAAAAACGCAGGTGTTGTACACGCCGCAGCGCGCCAAGTTAAAAGACATCGACCTTGCCCTCCTTTCGCTAGGCTCAAGCGCGATTATAGAACCGGTGTTTTTCATCCTCTGCGCGATGAATGTCGTCTTGCCTCCAGGCGCGGCCGCGACGTCAAGCATAACGTGGTTTTCCTCCACATCCAGCGCCTCCACTGCCATGCAGGAGCTGAGGTCCTGAACGTAATAGTGGCCAAGGAGGTATTCGGTGGACGCGCCAGCCGAAATCGGGGCTTTTTCTACGGCAAGCACTTCAGGAAGGACGGTGTGTTTGAGGATAAACCCTTTTGACTCGAGCCGGCTTTCAAGTTCCACCCTGCTTGTTTTAAGAGTGTTAACGCGGATGTATTGCGTCGGCGGCATTTCCATCTTGGCGAGAAATTCCTTTATGTCAGGTACGTATTTCAGGAACCTGCCCACAAGCCACTTGTCGTAGCCATACCTGCTGGCAAGGCCTGCTGATTCGTCTGATTCTGGAAATATGAGAGTCTTCAAGCGAGCAGGTGCAACTCCAATTTTCTCATTTATATCATCTGCCGCCGCCCGGCAGGCCAAGCACCTTGATAGGTGACCGGTAATCGCTTTCTACTGCAATCCCTTCGTTTGCGGTGACTTGAACCGTTGAAACCTGGGTTTCAGGATCCGGGTAAAAAAAGTATGACTCGCCGGGGTTCAGGGATGATTTTTCCTGTACATCTTTTGTGCCGAGCACCACCTTGATGCCTGTCAGCTGCTCGGTGCCCACGTTGGTAACTCTGATCCGGTATTGAATTCCAGAAATGTCGGTCGTATCCTTTGTGGCGTCAACTTCAAGGGCGTATGAGGGTCGCGTGAGCTGCTGGTAAGCAACGTACCCGGCAACTCCTATCGCTGCGGCTATGCATGCAGCGATTATGCCTTTGTGCATAAAGGTTGTTAGATAGGAGTTGCTAATAAAATTACACGTCTTCGTTTTGCACACGGTGGCGTTTTATGTACCGCAGCAGGCTGTCAAAATTGTTTTCAATTTTATAATAGCGGAGCATGTTTTCCATGGTCTCGTCGTCATAGATGGGGTTGTATTTCTTGGCCTTCTCAGAAGGAGCTTCTGCTATGACCCTGCCACCAATACAATTATAGTGATTGCTGGTTGATAAACTTTATCGAATATGCATACAACTTTACAGAGGCAGATCGCTATAGAACAGATACTGTTTTGCAAGCAAGAGACACGTTCCAAATAAAACGAATATGAAATCCGTGTCTACCCTTTAAATCCGTTAAACGCCAAGTTGAAGTTAAGCGGATGCATCCAGACGACCTAAACACAATATGGGTTTGCCGCAAATGCGGGCGCAACTTTGCCTTTAATTCAGATGCCGAGGACCATAGGAGGCAGTTCAACCATTCGGACATGATGCTATGTGATTTCGGCAGCAAGAAAACAGAGATGTTTGTACGCGGTAAGGCATCGCTTGGCTTCAAGGTAGCTGGCACTATGGCCAGAGCCATCATCGAATACAAGTACTACCCGTCAAGCGATAGCATCAGCTACACCGACGTCAAATACACTGATGACAGGCTGCGCGCCATGATAGAAGGCAACACCCAGATAATGAGAAACATTGACAGCTATATCAGAAGGCAGCAGGTAGAGGCCGCAAGGTCATGATAAGATCGCGTTCAGCTTCTTTATCAGATCGCCTATGGTAATTGGCTTTTTCACAAAGCATTTTACTTCGTCCAGTACCGGGGTGAGCTCCCTGCGGTATGTCTCAAATGCAGTGAGAAAGCAAGCCTTGATGTTTACGTCAATGTTTTTCATCTCCTGGTAGAGCTCAAAGCCGTTCATGCCGGGCATCCGGATGTCCAGCAACAAAAGATCGTATTTGCCGGGTCTGAATTCGGCAAGCGCCTGCTGCGGGTTGTTGTATGCGTCTACCTGAAAGCCGCTTCGCTCAAGGCCCATCTTGAATGCCGAGGTGATGTCCGGCTCGTCGTCTACTATCATGATGCGCCATTCTCTCGAAGGCTTGGCTACAGAATAGGTTTTGTGCGATTGCGAATTTTTGCTTGGCATTGGTCAGAGCTTGCAGCAAAATAATATTTGTGTGGTAGCTAGGATTGATTAGTGCTTTTTACCAGCAAGTTTCTATAATGATGATCAAGAGCGGCTGCCTTTGAATGTCGCTCAGCCTGCAAGTCCCGGACATTTGCGGTTGCGGCATGAAAGTATTATTTAAGCAGAATGGTCAGCATGGCTTTGTTTAAAAAGTCTAGAAATCATGCCCAGATTGCTGTTTGCACGCATGACTTTATTTTTATGAATTACTACTTTTTACACAAAGCCGGTCAGCATTGGTAAAGATTTTATAAAATTGGATCAAACCTCCATAACTGATGCAGCAGACCTTGAAATCTAGTGAACAGGCAGCTGCTGCGCCGTTTGTAAAGTGGGCTGGCGGCAAGACCCAGCTCCTGCCAGACCTTGACGCGCATGTCCCTCAATTTTCAAGGTACTTCGAGCCGTTCCTAGGTGGAGGTGCGCTTTTCTTCTACCTTGCTTCAAGATTCAAGTTCTCAGCCTTTCTTTCAGACGCAAATGGCGAGCTTGTCAGCACGTACAAAGTCGTGAAAGACAATGTGGGCGGCTTGATCGCGCTTTTGCAAAAGCATGAAGCAAAGTACAGGAAGAACCCTGATACATATTATTACAGGTTGAGGTCGGCCCGACCCGCGAGCAATTTGGAAGTGGCTGCCCGGCTCATTGCGCTCAACAAGACCTGCTACAACGGCCTGTACAGGGTCAACAAGGCCGGCAGGTTCAACGTGCCAATGGGCAGGTATAGAAACCCTGCAATATGCGACAGGGACCGGCTGCTAAAAGCCAGCGCGGCATTGAACTATTCCAAAGCCCAGATAGCCGCTTGCGGTTACAAAGAAGCACTGAAAGAGGCGCGCAAGGGAGACTTTGTCTACCTTGACCCACCGTTCAACCCTCTGAGCTCCACCGCACATTTTGTAGACTACACCAAAGACGGGTTTGGCAAAAAAGACCAAGAGGAGCTTGCAGTGACTTTCAAGGAGCTTGACAAGAAAGGATGCAACGTTCTCCTGAGCAATTCGGACACTGAATTTACAAGAAAGTTGTACTCTGGGTTTGAACAGCATACTGTCCGCGTCGGCAGGGCGATCAGCTGCAAGGCTTTGTCGCGCACAGGTTACAGCGAGCTTTTGGTGTGCAACTATACGCCATAGCCAGAATTCTTTTCTCTAATCCTTAAGGCAGATATTTCATACCCCATTAGCAATGGCAAGCAGCGAAGGACCCTCAATCCTCTGGGAGCAACTCAGGGGCAAGAAGGTCAGGACAAACGACGGTCAGGATCTTGGAGAGATAAAAGAGATATCGCAGAATTATGTCCGCGTGGAAAAAGGCGTAGTGAACAAGGACAAAACCTGGATCCCAAAATACGTTGTCGACGCGTACGACGGCAAAGTGCTCTGGCTTTTGGTCAGCAGCGAAGATGTCATGAAAGCGTATGCCTACGGAGAAGAGCCGGCTGCGCAGCAACACACTCGCGACTTTCAGACATTCAGGAATACCCCGTATGGTCAAAAGGCAGTGTATTTGCCTGACTTTGAGCAAAACGTGCGGACAACTGAAGAGAGGTCGGCAGCAACTGGCGAGAACTACAAGAATATCAGGGATCCGGACTAGCCACTGGAATTATGTGAATGATCTTAGATGCATGTTGGGAGCGCAAGAAAGAAAATCAATTCTTGTAATTGACGAAGAGCAGATACTTTGCTAGAAATTAGATTTTAAAAAAGTTAGCAGGGCATCTTGCTGCTATACTTAATTATTTACAGAACGATCTAGATTGTACAGGCTTGCCAGTGCATTTCAGCGTAAAATGCAGGCGTTGCGGTGCTGTGCTAGAGACTCCAATAGTGCTCTGCAAAAAGAGCAGCGAACTGGATAAGCTCCTACTCAGGCATAAAGTGGCATGCCTAAAATGCAAAAGTAATGCCACATATGGCCCGGATGATTATTTTCTAAATCAGTAATGTGTTCTGACAAAAAGAAAATGCGTGCCAGCAGTAACCCTCCTTCTGTTTTAAGCGGGATTCCGCTGAGCAGCCAACCTGAGCTGGTGCAGGACCTTGTGCTCTGTTTGGCCTTGCTCCACCCGGGTCGGCAGTTTCATTCCAGTATCAGAAACCTCAGGCTATTTGCCATCACCGTATTGCCCTGACTGGATCTCTTTTCTGTTCCGTCGCCAGCCGTCTCCGGCTAATTATCGCTAATTCGGGCGCCTGCAATGAGGGAGGAGTTTCCTCTCTTTCGAGTAACCCGCCCACTGGCTCGCACGTATCATTGCGCGGGATCGCTATTTAAATGTGGAAAATATTCAAGCTCCAGTTGAACTATTTGCTCTGCGCTTTCAGCCTGCGCATAGTCTTTAAGCAAATTCGAGTTAAGTTCCAGAAATGTATGACCCCACTTGAATTTGTTCATGATGGCTTCTGCCTGCGCCTTTTCGCCCAGAATGTACAGCGCGCCGGCCAAAGCCTCGGCGCTTGACAGCTTGCCCAGCTTGGCGTAGTTGGTCGGGTTTGCAGCAAGCATCGCAGGCAATCTCCGTCCTATGCCGTGTGCAATAAGCCGCTGGCTCTTCAGCACTTCGTCAGCGCGCTCCCAAGAGCAATCAATTGCGCATACTGAATCTGCTATTTCAACGTCTTTTTTCATGACAGGCTCTTGCGAGAACGGGTTTAGAACAATGCTTGTCTTTCTAATGAATTTCACCGATTCTGCAAGCCTGAACTTGGCCAGTTTTGCAGCAGTGCACTTGAACGGGTCGTCTTGACGCATCATATAGACAAGCGGCTTCAATACGGTATTGGAACATACGAGATCATTAAAGTTTTTATTCGCTTTGGGTTCAGCTCTTGCGTGCCGCCGGCGATATCAAGCATCAGGTTCCCGTTTGAGCTGAAAAAAGACCAGCTTGAGGCGGCGGAAGCATGGATTGGCAATGGCTGCAGAGGGTCAGTGATATTCAGCACGGGCACAGGCAAGACTGAGATCGCGTTCGAGTGCGCAAGGAGGGCTGCAAAACCACATGATCGCTTCCCGATACTGTTTCTCGTACCAAGGATAGTGCTTATCGAGCAGAACGTCAGGCGGCTTGAAAGCTATGGAATTCCTAGCGACAATATTGGAGTCTATTATGGCGAGCGAAAGGAGGTTCGCGAAATCACGATAAGCACCTACCAGAGCGCAATAAATAATTTTGAGCTGATACGCAGCGCCAAGATGATCGTGCTTGACGAAGTGCACCTTGTCAGTGAAAGCGCCATCGCGTTTGACAGGATATTTGACGTCATTGTTGAAGACCCGGAAAAGGCGATACTCGGGCTCACCGCAACGATCAACGAAAACGATCCAAAGTACCATACGATACTTACTGTCGCGCCGCCTGTCAAGAAGTACATGATAAAGGACGCAGTAACCGACGGTAGGCTTGCCCGGCCTGTTGTCCAGCCTATTGAAGTCAGCTTCAGCCCGGAGGAGCAGAAAATCTATAACGAGGCAAGCGACGCGATAAAAGACATTTCAAGGAAGCTGCAGGCCTATGATCCAATAAGGATGACAAAGATACTGACGCGGGGTGGATCGCGCGCATCAATGGCCAAGATGTGGTTTGCCCACGTAAGGAAGCGGAAGGAGCTCCTGAGCTCGACGAAGCAAAAGCTGCTCAAGGCGGTAGAGCTAGTAAAGAGGCACCCGGGTGAGCGCATCATGATCTTTAGCGAAACAATTGACTCCATCCAGCAGCTAAAGGACTTGCTAGAAGTCGCTGGCATACCAGCTCACACGATACATAACGGCGTCAAGCCAAAGGAGAGGAAGGAGATTCTGGAGAGCTGGGGCGCAGACTACTTCCCGCTGCTGTCTGTCCACACGCTTGAAATCGGCTATGATGTGCCGCAGGTAGGGATCGCAATCATTATCGCAAGCACTTCCAACATGAATCAAGTCGCCCAGAGGATCGGGAGGGTCGTCAGGAAGGTCGAAGGAAAAGAGCAGGCGCTTGTTTACGTTGTATATGTAAGCGGCAGCAAGGACGATAACGTGCTAAAGGTTGTCAGGGCGGCCATTGAAAAGGAAAGCAGCGAAAGGATGGTGCGTTCTCCGAAGGGCAAGAGGCCTACACAGGGGCAGAAGACGATCACGAAATTTTCATAAATCTGGTGTGCCTTTCGAGAGCATATTGCCCATCTCTTCAAAGTACGAGTCAACATCCATCTCCACCACCTTGCCGGCGTCGATGTTGATTATGTAAATTATGTGGAGCCGGCCGTTCAGTATCTCATCTTCTGTAACAGGCGGGTTGCGGTAGTACTTGTCGCACAGCGCCTTGACTGCCTTTATTTCGTTTGGCCGCCTGTCCCTTGGCGGGCGCCTGAACAATGCAGGTATGGGCAGTATGCTGACAGGCGGAGTCGCCAGAACGAACTGGTTCCCGTACTTGCTGTAGCGCGCTATCTTGCTTGCAATCCTTGCAGAGTAGTACGCCAGGGGGTCAAGCGCGTGCTCGGGCGGGATAAACCCTGTCTCGATTTCAACTATCGCCGCGCCGTCACCCTTTTCGGCGTAGACATCGCAGATCAAGATGTCCGTTAGTTGTTTTTCAACATCAACGGTGTAACCGTAGCGAATCAAGTGTTTTGCGCACACGAGTTCCATCGCAGAGTGGTTTATCTTTACCAGATTTCTCTGGTAGAGGTCAATCAGCCGGCCCTTGACAAAGTTCATCCTCTCTACAATGTCTACTGGCTCACCGGCGGACATTTTGTCTGAAAGCGCAGTCACGTCGTCCGTAAAACGCTCTAGATCCAACCATGGCAGTACAGCACAAGTCTAGTTTTAAAGGTGATGCTTAACCATTAGTAACATTAAAAATCAGCCACTACCCGGTATGCCTCAATGTCGATCTCTGGCATAAACAAGATAACAGTCCTCGGCTCTGGCATCATGGGCCACGGTATAGCTCAGGTCTCTGCGATGGCCGGCTATAATGTCGCGCTGCGCGACATCGAGCAGTCGTTCCTTGACAAGGCGATGGAAAAGATACGGTGGTCTCTCAACAAGCTAGTCGAAAAGCAGAAACTATCGCAAGCAGAGTCAGACAGGATATTTGCCCGCATCACTCCGGTTGTTGACCTGAAGCAGGCGCTCAAGGATGCGGATCTGTTGATAGAAGCCGTGCCGGAAGACATGAACCTGAAAAAGAAGGTGTACGCCGAGATTGACAGCGCCGCAGAGGACAAGACGCTCTATGCTTCAAACACGAGTACGCTCCCGATAACAGAGATGGCCGCGCTGACAGGCAGGCCGGACCGCTTTATAGGCCTGCACTTTTTTAATCCGCCCCAGCTGATGCCCCTTGTAGAGGTCATACCAGGCGGCAGGACCAACAATGGAATGGTTGACATGGCGATGGAGTTTGTGAGAAAGGTGGGCAAGCAGCCGGTGTTGTGCAAGAAAGACGTCGCGGGCTTTATCGTAAACCGCGTCTTTATACCTCTAGTGCACGAAGCTGTCTACTGCCAAGAAAGGGACGGCGTGAGCATGACCACGATCGACTCGGCAGTCAAGTTCAGGATGTCGTTTCCGATGGGGATTTTCGAGCTGGCCGACTATACTGGGCTTGACGTGATCTACAAAGCCACTGTCGAGATGCACTCACGCGACACCAAGGTGATCAACCCACATCCAAAGATAAAGCAGCTGTTTGACGAAAAGAATCTCGGACAAAAGACCGGCAAGGGATTTTATGAATACAAGGGCGACAAGTACGAGCGCATCAACCTGACGGAAGAACAGGCCGCAAAATACAACCCGATCAAGCTGTTGGCTGTAGCGGCAAACAACGCGGCATGGCTAATAACAAACGGCGTCTGCAGTAAAGAAGACCTTGAAAAAGCATTGAAGCTTGGTATGGGCTTGAAGAAAGAGCTGTTTGCCACCGTGCAGGACTTTGGGGCAGAGAATGTCGTTCAGACTCTGAAGGACATGGCAAGCAGGTATGGCTCGTTCTACGAGCCCGACCAGTACTTCGTCAACTATCGAGGCTAGCTCCATTCCTAAAAGCATTCGCAGCAAGCCTTAAATTCATTCGAGCCGTATAATAGAATGCCGACTGGCGTAAAAAAGAACGATCTGCCACGCAGAATCTACGCAACGGGTAAAGGCTCGATGCGTCCTAGGACGTGACAGTTGCCA
>Ga0070741_10012769_pt1 | contig 15067 bp, 10 predicted proteins | sample Coa_R1_4_FD_66440 | JGI IMG/M metagenome (GOLD analysis project Ga0070741, IMG submission 66440) | Surface soil microbial communities from Centralia Pennsylvania, which are recovering from an underground coalmine fire - Coalmine... | ecosystem: Environmental > Terrestrial > Soil > Unclassified ... | reverse complement strand
AAAGAATGTGTAGCGCCCTTAAATTTCCCGCGGCGTGTTGTTACATTTTTCATCTCTTTTTTACTTGGAGTCTCTTTTTTACGTTCGCTTCCGCGAGTACGAGTAACATTTTTAAATCTATCTTGTTCCATGCCATCTATTGCTGAGCAAGCGCATGACAAAACAGCAAATAATAATAATTTTTTCATATTTTCTTACTTATTTTTTTGAACGGTTTATCTTTTTTGGCATAGGTGTGTTAGGAGTAGTTTTTCTTGGTGTTGTGTTAGGAGTAGTTTTTCTTGGTGTTGTGTTAGGAGTAGTTTTTCTTGGTGTTGATGGAGTGTGAATTGCGCGATAGGTAGCTTCTTTTTGTTTTTGATGTTTATTAAATTCCTCGCTTGATTGTAAATAGGTAGGTAATTTGCTTTTTGACTTAAGTGAGCCATACAAGAAAGTACGAAAATTTTTTTTGAATGTTTCCGAATAATCCTCATTGTTTAAGACCTGAGTTATATTTTTAGGGTAATCCTGGGGATTATCCATAGCATATAAAAAAGCGATATTAAGTGGATGATAAGGGATTTCTGTTATGTACTGTATGCTTTTTGGGTATTTTTTTTCTTCTATTGCTTTTAAAAAGATTAAAAGACGTCCTTGAGGTGTATTTGTTTTTGTGTTTATGTCTTGAATTGTAGGGAGCTGGGATGTTGTTTTTAAGATATCTTTTTCAATAATGGGTATTTCGTTGTCAGCGTTGATTTTATTGTGACGCTTCTGGGGGTGGCGCATACCGTATAATTTGCCTGGACGAACTGTTTCCTCTGCTAATTGAAATGCCTCGCATTTTTCAATGCGTTTAGCAATCTTTTCAAGCTTCTTACCATCTTCTACAGAATATGATGAGGTTGAAGATGGTTCTATTTTTACTGGATTCGGTTTGGCTCTTTTGAAATGAAGCGCAGGAGGTAAATTTGTTAAATCAACGAGTTCTCTCCCGCGCTTCATCGTGTATGTAGGCATAGCGATGAGCGCAAGAGAAAGTGCACATAAATATTTAAACATCAGGACCTTTCTTTATTGTTTAATTGAAAATACAAAAATAATTTCAGTATATCTTAGGTTTATTTTTTAATTTATATATATTATCTTGTTTGTCAAATTGTGTGTTTTGCAATATTCGTGTATATTTTTACTATATTTTATAGGTTCATGCTTCAGGGGTATTTTAGAATGAATAAGATGTTGATTTTGTTTTTTGTTGCAGTAAGTGGTTGTTATGTGCGTGGTTCTGAAGGTCAGGATCATGTATCTAAATGGATTTTTATGCGGTCTACAGGTAGTATTAGTCGAAAATTTAAAGACGCTGGATTGGAACATATAAATAACCGAACAGGATTTGCGCATCGTTTTGGGGGGAAAAGGTGTGATGAACATGCTTTGCGGATAGTTGTTAGTGATATAGCGCATAAGCATTTTGTTGAGAAAGATGAAAATAGGAGTATTGATAAGGCGCAGGAACAACGAAAAAAACTTGAAAAGCTTGTATTTAGCGATTGTATTGAAAAAAATTAAGGAGAAATATGAAGGGGCATGCTATACGCATTTTTATGTTGAGCATGAGTATTATTTGTTTGATGAGTTTTACCTATTGTGTTAAGCAAGCGCCAGGAGAGGAAGCAATGATTAATAAAGTATTTGATATGGAAAAAATAGTTTCTTTATTTTGTTTGAAAGCAGATGACATTACCAATAATGTTGATGAGTATATTAAAGAGGCGCAGGGCATTATAGATACCATTGTTAATCTACCAGATCAAGAGCGTACATTCTCTAACACGGCAAAAGCATTGGATGAATTAGTTTCATTATCAAATGTAGCAATTATGCAACACGTGTATGAAGTATTAGAGTTGTTAAGCCCAGAAAGTGCAGTTCGCACGGCAGCCCATGACGCCTACATAAAAATACAGCAGTTTTGGGTAGACCAATTTACTACGAATAAAAAATTATATGCAGCTTTTATGGCATATGCAGATGCACAAAAGGAATATGAAGATTTATCTGATCAGCAAAGATATTTTATCAATACCACGATCAGTGATTTTAAACGAGAGGGCTTGGCCTTATCCGATGAAATATTAGCCGTTGTTAAACGACTAAAAAAAGAATTGTCGGAACTTGTTGCCGATTTTGATCGCAATATTGCGCAAGACAATAGTTTTATTGCCGTTGAGCGTGCTGATTTGCAGGGGTTGGATGAAGCGTTTATTAATAATTTAGAGTGCGATGAAAATGGTTTGTGCAAAGTTGGCGTTGATTACCCTACCTATTTTCGGGTGATGGAAAATTGCTCAAATGCTGATACGCGTAAAAAGTTGTATCTTGCATTTCAAAACAGAGCATATCCGGTGAATGCTGAGTTACTGAAAAAAATTATTGCAAAAAGAGATGAGCTTGCGCAGTTGCTTGGTTATGTCGATTTTGCATCGTTTAATATCGATGATGAAATGGCGCATTCTCCAGAACGGGTACACGTGTTTCTTCAAGATTTAATTCAAAAGGCTCGTGCAAAAGTTATGCAAGAAAAAGAATTGTTGACGAAGAACCTGCCTGAGTCTGTTGTGTTAAGTGATAATGGGACTATTTATGGGTGGGATTTTGCATACCTTGAAAATAATTATAAAAAAACAGTGTACGCGCTTGATGAACAACAGATTGCGCACTATTTTCCTATGCAAAAAACAATTCTTGAACTATTAGATATTTATCGTCAATTTTTTGATATAGAATTTCGTGAGGTGCCGGTCCAAGGATTATGGCACGCGGATGTTATTGCCGTGCAAGTACTCAATAAAACGCACGATCAGTTATTGGGAACGCTGTTGCTTGATTTGTACCCGCGCGCTAATAAATATAGTCACGCATGTCACGCAACAATCATTCCTTCAACATTTACAGAAGATGGCACGCGTATTCCTGATGTTTCTATTGTTATTGCCAATTTTGCAAAATCAACAGATGGACGGCCATCTTTATTAAAGCGCAGTGAAGTTCAAACATTTTTTCATGAATTTGGCCATGCATTGCACGCCATTTTGGGGGCGACAGAAATTGCGTCACTGTCCGGAACGCACACAAAAACCGATTTTGTGGAATTACCATCACAAATGTTAGAAGAATGGTTATACAATAAAGACATTCTTAAAAAAGTAAGTGGCCACTACGAAACGGGTGAACCACTGCCTGATCACATTATTGACACCATTATTGCGTTAAAAGATTTAACGTCAGGGTATTGGATACTGCGACAAGCATTTTTAGCAACATTTTCTGTTGCATGTTTTGAAAAAGCAGACATGAAAGATCCGTATGTGATTTTTAAACAGTTGCATCGCGCTATTATGTCACCGATGATAGCATATAACCTAGACATTCATTTTTATGCGTCTTTTGGTCATTTGACAGGGTACGGCGCAAAATATTATGGGTACCTGTGGTCTAAAGTTTTTGCGCTCGATTTGTTTGCCTCAATTAAAAAGTATGGCCTTTTAAATCCTGAAATTGGTCAGAAATATGTACAAGAAATTTTAAGCAAAGGTGGTGCACAAGACCCAAATGAATTATTATACAACTTTTTAGGGAGAGAACCGAATGCGCAGGCATTTTTTGAAGCAATGGGTTTATAAACATAATTCGGTTACTAAAAAGGTGTTTTTATTATGGTTTTTTATGTCTTTTTTTTGACTTTTGCTTTTGTATCTCAGATATTTTGTATGGAAGAAACTGATGGGCAGTTTATAGAAAGACAAATGATCAGTTATAGCAAAGATTGCGCTGCGCTTGGTTGTGAAGATCATTATGAGGTATATACAGAACAATCCCCAGAAGTAATAGCAAAGATGTTTATATTGACGGGGTACAGCAATATGACTTCACCTGGCCACAGAATGCAGGCACTTAAAGGTATTATTAAAGATTATGATGTGAGTGTAAAAATTAAAGATGCAATAGTAAAATATGATGGAGCTGATCATAAAGAAACGCTCATGACATATTATGCAATATATACTATAAAACTATGGTCTTGGGAATTGTCGAAGGAATCAGACATTTGTCCTTTGGCCGTTGCTATTTTGGCAAAAAATGTTAAATCAGTTGCATTATTGTTGGAGTTGAGTAGAGGATCGGCTATACATCATTTACGCGTGTCAGACCCAGTGTCTGTCGAAAATACAAATAACAATTACTCTTTTGGTATAAATTATGAAATGATGGCAATTTTGGTTAAATATACAAATTGTTTTTCCGAGTATCAAAAACGAGCTTTGTTATCTGATTGCATGAGGGCATATCAGGCGCAACGACCATATAACATAGATTTTTTTAAATGGATTTTGTCTGATGAGAGTGTTGATGTTAATTACACAATGAGTATGCCAAAAAAAGCATTGGGGAACTACGGTGTTCCATTGTTATTTATGATGTATAATTATTTACCTGAAGCACAGCGTTGTGCAACGTTAAAAGATATGATTTTACATCTTATGAAAAGAAAAAACACCAATCTTAATTGCTCAGATTCAGAAGGCAATACTCCTTTGCATCTTGCATATAGTATTAATGATCAAGATATTTTAGGGTATTTAAACAATGAAATATCTGTTAAAAAAGATCAACGTAATCGTAGAGGGCTAGTACCACAAGATTATCAAAAACAATAATTATTTTTATTATGAAAAATAGTATATTTACTGTGTTATTTTTAACTGTTTTTTCACCGTTGGTATGCATGGAAGTTGTGCCATGCATACCACCTGTATTGCCGCAAGTATTATCGTATTGTGATCCCAGTGATATTGGTAGCCTTTTGTCTGTCAATAAGGGTTTCAAAAAAATGATGTGTTCTGAAGTTGGCTTGGCATATGCGGCTGACATACGGGATAAAAAATTATTCCTCACGTTGTTACAAAAACAGGATAGGCAGGAGCAAAAAGAGAGCCATGCTTTTTTAGTAAAAATGCGTTATTTACTGATAGAGTTGTCAGAAGATGAAGATAGTACAGAAATGGAAGAAGAGGAGCATTTACTGAGTTTAGAAGATGCTTCGCTTGAAGAATATATGAAGGCATATCGTTATGAAGTGGAATCTCTTGATCTTTCAGATCGCATTAGAAGTGCTTTGGCTGAGTATAATCCTTTGCTTACAGACGCTATTCAGACTGATTATAAAAAAACCATTGAGAAATATGCGTGTGTCAGAAGTTTGAACAATCAACGTAATGCGCTCATTAGTCCACTTGACTGGGCAATACTGATCAGTAATAAAGCTTCAGTTGACTTGTTATTAGGTCTTAATAAAGATGCCATCTCCTATTTAACGCGTGATTCCCAAACAAATGGTTTTGGCTATTTACTCGATACTTGTGAGGTAGAAATTGTGCAATTGTTATGCAAACGTCATAAAAATAGCCAAGAGGTAAGGCAAGCCGTATTGTGGTCCGCGATAAAAAGGGATTGTTGTAATTGGATAAAAACAGTAATTGATATGGGTGTTGATGTTAACATGGCTGGACCTGCAGGAAAACCGTTATTATATGCGCTTTCACATGATAAAATGGAAGTGGCGCAGTATTTGTTAAAAATAGAAGGTATTGACGTTAATTGCCAGGATCAGAAAGGAGATACGCCATTACATACCGTTGTGGGTGATGCAGAAAAGAGTAAGAATTTTGATGATAATGTGGCGATTGTCGCAACATTATTATCAAAAGGTGCTGATGTTACAATGCAAAATATAAAGGGAAACACGCCTTTGCATGTTGCATTAGCTCTAGCGATTTCCTATAGCACAACTGACTTTTTTCCAAAATATCAAGAAATAATAAAATTAATGAAAGAAAAATTTCCAGAAGATAAGTGTTGTTCTCTTGTGAATGATTGCAAAAAGACCGTTATGGAGCTAGAAGGGATGTTGAATCACTGGATAATACGGGATAAGAAACAGGCCGAGAGGCAGCGACAAAAGAAAGAAGAAGCTGAAGAGCAACGGCGGAATGAAAAGAAAGAAGATGAAGAGGAGGAAGAACTGATGAAAAGGCTGACAAAAGAAATCCAAAGCGAGACTAAAAAACAGGTGAGTAAAACGTTTTGGAATACACGAATATTAATTGCATCTTTGTTGGGTGTAGTTGGAGTCCTTTGTTGGTACTATTTTCATGATTATTTTAGTAAAGTAGGTGTTTTTTATGAGTAATATTGTCCGTAAACATTATATATTGGGCTGTGTTGCGGTTCTTTTTTTTATGCAAGCATGTGGTATGGAATTAATATCAGTGGATGATAATGTGCATTTAAAGACTCTTAAATCAATATGTTTTGAGAATGATCAGTCATACTTTATGCAGACACTTCGTAATGAAAGACAAGACTATAAAACTATGCGATTGAAATTTTTGTCCTTATGGGGTTATGAGTCCGAATCCGTGTGTGTTAACGGAGAATATTTGGAAAAAATAATCTCTTTTGAAAATCATAAAAAAGCATTTCAAGGCATAATAGAAAGCCTGAGTAAGTCTAGTCAGATAATAAACTTAATTCAAAAATATGATGGTGTTTCGCAACAAGATGTCGTTTCCTATTATTCTTCAGTAACAAAAATGAGGGTGAGAGTGTTTGAATATACAACACCATTGCAAGTAGCAATGGAAAGTAAGAATCAAAAGGCAGAGGGGTTTTTGTTAAAAGTTAGTGAAGGAAAAGCGCTTGAGAGTTTTGTAAATAATGGATTTACTTATTCGGGTCTAGCAAGGCTGAAAGCAGAGGATTATAGTAATTTATGTAATCTTGTTATAGATGGCGATACAGGTAACGTGATTGCTAATTTATCAGTGGCTATTGGCGCATTGCAGTATATTTTTAAGATAAAATGTGATGTAAAAATCATATTAATAGAAGAAATTGTATATACAAAGATACAAGCTCAAAAAAGCGAAAGCCAAAAAAGGGAGGTTATTGCACCTAATGGCTACTCATCATTATTGCATTATGCTATTGCCGTAGAAGATATTTCTATGATTTTAGAATTGTGTCAACATGATAAAATTGAAGAAATGATAAATGTGCGCAATGTCGATGGTCAAACACCATTAGATATTTTGTATGAAACAAAAAAATCTATGGAAAAATATAGTGAAATATATACAGTGCTCATATCAAAAGGTGCTATGCATAATCCAGAAAAAGTAGAGTTGATGAACAATTCAGATGTTGTGTTGTATAATGAGCTAAGAGCGCCGCATTTTTATGAGTATAAGTGGAAATTAATGAACAGTAATGCAGGGAATAACAAGGGACAAAGCAAACAGCCTGATAAAGATATCGACAAAACAGAAAAGATTGATGAACTTTCTTGGAGTTGGCAGCAAAAATGGTGTGCTGTTGTAGTGACGGTAGGTTGTCTTGGTTTGTTATATATGGCGTTAAAAAAGGGATTATTTACGCGTTTTGCATAAATAATCCTTTTTTGATTTTTTTATTGATATTCTGGATCAAATAATTCCGGCAGCACTTCTGCTTTTGATGCAGATGGTTTTGGGATATTAAGCAATTCTGCAAGTGTGTTTGCAAGTTGTAGGGTTGTAACTTGTTGGCGAACATATTTACGTTCAAATCTTCCGTGCTAAAACAAAATCAAAGGTAAATGAAGGGTACTCCATTGCGAAGATGGACGACATGTTGAATAAGGTAAACACGGCAATTGAAATTATGAAACAAGACAATAATCAAAAAAGTGAAGTGCAGACAGATCGGGGAAAAGGCTCCATAGACCCACAGAAATGGTCATCTAAACCTAAAGAAAAGATTAGTGTAACATCTTGGAAGCCAACAATACTCGTTATATCGTTGTTAGGAGTAGTGGGAGTGTTTTATTGGTATTGTTGCTTTTATAAGGCGATATCTATTTGAAAAGTAAAAGCGGCATTGCGTTTTTTCTGCTTATGAGGTAAATTATACTATTATGAAATCTAAAACTTATATTTTTTTAAATTTATTCTTGTTTTGTTTATATGTATTAGTGTGCACGGGTGCAGAAATGCCAGAAAATCCTCAGCCTTTAGCAAAATTGATGTCTGCTACGGCAAAAGTAGAAGACTTTGGAGAAGTGTTGTCTAAGTGTACCACAGAGGAAAAAAAGCAGCATTACGCTTTTGTTGAATTTATGGGTTATTCAGATCAAAGGTTTGATTTTGGGGATAGCGAATTGCAGCAACTTGATGATGAGGGAAAAGTATTTCCGATAGAAGAGCAATTTCAGGCGTATCAAGGAGTGGTTGCGTATAATGTACAGGAAAAGCTTATAAAGGCGATAAAAAATTTTGACGGATCTGAAAGTTCAGCGCATAAAGCAACTATTGAGCGTTACGGCGTGTTGGCAAAAAAAGTAGAGAAACATTATTTAACAGAAAATGTGAGTTTAATTAATATTGCTCTTGAGTCAAAAAAAGAAAACTCAGTAAAATTATTGTTGCAACTTAATCCAGCACATGCCCAATCTATAGAGAAAGGTTCTTTTTGGACTCCAGAAGCGTTTTTGGCACATTCTGATCCTAGTCTTGTTGTTTTGAAGCTCATTGCGAATAACAATAAAACAATTGTAGAAAAGATGGCTCAACAAAATGACAGTATATTTAATGCCATTAATAAAAAAGAAATTTCGCTTGTTGCGTATTTAATGGAACAAGGCGCAGATATTAATGTACACCACGAAAGTGGTAAACGTACTCCATTAATACACGCTCTGAACAGTGGTGACCAAGCAACAGCTTTAGCTTTGCTGAAACATGGGATTATAGGGCAAAAAATAAATGTCAATTTGTGTGATTCTTGTAACAATACGGCATTGCATGTTGCCATTCAAAAAGGATATGTGGACGTTGTGCGTGAGTTATGTTTGGTTAGAAATGCCTTGGTTAGTACAATAAACGGCTCGGGGGATACGCCATTACTCGCGGCAATCCATGCGACTACAAACATAGAAATTGTACAAATAGTATGTTCGGTGGCTGTGAAATATAGTGAAAACATTGAGATTAATATGCTCAACAGGGCAGGTGAAACGCCATTACACAAAGCAATAGCAAAGATACAAAATACAAAGACTAAAATAGAAACGGTGAAATTGTTATTGTCTTGCCTAGGCGTTGACGTAAATAAAAAAGATCAACAAGGCTGGTCTCCATTGCTTAAAGCTGTTTACTCTGGACCTGTAGAGATAGTTGAATTATTAGTTGCTCGTGAGGATCTTGAGGTAAATATATTGGATAATCGGCAACAAACTGCTTTGGATAATATAGCTTACTTGTTTGGCGATACACAAACTAGAATTCAGCAGCTGTTACGAGATAAGGGGGCGAAAACAGGTAAAGAATTAGTAGCAGCTACATCATCACATGATGATAAGGATCAAAGGATTCTGCCGGTAGCGGTTAATCCAGCAAAAGAAAAAGAACAATCAACATCTTCCAGTGAATCGCTTCAGGTGACGCCACAAAACAATAATAGGTATTATCTTTTTGGAGGTTTAACTTTTGTGGCTCTGTTTGTTGTCCTTGCAATGTATCACTATAAAAACTCTACTGTTTAGCAGATAATAATAGCATGATATTAAATGAAAAAAGGGCCTTTCGGCCCTTCTTCTTTTTTATTGATATTCTGGATCAAAAAGTTCCGGCAGCACTTCCGCTTTTGATGCGGATGGTTTTGGAACATTAAGCAGTTCTGCCAACGTGTTGGCCAGTTGTAAGCTGGTGACTTGCTGACGAACATATTTGCGTTCAAATCTGCCACGATGAAATAAAATAAGGGGAACATGCGTATTGTAATTATATGGAGATCTGCTATGATTGGTCCCTTTTACTTCTGTGGTGAAGAGTGTATATGGATATGGTTCTATGATAACTTGACCACTGCGTCCTTTGAATAATTGATTTTTAATATTATCTTCTATTGAATGAGGTTGGGTAGGCATTTTACTTAATTGTTCAAAAGTCCATGCTTGTTTGATTAAAGGGCTTTGCGATGCAAGATACTTTACATCATTGGAGAGAGTTTTTTGATCTTCTGGGCTCAGTGCTGCCACAATAGTTGGATCAATGATCAATTCTTGTCCTTTCATATTGGAGACGATATTTTTTTCTTGATAAAGATCTTGTAATTGCTTGTTTAATGGATTTAAAAGATCGTCAATGCTGAGGCGTTGTGATAGTGATAATCCTTTTTTATGCAGTAATTCTGGTAATGGCTGAACACCGTGATCAGCGGTGAGAGCAAAAATAACTTGATGTTTGCCGACAACTTTAACAACAGAACGCATAAATTTTTGTAATTGCTTGTCTAAATGATAAATCATATCGATAGTTTCTATGCTATCAGGTCCATAAAGATGTCCGAGTTTGTCAAGTGGTGAAAGGCAAACCCATAATAATAGGCGGTCTTTTGTTCTTCTATGAACATTGTTTTTAATACACACCTGCGCAAGATCTAATATTTGTTTATTTGATTGGGGAGTTCTTTCAAATAAATGATAGCGATTTTTTGAGTGTGAAAAATCAGGTACTGGTAAAGGCCTATTAAGCATTGAGTCTTTGCGGGTATAGTCGTAATTTTCTATATCAAAAAATTGATAAGCACTTGGGCTTTTTGGATACATGCGTTCCCAGGTTATTGATCCTAAGTCGTTTACATTATTGTTATGATTAAAATCTTTAAGCCATTGCGGCAATTCTTCAAAATAGCTTTTACTTGACGTAAAAAGTCCTGAATCTGAATCAAACCAAATCGCTTTTCCGAGTTTACTTGCGGTAGCAATAGCAGAACGACTTTTTCCAGATATACTAAAAGATTTAAAAGAGCTGTAAGGAGTTGATTGAAGAACGCATTGATCACTTAAGCCATCAACCATTAAAAAATGAGAAGATTTGCCATAATCATACGTAGCATCAGCTTTGTCAGGAATAATAACAAAAGAGTCGGGGGATGAATCATCGTCACATGCTACTTTTTCTTCTGCATTAGCATACCATCCATTACTGATAAAACCATGATCTTTTGCGTACGTACCGGTATTAAGGCCAGCATGTCCAACAGCAGTACCGGGTTGCCCATGAGGGACATGAGCATTGGTGTAAACAACTCCATTGTTGAGTAAGTATTTGAAGCCATATTTAAAATAAGGTTGTAATTTATACAGATAATCATGTGCTAATTGATCAACAACAATAATAATGGTTAATTTTGGTGGATGGGTATTATAGGCATATATATAAGGTGATAATGTTATAGTGGTATATAATACGATGGCATATAATACGCGTAGTAAAAAAGATACTTTTTTCTTCATCCCCATCCCTTTCCCCTTATATTTTTTATTCTAACTAAAAAAAATATAAAAAATTTTTTTAATTAATTTCAGCTTAGCATATTATTTTTACAAAAAAGAAGATATTAATTTTTTTTTAATTAATACTAGCAGGATCATTTCTTGTGCGTTAGGATTAATATATACATTATAAGGAGTTTGCAGTGAATTGTAGTTCAGTTGGTATTGTATTAAGACAAACACGGCCGGTATATAAAAAAATATCGCTGCTTGATAAAAAGTATGGTCGAATAGAATGTATCGGAAATTTATTGTATCAATCAGTTGGAACAGTAGTAACTTATACCATATATACTAAAAACAATCATTTATTTGTACAAGATATGGAGTGTTTATATATGCCTCTTTCATTAGGCAAGGCAGATGTGTTGTTTTTACATCATATTTTCGAAGTAATTTTTTATTTTGCTCCAATAGGTAGTTGTGTTAAGGGAGTTTTTGATCTTCTTGCTTTTCTTTATACGATTGAGCATATGTTGATAAGTATAAGATTTAAAAAATTTTTTTTGTTTAAATTGTTAACCCTCTTGGGAGTTGTCCCTGAAATAGAGGGTTTGCGTTCGGTTTATATATATCAATTGCAATCTATATCAATTGATATATTTGATGAGACGATACTTGATAAAGAGGGTGAAAAAAAATTAGATAAATGGCTATGGGGTTGTATTTGGCAGCATCCTTATGTGAACGAATTTAAAACGGTGCATTTTTTAGAACAAAATAGGGCGACATGAACAAATTATATGGATTTTTAATCTCTTTTTTTATGGTTACATTGTTGCATGGCGGTGAATTTTTAAAACAATTTGTAAAGCCTGAAACACAGAAGTTTTTTGTTGGTTTTATAGAAGAAAAACAAAAATTATTAGAAAGCCTCAAGGCCGAGCAACAAGAACATCTTGTATCAAATAAGCAGTTATCCGAAAAGCTATCTCGGTATATAGAAGAAGGTAAAACATTATTGGCAAGCGTTGAGAGCGAATTAAAGACTTTTGTTGATGATGAAGCTTTATTGAAACAACAGTCGCTCTTAAAAGAATCTGAGCAAGTTTTAAAAGATAGCCGGCGAGTATTGGATGATAGTACTTCTTTACTCAATGAATTGATTAGCCAATTATCGTCCTTTTTGGATGATCCGCAGTTTGAAGGATTTAAGAAAAAATATAAATTACAAGATCGCTTATATTACTCCTTTGAAGAATTGCAAGGACTTCATGAAAATATTCTTGATTATGAGCACCGTATTGCGCAGTTATCAGAACAAGAAAAGAGTATTCGTGTTGAAAAAGAAAGTAAAAAAAGAAGCTTAGCCTTGATACAAGAGGAACAGGGAAAAAAGCATCTTGAAATACAAACATTGACAGAATTACCCAAGGATGATGGTCTTTTTGGATCAGATTCACAAAAAGAGAAAGAAATTTTACGTTTAAATGAGCAATTATATAAATACAAAAAGCAACTTGAAGAATTATCATTAAGAGATGCTCGTTATAAATCCTTATTGATTGAATTTCAGCTATTTATTAATAAATCTCATTTAGAGCTTTTTAAAAAACAGTTGCGCATTATTAAATCCGCTATTCATGTCAGTGAAGCGGATGTTTTGTTGGCAGAAGAAGACTTGGCAAAGGAGCAACGTAGTTATTTTTCGCATAAAGATTCATTACGACAGCAGCTTGAAAAAGTCGTTAAGCAGCAAAAAAAGCAAGAACAGCATTTAAATGAAATCAGCAAGCAGTTAAATGTTCCTTTAGCAAGCGATATTGATGAATGGATTAAAAAACCAAAACAAACAATAGATTCTTATATGGCACTTGCTCAAGTTGGGACATTGAATACAGAAATGCATGTTTTGTTGCGAGAAAAAGATATTATTGATGCTCAGATTGCATTTGAGGATTCAAAATTTAATTATAAAAAAATCCGTACAGAGGGGAAAAAAACGTACCATAAAATTTCAACAAGAGGATTTCTGACAGAAGATGAACTTGCAAAAGAACAAAATGAGTATGAAACGAAAAAGAAAGATGCCGAAGAAAAATCTAAACTATATCATACAAAAATTAACGCGATAGCTAATTTTTTAAATCAACTAAAAAAGAGCTTTGATCGATTAACGGTGCTGCGCGAAGAGGCAGAAAAACAAAAAGGGGTTGTTTTTCGTGATAAAGATGAAGAATATGGTTTATTTGTGCAATATATGAATCGAGCAGAAGTCGGTATCAAAAAACAAATAGATCTTTCTGGTAAACTCACAGGAATTTATTCAAGTATCATTTCGGAATTAGATAGCACACTCAGATTGATTGATTTTATTAGTACTGAATTACAAGCAAGTACTATTTGGTATCGTCCTGCATATGCCATTACGTTAGAAGGAATAAAAAATATTATATCTGATACCGGGGCCTTTTTAACTGATGTTCGTGTATATATTGCTCAATTTAATATAAAAATATTTATTACGCATGTGCAGCAGGCATTTAGTCGCTGGATAGATATCGTGTTATTTTTGATCAAAATAATGATATTTTTATGCGCATTATTGCTCATTAAGCGTTATGAAGCTCGTATGAGCGACTTTTTTTTTATAAGAAGTCAAGATTATGGCCATTTAATGGGTCTGGCAAGTTTTATTATTGGAACAATTTTATTATTTATTTGTAGCTTTTATCGCACTATTTTTATGTGGGGAGTGATTGGGTTATTTGCTTTGATGATTCCTGATTTTTATATCTGTATTTTGTTTTATCTATTTTCTATTCCATATCTTTTTTATTTATCAAATAGATTCACTCGCTTTTTAATACTTATGAATGAGCAATATGATTATATTTTATTGCCAGAAGATTTTCAGCGTAGATTTGATTTGGTTTTATCTACATTATTATACGTAAGTATTTTTATCTTCTTTTTTAGACAAGCATTTATGTTATCGAGTGTTTATTTAAGATCAGAATTGCCTAACATTCTATTGGCAATTAATTTTATTACTTTGCAAATCGCGTTGATTTTTCTCATCACAAAAGAACAAATCATGGGTATTATTCCTGAGCGTACTGATTTTTGGCGTTGGGTTCATGCGCAAGTTGATCATTATTATTATTTGCTCTTACTTTTTGTTATTACCATTATCGTTATGAGTAACCCCTATGTAGGATTTGGCAGGTTGGTATTATATCTTCTTTCAGGTTTTATTTATATGCTGTTACTTTTTAAAATGTTGTCATGGCTGCATGATTTTGTTAAAAAGGCAAGTTCTTTTGCGTTTTTTGCGCAAGATGAAACGATGGTGAGAGAGCGTTTTTCATATGCAAAGACATATTTTGGATTAGTTATTATTGGATCTTTTGTTATTTTAGGTTTTGTTGGTTTTATTGCCTCAGCTAAAATTTGGGGCTGGGATATTGGTTTTTATGATTTAAAGCATTGGCTTGCCGTTCCTCTTTTATTGGAAGGGACAACACATCCCATTACTACGTTGGCATTATTAAAATTGATAGCGTATGTATTTGGTGGTTTTGTAGCAGCATATGGTTTAAAAGAATATGTGCTTGCGCGGATATTTGATTTATTATTAGTTGAATCTGGGGTACAACATACCGTAACGAGTATTATCCAATACATTATGATTATTGTTGCCATTTT
>Ga0070741_10012768_pt1 | contig 15067 bp, 13 predicted proteins | sample Coa_R1_4_FD_66440 | JGI IMG/M metagenome (GOLD analysis project Ga0070741, IMG submission 66440) | Surface soil microbial communities from Centralia Pennsylvania, which are recovering from an underground coalmine fire - Coalmine... | ecosystem: Environmental > Terrestrial > Soil > Unclassified ... | reverse complement strand
CTTCTCCTGTGGCCTGCAGTATCCGGACTCGGTACACACGCGCTCCGAGGAGTTGGACGAGTTCAACACGATCGTCGCAGCACACGACGGACTCTTCGCAGCCTGCGTGCGTCATACAGACGAGCGGGCCGTCGAAGGCATCGAGGAGCCGATCAACTCGGCGGCTGCTACCGGGGTCAGAACGCAGATCTCACACGCGATGCCTCAGCCCGGAAGCCCGCAAGGGATGACAGAGAAGACCTACGAGATGGTCGACCGCGCGCGCGAGTCCGGGCTCGACGTCGGCTTCGACATGCACACCCGAGTCTGGGGCGAGCTCAACATCAGCGCGATGTTGCCCGTGTGGGCCCTGGCAGGTTCGAGGGAAGAGATCGACGCCCGGCTCGGCGACAAGGCAGAGCGGGAAAAGATCAAGGAATACCCGGGCTACGTGAGACGCTTCATCCGCGTTCCGGGCCCGCAGGAGATGATCGTCGTCCTGACGCACGATCACTCGCTCGTCGGCAAGACCGTGGCGGAGCTGACTCCACGTGGGCAGGACCCGCTCGACACGCTCCTAGACATTCTGCGGAGCGAGGGCGAGGACATCCACCGTCCGCAGATCCTCATCCGGATGTATCCCGAGGACGAGCTCGCCGGCTTCTACGGGCACCCTCAGTGCGCCGTCGGATCGGACGCCACCGCCCTGAGCCTGAACGGGCCGCTGGGGGACGAGGTGTTCTACGGCGCCTTCACCTGGGCTTCGTGGTTCCTGCGACGCGTCGTCCGGGAACGCCAAGCGCTTACGCTGCCGGAAGCCGTGCGACGGGTCACCTCGCTTCCCGCCGAGCGCATCGGCTTGCGGGACCGAGGACTGGTGAAGGCAGGAGCACGCGCTGACCTCGCGGTCTTCGATTTCGCGCGTGTCTCCGAGCACGGCACGCTCGAGGCCCCGAACCGGCTGGCGACAGGGACAGCGCACGTCATCGTAAACGGCGCCGTGGCGGTACGCGACGGCGGTGTGACAGACGCCCGCGGCGGCGCGGTCCTGAGATCGGCCTAGCCGAGGATGCTTCCCGACGCGGCGATCGACCGGGACTCGCCGGTCCCCTTCTACTTCCAGCTCGCAGAGCTGCTCGAGCAGGAGATCGTGAGCGGCCGGTGGGAGCCGGGCCTCCGCCTGCCCTCCGAGATCGACATCTGCAGCCACTTCGGCGTCTCCCGGACGACGCTGAGGCAGGCACTTGGCAGGCTCGAGCAAGAAGGTCTCGTCTCCCGGCACAAGGGCCGCGGCACCTTCATCGAGGGCTCGCGCCCACGCTCGTGGCTGCTCCAGTCCTCCGGTGGGTTCTTCGAGGAAGAGGTCGAACGGATGGGCCGACCGGTCACGTCGCACATACGCCGGGTCGAGCGCGGGCCGCTCCCGCCTTGGGCATGCAGTGCGCTCGCACTGCCGAACGGAAGTGTCGGCGTCACCCTCGAGCGCGTTCGGTCGGTCGACGGTCTCGTCGCGATGTACGTCGTCAATCACCTCCCGGAGCGCTTCGCAGATGCAGTCGTCGCGCTGGGGCCGGACGAATCTCTCTACCAGCGCCTACGTGACGGGCACGGCATGGTGGCTGCGGGCGGGCGGCGCGTGGTCGAGTCGCTTCCCGCCGAGGATCTGCTGGCGAAACTGCTCGAGGTCCCACCCCGGACGCCGCTCCTCTTCGTCGAGTCCGTCACCTGGAACGGGACGGGACAGCCGTTCGACTGCTACCAGACGTGGCTGCGGACCGATCGGATGAAGATCGAGATCGAAGCCGTCGCGGGCCCGCCGCTTTCCGCGCTCACGACGGAGCGGAGCTGGGCCGCGGGCTCGTGAGCACCGTGACTGCTACGCCGACGGCTTCGATCAGCCCTCCGGGTTCCCGAGGATTTGGCCACCGTCGACGTGGAGGATGTCGCCGGTCATGAAGCTCGTTTCCGGCGCCACCAGCTGGTAGACCCAGTACGCAAGCTCCTCGGGCTCGGCCATCCGTCCGAGCGGGATTCGCGGCACGAGGTCGCGCTCGGCGTTTTCGATCGAGCCGGCCCACAGCAAGTGAATCGGCGTCTTCACCGAACCTGACGCGATGCAGCTGACGCGGATCCGGTCGGCCGCGAGCTCGTGCGCGAGCGCCTTCGTCAGGTATTCGATCGCCGCCTTCGTCATGCCGTAGAGCGCGTTCCCGGGCTTGACGATGCTCCCGACGACGGAGCTGATGTTGACGACGGCGGCGTCGCTCGAAGCCCGCAACGCCGGAAGCGCCTCCTGGATCAGAAAGAAGATGCTCTTGACGTTGACGTCGATGTGGTAGTCGAAATCCTCGCGTGTGTACGAGTCGAAAGGACCGGTCTTGATCGTCGCGGCATTGTTGACGATCACGTCGAGCCCGCCGAATGCGGCGAGCGCGCCGTCGACGATCCGCTTCGGCGCGGCGAGATCTGCGAGGTCGTCGGCCAGGACGGTTGCTTTTCCGCCGGCTGCGGTGATCACGGCCGCGTTCTCCTCGAGCAGGTCCTGACGGCGGCCGACAAGCGCCACTGCGAGCCCCTTCTCGGCGAGCAGTCTCGCCGTCGCCGCCCCGATACCGGTACCCGCGCCTGTGACTACCGCCACCCGATCGGCGTTCGTGCTCACTGCTCGCTCCTCTCCTCGGCGCTATCGGACGGGGCGCGACTCATCGCCCGCTCGACCACCCGTTGGCCGTGCTCGAAGTGGGATGTGAAAGTCCGGCGGATCTCCTCTGCGTCGCGGGAGGCGACGGCGTCGAGTAAAGCCCTGTGCGCGGACGGGTCCTGGAGCTGTGTCATGTCGGCCTCGCCGACGCTCAACACCATGACGGTGATGCTGCCGATGAGGGAACGCCAGGTGCGGAGGAGTATCTGGTTCCCCGTCGCCTCGACGAACGCCTCGTGGAACGCGAGGTCGGCACGGGCGCGCTCGAGGAACGTCGAGCTGCCGTAGTACGTCTCCTCCAGCGAGCGGTACCGCTCCACCAGGAAGCGCTCGACGTCGGTCGACCAGATACGCGCGTCGTGCACCGCTGCAGTCATCTCGAGCGCGAGACGCACCTCTTGCAGCTCGCGCGCCTCGCGGGCGTCGATCCGACGGACGTACGTGCCTCGATGCGGCACCGAGCGCAGCAACCCTTCCTGCTCGAGCACGCGGATCGCCTCGCGCAGGGTCCCGCGGCTGACGCCCATCGCCGCCGAGACATGCACCTCGTTGATCTTGTCGCCCGGACGTAGCCGTCCGCTGACGATCTCGTCGCGGAGCATCGCATGGGCGTGCAGGCGCAGCGTCGTGCGGGGCAGGATCTCGAGCCGAAGCCCGGCGGGCCTGACGTCCTCGGTCGCCATTCATCCCCTCCTCGGCTCATCTCAGACGGCGCCGGAAGGCTACGCCGTCACGCCGTCGGCTGTCAACAGTTGACGAAAGCTCGCGCATGCGGGATGGTTCCTCCGCTGTGCGCCTCCTTGCACCGCCCAGCCGGCTGGTATACGGTCGTCCTGTCCGTACAGGATGCAATTGGGGAACGGTGAAGCCTCGGGAAATGGCGAAGGCGACTCGATGCTGAGGCGGCGGCGTTCCGACCCTTCGTTGCGCCTCTACTACGCGTCGGACATCCACGGGAGCGACCTGCTCTGGCGGAAGTTCTTGAACGCGGCCGGGTTCTACGAGGTCGGGTCGCTGATCATGGGCGGCGATCTCTGCGGCAAGGGCCTCGCCCCGGTCGTCCGAACGAACGGCGGCTGGAGGCTCCCGGTCGCCGGCGAAGAGCGGCACGTCGAGAGCGAGGACGAGCTCGAGCAGCTCGAGGGGCTCGTGCGCCAATCCGGCTTTTACCCGCGTCGGATGACGGTCGACGAGTTCGAGCGCCTTTCCGATCCCGCGGTGCTCGAGGCGCTCTTCGAGGAGACGCTCGTCGAGAGCGTGCGGGGCTGGATGGCGCTGGCCGACGAGCGGCTTCGCGATACCGACGTCACCGCCTACGTGATGCCCGGGAACGACGATCCATGGGGAGTCGACGAGGCGCTCTCCGGGCGCGAGAAGGTCGTCGCCTGCGACGACAGGATCGTCCGCATCGGCGACCACGAGCTCCTCTCGCTCGGCTGGTCGAACCAGACGCCGTGGCATACGGCGCGAGAGCTCGACGAAGACGATCTCTACGCGCGCGTGCAGACACTCGCGGAGCAGCTCGAGAATCCGCAAAGCGCGATCTTCAACATTCACGTTCCCCCCTACAACAGCGGCCTCGACACGGCCACAGAGCTCGACGAGACGCTCAAGCCGGTTCTCGTCGGCGGCCAACCGCACGAGATTCCAGTCGGCAGCACAGCCGTCCGCCAACTCGTGGAGGAGTACCAGCCGGCCCTCGCGCTGCACGGCCACATCCACGAGAGCCGCGGCATCGTCACGATCGGGCGCACGGTCTGCATCAACCCTGGCTCCAACTACGGCACCGGACGCATCGATGGTGCCGTCGTCGAACTCGACGCGAACGGAGTCCGCAACAAGCACCTCGTCAACGGATGAGCACAGCAACCCCACAGGAGGTGGTGGAGCAGTGAGCGCAGAGACGCCGGCAGCGGCAGCGCCGCCGGTCAAGCTGTTCACGCGCCAGGCGACGGGCTTGGTGCGGGACGTCGGGCCGTTGTCACAGTTGGTCTTCGCGATCCTGACGGCACCGTTTCCCTGGGTGCTCGCGATCGCGATCTTCTGGACGTTCACGGCCTACCCGGGGGGCAACCTCTACATCGCCTACGGGCTCGGCTACCTATGCGGACTCTTCGCAGCGATCGGGATCGGGATGCTCGCCACGACGATGCCGCGCAGCGGCGGCGACTACGTCCTGAACGGGCGGACGCTCCACCCGCTGATCGGGCTGATCTCCTCGTTCTGGTTCACCGTCAACGTGCTCGTCTCCATTGCCTTCATCACGGAGACGCTCATCGTGGGCGCGCTCGCGCCCTCACTTGTCGCGATCGGAGCGATCGGTCACCACCAGACGCTCTTGAACTGGGGCACGACGCTCGAGTCCAGCAAGAGCTGGTTGTTCGTCGCAGGCATCATCGCCCTCGTCATCTGCTGCGCAGTCGTCGGCAGCGGCTGGAAGCTGTCGCTGCGTTTCCAGAACGCGGCCTTCGCGATCGGTCTCGTCGGAATGGCGGTCGCGTTCGTCGTCCTGCTCGCCGATGCGGGCGGCTCATTCGTCGATCACTTCAACAGCTTCGCGCAGTCCTACACGCACAAGCCCGACAGCTACCACTATCTGATCAACCGGGCGACCGCCGACGGGATCAACGTCAATCCCGGCACGAACTTCGGGAACACGATCCCTGTCGTCGGCGCGGTGATGGGCTTCAGCATCTACACCTGGTTCGGCATCAACATTGCCGGCGAGGTCCGCCAGGCGCGCACGTGGAAATTCGCCGCCGGGATGATCGGGGCTGTCTTTGTCAACTTCCTCGGCGTCCTGATCTTCACGCTGCTGTTCGTGCACGCGTTCGGCGGGAAGTTCTTCACCGCGATCAACTCGCTCAACGGCGGACCGCACTATCCGTTCCCGACTCCACCGTTCTACGTGTTCCTCGTCGCGATCGCCGGCAACAGCGAAGCCGTCGCGTGGATCCTCGGCATCTCGCTCATCGCGATCATGCTCGGGCTGCTCTGGCTCAATCTCTTGCAGCCGGTGCGCGCGATGTTCGCCTACGCGTTCGACGGGATCTTCCCTCTGAAGGTCGCGCACGTCGACCGTCGGACGCACGTCCCCGTCGTGGCCGTCGGCCTGACGCTCACCTTCGCGATCGGTCTCTATGCCTGGGCCGTCTATGGATCGAGCTTGTTCAAGGTGTACGTCGTCGCGGTCGTGCTCGCTCTGGTGCCGATGATGCTCATGTCGGTGTCGGCGATGATCCTGCCGTGGCGGCGGCGGCAGCTCTGGGAGAGCTCCGTCATGAACATCCGTGTCGGCTCCGTCCCCCTCATCACGATCGCAGGCGTCTTCTCGTTCGCGATCGCGCTCTTCTGCCTGATCGTGTTCCTGCACTACCCGGGCCTCGGCCTCACGCATCCCTGGGACGCGGTGAAGTATCTGGCCATCCTCGCCGCAGCGGCGATCGTCGTGTATTTCGTCGCGAGCGCCGTGCGCAGCCGGCAGGGCCTCAGCCTGGCGAAGGCGACCGCGGAGATTCCGCCGGAGTAACGGAACCGGGCCGGCGCGCATCGGCGCGCCGGCCCCCTCGTACCCATGACCCGATTCGACGGCAGATCGGCCCTCGTTACCGGCGGCGCCCAGGGAATCGGACGGGCAGTTGCAGCCGCCCTCGTCGCCGAGGGCGCCCGGGTCGTCATCCTCGACTTCGACCGCGAGGCGGCCGAGCAGACGGCAGCCGAGCTCGGCTGCGTCTCTGTTGTCGGAGACGTGTCGAGCCGCGAGCAGGTGCGACAAGCCGTGAGCACGTGTGTCGAGCGGCACGGCGGCCTGCACGTCGTCTCTGCGAATGCGGGCGTGGCGGCCGTCGAACCGTTTCTCGACACAGGTGACGCAACGTGGGAGCGCATCCTCGCCGTCAACCTGGGCGGCGCGTTCCGGACGATCCAGGAATCTGCGCGCGCGATGCGTGATTTCGGCGGCGGCTCGATCGTCGTCACGACCTCCACGAATGCCTTCTGGCCCGAGACGGGCACGTCGCCGTATACGGCGAGCAAGCACGGTCTGCTCGGGCTCGTCCGCAACGCGGCGCTCGACCTCGGCCGGTACGGCATCCGCGTCAACGCGGTCGCCCCCGGAATCGTGCGCACGCGACTCGCAATGTTCCTCACCGAAGATCCAGTGGAGGGGCCGAAGTACCTCGAGAACGTCCCGCTCGGCCGATTTGCCGAGCCCGAAGACATCGCAAAGGCGATCCTCTACCTCGCCTCCGACGACGCCGCCTACGTGACGGGCGCGCAGCTCGTGGTCGACGGCGGCGTTTCGATCGGTGTCGTCGTACCCGAGCCGGAGACCCCACTCTCGGATCTGGGCAGCTAGCGAAAGGAGCGAACGAACGATGCACGCGACGCAGGAACAGATCACCTTCTCGGGCGGCAGGGCGAGCGGCCCGCTGCCGATCAGCCAGATCGCAATCGTCGTCCGCGACATCGACGACGCCCTCGAGAAGTACACGCGCGTGCTCGGCTGGGGTCCGTGGAACGTCTACGAGCACAAGCCGCCGTCGTTGCACGACACGCATCTGCACGGCAAGCCGACCGAATACACGATGATCGGCGCCGAGACGCACGTCGGGCCGATCGTCGTCGAGCTCCTGCAGCCGGTAGACGGACCGAGCATCTACAAGGAATGGCTCGACGAGCACGGAGAAGGCCTGCACCACATCGCCGTGATGCGACCGACGCCCGAGGAGTCGGAGGAGACACGGAAGCACTTCGAGGAGCTCGGCGCGCCGATCCTCATGGAGGGCCGCCTGGGCGAGACGATCCACTTCTACTACCTCGATACCGAGCCGCTGCTCAAGGTGATCTTCGAGTCCGGCACGGGGCACGCGGTCGATCTGAAGCCGGCGCGCGTCTATCCGCCGGAGTAGCCGTCAGCGCCGGCCGTACATGGTCGGCCCGTGTTTGCGCCAGAAGTGGCGGTGGAGCAACGCATCGGCTGCAGCAGCTCGAAGCGCGCAGCTCGGTCTCGTGAAGTCGAGGAGGCTCGTGCCGGTAGTTCCACGGGCCCCACCCGAGCAGCTTCGTGCACTGCTCCATCGTCTTCTGGAGGTCGTGACACACGACTGCGATTGTGAGATCTGCAATTGCCGCCCCGCGGGCCGCCGGAGCTCCTCCGCTCGCTGCTTCGCGTCCACCGTTCCTGCTTCTAGAAGATGGCGATCGGATTCCACGGCGAGCCCGTACCGCCCGGGAGACGCAGCGGCAGCCCGACGACCATGAACTCGTAGCGCCCCTCCTCCTCGCAGGCGAGGACGAGCTCCTCGAATTGCAGGCTGTCCGATACGAGCATTCCCATCGCGACGACCTGCAGTGGATGGATCGGGTACGTGATCCCTTCGACCACGCTCGGTACCGCTTCGCCGTCGCCGTCCGGCAGGAACGCAGCGATACGCCGCTCGTGCATCCACGGGATCGCGTCAACGTGCAGACCGGCCTTGCCCTCGCCGACCGGCGGCGGGGAGTTATCCCACGGACCGAGCTCGAGCCGCCGCCGATGGTGGCCCGTGCGGAAGACGAGGAAGTCCCCCTCTCGGAACTCGACGCCTTGGGCGTCTGCACACGCTTCGAGCTCCGCACGCGTGACCGCCTCGCCCGGTTCCAGCCACCTGACGCCGCGGTACTTCGGCAGGTCGAGCAGGACGCCGCGCCCGACGACGCCCTCGGCGTAGACCGCGATGTCCTGTGCAGTCGCGCCGTTCGACATCAGCACGTCGCCGGCGCGACGCCCGTTGTACGTCAGGCCGCCGTAGGAGATGTGACACAGCGCATCGACGTGCGTGTGACAGTCGCCGTGAGCCGCCATGCCGAGCCAGTCGAGCCCGAACCGCACCTTGCTTCCGTCGACGGGGACGTCATGTCCCTGGACGACGAGCAGTGTCGCCTGATTCGGGTTGTCGGGTCCCGAAACCCGGTTGATCGGGATTGCCATCGAGACGCGCCGGCCCGAACGGACAAGAGCGGCCGCAGCACGGACCATGTCGGGCGTCACGTAGTTGAGCGTTCCGAGCTTGTCGTCAGGCCCCCAACGGCCCCAGTTCTTGACCGATTCGAAGATGCTCTCGAACTCGGCGACGCTCACGCTCGCCTGTGTGGCGCTCATCCGTCTCCTCCCCGCACCGGTTGTTGTACGGACAGGACGACGTTATGCTCGGATCTCCGAGGGTGTCAAGCTCGAGCGATGCTGTGCGACGGAAGATGAGGATTCTCGCAGCCGGCGATTCGTACATGCCCCCCAGCTACTTCCGGGAGGCGTTCGCCGATCTCGAGCACGCCCACGAGATCGACTACTTCCAGGTCGACGCCGCGCGCCCCTTCGAGCCGTCGACAGCGTCGGAGCGAAAGCTCCGCGAGTACCAGGGGTCACCCGCCGAGGTGGCGGAGCGGATCGCCGGCGTCGAGGTGCTCGTCGTCCAGGGAGCGCCCGTGACCGACGCGGTGCTCGATGCATCCCCGTCACTCCGACTCGTCTGCTGCGCGCGCGGCGGCCCGGTGAACATCGACATCGAGGCGGTAACGACACGCGGACTTCCGCTTGTCAACACCCCCGGAAAGAACGCGGAAGCGGTGGCCGATCTCACGATCGCCTTTCTCGTCATGCTCGCGCGCGGGCTCCCGAGGGCGCAGCGCTTCCTCGAGGAAGGGCACCGGCTGCGCGACAACTGGGAGGGCGCACGGTTCATCGGCAGCGACCTGCGCCGGCACGTCCTCGGGCTCGTCGGCTTCGGCCAGATCGGGAGCCGCGTCGCGAGCCGCGCGCGCGCGTTCGGGATGAGCGTCCTCGTCTTCGACCCATTCGTGCATGCCGACGGCATCGAGCAGGTCGAGTCACTCGAAGAGCTGCTTGCGCGTGCGGATTTCGTCTCGCTGCACGCGCGCGCCACGCACGAGAACGAGAACTTGATCGACGCGGCGGCACTCGCGACCATGAAGCGCGGCTCGTTTCTCGTCAACACTGCGCGCGAGACGCTCGTCGACGAGGATGCGCTGGACGAGGCGCTCGCCTCCGGCCGGCTCGGCGGTGTCGCGCTCGACGTCGTGCACACGACCGAAAGGACGGGCCGCCACCGCCTGCTCCGGCACGACAACGTCGTGTTGACCCCGCACCTCGGCGGCGCAACGCACGAGACGCTCCTCCAAGGTGCCGAGATGATCGCCCAAGAGATCGAGCGCTTCGCCGCCGGCCGGCCGCTCGCGAATGTCGTCAACGCGGAGGCGGTCGCGGCGTGAGGATGCCCCTGCTGCTCGCCATAGACGCGGGCACGGGCAGCTGCCGCGCCGTCCTGTTCGCACCGGACGGAACGCAGGTCGCGATCGGGCAGCGTGAGTATTCGCACCCCGCACTGCCGGGCGTACCGGGCTCGCAGGTCTTCGACACCGACACGAACTGGCGCCTGATTTGCGAGTGCATCCACGAGGCGCTCGCGGGGGTCGACACTGACGCGGTGCAGGCCGTCAGCGCAACGAGCATGCGCGAAGGCATGGTCCTCTACGACGCGCGAGGCCTCGAGATCTGGGCGTGCCCCAACGTCGACTCGCGCGCCGGCAAGCAGGCGGGCGAGCTCGTACGTTCCGGCGCAGCACAGGAGATCTACGACCACGCCGGCGACTGGGTTGCGATCACTGCGCCTGCTCGCTTTCGCTGGATCGCCGAGAACGAGCCGGACATCTTCGCGTCGATCGCGCACGTCGGGATGCTCGGCGACTGGATCCTTACGAAGCTCACGGGCGAGTTCGTCACTGATCCGTCACTCGGCTCCAGCTCGGGCATGTTCGAGCTCGCCGATCGCGACTGGTCGGAGCGCGTGCTCGAGCTGTGCGGACTCGACCGCTCCGTCTTCCCGCCGGTCGTCGAGCCCGGCACTGTCGTCGGCGGCGTGACGGCGGCTGCCGCGGAGGCGACTGGGTTACGCCCCGGCATGCCGGTCGTCGCCGGGGGCGCGGACACGCAGCTCGGCCTCCTCGGGATCGGCGTGACCCAGCCCGACCGGTTCACGGTCGTCGGCGGCAGCTTCTGGCAGAGCACCGTCGTGCTCGACTCGCCGCTCATCGATCCCGCGGCACGACTTCGCACGCTTTGCCACACGGTCCCGGGCCGCTGGATGATCGAGGGGATCGGCTTCTACTGCGGGATCGTCATGCGCTGGTTCCGCGACGCGTTCTGCGAGCTCGAGCAAGCGAGGGCCGCGCGCGAGGGCGTCGACGTCTACGAACTGCTCGAGGGGACCGCCGCGCAGCTGCCGCCCGGCGCGAACGGCGTCTTCGGGATCTTCTCGAACCTGATGCAGGCGAACCGCTGGGTTCATGCGTCGCCTGCGTTCGTCGGTTTCGACGTCGGCGATCCTGCGAGAGCCGGTCGCATCGAGTGTTTCCGCGCGATCGAGGAGAGCGCCGCCTATGTTGCGCGTGGTCATCTCGGCATCGTCGAGGAGATCGCCGGCATCGCTGTGAAAGACGCGGTGCTGACGGGAGGCGCGGCGAAGGGGACGCTGTGGCCCCAGATCGTCGCCGATACGTTGGGCCTCCCCGTCAGCGTCCCCAGTGTGAAGGAGTCCACCGCACTCGGCGCCGCGATCTACGCGGGCGTCGGCGCAGGGCTCTACGCCGACGCGGCATCCACCGCAGCCGAGCTCGTGCGCTTCGAGCGCACGTACGAGCCTGACAGCCGCGCCGCTGCCGCCTACGACGGACTCTACGAGCAGTGGCTCGAGCTGTACCGGCGCTCGCTCGAGCTCTCCGAAGCCGGGCTTGTCCGTCCCTTGTGGCGTGCAGCCGGTACCTGACCGAACGGAGGCCACACCATGCCCGAAGCCGATGAAAGAGAGGACAAGAACTTCCACGCCGATATCCCGGCCCCGGAGCAGGGCTTCTTCCTGAAGGGCTCGGGCGCGTACGACTGGGGGATGAAGAATCGCCTCGCGCGCATCTTCCGGCCGGACACCGGCCGCACCGTGATGCTCGCGATCGACCACGGCTACTTCCAGGGGCCCACGACCGGGCTCGAGCGTGTCGACCTGAACGTCGTTCCGATCACGCCGCACGCAGATGCGCTCATGCTCACCCGCGGCATCCTCCGCTCGACGATTCCCGCAACGCACCGCGGCGGCATCGTCATGCGCGCGAGCGGAGGTCCGAGCATCCTCAAGGACCTCTCGAACGAGCGCGTCGCCGTCGACATGGAGGACGCCGCCCGCATGAACGTCCACGCTGTCGCGGTCCAGGTCTTCGTCGGCGGCGAGTGCGAGACGCAGTCGATCGAGAACCTGACCAGGCTCGTGGACGCCGGCTTCCGCTACGGCATCCCGGTGCTCGGCGTGACCGCCGTCGGCAAGGAGCTGACGCGCGATGCGCGCTACCTCGGACTCGCAACGCGCATCTGCGCCGAGCTCGGCGCGCAAGTCGTCAAGACGTACTACGTCGCGGAGGGCTTCGAAAAGGTGACCGCGGGCTGCCCCGTGCCGATCGTGATGGCCGGCGGGAAGAAGCTCGCAGAGCTCGACGCGCTCGAAATGGCATATCGCGCCGTCCAGGAGGGAGCCGCCGGCGTGGACATGGGGCGGAACATCTTCCAGTCAGAATCGCCCGCGGCGATGATCCAGGCCGTCGCCAGCGTCGTGCACGACGGCGCCCGCCCCGAGGAGGCGCACGAGCTGTTCCGGGAGCTCGCGCAGGCGGCGGTCCACGCCTGATGCAGACGTCCGCGCGCGAACTGCGTGCGCACGCGCCCCAGCTGAGCGTGGGCGTGCTAAGCGCCGATCTGCTCCGCATCGGTGAGGAGCTCGCGGTGCTCGACGATGCGGGGATCCGGCTTGCGCACGTGGACGTGATGGACGGCGTCTTCTGCCCCCAGACGACGGTCGGCACGCCGTTCGTGAAGGCGCTACCTGATCGCTTCGTGAAGGACGTCCATCTGATGGTGGACGAGCCGCTCGAGAAGGTCCACGTGTACGTCGACGCGGGTGCCGGCATCCTGACGTTCCACCTGGAGGCGACCCGGCATCCGCACCGCGTCCTTCAGAGCCTTGCAGGAACGGGTGTCGTGCGAGGAGTCGCATTGACGCCCGGCACTCCCGTCGCCGCGGTCGAGCCACTGCTGGACGAGCTCGAGCTGCTGCTCCTGCTCGCGGTCAATCCCGGCTTCGGAGGGCAGGCGTTTCTGCCGTCGACTATTCGACGCGTCGAGCAGGCGAAGGCGATCGTCGCTGGCAGCGGGATCGTGATCGCGGTCGACGGCGGCGTCACGGAGAGCAACGTGGGCGACGTCGCGTCGTTGGGAGTCGACCTAATCGTCACCGGCAGCGCCGTTTACGGCGGCGCCGCACCGACCGAGACCGCGCGTGCGATGCTGACAGCGGCGAGAGACGCCGGTCAAAACCGCCCCCTCACCACAAGCAGTGCCGATAGTTGACATCTCCCGGACGGCGGCTGTGCTCGAGGAGACGCGCGAGCGCGTGCGCATCGCCTACGGCAGCACGATCGGAAGGCATCGGCGCGAGCTCGTCACGCCCGCGCTGATCCTCGACCTGCCGAGCGCTCGCCGGAACATTCTCAAGATGGCGGAGCGGATGCGCGAGATGTCGGCCGAGCTACGGCCACACGTCAAGGTCCACAAGAGTCCGGAGCTTGCGCACATGCAAGTCGACGCGGGCGCAATCGGCATCTCTACCGCGACGGTTTGGGAAGCGATCGTGATGGTCGGGTCCGGACTCGACGGCGTGTTCGTCGTCAACACAGTCGCGGGCCGCGAGAAGCTCGGCGCTCTCGCGACGCTCGCGCGCGACGCTGACGTGATGGTCGCCGTAGACAACTTCGAGAACGTCACCGAGCACGCCGCCGCGGCCCGAGCCGCGGGCAGCACGCTCGGCGTCCTCGTGGAGCTGGACACCGGAATGGACCGCGCCGGCGTCGACTCCACCGACGAGGCACTCGCACTGGCCACGCGGATCGCGGAGCTCGACGGCGTACGGTTGCTCGGCCTCAGCGGATACGAGGGCCACTGCTCGCTCACGCCCGAGCGCGAGCTCCGCCACGAGCGCGAGCGGGCCGCGATGTCCTTTCTCGTCGAGACCGCCGAGGCCTTGCGCGCCGCGGGGCTCGCGTGTCCTATCGTCTCCGCGGGTGGCACGGCCACATGGGATTGGACGGCGTCCTTTCCCGGCGTGACAGAGAGCCAGGCGGGTTCCTATGTTGTGATGGACAACTTCCATGGCGCGATGGTCGGCGACTTCGAACATGCGCTCACGGTTCTGGCCACCGTGATCAGCCACCGGCCGGACCGCGTCATCGTCGATGTCGGGAGCAAGTCGATGGGCGCCGCCGCGCTCTCGACGATCGTCGGTCACGACGTCGCGCCCTTCCGCTTCGACGAGGAGCACGGGATCTTCGAGGCAGGAGAGGAAACGGGTCTTCAGGTCGGTGGGGTCGTCGAGCTCATTCCTGGCTACGCTCCCGCGACGGTGAACTGGTACGACGCGTACCACGTTGTCGACGACGACCACGTCGTGGACGTCTGGCCCGTGATTCCGCGCGGGCCGGGTCACGGCGGCCTATTGAAGTAGCCGACCTGCTGCGCGCACGAGTTCCCCCTCTTGGACAACGAAGTGTGGAGCATCTGTGGAGCAGAGCGGATGCAAGCACGGCCAGCCGCGGGCAATAGAGACAGGCGCCGACCTGCCAAGATTCCTTGCGAACTGTCGCCTCCAGCCGCACCCGGTTGCGGCCGAACCGAGATGGTAAGGAGGGGGTCGACGGTTCGAGTCCGTCAGAGGGCTCTGCAAAAGCGCCGCGCGTCGGCGTTTTCTCGTTCACGGCGGCTTGCTCTTCGTCGAACGTGCGGGGGGTATGGAGCCGTTTAATGGAGCTTCCGCCACGCGACTCGGATTCGAGCGGGGCTGTCACCCGCGGAGGCGCAGCATTCCGCGCCCGACGCGCTCGAACCTGCACAGGGCAGCGATGGCAAGGAGAGCCTGCCGTTCGAGCCTGCGAGAGGCTCTGCAAGAGCGCCGCGCGTCGGCGCAGCACATCCTAGGCGCGGAGGTCGCGTCGTCCGAAGGCGACGATCGCTCCGGCGGTCAGCGCGAACGTGACGCCTCCGAGGACCACCAACCCGAGGACGCCAATGCCGCGTGCGAGCGGGTCGTACCCGGCGTAGTAGTAATAGAGGGTGAGGTACTTGAGCCAGGCGATAGCGGCGACGAGCGGCGCGAAGCTGTTGATCAGCCAGCCGACGACTGCGACGGCCGAAGCACCCCCGACCGCGAGCGAGCGGCGGCCAGTGCCGGCGCCGAGGGCCAACGCGACCGCCCCGCTGGCGAGCCCGAAGAAGCCAAGCTGGACGGCGAGCGCAGT
>Ga0070741_10012767_pt1 | contig 15070 bp, 10 predicted proteins | sample Coa_R1_4_FD_66440 | JGI IMG/M metagenome (GOLD analysis project Ga0070741, IMG submission 66440) | Surface soil microbial communities from Centralia Pennsylvania, which are recovering from an underground coalmine fire - Coalmine... | ecosystem: Environmental > Terrestrial > Soil > Unclassified ... | reverse complement strand
ACCGCGGAGAGTGCAAGCCCTGCAGCCAATCTCGCGGTTTTGGCCGAATCCTTCGTGATGTCTGTATCTCCCGTGCTAAGCTGCCGTCGCCCTTCGGCTACCTGGCGCTCTACAAGCGCAATGTAATCGCGCGTATGCACCAAAGCCAGCTCATCATCGGTTGCGCTTCGCGATTCCAGCCGACGTAGGTCGCTGAGCAGCCCTGACGATTCGAGCTGATGAATGATCGATGAGTAACGCGCGGGCTGCTCGGGATGACCCGGCCCGGGGTCGTGTTTTGTAACTTGCGAATCGGCGGCAATGCCGGTACGATGCATCAGTCTAAGAAGGCGCTAGCGGCCGGCAACCTCGATCGAAACTAGTTGTTCGTGCGGAGTAGGTTCCACCATCAGTGTCTGTTCACCACGAAAGAAATCGAAATAAGAAATTTGGTGCACGCAAGAGATCGTGCAGAACGGCGCGCAGGATTTTTGGGTCACATACTCGCGGCGTATGTCAGCCACTGTGTAATCGACCAACGGCTTGGCGGGAAAGCCGCGTTGTTGGGAGCAGTAATGCACCAATCCGTCTTCGCAGACGTAAAGATAGCGTGAGCCGGCGCGGCATCGCCAATCGCTTGGCTGACCCTTGGCAATGCTCTCCTGGAAATAGTTGATGCGGGAGAAGTGCTTCTTCTCGAACTTCTTCATTTCGAGAAAGACTTCCCGCTCTCGTGCAGCCAGAGGCCGAAGTTGTCCGTCGCCGTCGTGAATAATTCCAACCGTGGAAGTGAAGCCAAGCTCCATCGCGCGCTTTCCCACCACCAGCGCATCTTCCGGATTATGTATTCCGCCGCCCAGCACCGAATTGATGTTGACGTGGAAACACGCGTTCTCGGCAAGAATCTGAAGTTTTTTATCTAGAACCTTCAGACTCTTCTTCGAAACGTCATCGGGCATCACGTTATCGATACTGATTTGCAGATAGTCCAACCCGGCATCATTCAGCCGTTGAACTCGTTCTGCCGTGAGTAAATATCCGTTTGTAATCAGCCCCGCGAGCGTAGCATTCCGCCGAATGGCCCGAATAATGTCGTCGAGTTCCGGATGCAGCAGCGGTTCACCGCCGCTTAAAGTAATAACGCCTGTGTGAAGTTTTCCCAGTAGCTCAATCCGCTCAACCATCGTGCTCAGCGGCACCGGCTTGGAAAAGGTGTCGTACTCGTTACAATACGTGCAAGAAAGATTGCAACGGCGAATGGGGATGATATGCGCCATGATCGGATGATCCGTATCTAAAGCGCCTTTCATCAATAATTTGGCTTCCCGGAGACGCCGGTCGAGCTTACGGTGGCGCCGTTCCCGGTGCAAATTCAATGCAGCCATTCAGGTGAGTCATTCTTATTTAAACATAAGAAGCTAAACCTCTGCCCACTGTCGTAGTAAGTTGTGATACACGCCGGTAAATTGAACAGTGGATGCATGATTCGCGTAGTCACGATTCAGCCTCTGAATGGCCATGTCTAGGTCGAATAGAAGAGTGCGCTGCGAATCCTCCCGGATCATGCTCTGTATCCAAAAAAACGAGCTGACTCGCGCCCCGCGTGTCACCGGGCGGACATGATGCAGGCTTGTCGCTGGATATAGCACCATGTGCCCCGCTGGCAATTTCACGCTATGAGTGCCGTAGGTATCTTCCACCACCAATTCGCCGCCATCGTACTCCTCCGGCTGCGCGAAGAACAAGGTTGCCGAAAGATCTGTACGAATCCGGTGGCCCGTCCCGCTAACCTGGCGAATCGCGTTGTCAACGTGCGTCCCAAATGATTGCCCACCTTGATAGCGATTAAACAGCGGAGGAAAAACACGGCTTGGCAAAGCTGCCGAAATAAAAAGCGCATTCTGGCCCAACGCATCCAGGATCATGTCGCCGAGCTGCCGCGCCGCAGGATGGTTTTCCGGAATTTGCATGTTGTCTTTCGTGCGGCTGGATTGGTGTCCGGCGGTGACACGGCCGTCCACCCACTCGGCGGAATCCAGAATCTGCCGGGCCTGCTGAACCTGCGCCGGCGTCAACACTTCGGGTATGGGTAATAACACGTCAAATGCTTTCTGCTGATTAAAACTTGAACTTGAAACCGATAAGAGCGGATCGTCCTGGTCCAGGAATGATGTGAGCCGGATGGATCTCATCGTAGTAGTAGCGGTTCGCCAGATTGTAGGCGTTCACCTGAACGTCGACATGCTCACCTAGCGGATGGCTCAGCATCGCGTTGAATACCCAATAGCTCGGAACCTGTTTGATCAAGCCCGTTGTCGGATCAAGCGGAACGGTAGAACTCGCCGTGCGGCTGGAAACGTAGTTGGCTCCCGCGCCGAATTCAAAGTGATGCGGAAGGTAGTACTCGCTCCAGAAGTTAAAGGTGTTTTTCGGAACGTTTGCCAGCGGATATCCGATCGCAGCCGGATAGAACTGCGAACTGACAACTCTGCTATCCAAATACGCGTAACTGGATAATATTTCCCAACGGCTTGTCAGATGCCCACGGATATCGGCCTCGAGGCCACTGACCCGTTGGTTACCGGCAAGAACATAGAGCAATGAATTGGTCGGGCTGGCTTCGCGCGCATTCTCCTTTTCCGTGCGAAACCAGGAGCTATTGACCGTCAATCGCCCATTTTTGAGCTCCCACTTTGTTCCGAACTCGTACGTCTTATTGCTTTCCGGTGGAAGATTCGCCGTCCCCGCGCTGAGCGAAAGCGATTCCGCCGAAGGATTGAACGACGTCCCGGCGTCGAAGTAGAGGCTTCCGAAAGAGACTGGCTTATAGACAACGGCAGCGCGCCAGGTCGGTTTCGCATCTACACGTTCGAAGTGCGAAGCAGGAGCTACCGTCTGCGAATATATATCGTCGAAGTGGTCGTAACGTATGCCTCCAGTTAGATCCAGCTTCTCGCCGAGGCTGATTGTATCGATTGCGTACGCTCCGACGCTAAGCGCTGAGTCGGTGACCTGCGAAGTAATCGTCGGATTGGGATTTAGCTGCTGATAGGGATTAGGATTCAGCAAGCTGGTGCCGGGCGCGGTGTAATTCGGACGGGTCGGATCGGAAGTTTCTCTTCCGCCTTCTACGCCCGTGACAAATGTATGTTTAATAAATCCGGTTTTGAAGTGCGCAGTTAAATCCAACTGATCGACCAGGAATGTTTCCGTGCTGTTTACGCCGATCTCATGCCGCGTCGGCTGCATCGCCACAAGAGGCGTGCTGGGCGTCACACCAGTTAACTGCGCCTCGGTGATGAGGACGTCACGAACATAGTTCGCATAACGAACCTGATCGCGAACGGTAACGTTGCTGTTGATATCGTGCTCCGCCTTAAGAGTGCCAATATCGTCGTACGTGCGTAAATAGTTGCCATCCGCGAGACCGTAATAGTTATTCCGATTTAGGGGCGCAGGCCCGTTGAAGAGCCACGGTATTCCATAATCGGGAATGTCATCGGCGTTCTCGTGCAGGTAACTCGCTGTAACTCGAGTTGGCGTACCGAGACCCAACACTAACGATGGTGCAAAGCCATCGCGGCGGTTCTCGGCAATATCTCTTCCCGCCACATTTCCGATATCCCCCATCGCATTCAAGCGGAATGCTGCGTCTGAGCCGAACAACGTGAACGGCGTGTTGAGATCGATGGTGGCCCGGCGCGTCGCATCCGTTCCGAAGTCCAAGCCGATGTTCATGAAGTGATTCAACTCAGGCGTCTTCGTCGCTTGGTTCACGACGCCACCGGTTGAACCACGCCCGAATGTCACCGAAGACGGCCCCTGCAAAACTTGCACTTCTTGCGTATTGAACGGATCGCGATAATAACTCCCGAAGTCGCGCATCCCATCGACAAACAGATCGTTGCGCGCCGTGAATCCGCGAATCGTGAGATTGTCGCCTTGTGCGCCGCCTTCGCCCGCTGCCAGGCTGATGCCCGCTACGTTGCGCAGAGCATCGCGCAGAGTGGTGGTTCCCTGCTGTTGCATCGTTTGCTGCGGAACGACGTCGATGGTCTGAGGCGTATCGAGTAACGGCACCTGATACTTAGGCAGCGAAGTTTCTACGGTGGGCGCAGTCGCAATCACATCCACCGAGGTTTTTTGCGTCTGAATCTGCAAAATCACTGTCGCGCTGTTGCTGAACGAATACGACAATCCTGTATTCGTCAGCAGCACCTTCAATGCTTTCTCGTCGGTGTAAACGCCGGAGACGCCAGGAGAAGCTATGCCAAGCAAATTTTCGTTCGGAACCTTGACCTGAACGCCGGAAACCTTTTCAAATTCACCAATAACCGTGCCCAAATCTGCTGGTGAAATCGCGTAGCGCCTTACCGGTAAAGATTGAATCCGTCCTTTAGGAGCGGTGTCGGTTTCCGTCACTCTCTGACGCGCGAGCGCCAGCTTCCCTGCCCCTGTAGCACTGTACGCCGCCAGAGTTCCCATCGCCACCCAGTAGCGTCGCCCTGATAGCGGGGTTCTGGTCTTGACTTTCTTCTTGATTCGTTTACTGGCCATTCGTGACCTTTCGGACGCCCGTCAATGCCGCGCCATTGAAAATCTCGAACTGGCAAGCCTACAATCGGAAGTCGCCAGCCGAAGGGTTGTCGAACACGCCAAGCGGCGCTCCTCCGTCAAGAGTAAAAGCGCCGGCTTGGCCTAAAATCTTCTTTTTTAAGCAGGTCCGTGATATCGGACCAAACAAGTCCATAATACGGGCAGGTCAGATCGCCTGTCAATCTGCTGCAGCGAACAACCCCAACCTAAACTCGAATGGTCAGAATTCGGACTTGGCTGATGCTAGGGCTGGATTGTAGCCAAAAATGGAAGAATTAAAACAGCGAACCCCACCGCACGCCCGCAAATCCCCGCAACTGTTCTGCCACCGGACCACCACCGCCTCCCGGCAAATTGGTTTTGCGCCAATCGCTCTCGGAAATGACCTGCACAGCGGGTAAATGATTCGCTTCTAAGCTGTGGTTTAGGCCCGGCAGTTGTTTGTTTGTGAGATCGGTGAACTCGCGAATCACATCATCCAGTTCGTGAGCGAGCGCGTCCGTCCGCGCCACTTGTGAATCGGTGGGCCGTCCTTCATATTCATTGACATCGCCGTAAAGACCGCCGAGATACTCGCGTAATCGCTCTTCTCCCGTGATCATGCCGCCTTCCTTCGTGGCAACGATCTTCGTACGGATCTTATCGACATCAGCCGCGAGACGCTCTGCCTGTTTCCGCGCTGCGTCGTTAGCCGGAAGCTTTTGGGCGCGGGCCAGCGACTGATCACGCACACCAATGATGGCGTCCACTCCCCAACTCATATGGTTCAACAATGCCGCTAGACGATTCACCAGATCAAATTGCGCCTTGCGATCTGCCACTGTGTATGTCGCGCGCGGATCCAGCGTCACCTTGAGTTGCGAAGTGTAGACCTCCTCGCCCTTGGTCATTTTGACCGTATACGTCCCTGGCAGCACTCGCGGTCCCACAGCCGCGCCGAAAAGTGCACTGGCGGCCGGTGGAACGCGCGGCGGCTTCAAATGCATAGACCACGTTGTCCGGTTTACACCACGATGCTTGCTGGTCGCTATCGTGTCAACGAGTTTTCCTTGCTCATCCAGAATTTCAATTTTCAAATCGCCGAAGATGTGCCGCGATTTTTGGTAGTACGCAATCTGCGCGTCTGTGGGACGGCTCGGACCGTTAAACGAATTGTCTCCGTCGGGCCAGCCGCCGTACGTCTCCATCCATTGCGGAGCGGGCGGTAGCGGCAGGAATCCGGCGCTCTCCGCCAGTACCTCCGGCGTCAAGGACCGCAGCGGCGAGATATCGTCGATGATCCAAATGCCGCGTCCGTGAGTCGCAAGAATCAGGTCCGATGTTTTTGGATGGACCACCAAATCGCGAACCGCGACGGCGGGGAAATGCGAGCCCTTATATTGCGCCCAGCGTTGTCCCCCATCCACGCTGATCCACAGCCCAAACTCCGTTCCCAAAAACAGCAGGTTGGGATCGACAATGTCTTCCTTGATTACGTGTGCGTAGCCCCGCGTCCCGGATTCTTCCGCCGGCAACGCTACCCAACTCTGGCCGTAATCCGTGGTCTTGTAAACGTGTGGTTTCATATCGCCGGTCATGTGACAGTCGAATGTCGCATATGCCGTAGACTCCGAGTACCGGCTCGCCTCTACCCACGACACCCATGAATCTTTGCCAATTCCCTGAACGTTGCCCGCAACGTTTGTCCACTTTTTACCTCCGTCGCGAGTCACCTGCACATTGCCGTCGTCAGTACCCACCCAAATCACCTCTCCGTTTTTCGGCGATTCTGAAATGGAGTAAATTGTCGTGTTCATTTCGGCCGACGAGTTGTCAACAGTTACACCGCCTGATTCTTCCTGCTTTTGCTTCTCCGGATTATTCGTAGTAAGATCTGGCGAAATTCGTTCCCAGGATTGCCCGTGGTCGCGCGAGCGAAATAGAAACTGCGCGCCAAGGTAGATCGTTCCTTTTTCATTCGGACTCATCTGAATAGGCGTGTTCCAGTTAAACCGAAGCTTTTTCTCTCCATACCGCGGATACGGTTTAATCGAGCGTGTCTCGTGGGTAAATCGATTCACCCGGCCCATTTCCCCGCCCTGCGCCTCCGCGTAAATATACGTCGGATCTGACGGGTCCTCCCACATCCAAAAGCCATCCCCTCCGAACATGTTCTCCCAGTTCGAGTTCGTTACGCCGCTTGGATAAGAGGAGTCCGCCACCCAGGAACTGTTGTCCTGCAGGCCGCCGTAAACATGGTACGGATCGGCCATGTCCACGCTCACGTGATAGAACTGCGAGACCGGCAAGTTCATCATGTGTTCCCACCGCGTGCCGCCATCCAGGCTGCGCCATAATCCGCCGTCATCGCTGGCGAAAATGACATTCGAATCGTTCGGATCAATCCACACATCGTGGAAATCTCCGTGTGCGGAACCCGAAATCACGCCGAAGCTTTTTCCGCCGTTCACGCTCAACAACAGATTGAAATCGACTTTGAATACCTTGTTTTCATCTTTGGGATCTACAATCAAATTCGCGAAGTAGAAGGGCCGCCACACCATATATTGGCTTGCGTCCAGCCTCTGCCAGCTCTTGCCGCCATCATTCGACCGGAACAGCGCGCTGCTCTTGGATTCCACCATCGCGTACACCACTTCAGGATTCGAAGGCGCTTGCCGGACCGCAATGCGGCCGTACGGCTTCTCGGGAAATCCCTTTGCATTAGCGGACGTGAACTCGCTCCAATGCTCGCCGCCGTCTATCGACTTAAATAGGCCGCTCCCCGGCCCGCCTGAACGGAATGTCCATGCCTGCCGGCGGAAATCCCACATGGATGCATACAAAGTTTTGGGCTGTTTCGCTGCCATGCTCAGCATGCCGCACCCCGTCGATCCGTTCGCACCGCCCAGCACTTTGCGCCAATGAGCGCCGCCGTCCGTGGTCTTGTACACGCCGCGGTCTGCGTTGTCGTCCCACGCATGACCGGTGGCGCACGCGTAAACGGTATCGCTGTCAGCGGGATCGACTAAAATCTTCGCAATGTGCTCCGACTGTTTAAGACCAACGTTCGTCCAGTTCTCACCGCCGTCTGTCGATTTGTAAATGCCGTCGCCAACCGACACGCTGTTGCGCATCCAGCTTTCACCCGTCCCCACCCAAACGTTCTTCGGATTGTGAAGATCTATCGTGACCGCGCCAATTGACTGCACGTCGGGAATATCAAACACCGGCTTAAAGGTACTTCCGCCATTGATTGATTTCCAAACGCCGCCGCTCGCCGATCCCGCGAAGATCGTAATTCTGCCTTCCTCCTCAACGGCCGCAACCGCCGCAACACGGCCGCTCATCCTCGCCGAGCCGATATTGCGCGCCGGCAGCCCCGACACAGTTCCAGCATCGTAACGGACCTGTCTCTGCCCCACGGCGATGGGTGCCAACAACAAGACACTACAAATCATCCGGCTCAGCACGTCAAAATCCTCCCTTACCGGGCTGTTTGCCAGCCGCTGGCGACGGATTTGTTATCGGCATTTTGAACTCGGTGGGATCCACCGGCACATTGGCCTCTATCTTTTCGAAGGTGATCTTGGCGAACGAATTGGGGTCCTGGTTTGCCCCGCCCACCTCCATCGAAAAAGGAAAATACACGCCGGCAACTTTCTTGTAGGAGCCCAGGTTCGTCACCGACTCATGTACCGCGCCCCGAACGAATTCCATCTTTTCGGTTCGGATCTCCAGGTAAGTATCCGGATCGAGATAGTAATAGATAATGTCGCCGTTTGCCAGCGTGACCTTAAGGCGATAGGCATCGTCGCCATCGACGGTGTCGTGGCCCAGATATTCCACTCGATTATCCTTAGTGCTGTAATCCACAAGCGGACCGTAAAAATCGGCATCTTCGGTAATATCGCGCAGTTCTTCTTCTCCAAGGAGCTCGGGATCTTTGCGGCCTTCAAAAGGCGATATCTTCCAGCCGGAGGAGCCGTCGTAGGCTTGGATTTGAGACATTCCCTGAATCGTATAGGTGTCGCGCAATAGGTTCGGCGCCACGCTGGTCCGGCTCAACTCGAGTATGAAGCCGCCTTGTTGCATCCTGCCGGTCATGCGCAGGCTCTTGATCGCCTTGATCTGTTCGACACCGCCCCGCGCTTCCAGGTTTTTAGCAACCAGGTCTGCTGCCGTCTGGGCGGACAGAAACGTAGGGCACAACGACAATGCAGCTAAAACAGATAAGTGGCGCATCGGGAATCCTTTTGTTCACGATACTGCAATCCGTGGGCTCATTGTCTCTAGGAACCGTTCTTGAGCCGCGCCCAAGGCGTCAAGACCGTATAGATTGGCACTGCCGTCGGCCTCGTTTTTCGCCGCCGGATCAGCCGTCGTTCGGTAAGGTGCGCAACAGCGGCTTGTATCGAGCGCTTCGAAATTCCGATTAACTCCGCAAGAACCGCGTGACTCATGGCCACGGTTTCCCTGCCCGCCCCGTGCGTATGTCGATAGAGCTGCAAGTACACCAGAAACGCCGCGCTGGAACGGCTGTGCGCCACCAAGTCCCGCATAAGTACATCGACAATGTAAGGATCGACTTTCATAGCTAGTGCAATAGCTGCTATAGTAATCGATGCCGGCATTCGCCATCAAGGCGATTGATTTTGCATCCCGCCACTGGCATTCTGTACGTGCATGATCAAGCGAATCAAGTTTCTTGGCATTCCCGTTCGAGACCAGGACCGGGCACTTAGCTTCTATACCGAAAAGCTCGGATTTCGTATCTTGACGGATCAGCCGATGTCCGAAAAGCAACGTTGGATCGAACTCTCGATCCCGGGCGCGGAGACCGGAATCGTCCTCTTCACCCCCGACGGTCATGAAGATCGAATTGGCACTTTCGTCAACACATCTTGGGAAGTAGACGACATCGACAAAACATATACCGACTTGCAAAATAAAGGTGTGGAGTTCGCCGGACCGCCTCAAAAACAGCCTTGGGGAACGTTTGTAATCTTGAAAGATTCCGAAGGAAATCAGATCGTTCTCTCCGCGCGTTGATTCAGCCGCCGCGGCTGCGCTCCAACGTAGAGCGGATACGCAGCAGGCGCTGGATAAATTGGTGGTAAGATTCGGGCGTTGGAGGAAGAATGGCTCATTGCTCCAGACGTGATTTCCTGAAAACCGGCCTGACAGCGGGCGCGCTGGCAGCAACCGGAACTTTGGCCGCGAGAACAGCCTCAGGAGGATCTGCAACTGACTGGGTGACGCTCGGAAAATCGAACGTAAAGGTGACCCGGCTTGCTTTTGGCACTGGCACCATGTCGGGCGGCGTGCAACGGAATCTTGGACAGGATCAATTTACCCGCTTGGTACGCTACGCCTACGACCATGGCATTCGTTTCTTCGAGACCGCGGAATCGTATGGCGACATGCATCGCATGCTCGGCGTCGCATTGAAGGGCATACCGCGCGACAGCTACGCCTTGATGTCGAAAATCACGACGCACGGTAATGTTCCTCCGACAGAGAAGTTGGATGAGCTGCGTAAACTTGCCAATACCGACTACTTCGATGTAATGTTGCTGCACTGGCAACATGAACCCACTTGGCCGGCCGATTCCGAACGCTGGCAGGACGCCATTCTGGAAGCTCAATCGAAGAAACAGATCATCGGGCGAGGCGCGTCGGTTCACGGCTTACCTGCTCTACGTCAGGTTCCGGACAACAGGTTCCTACAAATTGCCATGATCCGGATGAACCACAAAGGCGTCAGGATGGATGCCGAGGACTACGACACCAACGGCCTGGGCAACGTCAACGAAGTAGTTGCGCACGTGAAACAAGTGCGTGAGAACGGCATGGGCGTGATCAGCATGAAGCTCGTGGGCGAAGGCGCGTTTACCCAGCGCGAAGATCGCAAGGCCGCCATGCGCTTTGCATTTCGCAACGCCGGCGTCACCAGCGTCACAGTGGGCTACAAGAACACCGCCGAAATCGACGAAGCCATCGAAAACCTGAACTTAGCGCTGGCTTAGGCTTACAAACCACAATCGTGAGCGGGCGGCCCTGCTGCCGCCCTCTAAAAATTCACCCTCAAGCCCAACTGCCACTTCCGCATCTGCGACAGCGTCGCAATGCTGAAAATCTGCCCGGCGGTGGATGAATCGACCGTTGCCGTAGGTTGGCCTAGATTCGCGTGATTGAACGCGTTAAAAAGTTCGGCTCGGAATTGGGCGCTTATTTTTTCGGTCATTAGAAAATTCTTGTTCAGCGAAGCGTCCGCGTTGAAGTAATGCGGCCCGAAAAACGAATTGCGCGCCACGTTGCCGAACGTCCCGGCGGCGGGACGGCTCCACGGACCGCGTGTACAGCCGTTTGCGTTCAACTCTGGCGTTGCCGTTGGAGTCGCAAGACATCCGGAACCGCTGGTACCGGGAGTCGCTACAGCGAACCAGCCGCTTGCGCTCGGATTTGCAACCGAAGCATTTCCCACAAGATTCGGACGGCATGGCCCGGTATCCTCATCCTTGCCGCAATCGGCATAGGACGGAGTGAACGGAATCCCGGACTCCCAGTTCCATATACCCGATATCTGCCATCCGCCAACCAGCAGGTCCATCCCGCGTGACGCATTGGAAACAAATTTTTTATTTTTTCCAAACGGTAATTCGTATACGTGATTCAAGTTGAATACGAAACGGCGCACTCCGCTTTCGCGGCCATAATCGATGGCGTGGTTCCAATAAAAGTAGTCGTTCGCGTAATCGAACGCGCTGGCCCAGGTGAAATTACCTTGGAACATCAGGCCATTCGCGAACCGTTTTTCGGCGCGCGCCTGTAGAGAGTTGAATTTCACGCTGGCATCGTCGCTGAAATACTTGATGCTCTGAGTCCAGCCATAAGGAGCATAAAACAACCTGCGCTGGTTTGTGCTGAGAGTGCCGAACCCGACGATCGATGGCTGATTGATGTTGTAGTTCGTGCCGCCTGGCGTGACGTGATATCCCTTGTTGCCGACGTAGCCCACTGATAAAACGATGTTCGACGGCAGTTCACGTTCCACTGTGAAATTCCAGGCGTCAACCACCGGCAGACGCATGGTGTTATCGCTCGTCAATGGCAGTACGTTCGGGGAAATACCGTTCGGCAAAAGCGGATTGCCTGTAACGCCTTTCGGTTGGGAGGCCAAAATCGAGGACGGAGTTAACGTAGGAGGGCCCTGCGAAAGTGTGAAAACGGCAAGCCACGGATTCGCAGGGTTCAACGACTGATTAGCCAGCACCGGAAGGTTTTGCGTCACGTTGTGCCCAAACGAAACACCAAAAACTCCCACATCGTAGGACCGGCCGGCGCCCACACGAATTACGGTCTTAGGCGTGGCCTGGTAGGCCAACCCAACGCGAGGCGCAAGATGCTTCAACGAGGTGTTTACGTTTCCGTTCCAACCAATGTCGTCTTCTCCAGCTACCAGTACTTCACCGGTGGCGAGATTCTGAAATCCCCCTTTATCGCGGCCGTTCACATACTGGGGGAAGTAAATTTCCCAGCGCAGCCCATAATTCAAAGTCAATTTCGGGGTGATGCGCCATGTGTCCTGCACGTAGGAAAACAAGCGATGCTGCCGCTCTGCGGCATTCGTGGAATTACTCACGTAACGAGTGAAGGATTGCACATCGCCCAGCAAGAATGACGCTAATGATAAGCCGCCGCCATTAGGTCCTTCCGTCGTGGTCGGATCGAACGTCAGTTCGCCCGACCGGTGTGAATCGCTTGGCACTCGAAGGTTTTGCGCGTAGCGAACGTCGAGGCCAAATTTCAACGAATGGTTTCCGGCCGTGTGCGTCAAATTATCGACAAATTGGAACTCATTCTCCTGTTCATTGAGGGGGCAGTTACACGAGTTCGCGGTCAGCGAATACCCAAATCGAAAACCGCCGATCGCATTGCCGCCGGTGCCCAGAAGATTGAAGTACGGCATCCCGGACGTATAGTAATCGTCCAGGTTGAGTCCCGGAATGCCTACATCCTTGGCAGGAGACGTTCCCAGCCCATTCGGATTCACAAACACGCGATAACGGAAAAAGCCGAAACGAAAGTCATCCAGCCAGTCCGGCCGAATTATGTAATCCATTCCATAAGAGATGCTTTGGTTCCGAAGGGAAGCAGTGCCCGCGAACCCATCCACTGGGTAATTCGGCCCACCAGCTTCGAATCCGAACGCACCCGGAGCGGTCTGCCCCACTTGCAGAAAGCTGTACCGGCCGAACAGATGCAGCTTTTCGCTTTGATAGCGATCGACGCGCACGTCGAAGGAATCGTTTTGAACAATGCCCGTTCCCGACGCCGCATAGTTGGGCGCATTGCCTGTCGCTCCTGCAACATTCGGAAGCGGAATCATCTGCAGAAGCCCCTCTGCCTGCGGCGACAAAAGCGTGGAAGGAATTTGACCGTTTGCGAATTTCTGGCGGTTTGCCGGTATTACGTTGACGTTGCAGTTCGAGCCAATACACGGGTTAAAGATATCCACACCCAGGTCGCTCAAATTGCCAGTCCGTTCCGCGGCGGTGGGCACTCTGACAAGTTGGGAAGCCCCATTCTTTTGACGGCTGCCCTGATAATCGCCGAAAACGAACGTCTTGTCTTTTTGAATCGGACCGCCCAAGGAACCGCCGAACTGGTTCCATAACGTGGGTGGCACGAAAGTATCTTTCGTGCCAACTATTGGCTGAGCCTGCGCAAAGGGATCGCGTGCCGCGCCATGTTGATCGCGTCGATACCAAAACGCGCTGCCATGCAGTTGATTCGTACCCGACTTGGTTTGCGAAGAGATGACTGCTTGGCTCGCCTGACCAAACTCAGCGTCATACGCGGTCGTAGTAATCTTCAACTCCGAAACAGAATCCAGATTCGGAGTAATCACCGGTTCCCCGAGAACCGACTCGCGATTGTCCGTGCCGTCCAATTGAAAGGAGATGCCGCCCCAGTATTGGCCGCCCACGGTTGGTCTGAAGATATCTTGTGGTTGTTCGCTCGCCGCGGTTGTTCCTGTCGCCTGAAAGCCGGGTATAAGGAAATACAGCCGGCTCATGTCCCTGGAAAAGACGGGCAGCTCTTGAACCGCCTTTTGCGTAAGCGTGTCCGAAACGTCTGATTTTTCGGTCTTGAGCAGCGGCACCTCGGACGTGACATTGACAACCTCGCCGACCTTTCCGGGATTCAGGCGTGCATCGACTGCCGTTGTAGCGTCGACGTCGACGTTTACATTTTGCTGGACATAGGTCTCAAATCCGGGAACTTCAATTCGAACCTCATACGTGCCTACGATCAAGTGGGACTGGTTGTAATTGCCCGCATCGTTGGTTGTCGTTTCGAATGAAACTCCCTTGTTCTGGTCCCGTACGGTTATTTTTGCTTTCGGGATCGCCGCGCCACTCGAATCGGTAACGGTGCCGGCAATATTTCCGTATACAGCCTGCCCCGATGCCGTCTTTAACAGCGCGGCCAACAATAACAAGCCTGTTACAGCAAAAAGCCTCTTGATCATAATCCCCCTGCCCGCGGTAAAGCTTGCGGTCCCCTGCCGTACGCTTCACAACCAACCGCTTCGTTAGAAGCGGTTTAGACGAGTCTATTGCGGCAGGTCAATCCTGTCAAGAAAAACCGCGAATTGAAAAAGGGACACTGTCACCGGAGCGGAAGCGGTACAACTATGTATTGGCTTCTTTGCTTCAGATAAGTCATCGTGAGACTGTTCCTGGAACTGTGGTGATCACAGTTTCCGGCGAGTTAAAGCTCGGCCAGGAGAGTGAGCAGGTTCCGGATCTCGTTAGCGATTTGTTGCAACAAGGAAAACGCATCATTATTTTCGATGTCGCCGGCGTCGACCGCATTGATAGCACGGGCATCGGGCGTTTTATTGCGAGCTACAACCTGATTACGGCCGCGAAAGGCGAGATGCGGCTCGCTGGCACTCGGACCTATCTATTCAAGGTTTTTCACGTGAGTTCGCTGGATAAGATTTTTCAGTTTTATCCCACCGTAGAAGAAGCGCTGATGGCGTGAACATCCGCTCTCGATGATGTTGCTTCGCGGTGAGCCGCTTCGGGCTTTTCCTGCGTGAACTGAGCGCAACCAAATCCGTTTTGCCGCCGCACACGATGGGCTTGTCGCTTAGGTCGGGTGTTGCCCCTGTCTTAGGTGTAATCGTGAATGTCGGTGCCGCGGTGCGTCATTTCCAACTAGTGCGTCAAGTGAGTTCGGGCGCCTGGATCCCGTGGCGTGTCTCCTCGCACGCGGTAATGCTCGGTGTGCTTCTCGCCGACGTCAGCCTCGCCGTGGCCGTGTATTTGACTCTTGTCAATTTAGCTTGCGGCGCTCTTTCACCCAAAAAATCCAGTCACAGCGTTCTTTTCGTTCGATATCAGCAACTTACAGCTTTTTGCTTGGAATGCCATGCGACACTGGTACTAGGCTCCTTAAAAAATAAAACGCCGGCTGAGTAATGTAAACTCACCGGCGTTTT
>Ga0070741_10012765_pt1 | contig 15071 bp, 15 predicted proteins | sample Coa_R1_4_FD_66440 | JGI IMG/M metagenome (GOLD analysis project Ga0070741, IMG submission 66440) | Surface soil microbial communities from Centralia Pennsylvania, which are recovering from an underground coalmine fire - Coalmine... | ecosystem: Environmental > Terrestrial > Soil > Unclassified ... | reverse complement strand
GACGGTGCAGGTGCGTGGTGCAACCACAGGTATTAGTACGTTTGTCTATCATGGACATAGTAGTAGTGTGACGGCGTTGGCCTGGTCTCCTGACGGACAACGTATCGCCTCCGCGAGCCTGGATCGCACAATCCAGGTGTGGAATGCTACCATCGGTCACAAGTTCGCAGCCTACACAGGTCATGCTGGCATGATCTATGCCCTGGCCTGGTCGCCCGATGGCAAAAACGTTGCCTCGACAAGCAGCACCGCAGACAGTACAGCCACTATTCAACTCTGGGATACTGGCAGCGGGAGCACCATCTTCACCTATCGTGGTCACACGTACTGGGTGCGTGCCATTGCCTGGTCGCCCAATGGCACGCACCTTGCCAGTGGTTCCTGGCGCGAGGTCCAGGTCTGGGACTGGCACAGCTCTGGTGAGCACAAGCTCTTTACGTATCGTGGGCATCAAAGTTGGGTACGTGCTGTAGCCTGGTCGCCCAATGGCAAACGTCTTGTCTCTGCTGATGAGGATAAAACCGTCCACGTCTGGGAACCAATTGGCAAAGGGCGTGCGCATACTATCTATCGCGGTCATAGCGATTGGGTCAGTATGGTGGCCTGGTCGCCCGATGGCAAGCACATCGCCTCAGCTGGCAAAGACGGCGGCATACATGTCTGGGACGCCGACACCGCCAGCAACACCTTCACGCACCAGCTTCAGCCTGCTTCAACCTGTGCCATCGCCTGGCTGCCAGACAATAAACATGTAGTCTATGCTAGCAGTGACGGAGCCATTCACGTATGGCGGGTAGTATAGCATAAATCCTCTTGTTGTTTTATTTTTCACAACTCAGAGGCGATTGCTTTTCTTTTTATTACAAGGCCCACAAAGTAGTTGCAAATTCTCTATTGCACTTGGGCCACCTTTGCTGAAAGGTATGATATGGTCCATCTCAAGCCCTACCCCTTTATTGCTACCAGAAGCACCACACCCTGCACAACGATAACCATATTTCTGAAGCACCTGCACTCTTATATGCTCTGGAACGAGTCTGCTTCCTGCTTGCTCACGCTGGATCAAAATTTGCATCTTCCAACGTTTGACCAGAGTATCGATATAGGTCTTAATGTAAAGAGGGTCTGCAACGTGGTAAGTCCCTCCCCGGCCTTTTGTTGTCTTTATTGCAATAGTCGAGGAGAAGAGATCAACTAATCCAATATTGTCTAGCTGCATAGTATTACTGTCTTTACCAGTTGAAGAAAGGAAAATGATCTTACGGTCAGTGCCGAGTAGCATGCCCTGCACATATTGTGTTTCTCGCTTCAAATTCTTCTGGTATGTTGCTTGTACTTCAAAATATGCATGTTCATCTGTTTCTAAATGCATGCGTGTCTGTATAGGCGTAATATTTCCCCAGCGAATTTCCGAAATGGCACGTAGATAGCGTAAACGTGCAATGAGTTCTCCGCTATAACTGGTAGGAACGTTTTGTTGCTGTAGTTCACTCTGGATGGCTTGCTCCAATTGTAAGCTAACTCCGTCTTTTTGAAATTCCTGCTCCAGCATATTCTTCCAATGGGATATGACCTGCTGACTGTAGTTTATCTCCCAACGGTGGCGTAGATCGTGTAAATATGCAATGATCTCTTCTCCATAAATAACAGGAATGTTTTGCTGGGCCAGTTCACGTTGGATGGTTTGCTCCAATTGCGAGCTAATACCATTTTTTTGAAATTCCTGCTCCAGCACATCCATCCAGTAGGATTTAACCTGCTGATAGTATTGAATGCATTTATGACAGTAGGCCATATCCCGGCCTTTTAGCAGGCCTTCAAAAAAAGACAACCCTTTCCCACAACGCTCACAGTTTAATGCCATCACCACGCCCCCTTTGGATATTGATGCACTTATTATTTTACTATAAAATAGTAGAATTGTGTATCTTCTACATTTCAGGATTATTATTCTTGTTATACAAGGTTTATCGTGTTAATCAGTAAAGAATGCTATATCTCAATCCAGTTTGTACTCTGTGCATTTTCTCGGTTAGCGGAGATGGCATACCGAGGCCCAAACGAGCCAGAGCCGATGAGATGACTCGTTTTCACCTGATTATGTAGATCAGGTATCTTTGTCTTTGTGTGGTGGGAAGTATATGTGGATCGTCAGTTAGTTAATCGGCGTTCACCAGCGCGCATAGCTCTGTGACAACGCGATCCAGTTCCTCTACCAGAGGAGTCACTTCGGCAGCTTTGAACGACTCAACGAGGGAACGATAATACCACAATACGCCTGCTTTCCCAGCATTAAAGCGCTGCCAGAGTGCCTCGCCCACCCGATGATAATCATAGAGGAGCGAGCGAGCGTTATGAAGTTTATCGGCAGCCGAGACCAGCCGTATTGATGGTGAAGCTCCTCGGATATGCGCGATGTATGCCTCTTTACGTGCTCTCCAGGATGCTTTACGGTCTGATGTATCTACAGAGATGAGCGTATCGGTACAACCTACGACGATTGCCGCTACCGTCTCTCCAAAGTTCTGGCGTAACTCCTCTGGGGTGCAGTCCTGATCCTCAATCGCGTCGTGAAGCAGCGCTGCAATTGCCTCATGCTCGTTGCCTCCATTTTCAAGCACAATGCTGGCAACTGCCAATAAATGTGCGATATAAGGAGTAGTTGTTCCTTTGCGTCTCTGGTACGCATGTAAGCGCGTTGCAAAGACTAAAGCCTTTTCAAAGTCTGCTGAGAGTGGCATGTGTCCCTAAAGCTCCTCTGTAGGTAATTTTACCTGAATGCCCATGCCGCGCACGAAGGCCAGTGCTTGTGTGGGATCAAGGATGGCACCTTTGAGTTCGTTGAAACCTGCGCGCAATCCCTCGATCTGCGAGCCGCGTAAATCGACGCTGACGAGTTTTGCACCAGAGAAGTTCGCATTGCGCAGATTACAGTCAATAAATGTGACATTCGAGAGAGTTGCTTCCTGGAAGTCAGCCTCGCTTAAATCGCAATGCTCGAAACGGATGTTCTTAAACATACTAAAGCGAAATTGTGCCAGGGTGGCATGACATTCTTTGAAGTGCACATCCTGAAATTGCGCTTCAATCGCCCGGAAGCCGGTACAGTGGCAGGTGAGCAGTTCAACGCGATGAAAATTGCTCTCTGCCCACTCTGCATTTGCTATATCGCAGCCCGTGAAGCGACAATCGAGGAGTTGTAGCTTGTTGAAGATGGTTGCGCTCAGTTTGATCTGCTGTAAGATAACCTGATCGAAGGAAATATGGCTGGCATCCTGCCCGGAAAGATCCTCCTGTGCAAGAGTCAGCAGAGAATAGTAGTTCTGATCTTGCACAGATGGTTCGGGCAATCCCCGTCCTAAGCCCTTCTTAGGAATATTGGGGGCTTTGACCTGTCTTTCGGAACTGTTTTGCTTATTTATCATGGATGCATCTTACGCCAATGTGTCCCTTCTGACAAGTCCCAGTGCATAGATGTATGTTACTTTCCAAATGGAACGTGGTATAGTAAGATCATATTCTTTTGACCACACCTGCACCTTGCACACCCAACGTTATTTTCACGCTCACGGATGGAAATATTTGGGATAATTCCGTGAAGCAACTTCTCAGAGGAAAATACATATGACAGAGATAATGTTACCTGCGGGACTGGAACGCCGCCTGGAGGACTACGGTCTGATTACTGGTCAGACGCACTTCGTAGACGATTTGCGACCAGCCGAGGGACGCCCACCAGCACTCTATATGGTCGTTGTACGCAGCCCCTATGCCCATGCTGTGATTCATAGTATCAATCTGGATGCAGCTCGCGCATTACCTGGCGTCGTTGCGGCCTATTCAGGGGCAGAACTGGTGCGCGATATGGACACGCTCGCTGCATTCCCGCTGCCGGGCCTCAAGAAGCCTGAACGTAGACCTCTGGCTGTTGGACGAGCACGTTATATTGGCGATCCTGTTGCGGTCGTGCTGGCCGAGAACATCTATGCTGCCATAGATGCTCGCGACCTCGTGGACGTTGATTACGAGCCTTTGTCTGCCGTTGCGGACCCCGAAGCTGCGTTAGCTTCGGATGCTCCACTACTCTATGACGAGTTTGGCTCGAATGTCGCCTTCGCCTCTCCTTCAGGTGGCGGAGATATCGAAACCGCTTTTGCAAATGCCGATCGTACGGTGCGCCTGCGTCTCGTCAACCAGCGCCTGGCCCCAAGTTCTTTGGAGCCGCGTGCCTGTATGTTTGACTTTGATCCTCAAAGCGGCCAGTTCTTTGCCTGGGTCTCCTCTCAAGCAGTCTTTCGAGTGCGTGATATGCTGGCAGGTTCCCTGGGCATCGACCGCAGCAACATTCATGTGCGTAACGCGCAGGTTGGTGGAGCTTTTGGCGCTAAAACGAATTTTGTAGGCGAAGAGTTTATCGCTGCCAGACTGGCTATGCAATTCGGGCAGCCGGTCAAGTGGATCGAGGATCGCAGCGAGAATTTGCAGGCGCAGACGCATGGACGCGGCCAGATCAATTATATCGAAGCCGCTTTTAAAAATGATGGTCGCGTACTTGGTCTCAGAGTAAGAACCATCGCTGATATAGGTGCGTTCTTTTCAGGAGCCACAGCGATGGTGCCTACCAGCACGGCGCATATGCTATGTGGCCCTTACCAGATCCAGGCTGTAGATAGCGTTGTTATTGGCGCGTTTACCAACAAAGTGCCAACCTCTGCTTATCGCGGTGCAGGTCGTCCCGAGGCAGCCTATATACTGGAGCGCACGATGGATCGCGTTGCTCGCGAACTGGGCATGGACCCTGCTGAAGTGCGCCGCCGTAATTTTATCGCCCCCTTTACTACTTCCTATACCACCGTGACGGGTATGACCTACGATATTGGCAATTACCAAGCCACGCTCGACAAGGCACTTGAAGTCTCCGACTATGCGGGTTGGCGTGTAAAACAGCAAGAGCGGCGCAAGGAGCAGAGTTCCCGACAATTAGGCATCGGCCTTGCAACCTATATTGAAATCACTGGTGGTGGTGGACCTGCACGGCCCGGGGTGCTACAGGAGTCTGCAACCGTGCGTATCAGGCGCGATGGCACGGTGCTGGTGCAAAGCGGGGTTGCCTCCAACGGACAGGGGCACTTTACCCTCTTCACGCAGCTTGTCGCGACAACCTTCAAACTGCCTATCTCCAGGGTAGAGGTGCAGATGAATAACGCGGACCTGCCAGCCTTTGGGATTGGCACCTTCGGCAGCCGCACCACACAGGTTGCGGCCTCCGCTATACAGCTAGCCGCCGAAGCCGTGCGCGACAAGGCCATCCAGGTCGCGGCCCGCGCTCTGGAAGCTGCCCCGGCAGACCTTGTGGTGGAGGATGGCAAGGTTCAAGTGCAAGGCGTCCCGGCGCGCTCTGTTGAACTGGGTGAACTTGCTCGTATGGTTGAAGAACAACCCGATCTGATCGAGCGAGAAGCTCCCAATCCGGCAAACGGTGTTCCTATCGAGGGACTGGCCGCCTGGCGCGACTTCAGCCCGACCGGATCAGGCTTTTCATCGGGTGCCCACATCGCCATTGTCGAGGTCGACACGAATACTGGCGATGTACAGGTGTTGCGCTACGTAGCCTCGGACGATTGCGGGCGCATCTTGAATGATTATCTCGCTGAAGCGCAAGTTCATGGTGCTCTTGCGCAAGGTCTTGGGCAGGCGCTCTACGAGGAAGTCGTGTACGACCAGGATGCTCAATTGCTCAGCAGCACGTTGATGGATTACGCTCTCCCGAACGCGCCTCAATTACCGAGCTTCACTGTCGCGGGAGTTGAGACCCCATCGCCCACCAACCCGCTCGGCGTCAAGGGAGTTGGTGAAGCTGGCACCATTGCCGGACCGCCTGCAGTCGTCAACGCCGTACTGGACGCCCTGGTGCCTCTGGGCGTCAAGGCCATCGATATGCCGCTTACCTCCGAGAAAATTTGGGCGTTGATACAAACTGCTCGCCAGGGCACACTCTCGCAGCCCGACCCAACACCTCCGCCAATTTTCACGAGGGTTAGCGGGCAACGAGACGAACACGGCCCCGAATTCGCTTAAACTTGTATGGGGCGCGGGCGTACCCTTGCGGTCGCCCGCTTGCTGGTCCTTGTGGTTGCCTGTCCCTATCCTTTCTTTGCGCGCGATACACGGGCACGCAAAGCCCCTATACGGGCATCGGCCTCGGCTCGCGCTGCTTTCAGGGTTGCGATAGTAGGTGTGCCGCTGCGCATCGCTTGCAGGATCACCTCTTCGGCGGCAACGAACTCGTCGCCAATCTCTGCAATCTCTGCGGCGATCTCGTGTGGAATCGTCGTGACGCCGTTGCGGTCGGCGTGCAAGAGATCATCGGGATGGACGACAATGCCTCCGACGTGCACAGGCACATGGATTTGTGGAGTATGGTTGTAGCCATGCGAGCAGATAGTACCATTCGTAAATACCGGAAAGCCGATGGCGTGTACCTGGTCAAGATCGCGTCCTGCTCCGCTCGTAATCAGTCCTACGGCCCCGAAAGCTTTGTAAGTTGTACACATCACCTCGCCAAACGTCGCCGAGGCTACCGGGTTATCCAGATCTTGAAAGACGATAATGGGTGGCCCGGAAAGCTCTGAGAAGTGTTCGACCTGGGAGGCGATACTCTCGTAGACGTTACCCTTACGCGGTGGGGCCGATGAGCGAAACGTTGCAGTTGCCGCAAAGCCCACCACCGGTGGCATATCCGGGAAACATGCCTGAATGCGTGCATCCATATACCCAGTATTGCGTGGGCGTATCTCAAATAGTTCAATCAGGTTACAAATCGTTGGTGTATCGAATGATCGTAGTTTTTCTAACACTGCGGGTTGCAGTGAAGGCATCATACTCTCCTCTCTGCTTCTGAAGCCTGCTGACCAGACAGTGCAGCAGTGTCCCTTCCTCTCTGCGGTTCCGTCTACCAGCGTCTCTGGTCGAGCTCAGTTCATATATACCATATCTGGCACTGCTCTACCAGCCTTGCCGTAACTGTCCTTCATCTTTCTTAAGAGAGCGCAAAATTTAGAGTAATCGAGGAACGAACCTGTCCTTCATTGCTGTTACAATAGAAGAGAAAAGAAGCTCTCCTCTTATAGAAAGAAAGGAACAGTGCGATGGAACCACAAACAGTACACTTCTTCGTATTCGATACACTCTCAGATTGGGAGCCGACCTATGCCATCGCTGCGATTAATGACCCGACATTTCAAGCGCAGCCCGGGCGATATCGTGTGAAAACTGTTGGTGTGAGCGCCGAGCCTGTGAAGACGATTGGCGGCGTCACAATTCTTCCCGATCTGTCGCTCAATGAGCTTGAGCCTGAGCAGAGTGCTATGTTGATTATGGTCGGTGGTGCAGGATGGGAGAAGGGGGAACATCGCGAAGCAACCGAGAAGGCGAAACAGTTTCTTGCTGCAGGTGTGCCTGTTGCGGCCATTTGCGCTGCTACTATCGGTCTGGCGCTCGCAGGGATACTTGATGAGAGGAAACATACGGGCAATGCACCGCAACAATTAAGCGCGACGAACTATCGGGGATCGGCGTTCTATCAAAACCAACTTGCTGTTACCGATGGTAATCTCATTACTGCTGCTGGACAGGCACCCGTTGATTTTGCCTACCATATCCTCAAAAAGCTCGGGGTGTACACTCCCCAGGTGCTTGAAGCATGGTTTGGCCTGTACAAAACCAACAATGCTGCATACTTTTACGATTTTGCAAAAGCTGCCGGATTTCCAGTATCGTAATGCACGAGTATTATCATACTAGAACTCTTATTGGAGCGAAGAGACGCGATCGACAAACCCGGTGAATAGTACTTTCAGGGTTTATCAATCGCGTCTCTTCGCTTCCTCTGGCTTTATCAGACCAGTTCCGGTAAGTATCGAGAGTGCTCTTTATTGTTGTGTAACGATGGTTAGCCTGAAGGTAGCTATATGCCATGATACAATAGATGAACACACTACATCGGAGGCGATTGTAAATGAAACGGTTAAAGGGTCTCTATGTTTTGAACACGAACGCCTATGACTGGATTTATGGGCCGGAGGAGCGAGCAGATATTGCAGATATTGTCGAGATCTATGCTCCTCAACAGACGAAGGAGACTGTTCTAGCACAACCCGATATCCTCACAGAAGCAGACGTTATCTTCTCTGGCTGGGGCATGGTGCCCCTGGATGAGGCGTTACTGGCCCATACACTTCATCTGAAGATGGTCTTTTATGGTGCGGGATCGATTCGTGGTTTTGTCACAGATGCGTCCTGGATGCGTGGTATTCGTGTGACTACTGCTGCAGCCGCCAATGCCGTGCCTGTTTCTGAATACACGCTGTCGACAATTCTCTTCTCATTGAAACATGGCTGGCAGCTGGCGGCGCATGTGAGGCGGGAGCACCGTTACCCGACGCGTCCGCCGGTTCCGGGTGCCTATGGCAGCACGATAGGTCTTATTTCGCTGGGCATGGTCGGGCGCTTGGTGCGCGAGCGATTGCGCTCATTTGATGTACGCGTGATAGCATACGACCCATACGTGAGTGAAGCGAGTGCGCGGGCGCTTGGGGTTACCCTCGTCTCGCTAGAAGAGCTATTTCGCACAGCAGATGTCGTTTCGCTGCATACCCCATTGATGGAAGAGACGCGCAACATGATCCGGGGCCACCATTTTGGTGCGATGAAAGAAGGTGGAACGTTTATCAATACCGCAAGAGGTGCCGTTGTGCACGAGGAAGAGATGATCAGCGTGCTCAAACAACGTCCCGATCTTCAAGCTGTGCTAGATGTAACCTATCCAGAACCTCCTGCCCCGGACTCGCCATTGTACACGCTGCCCAACGTCGTGCTGACCCCCCATATTGCCGGATCGCAATGGAACGAATGCCGCCGCATGGGTCGTTATATGGTCGAAGAACTACGCCGCTATATCGCTGGTGAACCCTTGCACTGGGAAGTTTCTCAAGAGCAAGCCGAACGAATGGCATAGTTATGCCAACGCGAAGCTGCGCTGTGCCTCGTCAACGATCATCCGAGCGATGATGAGCGAGGAGGTTGCTGCCGGTGAGGGAGCATTCTGGACGTGAATGACATGCTCGCCGTGCTGGATCAGGAAATCATCTACCAGGCGACCATCGGCAGCTACCGCTTGAGCGCGAACACCGCTGGGACCGGGCAGCAGGTCATCTCCCTGAAGCGCGGGCATGTAACGCTGCAACTCCTTGACGTAAGCAGCCTTGACATAATCGCGATACATCTCGCTCAGACCCATCTTCCAGTAGCGAGCGGCCATGCGCCAGAAGCCGCTGAAGCTGAGCACGCGCCCCAGGTCGCCGGGATTGATCTGCCAACGCTGGTAGCCCTCGCGTGCAAAGGCCAGCACCGCGTTTGGACCGGCCCAGATTTCGCCGTCGGGCCTGCGTGTGAAATGCACGCCCAAAAAGGGAAAACGCGGATCGGGTACAGGATAAATCAGGGCGTGCACCATATGACGTTTCTCTGAGCGCAACACGTAGTAGTCGCCACGAAACGGCACAATCTGCACATCGCTCTTTTTCCCGCTCATCTTACTGAGCAGATCCGATTGTAGTCCGCCGCAGGTGATGACATAACGAGCCTCGATTTCAATCTGCGCATGACTGGACCCACGGAACTGCTCGACACCAAGTCGCGTCACGTTACCCCTATCTGCAAGCTTCGTGATCTTGCAACCAGTGACGATTTCGCCGCCCTGCTGCTGGACCTCCTTAGCATAAGCATAGGCGACCTTCATATAGTCAATAATGCCGGTGTTGGGTGAGTAGATAGCCCTGACGCCAACTGCGAAAGGCTCTAACTCACGCAGGCGCTCAGGTCCGATCACCTCCAGGCCCTCGACGCCATTAGTTGTGCCGCGCTGGTAGAGCTCTTCGAGACGAGGCAACTCGCTTTCGTCCAGGGCGACGATCACTTTGCCACATAGTTCGAATGGGATGTCGTGCTCACGACAGAACTCCAGCATGGCCCGGTGGCCTGCTACGCAAGCGCGAGCCTTCAGGGACCCTGGCGCATAATAAATGCCGGTATGGATGACGCCGCTATTGTGTCCGGTTTGCTGGCTGGCGATAGTCGTATCTTTTTCAAGCACGACGACGCGCAAGCCGGGCTGACGCAGCAAAAATTCGCGTGCGGTAGCCAGTCCAATAATGCCTGCGCCAACAATAGCAAGATCATAAGAGGTCGATGATGGTTTGCTGCTATAACTCTGGTAGGTATCGTTCATCGTTTCCTTAACGCGTTCTAGAACTCTGGAAAATACCTCGAAATATCTCTATAATGAGATTCTATCATAGGCGGAGAATGAAAAGACGGCCACTTCAAAGTCCTTCACTGGAAAGACACCTTGAAAAATAAATCCGGCGCGCCGATAAAAATCGCGCAGTTTCTCATTCCCGGCCCAGCAATCCAGAACGATTGTGCCTGAATCGCCTATCACCAGCCGCTTCACACCTTCTAGAAAAGTTATACCCAACTTTTTCCCCTGTTTGCCGGGTTCAAGCATCAAGGCGTGCAGATACCACAATGGAGTCGGTAACGTATGCAGTCCCCACTGGACAACAGTGGGAAAGTTCTGTTCCAGCGGATCGACCAGGACGCTGCCTACAGGACGCTCTGCTACCTCCAGCACATAAGCATGTCTGCCACGAATCGCCATTTCCACATTCTCCAGAGGCAATGGGCCAATGTGTTGCAGGCTCCCCGAGGCTGTTAATGCCGCTTGCACACGTGCCGAAAGGTCCACGATCCAGTGGGCATCGTCCAGGGTTGCATAACGTACCTGTTTCTCTTCCATACATATCCTCATTTGGTATCGACATCCTGTCTATGCTGCTCAGGTTTGTACATTACCAGAAATCCCGTGCCATGACAAGATATCGACCATCAACTCGCAAGATGAGGGGAGGAGAGCCCTCACACGACATCATACAATGTTTGAGATTATACCACCTATTGCGTTCTCTATCGTAGATAGATATAAATAAGTGCTGCAAAATCAGCTTTTGATTATGTATTATAGATAAGGAGAAAAAGCTCATGGAAATGATGGCTTTCAGTGTCTTTTCCATCCTAATGTGTAGTATTGGCATTATTGCTATTCTTGGATCGATCTTCTGGGTCTGGATGATTGTGGATTGTGCTAACAATGAGCCTACGGGTTCTAACGATAAGATCGTGTGGCTACTGGTGATCATCCTCGTTCATTTTGTTGGCGCCCTGGTCTATTACTTCGTCCGGCGTCCCGAACGCATCAGAATATTTGGGCGCTGATATAGAGAGGATTGCCTATGAATAGCGAACTGCAAGCCTTGTTTGAGGCGGATCAAGAAATACGCCTGCGCAGGCTCTCCCAGGGCCAGACTGATTTTAGCGCGGTTGAAGTCCAGGAGTTACTTGCACAAGAGGCCCAACGTCGTCAACGCGTCACCGAATTGATCGCGGAGGGTGCGCTCAAGGACACTGAAGATTATTATCATGCAGCAATGATCTTCCTGCATGGAGAGTCAGTAGAAGATTTCTGGCAGGCGCACCAGTTGGCCTCTACTGCCGCCGAAATGGGTTACCATACAGCCAATGCTGACGAAATGGGTTACCTTCCAGCCAAATGGCTAGCGGCTGCTACCCTGGATCGCTGGCTAATGCGTCAGGGCAAGCCACAAAAATATGGCACGCAATTCCTATTTGATGGTAAACGCTATCGGCTGTGGGATGTGGACCCGGCGACAACAGATGAGGAGCGCGCCGTGTACTCTGTACCATCTCTAACAGATGCACCCAAATTCCTCGAAGAACTGGCGCGTCAGGACCCACATCCATCTATGGATAATTCCCCCGAGTGGCTAAAAGAACTGATCAAGCGATGGAATCAGGAGAGCGATGTGCCCTGATTTCATTTTCTTGACAAATGACTCATCATTTATCAGGTTATGCGAAAAGCTCTGCAAAAGAGCTTTTAAGAACATCTTTGGTTCCTTCGGGGCCACGCCAACGCAGCCAGAGCGGGCCATGCTGATGCTCAAAGATCAGCTCGAAGGTATAGAAGGGACAGCATTCATTCTCGAAGAGGATGAATTCCAGAAGCTTTGTTGCCCATCCTGCTTCACTGGGGAAACTCAGTGCGTAGCCATCTGTTAATTCTTGTGTGCTGGTTGCTCCTTTGAATAAGGTCGTGACTTCCGTTTGTCTTTGTCGCAATTGTGCCGGATCTTGTATGCGACACGCCAGGGGTTCTTGTTCATATGGTGGCATGCTGGTTGCCATGTTGTTCCTCCTCAGATGCTGTCTCGCACGGTTCAGCAAGACAGGATAGATCACGACATGCGCGAAAAAATGTGTAGTCATTAGGTGTACTGGCAGCAAGCTGGTGCTGGTAGCTTGCGACCTGTTCTCGTAAAAGATGTAGCTCGGCAATCTCTCGATCGAGAGCTGCTAGTCGGGCGTGGATCAAGACGAACAACTCGCGTTGGACCTCAATACAGCGGGCGTCTAGTGTTGTAGTCAGCAGAGGTTTGAGCATAGCAAGTGGGATACCTAGCAGGCGAAGACGACGTAACAGGGTCAGACGATTCACATCAGCCTGGTTGTAAATGCGGTAGCCATTAGCTTCGCGCTCTGGACGAGGCAGCAAGCCGATGTCCTCGTAGTAGCGAATGGTTTTCGCATTGACTCCGGTGAGGTCGGCTAGCTGCCCAATGGTAAAGCGTTGCATAGTAATATCTTCACCTCCTTATGGAGATGAGTGTACACCTTCCAGTAGTGGGAAGGTCAAGAGTGCTATAGCTACGCTTTACGAGCAACGGTGACGGTGAATAGACCAACCTCTTCAAGCTGGCTCTGGACCTGACTGAAGCCTGCCTGGTGCGCCCATGCTTCAAGCTGTGTCGTGGGGCGGCATTTCATGACCCAGAGGATGCCTTCGCGGTTAGGCAGGACGTTGGCAATGAACTCAAGTTGTGGGTGGCGCGTCTGTGTGGTGAAGAAAAGTGCCCCACCAGGTGCCAGCATCTGGTAGAGCCGCTTGATGGACTGTTGGATGGTCGCATCATCCAGAATCAATTCGTAGAGGCCGGAGACGACGATGATATTTGGCGAGCCACCCAGTTGTGTATCTACGGGAGCCGGATTGAAGGCGTCTCCTTGTTCATAATGGATGTCGTATAGTGCAGCCTGTCGGGCCTGCTGCTCTCCCTGGCGAAGACCGTCGGGCGAGAGATCGCGACAGAGGATGCGCAGATTGCCCGGTATTATCTCATGTGCCTCCAGACATTCCTGTAACAGTTCTTGCAGGTAACGGCCTGGCCCTGCTGCGACATCCAGTAAACGCGTCGGTTCGCCAGCTATGCGGTTGCGCTTCACTTCCACCTGTAAGAGTTGTTTGAGCAATGCACGTCGAGCGCGAATTGCGCGCCAGCCAATGGCATTAAGGTAGAGACGGTCGATCAGCTTGCCAATTCCCAGAATGCCCAGCGCCTCATTGACGTAGACATAATCGAGCATCGTACCACTATCAAAGCCATAGGTATAGCCGATACGAATACCCTGACTGGTGCGCCCGACGGTGGAGAGCAGCGCACGCATACATGCCCACTTGATGCTAGCAAGTAGTGTTGGTCGCGTTACCTGTTGGGATGTAGAGGTTATATGCCTTGCTCCGCTCTGGTTATGATTGATGATTGCCATGATGAAAATCTCCTTTCGTTGCTTCGTTCTGTGCATGTTTTGATGTTGTATACTCGATAAATCAAGCTTCTATAGTATGAATAGATGTAAAGTATTATTAGTTGAAAGAAGAGAGGTTACATAGTAAACAAGAGGCGCGACAAGTAGCAAGCTATCGATGCGATCCAGCAATCCTCCGAAGCCGGGAAGCAGCCCTCCGGCATCTTTAACGCCACACTGCCGCTTGAGCAGCGATTCCAGCAGGTCGCCCCAGGCGCTCCCGAGTCCGATAGCAACGGCAAGCAGACCGAACTGCCAGAACTGGAGATGAGGGAGTGCAAAGCTTGTCAAGCCGACGGCTACCACTGCACCCAGCAAATTGCCGAGCAAGCCACCCCAGGTCTTGTTTGGACTGAGGCGAGGGGCTAATTTTTTCCCGATCAGGCCGCTGAGCAGTTTGCCTGTACAGAAGGCTGCTACATCGCTCAGGGCTACTCCGAAGCCGACAAGTAGGACAAAACCTGGCGCCTTATTCATGCTCAAGGCCAGCAGGAAGGCTGGTAGCCAGCCGAGATAGAGGTAACCCCAGAAGGCGGTCAGGCCTATGGTGAAGCGCTGACCAACCTCTGTTTCATCTGGTATGGGTTGTAGCGCCAGGATTGACCAGCCGAAAAAGGCCAGAATAGGCGCTATCGTCAGAACAGGTGTGTTCCAGCAGAGTACGGCAATCAAGGTAGCCCAACCAGCGAGCAGGAGTATTAGCCGATGGTGCGTCGGCAGTGCCATGAGAGCTGCATATTCTTTTCCACCTTGCCAGCAGAAAAAGCCACAGAGGATCGCGATTGCCAGTGGCCCCATCAGCGTTGCGCTTATGAAAAGAATAGCGATAATCACCCAGGTACGATAACGCTGCCAGAGCACCGACTCAGGAACAATCGCTGCTCGTTTCGTCGCAGCCTTCCCAGAGAAGGTAGCGCGCCAGAAATGAACTGCCTGGAGGGCGAGCGCGGCCCCGCCAAACGTGCTCAGCAGGAGCAGGGCCAGCGGGAGCGCGAGTGGGTTGCTGAAAGGATTGGTCAGCCAGTATATGCTCATGCTGCTAGCTCCTCCCCTCAACCTGCTTCAGATCGCTATACGTCCAGCGATAACGCTGTACCAACGTTACCAGCAGGGCCGGAAGAAATGCCAGAAGCAGCCAGTTCCAGGTCGTCGGACCAAACACCAGTACGAGCGGCGAGAAGAGCGCCAGGTAGATCATACGATCCGCTTTGGCAAGAAAACCGCCGAATTGCCGGTGGCCTCCTGCAGCTTTGGAGGCTATGCCTACGTAGCTGCTCAACAGCGCGAGT